>Ga0210403_10000976_pt1 | contig 28035 bp, 25 predicted proteins | sample IncBWC19MmetaG_FD_150863 | JGI IMG/M metagenome (GOLD analysis project Ga0210403, IMG submission 150863) | Forest soil microbial communities from Barre Woods Harvard Forest LTER site, Petersham, Massachusetts, United States - Inc-BW-C-19-M | ecosystem: Environmental > Terrestrial > Soil >...
GCGGCAAGTTTTTGGTGGCGGAAGACTCTGCTGGATTTGCCGGATGCGTTTATCTGGAGATTCGCGATGGCCGCGCGTATTTGGGGTTGTTAGCGGTCGATCCGGCGCGTCAGGGCACAGGATTGGGGAGAAAGTTGGTAGCGGCCGCAGAAGAATATTTCCGCGCATCGGGTTGCGGGGCGGTCGATCTGCGAGTCATTAGTCAACGAACACCGCTTCCGCCATTTTATCGGCGACTCGGGTACGAAGAAATCGGCACGGCGCCGTTCTCGCCTTCATTACAACCAAAAGTGCCTGGCCATTACATCATTATGTCTAAAAGGCTCACATGAGCCAGAGAGTTGTGCGTTCCAAACGGAAGAGTCAATGTGGTGTTGAGGAAGGCGGCCCGAAATAGCGGTAATGCCCAGTAATTTTCCAGCTGAATAAAACATCTTCCATTTTAGGTCCCTGGCCGATGTTATGCACAATCAGCCATCAGCCGGTTTCCACGGATTTCCGCATAACGGCGTGCTGGCAGCTCTGTCGAATGCGCAATGGTCGAGTTTAGGGAAGCGCGGCTAGAAGGGCCGCAATCGTAGCGTTGTCGCCAAACGTCTGGCTGATGTGGGCAAACCGATCCACGTTTCCCGGTCCGAAGACGAAGCTGCCGCCTAGCTGAAATGGATTCTGTCCTAGCTTATGCTGATGATGGCCTGCTGCACGCGCACGTTTTCGCGCTGCGGCATTTTCGCTTCGCAGGAGATGCAAAAGGTTAGCGGACTTCAATTCCGCAGCGCGATAGGCCTGGCGGGATTCATCAATCAGCAGAGGGAACGTAATGCCCGATTCTTCACGGAACATCCGAGCGTAATTGCGGTCGCCGAGTCCCACCGCGGCAAGCGACGCACCCTTGTCCCGGAACGCTTGCTCGTGTTCGCGCAACTGCGCGATGTGCTCGCGGCAAAAGATTCATCCGTAGTGGCGGAGAAAAACCAGCACGGCCGGTTGCGCGTTCCATAGCGAGCCCAGAGGAATTTCTCGGCCGTCGCAATCGGGAAGGGCGATCTGGGCGAGTTTGCCGCTCAATGAATATTCCACGATTGCTCAATCTTGAGTTGGGCTCGGAGCGGTGTCAAGGGTTCGGCATCCGGGGTGACTTTCGAGAATCCGGTGGATGTTCGCCCGTTCTGCAACAACGCGAAAATCGGTTAATCCCTGATTGCGCACACTTATTCTGCTTGTATCGGCGCGGGCAAGGGATTCCAGCTACCTTGGGACTGCACGCCGGAGGGTGACGCTGTGGGGAATTTGCCGGTTCTTGGTTCCTTGCCCGAGCCTACCCAGGACGAGCGCAGTATGGCGTTTCTTGCGCATCTTCTCCAGGTGTTTGCAGGCTTTATCGCACCCTTGATTATTTTTTGCATCAGACAGAAATCTCAGTTCGTGAAATTCCATGCGCTGCAATCCCTGATCTGGCAGCTCTGCTATATGGTTCTGTTGTTCTGCGGCTTCTTTGTCTTTTTCGTTTCCATCTTCGCAGGCATCTTGTTTAGTACCCCAGGTGGACACAGTTCGGGTACTCCACCCACGTTCCTCCTGTTTTTTCCGTTTTTTTGGCTGTTCGCGATGCTGGGATGGGTCGCAAACGTGGCCATGGGCATCATGTACGGAATCAAGGCCAATCGCGGTGAGTGCTGGCTATCCGATCATCGGCAAGTGGTGTCTAGCAAAATTAGCTCCCGTTGCGCCGGCTGCTCCTCGGCAACCTTCCATCCCTTGATCTGCTTTCTGCAACGGTCTTGGAGCAGCGTGTATAATCCTGCTCCGCCATGAGCGAACAGACTCATCGTTCTCAGATTCCATCAGGTCCGCAGCGCCAGCAGCAAATTTACGCATCCGGCTTGACAGGCAGTGCACTCTCGGTTCCGGTATCTCTTTCCTTGTTGGAGCAGAAAGCCAAGGAGACACTTTCTCCCGCTGCATTCGACTATGTGGCCGGCGGGGCGAGCGGTGAAGATACGGTTCGCGCAAATCGCGAAGCCTTTTACCGGTGGCGGATTGTGCCGCGAATGCTGCGCGACGTTTCGCAGCGCGACCTGAGCGTCGAATTTTTCGGCCTGCAACTGCCATCGCCGGTAATCTTAGGCCCCGTCGGAGTCCAAGGCATTCTTCATGCGGAAGGCGAACTTGCGTCGTCACGTGCCGCGGCCTCGCTTGGCCTGCCGTTCACGCTCAGCACTGCGGCCAGCCGGACGATCGAAGAGGTCGCGCAGGCAGCGGGAGGCGCGGGAAATGGGGCCCTGTGGTTTCAGCTTTACTGGGGGAAGAACCCCGACCTGACCGCAAGTATGCTGCAGCGTGCCGAGCGCGCGGGCTATAAGGCCTTGGTGGTCACGCTCGACACAAGCCTGCTGGCCTGGCGCGAACGCGATCTCCACCACGCCTATCTGCCATTCATACTGGGCCAGGGACTGGCCAACTATTTCAGTGATCCTGTTTTTCGCGCTCTACTTCCGCAGCCGCCAGAGCAAAATCCGGCAGCGGCGATTCAGGTTTGGAGCAGCCTCTTTTCCAATACGGCCCTCACCTGGAGCGACATTTCCTTCCTTCGCCGGCACACGAATCTGCCGATTATTCTAAAAGGCATCTTGCATCCGGATGACGCTGCGCGTGCTCTGGATGCGGGTGTGGATGGCGTCATGGTTTCGAATCACGGAGGCAGACAGGTGGACGGCGCTATCGCCACGCTCGACGCGCTCCCCGCGATTGTGCACGAAGTGAACGGGCGGGTTCCCGTTTTGTTCGATGGCGGGATTCGACGCGGGGCCGATGTTTTCAAGGCGCTTGCACTGGGTGCGCGGGCCATTCTGCTTGGCCGGCTTTATACGTGGGGACTCGCGCTTGCCGGCGAGCAAGGCGTGAGGGATGTAGTTTTGAATCTACTAGCAGATTTCGATCTTACGCTAGCTCTGAGCGGGCACACATCTTGCCGGACATTGGATGCTACCGCTCTGTCCGATTCGCGTTAAGTTGGCTGGATGTCGGGGTTTTCGGCTACCTTCAGACCGTAGATGAATTTCCCGGAGTCGTATGCGTCTCTCATTGCTTTGAACGCACGCAGTCAGAATCCCTCTTTGGTATGCCGGTTCCGTCCACTGCCCCGAACAGGACAGAGCGAATCTTGCCGCGAATCATTAGCTCTTCCAAACGACTGTGCCTGCCAGGCACAGCGCCGTATGGGGAGTTCCTAAGAAAGTGCCTCCTCTGTGGTGCAGAAACCCTGAGATTGCGAACGAATCGATTTCCACCTAAATCTATTTTTTTGTGTAGTTTATGGGGATCTGTCGTTCAGCAAATCTGCGTGTTACCGTCAATTAGTACTAGTACTCTCGTACAGCCGGACCCTGTACATGACTGAATCGATAGGACCGTACCAAATTAGGCCTTCCATCCCATTGCTCAGGGGGAAGTGAGATTGCATAATGGTGAGGAAATGGAGACCCACCAAAGGTGGGACATAGACATCCAGGTCCCAAAAGGAGAATTATAGCAATGCGTACTCGGCAAAAAGGCTTCTCTCTCATTGAATTGCTGATCGTCGTGGCGATCATCTTGATCATCGCGGCTATCGCAATCCCGAACCTACTTCGGTCGCGTATGGCAGCAAACGAAGCTTCCGCGGTTGGCTCGATCCGTACGATCAACACCTCCGCTGTGACGTATTCGTCCACCTACCCGAACGTTGGCTTCCCAGCTTCGCTGGCAGCTTTGGGTGGTGCGGCTCCTTGCACGGCGGTTTCGACGGCTGCTTGCTTGCTTGACCAGGTTCTTGCGGCAGGCACCAAGAGCGGCTACACCTTCAAGTGGGTCACGGACGGCAATACGCCTTCGGTCGGCTATTCCGTCACAGGAACCCCGGTCACGGTTGGCACCACTGGTCAGCGTATGTTCTGCTCCGACCAATCTGGTGTGATCCGCTTTGACCCCTCCGGCGCGGGCTGCACGGCTGCTAGCTTGGCCCTGCAGTAAGGTCACCTCTCGCCCAGGCAACTGGACGGGAAAGAAATCGGCAGAGCACGGGACTTCGGTTCCGTGCTCTGTTCTTTTTTGCAAGCTCCTTCCCATTCCCGATTTGAACTCCAGGCTCGCAGCCACCGCTCAATACTCGCCTCTTCCAAGCAATTTCAAGCCACGCAAATCCTATCTTGCTATCTATCTACGCGTATCGGAGGGATCGCGACTGCCGTTTTTCGTCAAACCAAATCCCCAAAATGACCCATAGTGTCAAGGAACCCGCAGCCCCCTGCCTTCAGCTTCGTCATCCCTAGCTAATTTATTCATATATATAGACTTACATTCCAGCCAAGAATTGGAGAATGGCCTCTGGAATGCTCCTAACAAGGCATCCGCGTCGTGTGCGGATGAAGGGTCCCACGAAGTGGCGTTCGGGAAACTCTTATGAATAGAAAAGAAAAAGGTTTTTCACTCATCGAATTGCTGATCGTCGTAGCCATCATCCTCATCATGGCTGCCATCGCCGTTCCGAATTATCTTAGGTCGCGCCTCGTGGCCAACGAAGCTTCCGCTGCCCAGTCCGTGCGCACCATCAACACTTCTGCGATTGCGTACTCCAGTACGTATCAGAACGTCGGCTTTCCGGCGAGCTTAGCTGCCCTCGGTGGTGCGGCGCCTTGCGTGGCGACGTCCACCGGCGCCTGCTTGCTCGACCAAGTCCTAGCCGCCGGGACCAAGGCCGGCTACTCTTATGTCTTTACGGGCGATGGGATGACCCCTTCCGTCACCTACGGCATCGTTGCGACGCCCGTTGCTCTGGGCATGTCTGGCCAGCGCCAATTCTGCTCGGATCAGACCAGCGTCATTCGCTTTGAACCCAGCGGCGCGGGCTGCACCAACGCCAGCGCTCCGATTCAATAGCCCAGTTCTACGGCCACCGAGTCTCATCAATTTTACCAACGCAAGAAGAAGGACAAGAGCACGGGGTGCCTCCCCCGTGCTCTTTGCGTTTTCCAACCTCCGCTCCCGCAGCTCCGCATTCCGTCGTTTCCCCTCGCGCCTGCCCTTGCTAGACTGAAAGCATGCGCCGTTTCTTAATATTGGCTTCCATGCTCTTAGCCTACTTAGCGGCCTCCTCCCCAGAAGCCAAATCCATTGCTGCCAAGCTGGAAGCCCGCTACCACGGCAACCACACTCTCGCCGCCACTTTCCTCGAACGCTACTCCGAAAACGGCCGCGCCGTCCGCTCCGAAGCCGGCGTCGCCTATTTCCGCCGTCCCGGCAAAATGCGCTGGGAGTACGAATCTCCCGAAAAAAATACTTTTCTCGTAGACGGCAAGAACGCCTGGTTTTACGTCCCTGCCGACCACACCGTTACCCGCGCTCCCGCCAAACAAAGCACCGATTGGCGCACTCCCCTCGCCCTCCTCGCCGGCGAAATGAAATTGTCCCGCGTCTGCTCCCGCGTCGAACTCACCTCCGACGAAAAGCCCTCCACCCCCGGAAACTTCGTCCTCTATTGCCCTCTCCGCGGCGAAGACGCCAACCCTCACCCATCCCCAGCCGATCCTTCCGCGAATAATCAGACAGCTGGCCCTGAGCAGTCCGTCTACCTTGAAGTTTCCCCCATCACCGGCGAACTCGCCCGCGTCCTCGTCCGCGAAAAAGGCGGCGTCGAACTCGAGTTCAAATTCACAGCCTGGCGTTTCGATCCTCCCCTCGCCGATTCTTTTTTCCGCTTTGACGTCCCGCGCGGCGTCGCCATCGTCAACGCCGAATCTGCCTCCCAAACAAGCCCTTAAAGTAAAAATCTTGTTAATTTCCTGGATCGTTCCCCAAGAGGCACAGCCAACCCTCAGCCCCCACTCCGCATACTAACTAGATGAGGTAAACTATTAGCCATGGGGGAATTTGTCTGCCGCGTTGCTGATGCAAACGGCCGGGTCTTCTCGCACGTCGAGGCTGCGGGTTCTTTAGCCGAAGCGCGTCAGAAGCTGGTTGAGCGGGGTCTCTTCGTCTATTCCGTCGATCCCCGCAGCACCCTCCTGGGCGCTTTCTCCAAACGCCGCAGCGAGCGCCAAATCGGCGGCTCCGATTTCTTAATCCTCAATCAACAATTCAATACGCTCATCAAGGCCGGTCTTCCGATCCTCCGCGCTCTCGACCTTCTCGCCGATCGCGCCACCTCTCCCAAACTTCGCCCCGTCCTCTCCAAAGTCCGCGACCGCGTCCGCGAAGGTAAATCGCTTTCTGAAGCCATCGCCGAAGCCGGCGTTTTTTCCAAGGTCTACGCCACCGCCATTCTCGCCGGCGAAAAGAGCGGCAACCTCTCCGGCGTTCTCGAGTACTACATCGCCTATCAAAAAGTGAGCACCGGCGTTAAGAAAAAAATTCTCGCCACACTCGTCTATCCCATTCTCCTGATCACCATCGCCACCATCATCGTCACCTACCTCGTCACCTTCGTCATCCCTAAATTCGCCATTCTCTACCGCGACCTCAACGTCGAACTCCCCGGGCCCACGCAATTTCTCATCGCTCTCACCGTCGACTACCGCTACGTCGTTCTCGGCATCATCGCGCTCATTTTTCTTTCCGTCTTCGGCGTCATTATGTGGTCCAGAACCGAAGAGGGCGGCGAAGCCTTCGACCGCCTGAAATTCCGCATCCCCGTCCTTGGCGACACGCTTCTCAAATTTCAAGTCGCGCAATTTTCCCGCACGCTCGCCACACTCCTCACTGGCGGCACGCCTCTCGTCGCCGGCCTGCAAACCGCTTCCGACGCCATCAGCAGCAAACTCATTCGCTCCACCGTCACCCAGGCCACCCAAATGGTCCGCGAAGGCGAATCTCTTCACAGCGCCCTCGCCTCCAAGGGCACCATGCCCGAACTCGCCCTCGACATGATCGAAGTCGGCGAATCTTCCGGCGCCCTCGCTCCCATGCTCACCAGCGTCGCCGAGTTCTACGAAGAAGAAGTTGGCATCCGGCTGGGCGCTCTCGTTGCTGTCATTGAGCCTGTTATTCTCGTATTCATGGGCTTGCTGGTAGCCTTTATTCTGATTTCACTCTATTTGCCGATCTTTTCTTTCTCCCTCACGGGCACTCCGGCAAAGTAAACTAAAGTAAGCTAAGGTTAGGAGACTGTGGCTTCACAAGAACAAAATTGGACACCAGGCGACGCTCCCGACGCCACAAACGAGCGCGAATTCGCGCGCAAACTCGCTGGCCGCTACCGCTGCGCCTTCGTCGATCTCAGCGAGCAGCACATCGACCCTGAACTTTTCCGCACCATTCCCGCGGACTTGATGTTCCGCTACAACTTCGTCCCCCTCGAAGTACAAAACAATTCGCTCTGCATCGCCGTCTCCGATCCCAGCCTCGTTTTACTGAGCGACGAACTTCCTCTTTTGCTGGGCAAAAAGCTCGCCATCAAAGTCGCCACCGCCCGCCAGATCGGCGACATCCTCAAGCGCACCGAGCAGTCCCAGCGCGTTCTCGAACAAGCCACCGAAGCTTTCACTCTGCAAGTCTCCAAGGAAGAAGAAGAGAGCGAAGAAACCATCTCCGGTGACCGTCTCACCCGCGGCGACACCTCCGTCAGCCCCGTCGTCCGCCTCGTCGAAACCATCATCTTCACCGCGCTCGAACGCCGCGCCAGTGACATCCACATCGAAGCTCGCGACGCCGAAGTTGCCGTCAAGTACCGCATTGACGGCGTCCTCCAGCACGCCATGCAACCCATCGCCAAAGAGTGGCACTCCACGGTTCTCTCGCGCATCAAAGTTCTCAGCGATCTCGACATCGCCGAACGCCGCGTCCCGCAAGACGGCCGCTTCCGCGTCAAATACAAAGGCCGCTTCATCGACCTGCGCGTCTCCATCATGCCCGCCAGCCACGGCGAAGACGCCGTTCTCCGTGTTCTCGACAAGGAAACGCTTTCCGAAAAATTCCAAAGCCTCAGCCTCGACGTTGTCGGCTTCTCCGAACTCGAAGTCAAACGCTTCCGCAAATACATTCAAGAGCCTTACGGCATGGTCCTCGTCACCGGCCCCACCGGCTCCGGCAAAACCACCACACTCTACGCCGCCATCAACGAAATCAAGTCCGACGAAGACAAAATCGTCACCATCGAAGATCCCGTCGAATACCAGCTCAAAGGCATCACGCAAATTCCCGTCAACGAGAAAAAAGGTCTCACCTTCGCCCGCGGCTTGCGTTCCATTCTTCGCCACGACCCCGACAAAATCATGGTCGGCGAAATCCGCGACCAGGAAACCGCGCAGATCGCCATTCAGTCCGCCCTTACCGGACACTTGGTCTTCACCACCGTCCACGCCAACAACGTTACCGACGTCATTGGCCGCTTCATTAACATGGGGGTCGAGCCGTACAATTTCGTCTCCGCTCTGAACTGCATCATGGCCCAGCGCCTCGTCCGCGTGATCTGCGAGAATTGCAAACGCCCCAAAAAATTATCTCCGGCTGAACTGAAAGAAGCCGGCCTCGATCCCGCCTCTTGGGTCGACGTCGTCCTCTCTGAAGGTGCTGGCTGCCTCGAATGTTCCGGCACAGGTTTTCACGGCCGCACCGCCATCTGCGAACTTCTCGATCTCACCGATCGTATTCGCGAGATGATTGTCGACCGCCGCCCTACTTCCGAAATCAAGCGCATCGCCATCGAAGAGGGCATGATTACTCTCCGCGAAAGCGGCTTGGCAAAAATCCGCGCCGGCTTGACCACCGTCCGCGAAATCAATAAGGTGACATTCGTTGAGTAGCGCCGCTACATTTCATCAAGGCATTTACAAAAGCGATCTTGTGCGCCGCGTGGCTCGCTGGCTCGATGCCACTCCGCATCCGCCTCTGGCCATCGAAATCGGCTTGGACAGCGTTGCCGGCGCGCGCTGGACGCGGACCGGCGGTGTCGATAGCTACGGCGTCGCGGCTCTTCCTCCCGGCGCTCTTGTTCCCTCCGCCGTCGAAACCAACATCATCAATCCCGCCGCCCTGAAAACTGCTATCGAATCTGTTTGCACTCGTTTGCGCGCCAAAGACGAAAGCGTCGCCCTGATCCTCCCCGACCCCGTCATTCGCGTCTTCGTCCAGCATTTCGACGAATTCCCCCGCTCCAAGGCCGAAGCCGATCCCATGCTTCGCTGGAAGCTCAAAAAAAGCGTTCCCTTTGAAGTCGATGAAACTCTCATCTCCTACATGCGCCAGTCTCCGCGCGAAGCTGGCGTCGATGTTGTCACCGCCCTCGCTCGCCTTCGCATCGTCCGCGAATACGAAGCGCTGGCTGAATCGGCCAGCCTTCATCCCGGCGTGGTGCTCAGCTCCTCTCTGGCGGCCATCGCTCTTGTCGAGGCCAATCGCCCCACACTTCTCGCCCGCGTTTCAGGACCGTCTTTAACGACCGCTATCGTTCGCGAAGGCGTTCTCTGCGGCTATCGCTGCACCGAATTGCCCGCGCGAGGCGCTGATCTCACGCCGCACATGCTCCTCGAGGATATCTATCCCGTCGCCGCCTATTACCAGGACACCTGGCAGGAAGGCATTCAATCCGTCCGTGTCGCTGGCCTCGGCCATCGCCTGCCGGAATTTGTGCCGCCTCTCGAAGAGGAGTTTCATTGCGAAGTTCGCTCCTTGCTGCAAGCGGGCATCTCCAATGGGCACATTCCCGCCGATGCAAGTCCTCTCGCCGACCGCGAACTCGACGGTCTCGTCGGCTGGATGTTGCATCGCGGTTAGAATCGTTTTGTTTTTAAGAAAGGAAGCAATCCGGGAAGCATGAGAATTCGGCTCAATCTGGCCACCAAGCCCCTCGAAACGCATCGGCGATTCATCGCCGGTTCTGCTGTCGTGGGTCTCGTAGCGGCCATTGTCTTCCTCAGCCTCGGCTGGCATGTCTATAATGCCCGCAAAGCCAACGCCGAAATGCGCGCCAAAACCGCGAACATCCTCAGTCAAATTACCCAACTGGAACAACAGCACTCTGCCCTTGAGCACTTTTTTGGTCTCGAAGAAAATGCCAAGCTTCACGACCGCGCCGCTTTCATCAACAGCCTCATCGATGTGCGCAGCTTCAACTGGACCTTGATGTTCATGGACCTGGAAAAAGTTCTTCCCGCCGGCGTCCGCGTCATCAGCATTGAACCCAAGCAGGAAAAGGGTCACATCGAAGTGAAGCTCGTCGTCGGCGCTACCAGCGACGAAGCCAAACAGAAGCTCATCAAAGCGCTCGAAGCCTCCGGAACCTTTACGCACATCGAATTGGTCGCCGCCCAGCATCCAACCTCGGGGACGAGCACGGACCAGATTGTCGTCGAACTTAAAGCGGAGTACTTGAGGTCCTGATGCATCGCGACTTCACATTGCAAAAACGCGCTATTCTCGTCGTTCTCGGCCTCCTCCTGGCCGCCGATATCGGCTTGGCCATTTACAGCTGGCAACTCGCCTCCGCGCCCCATACGCCTCAAAAGCAATTCGACGAGCAAGCTGTCAAGCTCGGCCTCTTGAATAACGACATTAAGTCCGCCCAATACATCAAAGATCAGATGCCCGCCACTCGCCTGGATTGTGAAAAGTTCGAGCGTTCCCTCCCTGGCGCGAGCACCGGCACCTCTTCGATTACGGCCGACCTCGACGACATCGCCAAGAAGGCCGGCCTCCAGGTTGTCACTTTCACGGGCAGGCAAAAGGAAATCCCCAATCGCGGCATGATCGAATGGTCCTTCGATGCCACGATTAACGGCGACTATGGTAGTATCGCCCGCTTCGTCAACGGTTTGCAGCGCTCGCAGCGTTTCTACGTTCTGGATAGCCTCTCGCTTGGCACGGACACCCAATCGCAGGCCGCTACTGGGCCCATCCGTGTCGGCGTCCATATTCGGACTTATTTGAGAGAAGGCGCATGAAACAGAAACAGCAAGTCATTGTGCTTGTCGTGCTTGTTGTAGTTGCTGTGCTCATCTGGACCTTTGAGTGGCGCCAGCAAACACCCTCCCCGATGACGTCCACCTTCATTACGGACTACAAGCCCTTGGGCGAAGAGAACCCCGGAATTCGATGGGAAGAACTATACCGCGCGCAAAAGACCGAATACAAAAGTAACGGCCGCAACCCATTTAGCCCCATTGCTCCTCCTACGCCGGAAGATGTAAAAAGAGACAACGACGCAAAGGCGCACCAGCCAACTCCAGTCATTCCTCCGCCACCACCGCCGCCAACGCGAGCGACAGCGCCCGCCAATCTCAAATTCTTTGGCTATGGCGCCGTCCCCGCTGGCTCTCCCCGCCTGGCTTTTTTCACCGACGGCGAAGAAGAATACATCGTCACCGAGGGAGGCACTCTCCTCGGCCGCTATAAAATTATAAAAATCGGCAACACCAGTCTCGAATTCCAGGAAATCTCCAGCGGCCTCCCCGGCACGATGCCCTTGGATGAACAGGCCGCTCCGCCTTCCGCATGAAACCCAAACTCCTACTAACGCGCTCTCGACGAAAGCAAGGCGGCTACGCCCTGCTTCTCGTCGTCTTTCTCACCGCTCTTCTCGTCGTCAGCACCACCTCCATCGGCTTGAAAATCCTCACCGAAGGCAAGCGCGAAAAAGAGCAGGAAATGATCTGGCGCGGCAAGCAATACACCCGCGGCATCAAAATGTACTATCGCAAGCTCGGCCGATTCCCAACCTCTCTCGACGACCTGACCAAACCCAAAATCGGCAATATCCGCTTCATGCGCCAGGCCTACAAAGACCCCATGAACAAGGAAGACGGCTCGTGGCGCCTGATCTACGTCGGCCCTGCCGGAAACCTCATCGGCAGCCTCAACCAGTCTCTAAACAGTGTCCAGATGCCAAGCGCAGGCGGCATTGGCCAGCCGTCTGCTACCGGACCGGGAACAATCGGCGGGCAAACCGGCACAGGCACCTTCGGCTCGAATCCCGCCCCGGGGGCTACTGGAACGACTCCAGGCGGATTCGGCCCTGGTACGAACGGAACTCCCCCAAGCACGCCCGGAGCTGCAGGAACGGCCACTGGCACCGGCACTGGCACAGACACGCAAGCCGTTCCCACTGGCGATACGCCAACCATCGTGGGCGGCAGCATCATCGGAATCGGCAGCAAGATCAATCAACCCAGCGTCATTGTCTTCGAGAAAGCCCAGAACTACCGCCTCTTCGAGTTCATCTGGGATCCCTCCAAGGACTTGGGAATTGGCGTCGGCGGTCAACAGATCGGCACGCCTCTCGGTACCCCTCCCGGCACGCCTCAACCCGGCCAGTCTCCCACCGGCCAGCCTCCTACAGGTATAGGCCAGCCGCCCAACCCTATGAATCCCCAGCCGCTCCCTCCCACCGGAGTCCCCCCCAATCCGTCCCAGCCGTAGCCTCACCACCAAGTAACACAGGCACTCTTGCCTGTGCGCTTTTTCATTCCTGGTCGTGGAAACGCTCTTTCAACCAATCTCCGACCCGGCCAGGACCAAAGTCTCCCTATATAGCTAAGTCATTTAGAATGAGCACTTATATAAGTGTATCAAAACAAAGGACTTTAACTATCTCTAGAATGAACACTTATGCAGAAACCGGGGGGAGGGTCCAATTATTGTTAACCAAAATCCCAGTCTTCCGTCCGCATATCCTGCCCAGCCTGTAGGGGAGGGGCTTGCCCCTCCCTCTCGACCACAATCGGACCTAGCCGTCATTCTCTTGCTCTGAGAGTTCCGACATGTGCGATTCTACACCGGGAATTCTGCGCAGGGGTTCAGTTCGCGACGCTCAGCGGCGAAGCACCAGTAGTGGGATTCGAGTTTGCCGCTGAGGGATCAGCCTTCTTTTTCGCAGGCGGCGCCGGCGCACTCTCCAGCGTCAGACCAGCTTTGGACTTCTCGTACCCTCGCTTCACGCGCCGGATGTACGAAACCGTCTCGCGGTACGGCGGCACCGTGCCAAACAGCTGCACCTTTTCCGGCCCCGCATTGTACGCCGCCAAAGCCAGCACCAGATCGTTGTTGTAGCGTTGCAGCAAATCGCGCAAGTAGTGCGTCCCCGCGTCGATATTTTCCTGCGGATCGAAAATATTCTGCACGCCAAAACGCGCCGCCGTTTCCGGCAAAAGCTGCATCAATCCACGCGCATTTCTTTTCGAGACGGCCTTGGGATCGAAATTCGATTCCGCGGCAATCACACTGGTAATCAGGTCCGCGTCCACGTTGTATTTCGCCGCCACAGTCTTCACGATTTCGCGAAACGGCGCAGTCACCGCAACCGGCGCAGGCAGCGAAACGAAACTATCTTCCGGCTCGATGGAAACCACTTCCTCCACCGGAACTTCCACGACGCCGCCCGCAATCTGCAATTTGTATTTCTCGCCGATCAACTCATAACCCGTCACATGCAGCCGCATCCCGCTGCGCAGCGCGACATACTCCGCGCGCGAAGCTGGAACCACGCAAAAGAATGCGCACGAAAGAAGCGCACAGCGCAGCAGCGCGCTCGATAGCAACGCGCGCGGTGGCAAAGCGCTGGAAAGCCGTGAGATCTTTAGGCGCAAGGAGCCGCCTCCCGCAACGCAAAATGCTCGATGGCCGCGGCCACTCCGCCCTCATCGTTGGTGGCCGTTTCGTGCCATCCAAAATTTTTCAATTCCGCTACGCTGTTGCCCATCACCACAGGAATTCCCGCAAACGTCAGCATCTCCAAATCATTGTGGTTGTCGCCGATAGCCAGAACTTCTTCGCGCGGCACGCCACGCATTGCCGCCCACTCCGCCAGCGACGCTCCCTTGGAACAGATTGGATTAATCACATCGATCATCGAAAAATTTCTGCTCTCGTAGACCGTCACCGCCAGCGCAAACTCCTCCGCAATTTCAGCACCTCGCAGAGCCGCTTCCGCCTCGCGCATCCGCGTCAAATTCCCGCTCAGCATTACCTGAATGGGGTCTTCCGTCAGGCAGCTTTCGAGTGGATTCGCCAATCCCAGAAATTCCTTGTTCCGGGTGTAATACGCGCTACGAATTGGGTCATCTTCGTTGATAGTTTCAACCACAATCTGATTCTCGCGACGCCGGTCAAACACAACTCCCGAGCAATCCCGCCAATTCCTCGCCAACTCCAGCACGCGCCTCGCCGTCTCCCGCGCCAGCAAGTGCCGCACATGCGTCTCGCCATCATGCGTGCGAATCACCGCGCCATTGCTGACGATCATCGTCAGCGGCGCACCAACCTGTTGCGCGATCGGCAAGGCAAAGTCGTAGCGCCGCCCAGTGACAAGCGCCACCTCGATGCCGCGCTGCGTCGCTGCTGCAATCGCCGCACGGTTGGCTTCTGGAAGCTGCCAGCGGCTATCCAGAAGAGTTCCGTCGATGTCCAAGGCAATCAGCCGTACTCCCATCCCTCTATTGTACCGTTAAAGTGGGATGCACAGCGGCTCGCGCCGATTGCCTCGTGTCACAAAAGAACAGCCAAAAAGGCTGTGTTAGAATTTTCCCCTATGGTTAAGCAGACAAACGTGTTGGAACTGGAATGCTCAGCCTGCGCAAAGAAGTACGACGCAGGCGTAGAGCAGCATCTCTGTACCTGCGGCAAGCCGCTCTACGCAAAATACGACCTCAAGCGCGCCGCAGCAACGCTAACCCTGGAGAGCCTCAAGTCGCGCCCAGCCAACCTGTGGCGCTACGCCGAAGTGCTTCCAGACGGTCCTCCCGTGACGTTAGGCGAAGGCATGACGCCGCTGGTGCATGCCAAAAGATTGGGAGCGGCCCTCGGCGTATTTAACCTGTTGGTTAAGGACGAAGGCTTGAATCCGACGGGGTCGTTTAAGGCGCGGGGGATGACGGCGGCGGTTACGCGCGCTAAACAATTGAATGCAAACGCGTTAGCCGCGCCGACGGCTGGCAATGCGGGAGGCGCTCTTGCCGCCTACGCCGCCGCTGCTGGCATTCCCGCGGTGATCGTGATGCCGGCGGATACGCCTTCGGCGAATGTGATGGAGTGCCAGGCGTTTGGCGCTAAGGTAATCAAATTAAACGGCTTGATCTCCGACTGCGGCAGGTATGTCGCGGAGCACAAAGAGCGCGAAGGCTGGTATGACGTTTCGACGTTGAAGGAGCCGTACCGCGTGGAAGGCAAGAAGACGATGGGGTACGAACTGTGGGAACAGTTCGGGGGAAAGTTGCCGGATGTGATTCTGTATCCGACGGGCGGCGGAGTTGGATTGATTGGGATGTGCAAAGCGTTTGATGAAATGCAGGAGATGGGCTGGATTGGCGCGGAGCGGCCGCGGATGGTGGCGGTACAGGCGGAAGGATGCGCGCCGATTGTGAAAGCGTGGGATGCACACCGCGCGACTTCAGAATTTTTTCAGAACGCGGCAACGCTTGCATCGGGGCTGCGCGTGCCGGGACCGCTTGGGGATTTTTTAATTTTGCGGATGCTGAAGCAGACGCAAGGAACGGCGCTGACGGTGACGGACGACGAGATGTTGCGGGACGGGAAGGAACTGGCGTCACTCGAAGGAATTTTCGCGGCGCCGGAAGGCGCGGCTACTGTTAGCGCGACGCGCAAGTTGGTGGCTTCTGGCTGGATCAAGCCGCACGAAAGTGTGGTGCTCTTCAACACCGGCACCGGCTATAAATATTCCGAAGCGTGGCAACGGGCTTTGCAGGCGTAGACTTTCGAAACTTTGTGAGACACAGATATGAAGACACACCCATGAAGACACACTCATGAAGACACAACGGATCTATTACAACGACGCATTTGAGAAAGAATTTGAGGCGCGGGTTCTGCATTGCGAACTGCTGCCGCCGGATTTGAAAGCTGGAATTACGGCGCAAGTATTGGGATTGGTGCTGGACCGCACGGCGTTTTATCCGACCTCCGGAGGGCAGCCGCACGATTTGGGAAAAATCGGGGATGTGAACGTGCTCGACGTGCGCGATGAAGGCGACGAGATTATTCACATCGTGGACCGGAAGCCGGAGGGGCCGGACGTGCACGGGTGCATCCACTGGCCGCGGCGCTTCGATCACATGCAGCAGCACACCGGGCAACATTTGCTGTCCGCTATGTTTCAGGAGCGGCATGGAATGCCGACGGTGTCCTTCCATCTTGGCGCAGAGATGAGCACGATAGATTTGCGAGGGCCGGAACCGACCGACGAAATTTTGGAAGGGGCGGAACGCGCGGCGAACCAGGTGATTTTTGAAAACCGGCCGGTGACGACGAGGTACGGCACGGCGGAAGACCTGGCAAAACTGGGAGTGCGGAAGGAAGTGGAGCGAGAGGGAATTTTGCGCGCGATTGAGATTGAAGGCGCGGACTTGCAGCCGTGCGGGGGAACACACGTGAAGAGCACCGCGCAGATTGGAACGCTGCTGGTGCGGCGATGCACCAAAATGAGGCAGGACTGGCGAGTGGAATTTGTTTGCGGAGGGCGAGCCGAACGCGCGGCGCGGCAAGATTTTCAGCGGCTTCGCGCGGCGGCCGAAAAATTGGGTTGCGCACCGGAGGAATTGGTTGCCGGCGTGGAGCGCGCCATTTCCGAGCGAGAGGTGAATTTCAAGAGGACGCGCGCGCTGGTGGAACGCCTTGCGGAAATCGAAGCGGCGCAAGCCGTGCGCGAAGCCACGCCGGACGCGAGTGGGGGCCGCGTGATTCAGAGAGTGTTTGAGGACGTCGAACCCGAATTCCTGGGAGCCTTCGCAACGAACATCGCGAAAACGGAGCGATCGGTTGCGCTGCTGGCGCGGCTGGGATGCGGGCATGTATTTTTCGCGCAGCATCCGACGGTCGGAGCGGACATGAACGCTCTGCTGAAAGAAGTTATGGCAAAGGTGGGAGGCAAGGGCGGAGGTACGCGTGATTTCGCGCGTGGCCGCCTGGACGATCCAAAAAAAGCCGAAGAAGCGCTGGCATTGGGGCGAGAAATCCTCGCAACCCGCTGAAATCTGAGCTATAAACTCGCTGCAAATCCGAGCGGCGAGTTCGCAGTCCACATTCGTTTCCGATACGAGAATCGCGCCGGAAAAATTTAGTGGGGTAGTTCATGACGAAAAGAATCTCGCGCCGCGATGCCCTCAAACTCGGATCGTCCGCGGCCGTCTCCATGGCCGTAAATCCAATTCTGAGCGCTGCAGCGGCGAGCTCAGCAGGCAAACCGCTTAGCAGATTTCCAAACGGAGATTCCGATATGATCAGTTCGCCGGATACGAGCCTTTGTTTTATGTCCGCAAGAGAAATGGCGGAGCAGATTCGCCAGAAAAAAGTGTCGTCACGCGAAGTGATGCAAGCGCACCTGGCACAGATCAAGCGCGTAAATCCCAAAGTAAACGCCGTCGTCACGCTGGTGGATGAAGACAAGTTGATGGCGCAGGCGCTGGCGGCGGATGAATCGCTAGCGCGCGGGAATGATCTCGGCGCGCTGCACGGCGTGCCGGTTGGCGTGAAGGATCTCCACGAGACGGCGGGCATTCGAACGACGTACGGCTCGCCGCTTTTCCGCGATTTTGTTCCGGACTTTGATTGCCGCGTGGTGCAACGAGAGAAAGAGGCGGGAGCGATCGTCATCGGAAAAACGAACGTGCCGGAATTTGGACTCGGCTCGCAAACGTTCAATCCCGTTTTTGGAGCGACGAGCAATCCTTACGACGTAACGAAGACATGCGGCGGCAGTACGGGCGGCGGTTCCGTGGCGCTCGCCTGCGGGATGGTGCCTCTTGCAGACGGGAGCGACATGGGCGGCTCACTGCGCAACCCGCCGAACTTTTGCAATGTGGTGGGAATTCGGCCATCGCCGGGGCGCGTTCCGACTGTGCCCACGCGGCTGGGCTGGTCCACACTTTCCGTTCAGGGGCCTGTGGCGCGCAATGTTTCCGACTGCGCTTTTTTTCTGAGTATTCTGGCGGGCTACGACCATCACTCACCGATTTCGATCGACCAGACGGGCGCGGCGTTCGCGCAGCCTCTCGGGCGAGAGTTTAAAGGCGTGCGCGTGGCGATGTTCAAGGATATGGGGCTGCCATGGGAAGCGGAAGTGAAAGACGCGGTGCATGCACAGCGAAAAGTTTTTGAATCGCTGGGATGCATAGTCGAGGAAGCGGAACCGGACCTGCACGACGCGGATGAATGTTTTAACGTGTGGCGGCACTGGGGCGCGGAGTTTGCCTACGGCGATCTGATTGCGACCAAGGGCGATCAGCTCAATGAGTACGTTCACTGGCACGTGCAGGAAGGCCGCAAGCTCACCGGGCCGTATCTTGCGCGAGTGGAGGCAAAGCGTACGGCATTGTTCCAGCGCATGGGGGCGTTTATGAGCAAGTATGAGTTTTTCGTTTTGCCGGTGAACCAGGTTTTGCCGTTTGACGTGAATGTGCATTACCCGACGGAGATTGCCGGCGTGAAGATGGAGAGTTATATCGCATGGATGAAGTCGGCGTATTACATTTCGGCGATGGGAAATCCGGCGATGTCGGTTCCTTGCGCGTTTTCGTCAGGTGGATTGCCGATCGGGATTCAAATTGTCGGCAGGCATCATGAGGATTGGGCCGTGTTGCAGATGGGATACGCGTTTGAGCAGGCGACGCAGGTAGGGAAGCGGCGGCCATCCATTGTTTGATGTGTTTCAGAAGAGGCGGGTGCGAAGGCGATCGGGGATTCGTTGCAGGTCAATCAGAGTTAGAAAATCGATGGTTTTGAAATCGCGGTCGATGGCGGGTGGGCCGCAGAGGCGGGCGGAGACGTCGAGGTAAGCGCGGAAGAGGCGCGGCGTGGCCGGCGCGGGCGTCGAAGCATTTGTGGAGCGGCAGGCAAAGTTGGGACGGGGTTTTGTGCGCAGCGCGGGCTCGATTAGATGCTTTTCGCGCAATTGCTCGAAGAGAGCGATGCCTTCATTTTCGTCCTGCGAAGTGACCGAGCTGCAGCCAAGTAGATAGCGAGCGCCACAACTCATCGCATATCTCGCGACACCTTTCCAAAGCATGTGCAGGACACCGGAATTGCGAAAGTCGGTATGAACGCAGGCGCGGCCAAGCTCGAGCACCTGCGCGCGAATTTCCTCATAGGGCGCGAAATCGAAAAATTGCTCGCTGTAATAGCCGAGATTCCCTTTGGCGCGGAAACCGCTTTGCATGCGGTAGGTGCCGACCAACTGACCAGTGCGGATATTCCGGACCATGAGATGGTCGCAGATGAAATCGTAGCGGTCGCGATCGAGGCCGATGCGCGCGGAGGAGTCCAGTCCTTCGCCGAGCTCGCAATTGAAAACAAGATAGCGGAGACGCTGGCAATCGATCAGGTCCTCGAGCGATTCGGCCATGCCTGCACGGAATTGACTCGTGGCGGCGAGGGGATTCTCGCAACCGTGCTCTAGAACTGCGGTCGGTGGCATAAGTAGAGTGTCGGACAGGGTAAATTACAGGAGTGTTGCTAGTGCATGAATTGCAGATTTCTGGAGGGTAACCGTTGCGATACAAGATATTTGGCGGGCCAATCGCGGCGCGTGAAGAAGGACGTGTGCCGAGAAAGGAACGGGTGGATTATGCGAACTGCGTTGTGCCTTCGCGTTCGCTCAGGAACGCCTGAACTTCCGCGCGCGTGGGCATGGATGGTTGAGCGCCGCGGCGAGTGACGGAAATGGCGGCGACGGCGGAAGCCCAGGAGGCGCTACGGACGGGATCGTGGCCTTCGAGCAAGGCGGAGGCGAACGCGCCGTTGAAGGCGTCGCCAGCGGCGGTGGAATCGATGGCGCGAACTTGATAGGCGGGGAGAGAAATTCTTCGGCCATCGGCGAGAGCGAGAAAACAACCGCGCTGGCCAAGTTTCAGGAGAACGTTGCGAGGGCCGCGTTGGAGGAGAGTCTCGGCGATGTTAGTGAGTTCGTTTTCGGGTAGGTCGTGGGATTTGAGATTCAAAAGGGAGCAAGTTTCGGATTCATTGGGTGTGAGCCAGTCGACCCGCTCGAGAAGCGAGGCGGGGAGCGGTTGGGCAGGGGCAGGATCGAGGACGAGCGGAATGCCCTCCCTGCGAGTAACTCCGGCGAGAAATTCGACCGTTTCGAGCGGGGTTTCCAGTTGCGTGAGAACGATGTTGGCGCCGCGAATGACGTCCAGATGCTTTTCGACGTAGCTGGGAGAGACATGAGCGTTTGAGCCGGGGATGACGACAATTACGTTTTCGCCGTTCGCGGCGGTGATGATCTGGGCGATACCGGAGGAAGTGGCTTCGACTTCGACGGCGGCGGTGCATACGCAGGCGGATTCGAGATTGGCGCGGAGTTCTGCGCCGAAAGAATCGTTGCCGAGCTTTCCGATCATGCTGACTTGCGTGCCGAGGCGAGCGGCAGCGAAAGCTTGATTGGCGCCTTTGCCGCCGGGGAAAGAAGCAAAACTGGAGCCGGTTAAGGTTTCGCCGGGAAGCGGAATCCTGGGAGCGGCCGAGACAAGATCGAGATTGATGCTGCCAACGACGACGATGCGCTTTATCATTTCATCCGTGTTCCTAAGCTGAGCTTAGAAGACCAGAGCCCGTTTCTGCAACTTGCCGTATCGCGCTACTTCGAAATGACCGGGGCAAGTGCGACGGCAGCCAGACCAACAACGAAAAACAAAAACATCAGTGGGATTAATTTGCGAGCATTCGCGGGGGCGTTCGCGAATTCTTTCCAGACGAAGACTCCCCAGATGGCGGAGACCATGGTGGCGCCTTGGCCGATGGCGTAGGAAATTGCAGGGCCGATGATCTGAGCATGGGAGGCGACAAAGTTGAGTACCGCGCCGGTGCACCAGATGGCGCCGCCGAGAATTCCCCAGAAATGCCAGCGGCCGGGGCTTTTGGCGTAATCGCTCATGCTGACGGGCGCGCCGCCCGTTACGGGCTTGCGCATCAAGAAATAGTTGGCGGGGACGGCGCAGATGGCGACGCCGAGAGCGAAGAAGAAGGCGACGGCGTAGGGGCCGAGGGAATTTTGTCCGGTGATTGCTTTTGTGACGAGCGGATAAAAGCTGCCCATGAGGATGCCGCAAGCCAGGCTGATTTGAATGCCGCGGGCGCCGAGGGCTTTGCGAGTGGTTTCGCGGCGGCGGTAAGCGATGGCATCCACAATGATGGCGAGGGTGACGAGCAGTACGCCACCGAAGAGCAGCAGGGGATTGCCTTGAGGAGAGATAATGTAGTTCAGAAGGACGCCAACGACTAGAGCTAGGCCGATGCCGATAGGGAAGGCGACGGCGAGGCCGGCAATTTCGATGGCGGCAACGAGGAGAAGATTCGCGACGTTAAAAACTGCGCCGCCAAGAAGGGCATAGAGAATGTGGTTTTGATCGGCGCTGCGAATGTTGCTCAGGAAAGAGAGTTGGCCGCCGCCCATGCTGCCGAGAGTCAAACCCCACAACAAACTCGCGATGATAATTCCGGCGACGTAATCCCAATAAAAAAGCTGAAAGGGCCAGCCGGGAGTGAGTTTCATGGTGTTGGCCCAGGAACCCCAGCAAAGCATGCTGCCGATCATGAAGATCAGGGCGATGGCGTACGCTTCCGGTTGATACATGAAGACTCGCTCTCTCTGGAGGCCGATGGGCCGCCAGACGACGGACAGAATGCTCGAAGCGCAAGAGTGTTGCGCGAGGAAATGGCGAGCGCTCTCGAAGAAAAAGCGACGGTATGATGCCTGAAAAGAGGGAGCGTGTCACTTAGTTGCAGAGGAATCGCGGGTGAAGGAGTCAATCAGGTAATGGGCGCGCGATTCGGTGGGATTCTCAACTTCAGTTACTTCTGTGCTCCAGGAGGAGAGACTCAGACGGGGAGACTCGCTGCCTTCGCAGTCGCAGGAGCCATAAAGCCCAACACGGTTTGCTTCAATTGAGAATCCACTTCGTCGGCAATGACCATGACATCGAGCAGGACATTGCTGAAATCCACGGTACTCAAATTTTCCTGCAGGGTGTGGAAGATGCTGACCTGCAAGATTCGCGACTCTTCGACCAGCATGGACACGGTATAGCCTTGCGTGCGGCGCAGAGCACCGTGCAGGAATGCGGACCTGGAAATGGGCGTTTTGACGCTGGGAACCAGGCGCAGGCGATAGATGACGTCTCTCAGGAGCTGTGGCAGATGGCCCGTACGCTCCGGGCCGCTCAGTGGCACGTTTACCAGTTCGGCGTTTTGCTCCGCGCGTGAGAGCCACTCATCAATCGTCACAAGCTCGTCGCGCTCCAAGATCTTGGCAACCGCCTCTTTCTTAACCGACGTACGGCTTGCGGGGTTCGAGAGCTTACTCTGGATGAGGTCCGCCGTCGCGCCCAAGCCAACTGGTTTTACGAGGATTTCGTCGGCCTGCAGGAGAATCGCAGACATGGCCTCTTGCACGGCGGGGTAGCCGCTCATCACCAGGGTAACAGCGTCTGGCTGGGTATGACGCATGGCGCTGACGACGGTAAAGCCATCACCGGCGTCGGGCATGTGGAGGTCGGAGAGCAGCACGTCGAATTTCTCTGTAGCAATGAGGAGCAGGGCCTGGTTCACGGTAGAGGTGGGAACCACTTCAAAGCCGCGGTTTTCAAGGCCTTCCTTGAAGACGGCGCGGATGTCAGCGTTGTCGTCCACCAGAAGAACACGTTTTGCTTTCGTCATGTGATATATGGTCCCATTACACAATGAGGCCTGGGGAGTAGCGTGCCTGTTCAATATTGAACACCGGTACCTTTTTGAGCCGATGCGGCTCGCCGGCCGGTGCCGGGCGCATGTTTAAAGAAACAGTGACTTGCTCCTGTGCTTATTGGTACAGACAGGCGAGCTGCGCTCTACTAGAGTTGTTGCGTCGATGGGTGCATTGGTACGGGGAAGACAGGTGTATGTATGTGGCGCAGAAATTGTCCGGTTTGCCGGCAAATTTTGGAAAAGAAACATCCCGCGGAGACGGTGGCGTGTTCCTGCGGTAAGTTCGTGTGGAAGGGTTAGGGCGCGGTTCGGGCGGAAGATGAAATCAAGTGGGAGTCGTGATCGTAGCGCGATGTTATTGTTTCTGGTTCCACAAATCGGTGAACAGCTTGACAGTGGCTGGGCCATGGCCGGCGTAGTGGTTGTTGGCGAAAGCGAATAATTTCAGAATTTTTCCAGTGTTTACCATCTGCTTGAGGAGATCGACCCAATTCTTTAAATCGCTGCGGCGATCAACGATGGCTTTATCCCAGTTCTCGGTCAGCTTCTCGATGCCTTTACGGTCGCCCAGCCATCGGACATAGGCAAAGTCCGACGTAATCGGGTCAAACTTTTCTTTCCTCTCCCAGGGCCGGGGCACAAAGGACGTGTCCGTCAACGCCAACGCGACGTTGTGCTCGCGGAGCACTTCAGCGAATCTGGCATCGAGCCATTTCTCGTTTCGAATCTCAACGACAAATCTGTGGTCGGCAGGAAGTTTTTTCAAGAAGGGAATCAGCACGGCGAGAAAGTTATCTTGCTTTGGGAAGCGCCATTTGTCGAAAGGCGGAAACTGAAAGACCATCGGACCAAGTTTTGGACCGAGAATATCCATCGTTTTCACGAACTCGACGAATTCCGGCTCGCAATCCACCAGCGCCTTTTCATGGGTGATGGCCTGCGGAATCTTCACGGCGAAGAGGAAATCGTCCGGCGTTCGCGCCGCCCAATGGTTGACCGTACTTGCGGAGGGACATCCGTAAAAGGTCGAGTCCACTTCCACCGTGGCAAACTGAGTAGCGTAGTGGGAAAGAAAATCTCGCGACTTCATACCTGGGGGATAAAAGCTTCCTTGCCAACCGCTGGCCGTGAACGCGCAAGTGCCGAGCAGAATTCCGGGCAAAGAATAAGGGCGGTCAACGGCGAGCGTGTTGGGCGCGGCCACTTCCAATTTGTCCATCTCGAAGAGGGTTGGGTTGCGAAGCGGCGCGACTTTTGGGCGTTTTGGCGGCACGGCTGGGAGAGCCTAGCACTCGCACCAATTGTGTGGCAAACGCACTGTTCAAATGGAATAAGCGCTTAAGTGCTAACGTCCTCCGAGGCAAAGGCAAAGACATCATCCGAGGTGGAGGTCGAGCGCCTCGATTTCGTGGAGGAGCCCAATGTTGGGTCAGAGGAACGGGCTCGGCCGGCGCCTTCCGTTTGAACGACCTGATCGTTGCTCCGTGTGGATTTCTGTGGGTGGATGATTCTCCCCATGGCCTGGGCAGACTCGACCGCCTCTAAAACGTTTCGGGGTCAGTGTGCGGACTGGCCTGCCGCCGCAGGACCCGCGGCGATCGCACTGAGCGCGGCGATTGCATCCGTACGGAGTTCTAATGCTGCAGCAGCGAGATTCTCTCGAAGGTGATTTATCGAAGAGGTGCCCGGGATTAGCAAAATGTTAGGTGAACGCTGAAGAAGCCAGGCAAGCGCGACCTGCATTGGAGTAGCCTGCAATGATGCCGCTACGCGGTCGAGTCCCGACGATTGTAACGGTGTAAACCCTCCCAGCGGGAAAAACGGCACGTAAGCTATGCCTTGCTTCGCGAGAGCATCGATGAAGGCATCGTCGCTGCGGCGTGCTACGTTGTAAAAGTTTTGCACGCAGACCACCTCCGTGATTTTCTGGGCTTCCCGAAGTTGCCGGGGAGTGATGTTGCTGAGGCCGACGTGACAGATCAATCCCTGGCGCTGCAGTTCTGCAACCGCAGTAAGCGGCTCCTCGATCGATCCTTCCGATGGCTCCAGGACTGCGCCAACCCGGAGGTTGACGACATCGAGCCGATCCACACCGAGATTCCGAAGATTGTCATGAACGCCGTCGATCAGCTCCTTACGCGAAAGCGCTGGAATCCAGGATTTGTTTTCACCGCGACGCGCGCCCAGCTTGGTTACGATGACCAGGCCGGCAGGATAGGGATGAAGCGCCTTCTTGATAATCAGATTGGTGACATGCGGGCCGTAGTAGTCGCTGGTGTCGATATGATTTACGCCCGCGGCGACCGCCTCTCCCAGAACAGCAATGGCAGCGTCAACATCCCGTGGAGGTCCCCAGACTTCGGGGCCGGCAAGTTGCATCGCGCCGTAACCCATCCTGTACAAACTGATTGAAGTTCCAGGGAGTGTGAACTCGCCACCGAGTTTCGCTTTGGTCATTGTGTTTGTCCCCTTTGCTGATCGGCTTGCTCGATTTTCCTTCCATTCGACACAGTAACGGCTAAAACGATTCTCCGACGAGTTCTTCGCTCTTTTTCCAAAGCTCCTCGGCCGTTTTTGAATCGAGAGCATATCCGCGTACGCCTTCGCTGACGCCACTGATCGCTAGGTCGTCCGGGACGATTTTCCCAACCTGGCAGTTCTCGCAATATTGGCCGCCGATCTCTTCGGCGGGAGCAACTGCGCTGGCCCATACCGACGTTGCCGCCCCTTGCGGGATCGTCTTCCACTGGAACGGCCCCCTCCCCTCCGCGATGAGCTGGTCGTTCATTTGCTTAATCAAGGTTTCGATTCGGCTCGGGTCCACATGCCGGGCCAGTTCGGTATGGATGACTCCGGGATGCACGGCTGCGGCGCGGATACCGTTCCTTCTATGGCGCCGGTCGAACTCCACAGCAAAAAGAATGTTGGCGGTCTTCGACCGCCCGTAAGCCACGAAAGGCTCGTAAGGTGTCCGCTCAAAGTTGAGATCTTCCAGGTCGACATTCGAATAGCGATGGCCGGCCGAAGACAGATTGATGAGTCGCCCTCCTTTGCGGATAAGCTGTGCAATCCGGTTCACAAGGACGAAATGACCCAGATGATTGGTACCGAACTGCGTCTCAAAGCCATCCGCCGTATGGCCAAACGGTGTTGCCATCACTCCCGCGTTGGCGATCACCACGTCGAAGGGTTCACCTTTCGCGAGCAGTGCATCGGCGCAGGCGCGCACGCTTTTAAGACTGGCGAGATCGAGTGTAATCAATTCCAGCTTCCCACCATTCGCCGCAGCCTCCTTCCGGACCTGCGCGGTCACCTCTTCGGCTTTTTTCAGATCCCGCGCCGCTCCCACGACGTGCGCGCCGTGTGCCGCGAGTGATCGCGCAGTCTCCACGCCAAGGCCCGCGGAAACGCCTGTAACGAGGACTCGTTTACCGTTCAGCTTCACGCCAGACAAAACATCGTCCGTTGTTGAGGTTGCTCCAAAAGTTGTTGAGGTCGCAGCAGATGCATTCGCCATTTATTTCTCCTAGAATTCTCTTTTAATGATGCAACTGGTGGTATGTCTGGTTACACGCTCGCGATGGAAACTCTCGCGCGGATATGCCGTCTGCATGGGTTCCGAAATAGCGCCGGTTCTCCAGATCGACAATCAGCCGGGGTAGTTCGGCTCCCAGGCGAGCAGTTTCCGAGTTAGCGGTTTGCGGGAGCTCCAATCAGGAATACAGCTTCGCGTAGATGCCGAACTTTCTCATACGATACATGAGGGTGGTTCGGTTGATACCCAGACGGGTTGCGGCTCCTTCCGCACCACCGACGCGACCCTTGCATGCGGTAAGCGCCTCCAGGATTTCCTCGCGCTGCTTCCTTTCGTACTCCTCTGCGTCAGCGTTGACGTTAGGCCGTGAGCTGGTTGCTTTGTGAGTGGTTCGATTCTTCCTGTCGACGCCCGCATCTGCGGGTGTGGCCGTTTCTGTTTTTCGCAGTTCTGCGAGGGGTGCTTCGAGCGCGTTGCCGCGCGTCAGGATCACGGCACGTTCAATCAAATTCTCCAATTCGCGGATATTTCCCGGCCATTCCCAGGCTGTGAGGGCTTTCATAGCGGCAGAAGGAACGGATTCAATTTTCTTCTGCATTTGTTTTGCAAGCTTTTGTGCGAAATAACTGACGAGCAGTGGGATATCTTCTTTGCGCTCGCGCAGGGACGGGATACGAATCGGGAAGACGTTCAGGCGGTAGAACAAGTCACTGCGAAACTCGCGATCCGCAACCATTTTCCCCAGATCGCGATTGGTGGCGGCCACCAGGCGAACATTCACTTTCCGCGTATGAGTGCCGCCGAGGCGCTCAAACTCGCGCTCCTGCAAAACACGAAGCAGCTTGGGCTGAATTTCGATGGGAATGTCTCCCACTTCATCCAAGAAGAGCGTGCCCTGGTCAGCGAGTTCCAATCGCCCGACTTTTTGCGCGATCGCTCCGGTAAAAGCTCCCTTTTCGTGTCCAAACAGTTCGCTTTCCAGCAGGCCCGTGGGGATCGCGGCACAATTTAGTTTCACAAAGGTCCGGTCCTTGCGCCGGCTGCGGTCGTGAATGGCGCGCGCAATTAGCTCCTTGCCCGTTCCGGTTTCGCCAAGCAGCAGCACCGTGGAATCGCTCGGAGCGACGGTCTCAACCATTTGCAGAACGCGTTTCAACGCCGCGCTATTGCCAATGATCCTCTCGAAACCGCTGTCGGTGCGAATTTCCTCTTCCAAATAGAGTTTTTCCTGCGCAAGCTTGTCCTTGAGTTCAGAAATTTCCCGGTACGCCAGCGCATTTTCAATTGCGATAGCTACCTGTCCTGACGCCCGGCTGAGAAAATCAACTTCCTCCGGCGTAAAAGAAGTCTCCGTGGTGCGTGTTGTTCCTAAAATTCCAAGGACTCGACCGCGATTTACAAGTGGAATAAGGCAAAGGATTTTTATGCCTTCGGCTAGCGCGATTTCAGTAGTCCCGGTGACGAACTCCTCGGGTTCCCGCGCATCAAGGACTACGGGTTTCAAAGTGTCCATCGCTCTTTGGGCGGCGGCGCTTGGCGTAAAGGACAACTCTTCCTTGATGATCCCCTTGCCGTGCGGAAAGTCCATAGCAAAGACCTTGGATTTTCCCGACGCCTTGTCGGGCATCGAAACGGTTACCCCATCAGCGTGCATGACTTCGCGTATATTTGCTGCGATCGCGCGCAAGACCTCTCGCAGGTCGAGGCTCGATGTGATTCTGGTCGTTAGATTGAGTAGCAACTGTAGCCGGTCGTTCTGACGCTGCAGTTCGTCACTGATGCGCACGATCGCTTCGTCGCGGCTTACATTGTTCGTTACGGTTATCGCGGTGCTGCTCATTTCT
>Ga0210403_10000978_pt1 | contig 28012 bp, 29 predicted proteins | sample IncBWC19MmetaG_FD_150863 | JGI IMG/M metagenome (GOLD analysis project Ga0210403, IMG submission 150863) | Forest soil microbial communities from Barre Woods Harvard Forest LTER site, Petersham, Massachusetts, United States - Inc-BW-C-19-M | ecosystem: Environmental > Terrestrial > Soil >...
TCGCGCCCGGTCCAAGAGCTCCAGACGAGCCGCGCGCGCGATCGCGTCGGCCGCAGGCCGCGGGATGATGCCAAGCTCGGCCTGGGCCTTAGCCAGCGCCGTCTCTACGTCGAGCCAAGCCTGCCAACGGGTTTCGAGCCGGTAGAGCGCGCGAATGCCGGGATCCGACACGCGGGCGGCGGTCGGGAGTTCATCGCTCATGACGCTTCCTCATGAATGCGTGTCGGATCATCGCGAGAACTCGGTGGAAGGCATACGGCGCTAGTGCTCAGACGCATTCATAAGATGCACAAAATAGGCGGCCGCGCGACGGTTCCCGCTGTTTTTGCTGTTTTCCCATAAATTATCAGCGATCGACATCTCGTTCTCCGCGGAAATCCTGGGGCGCCGCCGCCTCGGCGATCTGAAAAACAGCGAGACCGCCCGCTGTTCTGCCGCTGTTTTCCGTTGTTTTGTGATACAGCGGCAATAATTGCCAATATAGCACTACCTGGTGGATCCAGTTTCCGCCCTATGTTTGATAATGGCTGGATGTCTGATCGATATCATAGGCTGCCATGATTGTCAATTAGACAATGCTGTCTTAGCACACCAGGATCGCCATTGCCCGTTGCCGTTGCGGCTGTGTCCTGAATCATCCGTTTGAGCCGCTGCACTTGGTCGTGTGGCAAGGGGCTCGCGCGTATTGCCAACGCGCGTCCTGTCAACCGAATCATCCGCCAAGTGTGCCAATCCAATTCCATATGACCCAGATTGGACACTTTTTTGACGCATGTAAGCGTAATTAACCATATTAGGGCAAAATTGTGTCGGCTAATGGACGAACCTTCATGATAATTCGCGATCTTGCCATAGCTGTCGCGAACGCGCGGATCATCTCCGCTACAATCGAGTGGGAGGATCGGGCTTACCCCGAACAAGTCCTTTCATTCGAAGTCGATGACGGCAACACAACCAAACCATGCGAATTTGATGAACCCTGTGCGGACGCGTTCCTCGCCGGGTGTTTTCCGCTCGCTGCATTACACGGAGAAGCGAGGGTACGGATCGAAGGGCATCCATGCCCGATGCTGGTGGAGGGACTGCGCACTGCTCATGCCTGGTGGGCGAGCTGGGGCGGGATGCCTCCCCAGGCACCCGTGATCGAGAGTCTCTCAGGCGGACGAGCCATTGATCTGACGACGCCGCGCCGCGCCGTCGCCTGCTTATCGGGCGGCGTGGACGGGCTCCATATGCTGCTGCGCAACCGGCAGCTCTATCGCCCGAGTGATCCTGCCTATATTCGCGAGGCACTCTTCGTCCACGGCTTTGATATCGGAAAGCGGGCACGCAGGCCCGAGAACGAGCATTTTCGAATGGCGCTCGCGCGGCTTGAGCCCGTGGCGGCCGAAACCGGGTTGCGGCTCATTCGATGCCGAACCAACTTGCGTCATCTGCCCTCAAAACCGGGTTTCTGGGCCAATCGGCACAACGGTGCGGCCCTAGCCGCTGTCGGTCACGCAGCGACGCTCGGCCCTGCGTTTCTCTTCATCGGCGGTACCTACCACGTATCCCATCCTGTACCGGTCGGATCGCATCCCGCCGTCGACGGCCTGTTTTCAAGCCAGCGCGTAACGGTGATCCACGACGGCTCGCGGTTCTCTCGCCTCGAGAAGGTGCGCGAGCTTGCCCAATGGCCGACAGCGCTCGCCGCTTTGCGCGTCTGCCCCGACAATATCGGTGATCGACCCAATTGCGGGCACTGCGAGAAGTGCTTGCGGACCCGCCTCGAACTGTTGGCCGCCGGCGTGGAGGAGACGACGGCGTTCGGAGCCAGCCTGACCCCGGTCGAATTATGGGATCAGGCCGTCCCCCAGCCGATTGGTGACCGCGCAATCCGATACAAGGATCTACTGCCGCCTTTGCGGGCGCGCGGTCTGAGTGCGCTTTGTCGAGTACTCGAGGACAGAATCGACGCCTACCAGGAGCGGGTTGCCGAGCGCGCGCGCTGGTCCGGCATCTGACCGCGGCCCGTTGCAAACCACGATCCTGTTTCGCTTCCGACCGCAACCGCTGCTGCTGCGTGATAGGCGCTTATTCGCCGAACTCCCGTAATAGCAGATTGATTGTCCCGGCCGACGCGGCCAGTCAGACAGGGCGGTCCGGCAGCACGAAAATTCATGCACAATAGCGTCAAAATCTAATCAAATCTTTTGGAAGGGACGGTTTTCTGACGACGCACTGGACAGCGCGTTGATGCGATCATGGTTAAAACGGCGATGGCAAGTGGCAATACCGAAATCATGCGCACTGGCCACAAGGCCTCACTGCACCCCTTAGAGGAGAAGGAATATGTTCCCTCTGGTCAAGCGCTTTTACCGGCACGAAAGCGGTGCCACGGCTACGGAATACGCTATGCTCGTGGTCTTTATCGCCCTCGCGATCGCCGTTGGCGCACAAGCGCTTGGTGGTGGCCTCAGCAACCTCCTCAATAACATCGCGACCACCCTCAACACAAACGTCATAATCCCCAACCCGTAAGCGCCGCGAGCCGCGGGTCGTGAGGCGATATCCTGGATCCCACGCGCCGTCCCAGGGTGAATCTGGTTCCGGTTAATCCGGTGCAGACAATAGTCGTGGCTGTCGCAATTGGGATGCTCATCACCATCGCCTATGGCGATGTGCGGACGCGGCGCATCCCCAATGCCCTCGCGGCTGCCATCGCCATACTCGGCTTGGCGCGAATGTTACTCGCTGATGATCCAGTAGCGGCCGGTCATACCCTGGTAGCGAGTGCAGCGGTGTTCGCAGTCACATTCCTGCTCTTCTGGCGGGGTGTTTTTGGTGGTGGCGACGCGAAGCTCATCAGCGCAACGATAATGCTTATTGGCTTTCATAACATGTTCGACTTTCTCTTGCTCATGAGTCTGTGCGGCGGAGTGCTGGCGTTGGCGATTATTACTCGGGACCGGCTCCGCCTGCACCGCCGGCACAGCGCACAGGGGACAATAGCGGGCTGCAGCGGGCCGCCGATGCGCCCGACCGTCCCCTACGGCGTCGCGGTCGCCAGCGCCGCCGTTGTCATGTTGATCCTGAGACCTGTGTTGTGAATGCCGCAATGGCGAGTGACTGACCATGCCTGCCAAGACCATTTTAACGCTTCTGTTTCTGATCTCGTTAGGCGTGATAGCCATCGTTTCGCTGCACGCTTTGCCCCAACGGGTCAACGCCGATACTGTGGGCGCGCGGACCGAGATCCTCGTCGCGGCTGCGACGCTTCCCGCCGGCACGCTCCTTCGTGCCAAAGACCTCAACTGGCAGCCGACAAATGGTCCTGAGCCTGCCCAAATCTTTCGCGCCGCGGGTGGGCTTGGCAACACCACCCTCGAGATGGATCAGCAACTCCGCACAGAAGTCTACGGCGCGGCTCTGCGCTTCGGCCTAGCGACCGGGGAATCGATCAGACGCGACGGGATAGTTAAGCCAGGCGATCGCGACTTTCTGCAGGTTGTGCTCTCCCCTGGAGCACGGGCGATCGCAATCCCGGTGACTACTGGGGGAGCGAGCACCGGTCTGTTGTACCCGGGTGATCGCGTCGACGTCGTACTGACCCAAAGTTTCAAGAACGACTCGTTGCTCGCCCGTCGGTCCGTCAGCGAGACGGTCGTCCAGAGCCTGCGGGTTCTGGCAGTCGACGCGATCGACCCAAAGCTCACCGGAGCAGGTAACGGTTTCGGTCGAACGGTGACATTGGAAGTGACGCAGGAACAAGCGGAGAAGATCAATGTAGCTGTGGAGCTGGGCAAGTTGTCCCTGACATTGCGCAGCATCATCACCGCCGACGCCAGTGGGGCAGCCTTCCCTCCTGCGTCGAGCAGGACGGCGGGCGTCAGGTCTACCTGGGCTGGAGACGTTTCGCCGGCGCTTATCGACGCGGCGCGCCCAGACCGGGCGGTAACCGCCGAGCGGCCGTCGGTGGAGGTGATTCGCGGTAGTAAATCTGCAGCGGTAAAGCAGCCTTAGTAGAGCCGGCGAAGTACACTCCATGGTGAGGCTGGACTGATCGTGACAACCGAAAGCGAACCTCCCGTGAGTGGAACGCGACGTCTGGGTCTGACGCTCGTAACATCTACCCCGGTCGGGCCTCCTCCCCCGTCCGCCGATATTGCGTTGCTCGGCGAACTGAAAGAGCGGATCCGGGCGGTTTTGATGACCAGGATAGACCCGTCAGTAGCGGGCCGCATTCCGCGCGCGCGTCTTCGCGGGGAAGTCGCGCAGCTGGTCAGCGAAATAGCTACCGAGGATCGGGCGCAGCTCAATAAGCTCGAGGAAGCGACGCTTGCCGCCGACCTCAGCGACGACATGATCGGGCTGGGGCCGCTTGAGCCATTCCTCGATGACGACGAGGTTACCGACATCCTGGCGAACGGACCGTTTGACGTCTACGTCGAGCGCCGCGGCAAGCTCGAAAAAACTGCCGCACGGTTTCGTGATGCCCAGCATCTCGTCAATATCGCGCAGCGGATCGCCGGCGCGGTCGGCCGACGCATCGACGAGGCCAGCCCGATGGTCGATGCGCGGCTCCCCGACGGCAGCCGCGTCAATATCGTGCTGCCGCCGCTGGTGCTCAACGGCGGCACCATCTCGATCCGGAAGTTCCCGAAGGAGCCTCTCACTCTCGACGCAATGGTGGGGCAGGGCAATTTGTCGACCGAGATGGCGAGGGTGCTGCAGATTGCCGCGCGCTCGCGGCTCAACATATTGATCTCAGGCGGCACCGGCTCCGGCAAGACGACATTGCTGAACGCGATCTCGCAACACATCGACCGAGACGAACGGGTGGTCACGATCGAAGACGCGGTCGAGCTGCGCCTGCAGCAGCCGCATGTCGTGCAGATGGAGACGCGGCCGCCCAATATCGAAGGGGCCGGCCACATCCCGCAGCGCGAGCTCGTCCGCAATGCGCTGCGCATGCGGCCCGACCGCATCATCGTCGGCGAGGTGCGCGGCGCCGAAGCCTTCGACATGCTGCAGGCGATGAACACCGGGCATGACGGCTCGATGTCGACGATCCACGCCAACTCGCCGCGCGACGCGCTCTTTCGCCTCGAAAATATGGTGATGATGGCCAACCTCAGCATACCGTTGCGGGCGATCCGCATGCAGATCGCCAGCGCGCTCAACCTCATCGTGCACATCGAGCGCATGCGCGACGGCATCCGGCGCGTCCAGAACGTCGCCGAGATTGCCGGCATGGAAGGCGAAGTCATCACCACCCGCGAGTTGTTCGCCTTCCACTATCGCGGCGAGCCGAACGACAACACTATCGAAGGCGACTTCGTGTCGACCCGGATGCGGCCAGATTTTGTAGGACGCGCCGCACGATACGGGTTCAGCCGCAGCTTGCTGGCGGCACTCGACATCGGAGCCGCCTAAATTGCACGAGCAGATTTTCTTCGCTGCCCTTGGCTCGACGATTCTGCTCGGTGCGGCGCTGTTCTGGGTGCTGCGCGCCGAGCGCCGCAAGGCAATCCTCGAACCGCGATTGAGGGCGATCGCAGAACCGAGATCCAGCCCCGACCCGGCTATCGTTTCCCTACGCAGACCCCGGCTGGGCCGCAAAGCGCTGCCTGCGGTGCTGCTGGCGCGCCTAGATGTCGCACTTGCAGGGACTGGGGGTCGGATCGGGTTGGCTCACCTTGTCGCGGCTGGAAGCCTCGCGGCGGCGATAGTCGGTTGCGTTGCCGGCATAATGCGAACTCCGGCGGGTCTCTCGATAGTTCTGGCGGGCGCAGCCGCGCTGTATGCTCCCTTCCTTCTGGTGCGCTTCGTGCAACGTCGATACCAGCGTCAGTTCCTAGACTCTTTCCCGGACGCGCTCGATCTCATCGTCCGCGCAGTCAGGGCCGGCTTGCCGATCCTCGAGGCGATCGAGGCTGCGGCGAGTGATGTTCGCGGCGCCGTGAGCACCGAATTCGAACGGATGCTGGGTGAGACCCGCATTGGCGTCGAGCTCGAAGACGCGCTGCAGGACGCCGCCGAGCGGATTCGCGTGCCCGACTTTCGTTTCTTCGTCGCTAGCCTTCTCATACAGCGGCGGACGGGCGGCGGCATTGCCGAGACGCTTGCCAATCTCAGCACCATTATTCGGCAGCGCAGAGCGGTGCGCATAAAGGCCCGGGCCCTTACTGCCGAGACGAAGGCATCGACTGGGATCGTGGCGACGATGCCCTTTGTGGCGGGGCTCGGGCTGTTCGTCATCAACCCGCAGGTGATGTCGGCCCTGTTCGTCGACCCTCGTGGCCGTTTCATGTTGGGAATCGCGGTGGTTAGCCTGCTTTTGGGTATCGCTGTGATGAAGGCGATGATCAGCAGGAGCCTGCGCTAACAATGTTCGCCGCTTTGGACATCACAGCGCCGGGCGCCCCGATCGAGACATATCTCACCTTGCGCCTCGGCGAGATGCAATTTGGGTCGCTCGATACGAGCATCGTTATCCTGTCGCTTGCCGCAGCTCTCGTTTCAGCGCTCAACCTCTGGCGGATCGGAACGCGCGAGGACCGAGAAAAGCGCCTTTTGGGGGCGGTACGCAGATATCTGCACCATGGGAGGGAAACGGCCCGGATTCCGCGCACTCCCTGGTACCAGCGGCTTGGAGCCGAGATTGCAGTAACGAAGATCGTCGGTACCGCCAAGCAGGAGGGCCTGCTATCCGCCCTTGTCGCCGCCGGTATCAAGGGGCATGGCCATCTTGCCGCCCTGATCACGGCCAAGTTCTGCTCTGCAGCCGCGCTCGTTCCGCTCTGTTGGATGCTGCTGGAGTGGCGGCAGTCATACGCCGACGCGCTCACAGTAAAATTAATCGTTCTCGCCGGTGCCGGTATTCTCGGCTGGCATTGCCCCGAGGTCGTCCTCTCGCGGCTGGCCACGCGCCGTCGCATTCGCCTCGAAAACGGCATGCCCGATGCATTCGATCTTCTCGTCATCTGCACCCAGGCCGGCCTTAGCCTCGATCACGCGATCGAGCAAGTAGGTCAGTTTCTGCGCCCCTGCAACACCGAAGTCTCCAAAGAATTTGCCGCGACGGCGACAGAAATGCGCGTCTTGCCGGTTCGCACCCAGGCTCTGGAAAACATGGCCGAGCGGACGGGGCTCGCGAGCCTACGCAGCATGGTCGTCACGTTGAACCAGTCGATCAAGTTTGGCACCTCTCTCACCGAATCCCTGAAGATTCTCGCCGCGGAGATGCGCATCGACCGGCTGGCCCGCTTCGAAGAGCGTGCGGCGCGGTTGCCGGTCCTGTTGACACTGCCGCTGATGATTTTCGTTCTCCCTTCGCTGATGATGGTCATCGGAACGCCCCTGGTGCTGCGTATTTTGGACGCGTTGGGGCGGGTTTCCTGATCGGCTTGCCTAATTGCAGCAGAACTGGGTCATAAAGCTAAACCGGCGCGCCCATGCGCCGCTCGACGCGATCACTCGATTTCTGCGCGACAACCGAGGCGCCACGGCGGCCATTGTTGCCGCTGCCCTTCCCGTGCTGATAGGTTTTCAGACGCTGGGAGTCGAGACCGGCCTATGGTACATGATGAAATGGCAGAGTCAGTCGGCCGCCGACGCGGCCGCGATCGCTGCAGCACACGAAATCATTGCCGGCAAAACTGATGTCCCTGGAGACCTGGCGCCTGCGGTGAGCGAGGCCGCTGCGCGCAATGGCTATACGGGAACCGCTCCTCAGGTCGTCTATCCTTACAGCAACGCATTGTGCCCAACGGGGTCGCAGTATTCTTGCAGCGCTCGGAAAGGGTGTTTGGATCAATCTTCATGCCCGCCGTCACAATTGTGAGCAAGGCCGTCGCGGTACTCGGCGTGCTCGACGACGTATGTGTACTGGCCCTATCCACCACGGGTACGGGGGCAGAGGTCGACAGCGCTTCTCATCTCGATGCGACTGGGTGTGCGATCGCGGCAAACTCGACGAGCAGTAACGCCATCGACATCCGCAGTCAGACAGGACTGTTGAGCGCCTCAACCCTAGTGACTCCGGGTCAGATCTCCTTGCATGGAAACCCGATCGACCCGGCCGCACCACCACCGGAATTCAGCCCGACCCCGCGCACGCTGATCGGTGCGCCGAGGATCCCCGACCCTTACGCAGACACGCTGACACATGCGTTTCTCAGCAGCCAGGTCCCTGCGACGATCGCGGCGGTCAATACCTGGTCGACAGGAACCACAAAGGTCTTTCCCGGGCACTTCAGCGGGGGGATGACGGTTGGGCCGACCGCCGGCATCGATCTGACGCCGGGCGTATATTACGTGACGGAAGGAAATTTTTGGATTGCCTCGGGCGCGACGGTTACTTGCACGACTTGCAGCGGCACCAACGGTGTCACGATCGTCCTCACGAGCGCCGGCGTGGGGGCAGTCAGGAATGTTCAGATCAACAGCGGGGCTATCGTAACATTGCGTGCGCCCAGTTCGGGGATCTTTTCGGGACTGCTTTTCATCCAGGACCCGCTGGCGATACCTGCCGGCGGAAATACCCCAGATAGTGTTTTGGCCGGAGGTTCCACCATGAACCTGACCGGGCTCCTCTATTTCCCGACGACGAAGGTGCGGTTCCAGGGCAATCCGGGTGCAACTTGCACATTGCTGATAGCAGGTCGGGTCGGGACCAACGGAACCGCCGGCTTCGCGGCCTCCGGTTGCGCCGGCGCAGGGCTCAGCGGCCGGCCGGCGGTCTACACTGCAGCCCTCGTCGAATGAGATCCTCGTGAGACGAGGTAGCGAGACCGGGCGACGTCCGCGGCTCTGGGCTCGGCACTCACTTGGCTGCCGTGGAGGCGTTGCCGCAGAATTTGCGGTGACGGTGCCGATCATCCTCCTCATCATCGCCGCTACTGTCGATTTCGGATCTCTGATCAAACAGTCCGCAGCATTGGCCGGCGCGACCCGCATCGGCGCCGAATATGCAAGATTTCATTCCGCCGATTTGACGGGCATCAAGGACGCGATGCAGACCTCGATGAGCTTCAATCCTCCGCTCTCTTTTCCGGCAAGCTTTCCTCAGAGCTGCGAATGCGATGACGGTACCGCCATCGCCTGCAGCGAGTCGTGTGCAACGGTCGGTCGTCAGGGCCCCAACCGGGTCTTCATGCGGATCACCGCGCATCAGGCTGCGGCTCCGCTCATGTCTTGGCTGGGGCTTCCGCATTTCTTGAGTTCTACGACCGAGATTCGCCTGCAGTGATCCAGGCTCGATCTTCGCGATATCCCAATGATCAAGGTTCAGCGGCCGTCGAGGCCAGCATCATCCTCTCGGCACTGTTGTTGCTGATTGTCGGCAGCATCGAGTTCGGGCGGGTGTTATGGACCGGGAACACAATGCTGCTCGCTATCCAGGAGGCCGGCCGCTTTGCGATGATCAGCAATGATGCGCCGCCTACCAGTTGCGGTGCCCAGAGCCAAACTCCATCGTGTCCGGCACCGTCGAACACCCCGCTCGCCAATTGCGTTGCGGCGCTGGCACAGCAGGTTCTATCCTCCTATCAGGCGGCGAATATTGAAATATCGGTGAGGGAGGACCAGACATCCACACCCGCCACAATAACCGTTTGCGCCCACCATACCTTTGGCTTCGCTGCACCAGGCCTGCTGCCTTTCGAGCCTTTCAATCTGAAAAGCCAGGTGACCGTCCCGCTGGTGGGGCAGCACTGAGGAACCGGGACGTGCCGAGGTTAGAGACATGTCAGATTGCTCGACACGATCAAAACGTAATAGGACACGGCACAGGCGACCGGCCACTGGCGCCGGATGTGCGACACCACCGCGGCGGCGAGACCGGCGGCAACGATCTTTGGTATCCACCAGGACGACCCTAAATGGGTCTGGGCGAACTCCATCAGGGGATTGACCTCCCAATTGCCCGGGACCGCCAATGCGTAATTGGTCGTGACAACGTCGGCAACCTGAAGGGCGATGAAGACGGTCAACAGTGCCCAGTTGAGAGGCGGCAGCGGCCGTCTGGTCGGATCGGCGACTAGATAGGAGCGCTCGTGCGCGGAATTCCAGGATTTTTCCGATAACATAGGCCACTCCGAACCGAGGATCCCGATCCGAAGCTATCGTCCCAACCGCGAACAAAAGGTAAAGTGCGGAGTGGGGATGCCAGATCAGTTTTATCGGTCGGTTGACCCGAGGCTCCTGCGTTGGACCGAGAGCCGCACTTGCCGCCTTCAACCCGGGACCGCCAAGACCCGAGAGCTGAGCGCACCCAGGTCAGCATCAGGAGACGACACAAACAGCGACTCCGCGATCCGCCTGCGCAACTCAGCAACCTTGAACGGCTTGGCCAAGAGCGGAACCCCGCTCGCGACACCCGCGTGTAGGATTTCCGCGTGTCCTGAGATCAGCAGGGCCTTCAGCCCCTGGTGGCACGCCAGCGCGCGATCGATGACAGCCAGACCGTTCATTTCAGGCATCGCATAATCGACCACCAGGAGGTCTATGGGCTGCTCCCTTTCCAGGATCTCGAACGCGCGGGCTGGACTCTCAGCCTCCCACACCGCATAGCCGCTGTCGCGCAAAGACGAGCCGACAACTGCCCGCACATCCGTGTCGTCGTCGCACACCACGATCCGCGCTTGACCTGGCTGCGTGTTGCAATGATCGGGTTCCCACTCCGCGTAATTGATCGCCTCCCCTGTGGCGCGTGGCAACCACAGATCGACCTTGGTGCCTTTTCCGAGTGAACTGGTGATCCGCACCGATCCACCCGACTGGGCGGCAAAGCCGTGCACGATCGACAAGCCCAGGCCAGAGCCTCGACCGGCTTCCTTGGTCGTAAAAAATGGCTCGAATACGCGCGCCAAAGTTTCGGGGTTCATGCCGGTCCCCGTATCCGACACAGAGATGATCACATATTCGCCGAGTTCCAAGTCCGGTGGCGAGCCGCCGCTATAGGCTTGCGTACAAGCGAGGTCGACCCGCAGTATGCCACCGTCCGGCATGGCGTCACGCGCGTTCAGCGCCAGATTCAGAATTGCCAGTTCCAACTGATTCGGGTCTACCCAGGCCGGGGGCAAGCCGGGCTCGGTGCGGATAGCAAGCCGGATATCCGGCCCGATCGTTCGCCGCAGCATTTTTGCGACGCTGTCGACCACGGCGGTGGCGTCGACCGGCATCGGCTCCAGGTGTTGACGACGGGCAAACGCAAGGAGATGCCTCGTCAGCGTGGCCCCACGGTCTGCTGACCGGAGAGCGGCCTGCAGCAGTGCAGTGACTCCCCGATCTTGACTAATTCTTGCTTCCGCCATTTCGAGATGGCCGATGACCGCCGTCAACAGGTTGTTGAAGTCGTGAGCGATCCCCCCGGTCAGCTGGCCGATGGCTTCCATCTTGTGGGCTTGCCGCAGTTGATCCTCAACAACTCTTCGCTGCACCATTTCCAGTTCCAGCCGGGAATTGGCTGCAGTCAGTTCCCTGGTGCGCTCGGTCAAGTCGAGATTTAGGTGCAAACCGGTCGCGAAGCCGCGGGCGGAGTGGTACGCCGCGAGCGTTATTGTCACCGCGAACACCACCATCATATCGCCATGGATCGGCCAACCGTCCCAGAAGAATCGGCCGGCCATTGGCAACACGGCAGGAAATACATAAGCTAAAAAGGCCGGGAAATAATAAGAGAAGGAAATCAATGAAGCGACGCACATCCCGCCAATAACGAAGGCGACGAACGTCTCTTCGACAAGATTGCCGGGCAGAAGCATGGCACTTCCCACGCCCCAAATTGCTCCTGATAGTCCCGATCCCGCGATCGCTAAGAAGGCCCATTTCGCTGTCGAAACGCCGGGCTGCAAGCGCGAGTAGTATTGTCGCCATCCGATCAAGCGCAGCACGGTCAACGCCACCGTCAGCACAAGAAAGATCAGCCACGGTGTCTCACCTGAATATAGAGCCAGCACAACTGAGACCAGTGTGGAATTGACCAAATTGACGGTCAATACCATGGGCGTCTGATGATACAGGCGATCCACTTGAGAGGTGTAAACTTCGCTATTTCTTATGATCAGCGTCACGAGGTCTCTGATCTCCCTCTCGCACCCATGTTGCTCTGACGTCCAGTCTGAGGCTTGTCAGTCAGGGCGCTCCTACCGCGGTTCAAAAGGAACACATCGGCGGAGCAGGCAGTATGTCTGATCTTAACGGTATTCTGTCAAAGCGTCGTCAATTTCATGTCGCGACGGATGTCAAAAAGGCAGTCATTATTTAACTCGGATTTTAGACAAAGAAACGATACCCCGGCTCCTATGGGATCGACATGTCGAGGGACGAGGTGCTGATCGTGCGTCAAAGTGGCAAAAATATGATGAACTCCGCAATTTTCACCACCAAATCGGTGGTGGCGACGCATTTCCGCCACTTTTATGGTTTACAAACGCAAATCGATACATTACGAATCAGCGGCAGGAGCCTCGATGCTTACGAAACGAGAGCCGTCGCGCCCAGCCCATTTCGAGTATTGCCTGATCTTTGGGGCACGAACCACCAGTTGCTCGACGGTCCTCCGAGGAGAACCTGTGCAAAGAAGAACTCGGAGATGGAGAGCCTCCGCCAATGACCCGATACGTCCACGAGCAATTGCGAACCTAAAGCACGCCTTGAGCAGCCTCTTCTTCATTTCGTCCTAGGATCATCGCCATGGGGTTATCAATAGGGCTATTGGGGCCGTTGGTAATCGAGAGCGAGGAGAGCGGGCTGGGAAAAATCCCAAAAAAGGCCCGGGCATTGTTGGCTTATCTGGCGGCGCAAGGGGGGCAGGCGGTTAGTCGGGAGCGGCTGGCCGATCTGCTATGGCCGTATCAGGGTTCCGAGCAAGCTCGTCACAGCCTGCGCAACTGCCTGTTGGAACTGCGCAAGGCCCTCAGGCCGGAGGCGGCGCAATATCTGGTCTGCGATTTCGCCCATTGTCGGCTGCGCGATGTTGCGGTCGATCTCGACCGATTCGAACGGTCGGCGCGGGAACCGCAGAGGTGCGAGCTGCAAACCGCCGCGGATTTATATCGCGGCGAATTCTTGGCCGATTTCCACATCGATTCGGAGCCCTTTCAGGAATGGCTGGCGGCTGAACGCGACCGCGCGCTGGCCCTAGTCTGCGAGGTTTTGCAGCGGCTGACCGCGACAGCCGAGCCCGGCGAGAGCGAGGCCGCCATCCAGTCCGGGCGCCGGTTGGTGGCGCTCGACTCGCTCTCCGAATACGGCCAACGCGCCCTAATGCGCGCCTATGCCCGCGCCGGACGGCGCGGCGAGGCGCTGCGCCAATATAAGAGCTGCGCAGAGATCCTCAAGCGCGAACTCGGAGTGGCGCCCGACGCAGAGACCCAGGCCCTGGCCGCCGAGATCGCTCGTCCGGGCGGTGCCGAGGAAGCCCATGGCGCGGGCCGCGGCGGCACAGCGAACGGTCCCGCGGAGACAGCCGGCTCGCGCGAGCAGCCACCGCACCCGACCATCGGGCCACCGGCTGCGCCGAGCCCGGGAACCATGCGGCTGGCCTGGCCGTGCCTATTGTCAAATATCGCCGTAGCCGTGGCGCCATTGCGCAACCTGACCGGCGATCCCGAGCAGCAATATCTGGTCGAGGCCTTCACCGACGACCTCGTCACCGACCTTTTGCGACACAGCCGCGGGCTTTCGCTCAAGCCCATCACCAATGCACGCGGCGTCTCGGGCGGTCTGCCACGTGAGCCGGAAAACGGCCTCGAATTCGTCGTCACCGGCAGCGCCCAGCGCAGCACACCCGGCATGTTGCGGGTTAACATGCGCATCACTGACGCGGCGACGACCGAGTATCTATGGGCGGGCCGCCACGAGTTCCGCCCGGAAGAGCTGGCCCCGATCCAGACCAAGATCACCCGCCGCATTTCGCGCGAGCTGCACGTCCTGGCGTTGCAGGAGGCTAGCCGCCGCGCCGCCCTCGCTACCGGGCCCGAGCTTGGCATCAATGAGTGCCTGACGCGCGCCAAATCGGCGCTCAGCGGCGCGCATCGCGCCGAGCATACGGCCGAGGGGCAACGCTGGTTTCTCGCCGCGCTAGCGCAGGACCCGCGCAACACCGAGGCCCTGGTCGGACTGGCGCGCACCTGCCAGCAACTCGTGAGCAACCCATGGTGGGGAGATCCGCGGGCCGCCGCCGCCGCCGCCGACCTTGGCCGAGAGGCGGTGGCGATCGCGCTAGCCTTAGCTCCGGGTCACGCTTTCGCCAAATGCACCCAGGGCATGCTGTACTCCGCCGCCGGACAACTCGAAGAAGCGGCACGCGCCTTTGAGCAGGCGTTGGCGATGGATCATGGCCTCGGTATCGCCCACGGTTTTGCCGGCTACAACGCCGCCCTTTTGGGCCGCGCCGGCGAGACCCTTCCGGCGATCGAGCGGGCCATGGCGCTCGATCCCACCGAACGCCGCCACAGCATCTGGTTTTTCTTCGGTGGCTTTGCCGAACTGTTGCTGGGGCGCACTCAAACAGCCATCGACCTGCTCCACCAATCGCTCCAACGCAACCCGAGCTACGGCGCTACTCAGCTCTTCCTCGCGGCCGGTCAAGCCCTCGCTGGGCGCCCCGACGAGGCCGCTCGCACCGCCGAAACCTTCCGCATCCAATACCCCGAGTACCCGGCTAACGCCTTCCACCAGCTCTGGCTCTCGCGGTCCCCTTCGGCCGCCTACCGCGCCCAGATCCAGCCGCTCTTCGAAAAAATTCGCGACCTCGGCGTCGCCACCTGACCCCTTTAGGGTCGCGCTGGAGCCCACGGCGCGGGGGCGCGGGGTTCGATATCGGTGACGACATCGACGACGACCGGCTCGTCCGCCTGTATCGCTTCGGACAGAGCCGGCGCGAGCGCATCGACCCGCTCGACGCGGATCCCGCGCACCCCAAAGCTTCTCGCGACCGCGGTGAAGTCGGTCGGGCCAAAACGGACCAGCTCCTCTCCCCTGCCCGGCCGATTGCCGGCGATCCGCCGCACCCCGGTCAGGTTCTGGCCAAAGCCGGAATTATTGTTGACGACAACGGTCACCGCGATGCCGCAGCGGCGGGCCGTCTCTAACTCCGCGAGGTGGTAATAGAACCCGCCATCCCCGGTGAAACACAAGACCTTGCGTCCGGGCGCCGCACATTTGGCGCCGAGCGAAGCGGGAAACGACCAGCCGAGCGACCCCGCCGCGCGCAGATAGGTTTGCCCCGCACCGTTGAGCTCGATCATCGTTCCCGTCCAAATGCCGGAATACCCGGTATCCGCCACCAATATGCCGTCTGGCGGCAATGCCCGCGTGACCTCGGCGCACAACCGTTCGACGCTGGAGGGTGACGAGGCGCTCTCGAGCAGCGGCGCCATCGTCGCTCGCCAATCGGCGACAATCCGCGCGGCTTCTTCGGCAAAGCCTGTATCCCGCGCCGGCCGCCCAATCAGCAAGTTGAGCCGGGCCAAGCTCGCCTTCGGGTCGCCCAATACGCCTATCGTGTTCGGATAGCTCCGCCCGATCTCCACTGGATCGGCGTCGATCTGCACGACGGGGGTATCGCGCGCGGGCACGGTCCAATTCAGAGTGACCTGGTCGCCGGTGTCGCAGCCGACAAACAACACGAGCTCGGCGCCGTCGACGATGCGGTTCGCCGGCGGCGCGGAATAGCTGCCGGCGACCCCGGCCGAGAGACGATGCATGGTCGGGATGATGTCGCGCGCGCCGAGCGTGGTGGCGACCGGCGCCGCCAGCGCCTCGGCCAGTGCCAGCACCTCCGGCCCGGCCTCGGAAGCGGCAGCCCCGTCGCCGGCGACGATCGCCACCCGCCGCGCCGCGGTCAGTGCGGCGGCGGCGCGCTCGATATCGGCCGCATCGGCGACCGGCCGGTGTGCCGGGATCCGCCGTGCTTCGGGATCGATGACCGGCGGCTCCGAAGTCTGGCCGAGCTCGATCACGTCGCCCTGCAGCCCGCTGAAATCGAGATGGGTCGGACGCGGTGTGTCGGCCAAGGCGGCACGCCAGGCGTGGCGTAGCAGGCGCGGCAGCTCGCCGGTTGTATCGACCGGCGTCGAGAACTTCGTCACGGCGGCGAAGAGCGGGGCGTGGGCAACTTCCTGGTAGGCGTTGCGGTGCTGAAAGGAGGGTTCCTTGCGGCCGGTCAGGGCAATCACCGGGCTGCGCCCGAGATAAGGATCTTGCAATCCGGAAGCGAGGTTGGCGGCACCGACCGATTGCGCCATGCACACCCCGGGTCGGCGCATGACGCGGGCGTAGCCGTCGGCCATATAGGCCGCCGCCTTTTCGGAATGGGCGAGGATCGGGGTCACCCCCAGATCAGCCAATTCGAGCAGGGTGCGGCGCAGCACCGACTCGACGAAGAAGACATGGGTCATACCGGTCCCCGCCAACGCCCGGGCGAGCCATTCCGAGCCCTTCATCGATCGCTCTTCGCTCACTTGAGTTTCCTCCCATTCACAAGGTCAGCCCGCCATCGACGATGACGGTCTGGCCGGTGATCATCGCTGCACCGGCGCACAAGAAGAAGATCGTCTCGGCGATGTCCTCGGGCGTGCAGGCGCGCTTGAGCGGCGTGCGTTCGATCGTGGCGCGCTTCCTGTCCTCCGGCCAGTCCTTTTGCCACGGGCTGTCGACATGACCCGGCGCCACCGCGTTGACCCGCACTTCCGGCGCCAGAGTCCGCGCCAGGCTGCGCGTCAGATTGATCAGCCCTGACTTGCTCGTGGCGTAGGGGATGCTGCTGCCCGACCCCATCACCCCGGCGATCGAGGCGGTGTTGCAGATTGCGCCCCTCGCCAGTTTGAGTGCAGCGACCGCGGCGTGCGCGCAACGGAACGGGCCGATCAAATTGGTGGTCAGGATCCGCGACCAGAAATCCTCGGTCAGCGCGTCGAGATCGGCGAACGGGATTGGCGTCGGCGTCGCCGGCGTCCCGGCATTGTTGACGAGAAAGTCGAGCCGGCCGAGCGCATCGATCGCATTCGCCACCATGCGCTCCGCCTGGCCCGGCTGGCCGACATCGCCGGATGCAGCGATGATGCGGTAGCCCTGCACCTTGAGGCGCTCGACCTGGTCGGGTCCGCGCGGGTCATCGGGCAAGTGGTTGAGCGCCACGGCGGCGCCGTTGCGGGCAAAGATCTCGGCGGTGGCGAGCCCGATGCCGGAGGCGGCGCCGGTGACGAGCACGGCCCTGCCGGAAAGATCCGCACTGATCATCTGAGGAGTTCTCGAATGGAATGGCGACCAGTGGACAGCATGCCCCCGCCGCTGCGGCTGTCAAGCCGCTGGCGTCTGTGTTATGCATTTCCCGCATCCGGACGAGGGAGGTGGAAAATGGCGACTCAACTGCTGTCGAAATTGCCGTCGCGCCTGCATCACAACGCCTTCGTGGTGCGCGACCACGAGATCAACCGCTGCTTCTTCGAGGACGTCCTCGGCATTCCCCTGGTCGCAACCTGGTGCGAGAAGAATTTCATCACCGAGATGCAAAAGGAGATCGAGTTCTGCCACACCTTTTTTGGCATGGCGGATGGCAGCGCCCTCGCCTTCTTCCAATTCTCCGACCCGGAGATGTACGAGCTGACCCAGGCCGAGAAGCCGCCGAAGATCGGCCGCCACTACCACATCGCCTTCAAGGCCGAGCCCGGCACCTATGAGGAGCTGAAGCAGCGGCTCGAGCGCGCCGGCGAGAAGTACCGCGAGACCAATCACGGCTATTGCAAATCGATCTATGTCAATTCGCCCGACGGGCTGATCGTCGAGTTCACTCAGGACCCGGAGGATGTCGCCGAGATTGACGCCGTGCGCCGCAGCGACGCCCACCGCGAACTCGCACGCTGGCTGGCCGGCGACCGCAGCACCAACAACGAGCTGCGCGGCCGCGCCTTCTAGGTTTCGCAGGAAGCCAACCGAACCAGTCGAATACTAGTGGAGGCAATGGTCGACCGAGGCTTGCCGCACAGCTCGCATTGGGGAGCTTTCTCGGTGCTGGCGCGCGGTCGCGACATCAAGGTCGTGCCGCATCCGGACGATCCCGATCCGTCGGGGCTGCTCGGCAACATCCCGGCCGCGGCCTCGCATCGGGCGCGGATCGCACGGCCGATGGTTCGGCGTGGGTGGCTGGAGCGGGGTGCGGCACCCGGTGAGCGGCGCGGCCGTGACGAGTTCGTCGCGGTCTCGTGGTCCCGGGCGCTCGATCTCGTCGCTGCCGAGTTGCGGCGCTGCTATGGAGGATATGGCCCCCGCGCGATCTTCGGCGGGTCCTACGGCTGGGCCAGCGCCGGGCGCTTCCACGACGCCCAGAGCCAGATCCACCGCTTCCTGAATTTGGCCGGCGGTTATGTGCGCTCGGTCAACAGCTATAGCTCGGGTGCGGCGACCGTGATCTTGCCGCACATCCTCGGCCCCCAAGGAGCGGCGGCCGGCAACACTGTCAGCTGGGCCGAGCTGGTGAGCGAAAGTGCGCTGGTGCTCGCCTTTGGCGGCATGGCATTGAAGAACAACGATGTCGGCGGCGGCGGCACGAGCCGGCACATTGCCCGCGAACGGTTGCGCCAGGCCCGCGACCGGGGGATCGAATTCCACCTCATCGGCCCAATACGCGATGATATGCCGACGGAGATCGAGGCAACCTGGCATCCGATCCGCCCCGGTACCGACGTCGCGCTGATGCTGGGCCTGGCGCACACGCTGGTGACCGAAGGGCGGAACGACCGCGCGTTTCTCGATCGCTTCTGCGTCGGCTGGGAGGTATTCGAGGACTACCTCCTCGGCCGCCATGACGGCCAACCGAAGGACCCCGCCTGGGCAGCGGCGATTTGCGGCATCCCCGCCGACGAGATCACCGCGCTTGCCCGCCGGGCCGCGGGACGGCGCAGCCTGGTCACCTGCTCGCAATCGCTGCAGCGCGCAGAGCATGGCGAGCAACCGGTTTGGATGGGGGTGGTGTTGGCGGCCGTGCTCGGCCAGATCGGGCTGGCGGGCGGCGGCTTCGCCTACGCGCTGGGATCGACCGCCAATACCGGAAAGCCGGCCCTGGCCGTGCCGGTTCCGACATTGCCGAAGGGCCGCAACAGCGTTGCCGATTTCATCCCGGTGGCGCGCTTGTCCGACATGCTGCTGCATCCGGGTGAGCCCTTCGACTACAACGGGCAGCGGCTGAATTATCCCGAGATCCGGCTCGTCTACTGGGCGGGCGGCAATCCGTTCCATCATCATCAGGACCTGAACCGGCTGCGCCGCGCCTTTGCCCGCCCAGATACGGTCATCGTGCATGAGTCGGCATGGACGGCGACTGCCCGCAATGCCGATGTCGTGTTGCCCGCAACCATTACATTGGAGCGCGAAGATATCGGAGCCGCCGCGGGCGATCCATTGCTGGTGGCGATGCATCGGGCGGTCACGCCCTTTGGCGAGGCCCGCGACGATTACGAGATCTTCACCGGGCTGGCCGAGCGCCTCGGGCTCGCCGAGCAATTCACCGAGGGCCGCTCGCCACGGCAGTGGCTGCAGTATCTTTACGATTCAACGCGCCGCGCTCTGCTGGAGCGCAGCACCGCCGCCCCCGATTTCGAACAATTCTGGGAGAGCGGCGAGCTGGTGCTGCCAACCTTGTCCTCTGACGGCGGGATCGTCCGCGCGTTTCGCCGCGATCCCGACGTGGCGCCGCTGCCGACGGCGAGCGGTAAGGTCGAGATCTGCTCGGAAATCATTGCGTCCTTCGATTACCCGGACTGCCCGGGGCACCCGATGTGGCTGCCGCCCAGCGAGGGCGCGGGATCGCCCGCCGCAGCGCGTTTTCCGCTGCAGCTCGTCGCCAATCAGCCGGCGACCCGGCTGCACAGCCAGCTCGATTTTGGCGCCACGAGCCAAGCCGCAAAGGTCAGCGGTCGCGAGCCGGTCCGCATCAACCCGCACGACGCCGCCGCGCGCAACATCCGCGACGGCGACATCGTGCGGCTCTACAATGATCGCGGGGCATGTCTCGCTGGCGCGGTGCTGAGCGACGCACTGCGGCCCGGCGTCATCCAGCTCTCAACGGGCGCCTGGTATGATCCCGACGACCCCGCGGCGGAGCGGCCGCTCTGCGTGCACGGCAATCCGAATGTGCTGACCCGCGATACTGGCACCTCTCGGCTCGCGCAGGGCTGTACCGGCCAGCTCAGCCTGGTGGAGATCGAGCGCTTCGATGGCCCGCCGCCGCCGGTGAAAGCCTTCGATCCGCCGCCGGGTGCAGCAGGAACGTAGGGCGGAAAAGCGGGAGCGCATTCCGCCGATCTCCGATCGCACAGCGGCAATCATTGCCTCAGCCTTAATGCCCTGGGAGAAGGCGGGATGTGCCTCATGGCGGAATGCGCTGGCGCTTTTCCGCCCTACGCCACTCTAGCGCATCGTATGGTGTTGATCGCCGATCGGCGATATCCTTAAACCAACAATGGGAATGGAGGCTCGCATGATCAAAGGTCTACATCACAACGCCTATCGCTGCCGGGACTCGGAAGAAACGCGGGGGTTTTACGAGGATTTCCTCGGCCTCCGCTTGGTCAGCGCGTTCGAGATCGACGAGGGTCGCGGGCTCCACACGTTCTTCGAGATGGACGACGGCTCCTGCCTCGCGTTTTTCGAGGTGCCCGGCATGCCGTTCGACTTCAAGCAGCAAAATGCCTTGGATCTGCACATCGCGCTCGGTGTCGAGCCCGATACGTTCGATAATATGCTGCAGAAGGCCAAGACCGAAAGCCGGGAGGTTCGCGGACCGGTCGACCATGGCTTTGTCCGCTCGATCTATTTCCGCGACCCGAATGGTTACATCATCGAGCTGACCGCCAGCACCGGGGTCCATCAGGAAATCATGAACCCCGCAATCTCGAAGCCGCACGAGGCGCTGGCACGCTGGCAAGCGGCGAGAAGCCACTAAAGGAGGAAACTATGGCGATATTCACTCACGTTGCGATCGGCACGAACGACATCGCAAAGGCTCGCGCGTTTTATGACAGCGTGCTCGGGCCGCTCGGGTACAAGCGCGTCGGTGATTTTGGCGATGGCGGTTCGGCCTGGGGCGAAACGGCTCCCGAGTTTTTCGTTCTGAAGCCGGCCAACGGCCAGCCCGCGACATTCGCCAATGGCGGCACGGTCAGCTTTGTGGCACCAAACCGTGCCGCGGTCGCAGCCTTCCACAAGGCCGCCCTCGGCGCCGGCGGCAAGGATGAGGGTGCGGTCGGTCCCCGGACCTGGCATCCCCATGCCTATGGTGCCTATGCCCGCGATCTCGACGGCAACAAGCTCGCGGTCTATTGCCTGAAGCCGGAGTAAGTCCCGGCATGATCCGCTGGCTCGTCTGGTGACCGAGCCAGCGGATTACCTTCCAGCGCCCATCGATCATTTCGAGTGAATATGAATAGGGCGCAAGACCGGGCCGCGTAGGAGTAGCGGTCACGGCAGCTACTCGCATGGCTTGGTTTGTGTGCTCTGCACAGCCAGGGTGAGCATCCGAGTCGGCAGCGCGGCGCCTTAGGAATCTCCTCTAATGGAGCTTGCGGACCCCGGGCCCGCCACGGATCGGGATTATTTCAGCCGTATCGGCATCGAGATAGTCGGCTAGCGCGTCGAGCTGCTCCTGCCAATGCGCGACGCGGTGCCGCGCGCGCAGCCAATAGACCTCGGCGCGCCCGTTCTGACCGGCCGCAAACCAATGGCGGGCGAGCGATTCCGGCTCGCGCTCGGCGAGATTGCCGGGCATGGCTTCAAGCGCCTCGGCTATCCGCTGATGCAGCTTTTGCCGCCGCGGTGTCAGCAGGGTTTCGTACGCTATGTCGCAGAGGAGTGCGTGCTTGAACCGGAAGCCCCCGCCGGCCTGAGCGACGACGAGCCCGGCCTGCAGCAGCGCGGCAAGCCCCTCCTGCAGCTCGACCGGCGCGATGTCGGCGATGCTCAGCAGCAGCGCTTCATCGAAATCGCGCCCGATGCACGAGGCGATCTGCGCCGCCGCTTTCATCGCCGGCGATACGTCGAGACGGGCGATCAGCGAGTCGCGCAGCGTGGCCGGGACCGAAACTGCCTCCCCGGCAGGTGCGGTTTCGATGACGGCCTTGGTCATTATCCTCGATAAACAGGGGAATACCGTCTCTCCGCGCCAGGATGTCGCTGCCGAGCCGGACGGCAAGCTGGTGCCGACCGGCGATGGCGGCGACCAGCGCACCCGCCGCTGATCGGTCCAGCCGTGGCAGCGCGAGCTGGATCAGATTTGCCGTCGTATCGAGACGCGGCTCGCCCTCGGGACGGCTCGTGACGATCAGCAATATCGGCGCATTGGCAATAGCACTGACGAGGTGCCGCATCAGCTCGACGGTCGCGCGATCGGCCCATTGGGCATCCTCGAACACAATGAGCGACGGCCCGGCCCGCGTGGTGTCCAGCAATTGTCCTGCCAGGGCATCGACGGTTTCGCACCGGATCTGCCGGCGATCGCGGCCATCCGCTTCATCCATGGCTCGTTCAACAATCCCTACCGCGGGCGCGAACTGCTGCACGACGGGCCAGAACGGATTGTCGCGGTGCAGCGGCGAACATTGGAAGACCTGCCGTGCCGGCTTGTCCCCGGCGGTGGTGTCGGCCAACGCCTGCAGCAAGCGGGATTTGCCGATGCCGGGTTCACCGGTCAGCAGCACCGCCTGGCCGCTCCCCGATTTCGCCTGCTCCCAGGCACGCCGCAATGCCGCCAGCTCCGCCTCGCGCCCGATGATCGGCCCCAGATCTGGCTTGGCGCGGGCACCAAAGCGGCTCTCGCGGGGCTCCCGCCTCAGAACGCGAAACAAAGGTACCGGCTGGTCATGGCCCTTGAGCCGGTGCTCGCCAATGGCTTCGACCACAAAGCCGGGCCCGAGCAGCCTCCGCGTCGTTTCGGCGATCATGACTTCACCCGGGCCGGCGGCCTCTTGCAGGCGAGCCGCGAGGTTAGGGGTGGGGCCGACCACCGCATGCTCCCGCGCCGCGCCTTCGCCAATCAGGTCACCGACGACGACCAGCCCGGTGGCGATGCCGACCCGGCAGGCCAGCTTCTCGCCGATCGGGGTTGCCAGCCGGGCGACAGCGTCGGTGATGGCGAGCGCGGCAGCGACCGCCCGCTCGGCATCGTCCTCATGCGCCCGCGGCCAGCCGAAATACGCGAGCACGCCGTCGCCCATCAGCTTGGCGACATAGCCGAGCCGGCTGATCTCGCCGGTGACGGCGTCCTGAAACGCGCGCAATACCTCGCGCATGGCCTCGGGATCGAGCCTCAGCGCCAATGGCGTAGAGTTTTGCCAGGTCGACGAACATGATGGTCAGCTGGCGCCGCTCGGCCTCGCTCCGCCGCTCGGGCCTGTCGTCCTGGGTAGCTGTCGCGCCGCGCAGAGCCCCGATCGCTTCGAGCAATTTGCGCCGCGGCCCGATCGGCAGGCCGAGCTCTCTGACATCGGCTTCGGTCAGCAGCGGCAAGAGGTCGAAATCGATCTCCTGCTCGGCGAATGCTGCAGCATATTTTCCCAGTCCCAGACCGGTGAGCCAGTCGGCGAGATCGGCCATCGCGCAGGCCCCGATCGGCGCGAGCCTCCACTCCGCGGCCGGGCGGTCGTGCAACTCCGCCAGCGGCGTCACCAGACGGTCGAGCCGATCGCAGGCCGAGAGCCAGCCGCTGCGGTGCTGATGGCGCAGGCCGAGATCGGTGAAATTGTCGTGGTGCAATGTCAACAGCGTTTGGTTGTCCGACCCGCGCAGCTCCAGGGTCACCAGCGTTTCCGGCATTTCCGCAAAGGCACCCTCCCAGCGCCAGGTATAGACCAGCCGCTCCGGCGGCCTCACCTCCAGGAAATGACCGCCGACAGATACCCGGGCGCCGGCAGTGCCGGTGCGGGACATCTCGATGCGGTACGCGCCGCCTATGCGGAGATCGATCTCGATCTCACCGGCGACCCAGCCCGGCGGGCACCACCATTCGCGCAGTGCCACCGGCTGCGTCCAGGCGCGGAACACCCGTTCCGGCGGCGCCCGGAAGCTGCGCTGCAGTTCGATGCCTATTCTCGCCGGCTCGGCGGTGGCGGATTGCATTTGTCTTGCTCCCTGTCCAGGTAGTCGCCGAGAGCGTCGAGCTGGCGCTCCCAAAAGGCCTGATGCTGCTCTATCCAGGCGCCGGCCCGCGCCAATGGATCGGCAACCAGCCGGCAATAATGCACCCGGCCGATCTTCCAGCGCACGATCAGGCCGCAGCGTTCGAGCACGGCCAGGTGCTTCGATATGGCCGGCGCCGACACCGCAAAAGGCGCGCCCAGCTGGGTGACGGAGCAAGGACCGCTCGTCAGCCTAACGATGATGGCCCGCCGGATCGGGTCCGACAGCGCTGCAAAAATGTCGGTGAGCGCGGCGGTCTCGCCGGTCGGCGCGACTGTCTGCGGCGCCGTCTTCACCGGTATCGGCACCCCCTGTCCGCGCAACGCAATGATGCCCTCATGCGGTGGCGGAGCGCGGCGCCTCGACGATGTCCCATTTCAAACCCTGGGTGATCTCGAGAAACTCCGCCTTTTCGTGCGGTGCCACCCCGACGCTGTCGAGCGCCGCAGCGACGTGCGGCATGAAGATATCCCATTCCGCCTCGGTGATGCCGAGACCCCTGTGCGAGCTCTTCATGTCGCGGCCGGCATAATAGGTTGGCCCCTCGAAGGCGGCGCTGATGAAGTCGATCAATAGCTGGTCCCCGCGCCGCGCGCTGCCTTCACTGATGCCTTTCCAATACACCGCCAGGGCGGGATCTATGCGCAGCCGCGGCATCAGATCGTGCACGAAGGCGGCAATCACATCGTAGCCGCCGAGGCGCTTGTACAACGATTGCTGCGTGTGCGCGCTATTCTCCGGATCGAGCATTCCTTCCTCCCATCTGCCGGTCATGCAAAAACTTAACTTATGGGTTAAGTTTATCGCCTCCGGCAACACGCCGTCAAGCGGTCGATCGCGTCGGAGGAGCACGACAAGATCAGGCGTGACAGAGTGACGATTGCCGCGGTCGGGGCATTCCCGCTGGTCCTCGATGGGAGTCGCGGAGAGCCTCGCGCGCGAGCTCACCGCCGCGGTGGCGGTGCCGACGATCGGGATCGGCGGCTCACCCTCCTGCGACGGCCAGATCGACGACATGCTCGGCCTCGTCACCGAGTTCACCCTGAAATTCGTCATGCGCTACCACCGCCTCGGCGACGAGATCCGCGCAGCCGCCCGCGAATACGCCGAGGAGGTGCGGCAGGGCCGCTTCCCTCCCAAGCACACTTATTCGGCACCGCGGTAGAAGTGGCATGCCGGAAACGCGTTGGCGAACCGACCCCGCGACGGAGGGTCCGCAAACGGATCGGCACGGGCGCGTTAAAGCATGCAAGGGCTGTGATGCCCGACCTGATGGGTTGGATGGCCCCGCACACGGCATTTGAGCGCCAAAATGGCAATCGTCAAAGATCACCAGGACGGGAGCCATGCGCCCCCAATTTTGAGGTTCCGCCATTCGGGGAGATCCGACCATCGCGGCACCTAGGTCGATGACGCCTTCGCGCCGATTCTGGACCTTCCCGTCCTCGCTCCCGGCCGACGCGGAGACAGCTCGCCGCCGAGATCCAGGAACGGGCCGTCAGAGCCTGCCGATAATTTCGGTCGGACAGTTCGCGATCCCGACGGCGTACCGGGCTACCCTTTCGGGCATCGTGGCGTCACCCGTGATCGTGATGTGGAATGTCGAGAAAAAGTAGGAATTGGGACGCTCGCCGGGTTCGATGGATCGCTCGGAAAGGGCAAAACCATGAATTGCTTGCAGAAGCTCGCGGCGGCCGCATGCTGCGCGATTGCCGTCTGCCTCGGTCTGGGGTCCGCTACGGCCGAGACCAAGCCCGAAGGCGAGACGCGGTTTGCCGTCTGAGTGACGATCCCGCCGGCTTGTCTCGATCCGGCCCAGACCGGCTCGGGTTTTGTGGTTACGGTTAAGGGGTAATCCATTTTGATCGAAGCGGTTTTAGAATGGCAGTTTTTGGCGATTGACCTGCCGCTGCTCAGCCGATGAACATCAGGATAGCGACCGGCGCTCGGACAGAGTGAGGTTGCTAAGCCTAACAATGCCGTTTCCCGCAGAGGGCGACCTGGGCGTTGCCGCGGCCGCTTACGACACAGCCGGTTGCGCCGCCAATTCCGGTTCCATCGCACGCCGCACCGGATAGACATAGGGTCCGAGCCGGTTGACCAGCACGACCGCGATCACAAGCGCGACGCTGGCGCCGATCAGCGCTGGGTTGTACGAGTGGGCCAGATCGTAAGCGTAGCCGCCGAGGAACCGACCACCGCTCGAGCCGAAGCCGAAGGCCATGAAGCAATAGCCGTAGAGCTGGCCGAACGAAAGCTGTCCGAAATAACGCGACACGAGAAATGCGATCAAATCTATCTCGGTGCCGAGCCCGAGACCGAGCAGCGTTACGCCGATCGTCGGCAGCACGCCGTGGGCGTTGGCGAGGAAAGCAAACCCGGCAATCGGCGCGAGGAACAGGACGGTTGCGACATAGGCCGCGAAGAAGCGATCGACGAGATAACCGGCCAGAAGGCGTCCACACAGCGTCGCCAGGCCGAAGATGCCCATCGTCGCCGCCGCCCGGGCGCGCGGGATGCCGGCATCGGTCAACAGCGGCACGACATGCGCCGCGGTGCCGTTAATGCTGATCCCCACGAGGAAGAACACAGCGACTAGCATCCAGAAGCGTCCGGTCGCCAGCACTTCGCGCACCGTCAAGCCGGGCATCTTTGCCGCCGTCGTCATCGGGCCGCCGCGCTCACCCTCGCCGAGGCGCGGCTCCCTGATCCATAGCGCTACCGCAGGCAACGCCACCACCGCGGTCAGCAATGCGAGGCCGAGATAGGCGCCACGCCAGGTGAAGCGTTCGATCAGCGCCTCCGCCAGCTGCGGCATCACGAAGCCGCCGAGCCCGACACCACCCATCGCAATGCCGAGCGCTAGCCCGCGGCGGCGGTCGAACCACGCGGCGATCGCCTTGGCGTAGCCGATCGGGGTCTGGACCGCGCTCGTCCCCTCGGCCAGCGCGAAGAGCAGCGTGAAGACCAGCAGAGATCGCGGGCTGAGCGCCAGCAGCGCCATCGCCGCGACATAGATGGCGATGCCAGGCAGGGCCACCTTGCGAATGCTCCAGCGGTCCATCAACCAGCCGAAGACCGGCACCATCATCGCGCTGAAGATGCCGCCGAACGACAGCGCGAACGAAGCTTGGACACGGTCCCAGCCCATATCGGCCATCAACGGCTTCAGAAAGACCCCGAAGGTGAAGGCGAGCACCGGTCCATTGCAGACGAACAGGCCCGTCACCGCGCCGACCACCACCCACCACGGGTTCTTGAAGCTGATGCCCACGGCGGTTTCCCCATGATCCTGCCGGCTTGCCGCCTGCCCCTGAATGATCCTAGCGCGTTGCCCTGTGGCGCCACCAGCCTCGCGTAATGCCAAAGACTAGAGGCCGATCAGGGGCCGGTGGTCGCGGTCGCCAGTGGGGCGCCAATCAGATTGGCGAGCACGCCAAGCCGGAGGAAGCGGACCAAGCCGATGCCGAGCCAGACCGACAGGATGCCTCCCATCCGCCTATGCGCATTTTGAGCGCCCGTATTCATTTTCATTGCGCAGCCCACCTGGTCGCGGGAGATATTGGCCAGAGAACCCGGAGGAAAAACCATGGCGGAGCAGGCGCTCAAGACGCTGCCGTTCGCGCTGCCGACGCAGTGTCGCCGGTGTGAAGGCCGGATCGCGATCGTCACCGGCGCGGCGCAGGGCCTCGGGCTGGTAATCGCGCGCCGACGATCTCGGTGCTGCCGATTTTCTTACCAAACCGGTCGACTTCGAACAGTTGAAGGCGCAATTGCGTCAGCTGCCCACGGCGGCGGACTAAGCCGAAAGAGGCAAAGGCGCTGTTCAACGAACTGGCGTGAGCCAGTAACATGT
>Ga0210403_10000982_pt1 | contig 27987 bp, 27 predicted proteins | sample IncBWC19MmetaG_FD_150863 | JGI IMG/M metagenome (GOLD analysis project Ga0210403, IMG submission 150863) | Forest soil microbial communities from Barre Woods Harvard Forest LTER site, Petersham, Massachusetts, United States - Inc-BW-C-19-M | ecosystem: Environmental > Terrestrial > Soil >...
CGCGCCAGAACGTCAGCTTGCGCCGTATCCTGCGGCGATCGACGATGACATCTGAATCGAGCGACATCGAGAACTCTCCCGGAAATGGTCGTAACAGGCGCGCACGCTGTTTCGCGGCATGCCCCCTAAAATCCCGTATTCTAATTACATCAATTGCGGCCCAAGATGAAGAAAGCAAGGCCCGCCCTCTTCTTCCTTCTCCCCTTGTGGGAGAAGGTGGAGCGGACGAAGTCCGCGGCGGATGAGGGGTTTTTCTCCGCGCATAAAGACCCCTCACCCGCCTCGCTTTGCTCGGCACCCTCTCCCGCAAGGGGAGAGGGAAAAAAGGCCCCGGTCGAAGCCGGGGCCGGTCTGTTTCGGCCAGCAAAGGCCGGAAAGCGTTACTTGTCGGTGCGCTGCTTGAGCGCGGTGCCAAGAATGTCGCCCAGCGTCGCCCCCGAATCGGAGGAACCATACTGCGCAATGGCTTCCTTTTCCTCAGCGACCTCCAGTGCCTTGATCGAGACCTGCACCTTGCGGGCCTTCTTGTCGAACTGGATCACCCGCGCATCGACCTTTTCGCCAACCGCGAAGCGGTCGGCGCGCTGATCGTTGCGGTCGCGGGCGAGTTCGGACCGCTTGATGAAGGTGTTGAAGTCGGTGCCGACGATCTTCACCTCGATGCCGCTGTCCTTGACCTCGAGCACTTCGCAGGTCACGACCGCGCCCTTCTTGACGTCGCCCGGCTCGGCGAAGGGATCGCCTTCAAGCTGCTTGATGCCGAGCGAGATGCGCTCCTTCTCTACATCGACGTCGAGCACCACGGCCTTGACCATGTCGCCCTTCTTGAAGTTGTCGATCACCTGCTCGCCTGGAAGCTTCCAGTCGAGGTCGGAAAGATGGACCATGCCGTCGACGTCGCCTTCGAGCCCGAGAAAAAGGCCGAATTCGGTCTTGTTCTTGACCTCGCCTTCGACCGTGGAGCCGACCGGGAATTTCTCGACAAACACTTCCCAGGGATTGCGCATGGTCTGCTTGAGACCGAGCGAAATCCGCCGCTTGACGGAATCGACCTCGAGCACCTGCACTTCGACTTCCTGCGAGGTCGAAACGATCTTGCCGGGATGCATGTTCTTCTTGGTCCACGACATTTCCGAGACATGGATCAGGCCTTCGATGCCCGGCTCGAGCTCGACGAAGGCGCCATAGTCGGTGATGTTGGTGACGCGGCCGGTGAAGCGGGATCCGAGAGGATATTTCGCTTCGATCCCCTGCCACGGATCGTCCAGGAGCTGCTTCATGCCGAGCGAGATGCGGTGGGTCTCGTGATTGATCTTGATGATCTTGACCTTCACCGTCTGGCCGATGGTGAGAACCTCGGTCGGGTGATTGACGCGCCGCCAGGCGATATCGGTGACATGCAATAGGCCGTCGATGCCACCGAGGTCGACGAACGCACCGTAATCGGTGATGTTCTTGACGACACCGTCGATCACCTGACCCTCTTCCAGATTCTGCACCAGCTCCTGGCGCTGCTCGGCACGGGTCTCTTCCAGCACCGTGCGGCGCGACACCACGATGTTGCCGCGGCGACGATCCATCTTGAGGATCTGGAACGGCTGGGAATTGTTCATCAGCGGCGCGACGTCGCGGATGGGGCGAATATCGACCTGCGAGCGCGGCAGGAAGGCGACTGCGCCGTCGAGATCGACGGTGAACCCGCCCTTGACCTGGTTGAAGATGACGCCGTGCACCTTCTCATTGTTGTTGAAGGCCTTCTCGAGCTTGCCCCAGCTTTCCTCGCGCCGCGCCTTGTCGCGTGACAGCACCGCTTCGCCGAGCGCGTTTTCGATCCGGTCCAGAAACACCTCGACCTCATCGCCGACCTTGAGATCGCTTTCGCGGCCGGGCCCGGCGAATTCGCGCAGCGCCACGCGGCCTTCTGTCTTCAGGCCGACGTCAATGACGGCCATGTCCTTCTCGATCGCAACAACCTTGCCCTTGATGACGGAACTTTCCTGCAAATTGCCGCCGGCGAAGGACTCATTAAGCATGGCGGCGAAATCTTCACGGGTAGGATTATAGGTACTAGCAGTCGAAGCCATTTGTTCTCCAAATGCGGTGTCTTGCCGGCCGTCGGGGTTAAAGGGCGCATCGGACGCGAAGGGTTAGAGGTCCGCAAACTCTAACGACCGCCTCGCAAAAAACCGCGAGAGCGGGCCGGCAGCTTGCCTTCCACGTTCGGTACGTTGATGGCGCGCACTCCGCAAAAGAGGGTACCGGTTTTGCGAAAGAATGCGCGTGACTTTGATGTCCGGGACTTTGAGCGTGTCGATCTCGAAGCCGGTCGCGGGCTTTTCCTCCAATGACGGCAGAGGCTCAAACCTTTTGCCGGCCCGCTCGGACGGCCTCGACAATGTCGATGGCAGCCCGGACGCCGCCTTCTATATCCAAATGGGAGGTATCGAGCAAGTAAGCATCCGGGGCCGGTTTTAAAGGCGCAACGGCCCGATTCCGGTCGCGCTCGTCCCTTTTCAGGATATCGGCCAACACAGCGGCCTCGTCCGCGTCCTCTCCCCGCGCCCGCGCCTCGAGCGTGCGGCGGTGGGCACGCACTTTTGGGTCGGCCAGGACAAAGATTTTGACGTCGGCGTGCGGACAGATCACGGTTCCGATATCGCGTCCATCCAGCACTGCCCCCGGCGGGTCGGCGGCGAACTGCCGCTGAAAGTTCAAGAGCACTTCCCGTACTTTCGGATACGCCGAGACCACCGAGGCGGCGTCGCCCACGGCTTGCGTCTTCAGCGCTGGATCGCCGAATTTTTCCGGATCGAGCTCCATTGCCGCGGAGACAGCGATCATCTCGTTGGTCAGGTCGGCGCCGGCGTCGAGCAAGGCCTTGGCGACCGCGCGGTAAATCACCCCGGTATCGAGGTGGCGATAACCGTAATGCTTGGCGAGCCGCTTGCCGAGCGTGCCCTTGCCCGAGGCGGCTGGTCCGTCGATGGCGATGATCATGAAAACTCCGCCCCAATTCCACGCATCATCGGGATGAAATCCGGAAAGCTGGTGGCGATGAAGGCGGTGTCATCGACCTTGACCGGCTTGTCGGAGGCAAGCCCCATCACCAGCGCCGACATCGCGATGCGATGATCCATGTGGGTGGCGACAAGGCCACCGCCAGGTACATGGCCTTTCCCCTCCACGATGAGATCGTCGCCCGATATCTCGCAGCTGACGCCGTTGATCCGCAACATCGCGGCGGTAGCTTCGAGACGATCGGATTCCTTGACCCGCAACTCCTGCAAGCCGCGCATGATGGTGGTGCCTTCGGCAAAGCCTGCGGCCACCGCCAGCACCAGATATTCGTCGATCATCGAAGGCGCGCGCTCGGGCGGCACCTCGACCCCACGCAGTTTTGACGCACGTACCCGAAGCTCGGCCATCGGCTCGCCGGCATCGCCGCGAACATTGCTCTCTTCGATCACCCCGCCCATCTCGCGCAACGTCGTGAAAAGCCCGGTGCGAAGCGGATTGGTCATCACATCTGGCAGAACGAGGTCCGAACCTTCGACAATCAAGGCCGCCACGATCGGAAATGCCGCCGAGGAGGGATCGGCCGGCACCATGACTTCTTCGCCATGCAGTTCGCCCTGGCCTGTCAGCGCAATCTTGCGGCCGTGTTTACCTTCCTGCGCCGAAACGATATCGGCGCCGAAAAACCTGAGCATCAATTCGGTGTGGTCGCGGCTCGCCTCGCTTTCGATCACGGTGGTGACACCGGGCGCGGCGAGCCCGGCGAGCAGCACCGCGGACTTGATCTGCGCCGAGGCGACCGGCGTGCGATAAGTGATCGGCAACAGGTCGCGCGCGCCTTTCAGCGTCAGCGGCAGGCGGCCGCCCTCCCCGCCTTCCGCGACCCTTGCGCCCATCAATTCGAGGGGGTCGAGCACCCGCCGCATCGGGCGCGCGCGCAGCGACGCGTCGCCGTCAAAAATGGCCGTGATCGGGCAGCCGGCAACCGCGCCCATCACCAGCCGGCAGCCGGTGCCGGAATTGCCAAAATCAAGCGGAGCACCGGGCTCGGCGAACCCAGAGACGCCCACGCCCCAGACCTTCCAGGCGAAATTGCCCGTTCGTTCCACTTTTGCGCCCAGATCGCGCATCGCCCCGGCGGTATTGAGGACGTCTTCGCCTTCCAGGAGGCCAGATATCCGGGTTTCGCCCACCGCCAGCGCACCCAAAATCAGGGCACGGTGCGAGATCGACTTGTCTCCGGGAACACGGACCTTTCCGGCCAACGGACCGCTGACGCGGGCCTCAAGGGGTGTTTTGTGATCGGCACGGCGATCGGAATGGGCCAAGATCCTGTCCTCTGACGTAGCCTGCTTGCAGGACATCCATAATTCTAGTGTGGCACTGGATTTGATGTTCCCATAGCGCACCCGCGGCGAGACTGATAGGAACTCAAATCCCAAACACTGGCAAATATTGGATTCCAGTGTGGTTTTGGATTTGACATTCGCCGCCCCGGAGTTCACGGCGGTGCCCGAAGGAACGTCAAAATCGGCCACGACAGCCGTCATGCCAGCCGGCGCAAAGTTTGCGCAACGCACTATTGACAGCGGCGCGCCAACTAGCCAAGTGAAACACCGATTTTTCGAAAAATTCGCTAGGACCCCACCGTGGCCAAATCCGATCTCGGAACCAAACGCGTTTGCCCGACGACGGGCAAGAAATTCTATGACCTCAACAAGAGCCCGGTGATCTCGCCCTACACCGGCGAGGTCGTGCCGATCGCGCCGGTCGCCCCGGCGCGCTCCCGCGGCAGCGCCGCAGGCGCCGCCGCCGCTACTGCCGCTTCCACCGCCGAGGCGGCGCCGGAGCCGATGGAGGCCGAAGAGTTGGTGTCGCTCGAGGAAGCCGACGCCGAGGAAAACACCGGCAAGGTCAAGGCGGTCGTTCCCGAATCCGAAGACGATATCGAGATCGACGAGACCATTGAAGACGACGATGACGATGATTCCACCTTCATCGCCGATGAAGAGGAAGGCGATGAAGACGTCACCGACATCATCGGCGACGTCAGCGGTGACGAGGAAACTTGAGCCGGTCAAAGACTGTGATCAGGGTTTTGACCCGCGCGTCGCCCAAGGCGCACGGGTCACGATCCGAAGGGGATCAGGCTCAAGATTTCAGTAGAGCGTGAGGGCGATCTGATCTAAAGCCATCACCGGTAGTAAGGGGCCATAGCTCAGCTGGGAGAGCGCTTGCATGGCATGCAAGAGGTCGGCGGTTCGATCCCGCCTGGCTCCACCACGCTTCGCCCTTCGGGCTTCGCGTGGCGCAGCCACAAGATGCCCGAAGAATGAAGCGTGCCCGGCATTGCCCGAAGGGCGAAGACGGGCCGTGGCAAGCCCTATCGTAGCGAAGGCTGTCACGCCGAAGCTCGAAGAGCGCAGGCTGACCCTCGCGAGGGAGGGCTATAATCTACGACAATGAAGTACATCTACATCCTCGAAAACGAGAACGCTGAGCATTTTTACCTCGGACTCACCGACGATTTGCGCGCCCGCCTCGCAAAGCACAATGCGGGTGAGGTGCCACACACCTCAAAATACCGGCCCTGGCGGATCAAAACCTACGTTGCGTTTTCGAATACCGAACGGGCGATCCGCATTTGAGCGATATTTAAAGTCAGGGTCCGGCCGCGCGTTTGCGCGCAAACGGCTCTGATGCTTAAAGCAATCCGAAAGCCTCCCCTAACCTTGCAAGAATCGAGCGATGGTCACCGATAGTATTGTTGGCGCCATGACCGGGTTGCGCGTGATCGATCTGACGCGCGTTCTCGGCGGACCCTACTGCACCCAGATCCTGGCCGACCATGGCGCCGACGTGATCAAGGTCGAGCCGCCGGCCGACGATGAGGTGCGCGACTGGGGACCGCCTTTTCATGGCGAGGACGCGGCCTATTTCGTCGGCATCAATCGCAACAAGCGTTCGATCGGGCTCGACCTCGCTTCCCAAGGCGGTCGCGCCGTGCTGATGAAGATGCTTGAGCGCGCCGATGTCCTGATCGAGAATTTCAAACCCGGCACGCTCGACAAATGGTGCATCGGCAACGAGGCCTTGCGCGCCAGATTTCCGAAGCTCGTGCACTGTCGCATCTCCGGCTTTGGTGCGGACGGCCCGCGCGGCGGCAATCCCGGTTATGACGCGATCATTCAGGCGATGACGGGCATGATCGCCGCGACCGGCTCGCCGCAATCCGGACCGATGCGGATCGGCGTTCCGCTGGTGGACATCACCACCGGGCTGTATGCGGCGATCGGCATCCTGATGGCGCTCTCGGAGCGGGAAAAATCCGGGCTTGGGCAGTTTCTCGAAACCACGCTGTTTGAGACCGGGCTTGCGATCATGCATCCGCACGCGGCGAACTATTTCATGCACGGCAAGCCGCCCGCGCTCACCGGCAATGAGCATCCCAACCTCGTGCCGTATACGATCTTCCCGACGCGCACCGACGACATCTTCATCGGGGTCGGCAATGACGGGACCTTCCGCAAGCTCGCCAAAGAGATCGGCAAGCCCGAGCTTGGCACCGACCCGCGCTTTGCGCGCAACAAGGACCGCATCGCCAACCGCGAGGCGCTGCGCACAGAGCTTGCCGCCGTGTTCAGCCAGCACGACGCCGGGCCGTTGTGCGATCGCCTCCTCGCCGCCGGGCTGCCGGCGGGACCGGTGCAGTCGATCGACCAGGCCCTCACCAGTCCGCATGCCGCCTACCGCGGCGACGTCATCGAGAGCGATTGGTACAGGGGCGTGGCGAGCCCGATCCGCCTCGAGCGCAGCAAGGCGAGCCTGCGCGGCGTCCCTCCCACCTTCAGCCAGCACGCGGCCGAGGTGCTCTCGGAATTCGGCTATTCGGAAGATGAAATTAACGCTCTGGTAGCCAAGGGGGTGGTTTGCGGCGCGGAACGCCGGCGCTGAGGCCGATGCGAAACCGCCCCTGGAGCCAGGCCCCTGCCACACTTCTTGGGGTGCTTGAACACCCCCAGATGATGCCCATATTGGAGATCGGTCGGAGGTTCCATGGAACTTCGGATCGATTGGGGTGCCGCAAGGGCCCCGAACTTCAAAGTCGCTTCGAGAGGACTTTGCGAAAATGTCTCGTGTTCCCTCGTTATCCAGTCCGTTCCTGCTGGGCTTCGACGAGATTGAGCGTGCGCTCGATCGCGTCGTCAAAGGCGCCGACGGCTATCCTCCTTACAACATCGAGCGGTTTGACCGTGCCAATGGCCAGCCCGAGCGGCTGCGCATCACGCTGGCGGTCGCCGGGTTCACCCGCGATCAACTCGATGTGACCATTGAGGAAAATCAGCTCGTGATCCGCGGGCGCCAGCAGGACGACAAGGCCCGGCAATACATCCATCGCGGCATCGCCGCACGCCACTTCCAGCGCACATTCGTGCTGGCGGAGGGGATGCTGGTGCTGGGTGCGGACTTGAAGAACGGGCTGTTGTCGATCGATCTGGCCCGGCCGGAGCCGGAAAAGGTCGTTAAGACAATCGCTATCAATGAACACGAATAATGGAACTTGTAGCGGACTCGACCGCTTAGAATTGGAAGGAGTCGAGACCATGACTGACGGTAATGTTGCGTTGGAACCTCGCGTCTCCCTGGAGGCCCTGGCTCACCTCGGTGAGGGCCATATCGCTTATGTAAAGCAGATCCGATCGGAAGACGTACCGGGACTGTTTCCGCAGGCCCCCAGCATCGCGCCCGGACTGAAACTGTTTGCCCTCCACGCCGCCGATGGAACGCCGATCATGCTGACCGATTCGCGCGAGGCAGCGATCGCGAATGCCTGGAGCAATGAACTTCAGGCGGTGAGCGTGCACTGATCGAGGGCTTCGTCGCCACGCGTCACGTGGATCGGCGGCCTTGCGCAGCTCTTCGGCTGCGAAAATCATCTTCAAAAATGGTTCGGCGACGCGCAGGCCAGTTGTCCTCGACCAGGGCTCGCGCGTCTTTCGCAGCGATAAATTGGAGGACGCTGCCTGCGCGGGAAGCGGGAGGAAACGGTTATCCTTACGCCGCGCTCGCAGGCGGCAGCGCCAGCACCGAATAGATCGCCGGCGCGTCGCGTGATGCGCGCAGTTTCTTGGCCACGTCCTGATCGCGCAGCAGCCGCGCGATCCGCGCCAATGCCTTCAGATGATCGGCGCCGGCGCCTTCGGGGGCGAGCAAGAGGAACACCAGATCGACCGGCTGCCCATCCATCGCCTCGAAATCGATCGGCCGTTCGAGGCGCGCGAACAGACCGAAAAGCTTTTCCAGCTTCGGAAGCTTGCCGTGGGGGATCGCGACGCCGTAGCCGACAGCGGTGGTCCCGAGTTTCTCACGCTGCAGCAGCACCTCGAAAATCGCGCGCTCGTTCTGCCCGCTCAGGCTTGCGGCGCGCGCGGCGAGTTCCTGGATCGCCTGCTTCTTGCTGTTGACCTTCAAAGCCGGGAGAATCGCCTCGGGTGCGACCAGATCGGTAATCGTCATGGGGCGTTCCGAGGTAAATTGACCGTCAGGTTGCGAAACAGGTTTTGGCCGGCGACATCAGGAGATTGGGGCGGAAAAAGGCGGCCGCCCGCCGCCGTGTCCTAATTGGGTGGGCTTCTACTCCAACGCAAGAGCGGTGCCAACACCTACTATTCCAGATGCCTAATCGTTAAGGGCGCGGACCATAGGGATGGCGACGCTCTCCGTCAATGCCGATCAGCGCCATGTCCCCCGACGTTAACCGCCGGGGGATCGATCCAGCCGAGATTGCCGTCTGGGCGTCGGTAAATGATATTCACCCGGCCGCTTCCGCCATGCTGGAATACCAGGCAGGCGGCGCCGGTCAGGTCGAGTTCCATCACCGCCTCGCTGACCGAAAACCGCTTCAAGGACGTGGTGGCTTCCGCAATGATCACCGGGTTATAGCCGGTCATCTCCTCGTCGCCTTCGGCGGGCGCCTCGATTACATAGCTCGGCGCGTCGAGTTCAGGCGTCTCCATCGCCGCAAGCGCCTGTGAGGCTGCATGGGCCTTGCGGGCCGAACGGTCCTTCAGGCGGCTCTTGTAACGGCGCAACCGTTTTTCGATCATCAGCAAGGCCTGGTCGGCGCTGGTATAGGCGTCCGCGGCATTGGAGTCCGCCTCGAGCGTGATGCCGGAATCCAGATGCAGCGCGCAGTCGGTACGAAAACCGAAACCGTCCTTGCTGAGCGTGATGTGGCCGGAATAGTTGCCGTCAAAATATTTGCGCAATACCTCCTCGGTGCGCTCGCTGACTCGTCCGCGCAATGCGTCGCCGACACTGATGCTTTTTCCCGAAATCCGGAGCGTCATGTTGAGGGCCTCGATGGTTGACCGGGCCGACACTATTCCGATTTCGGCGAGACGCAATCAGGCAGGCTGGGTGTCCCGGGACCGGTCGGAGGCGGCGGCAGCGGTCGAGAGCGCGCTGCCAAGCGCGCTTTGCTTGTCGCGCCGGCGCTGAACCGACGAAGGGATTCGCATCGCTTCGCGGTACTTCGCGACGGTGCGGCGGGCGATATCAATCCCGGATTCACGTAATCGTTCCACGATGGTGTCGTCGGAAAGGATCAGCGCGGAGTCTTCGGCGTCGATCAATTGCTTGATGTGGTGACGTACCGCTTCGGCGGAATGGGCTTCGCCTCCGTCGGCCGATGCGATCGAGGCGGTGAAGAAATACTTCAGTTCGAAAATGCCGCGGTTGGTCGCCATGTATTTGTTGGCGGTGACGCGCGACACCGTCGACTCATGCATCTGGATCGCCTCCGCCACCGCCTTGAGATTGAGCGGTCGCAGATGCGCCACGCCGTGGGTGAAGAACCCGTCCTGCTGGCACACGATTTCGGTTGCGACCTTGAGGATGGTCCGGGCGCGCTGATCCAGGGCCCGCACCAGCCAAGTCGCGTTCTGCAGGCAATCGCTGAAATAGGATTTGTCGCCGTCCTTGCGGATCGTCTTCGACAGTTCGGTGTAATAGGTCTGGTTGACCAACACGCGCGGCAACGTGTCGCTGTTGAGTTCGACGTGCCAGCCGCCATCGTTGCCGGGCCGCACGTAGACGTCGGGCACCACGGTCTGCATCCGCGCCGAACCGAATCTCAGACCCGGCTTCGGGTCGAGACGGCGAATTTCACCGATCATTTCCGTGATGTCTTCGTCGTCGACGCCGCAACATTTTCGCAAGGCGGCAATGTCGCGCTTTGCCAGCAGGTCGAGGTGCTCGACCAACGCCTGCATGGCGGGGTCGTACCGATTGAGCTCGCGCAGCTGGATCGCCAGACACTCGCTCAAGGAACGCGCGCAGACACCCGGCGGGTCGAATTTCTGCAGCACCGAAAGCACCGCCTCGACATCGCCCTCGGAGGCGCCGAGCCGCTCGGCGGCCTGGCCGAGATCGCCCGGCAAATAGCCGGCCTCGTCGACGAGATCGATCAGGTATTGGCCGATCATGCGTTGCGCCGGAGCGGTGACGGCGACCGCCAGTTGCTCCGCAAGGTGGCTGGGAAGCGTCACTTCGGCGGCAACGAATGCCTCGAGGTTGTAATCCTCGTCATGGGAGGCGCCGCCGCCCCATTCGGTATAGGCCGTTGGCGCCGCATCCTGCGCGTTGCGCGCGGCCGCCTCCGCAGGCTCCTCGGAAAACACATTGTCGAGAGGAGCGTCGAAGGTCTGCTCGATCTCGGCACGGCTGCCCAGATCGCGGTTGAGCCAGTCTTCCTGGACGGGCTCGAAACCATCACCGCCGGAAGCGCTGATTTCCGCACCGGCGCCCTCAGCATCATCGGAATCGGGGAATTCGGCCGGTTCCGGGGCCGTTTCGCCCACCCCCGGTGCCTCCGGACCGTCGTTGGCGCGTTCCAGCAATGGATTTCGCTCCAATTCCTCCTCGACAAAGGTCGACAGATCGAGATTGGAGAGCTGAAGCAGCTTGATTGCCTGCATCAGCTGGGGGGTCATCACCAGCGATTGTGACTGGCGGAACTCTAATCTCTGCGTCAGCGCCATGGAGGCAAGAACCGGTCCATAAAATTGGTCCGATTCTTGCTTAGCCTAGTCGCGTGGCGATGTACACGCCTTGACGAACAGGAAAATTTGGCTAAGGCGCGTCCCTTTTGGCGGGATGGTGCGTTTCTGGCTACCTCAGAGGCGGAATTCCTCGCCCAGATACAGCCGCCGGACGTCGGGATCGTTGACGATCTCGTCCGGCGTTCCCTCGGTCAGGATCTCGCCCGCGTAGACGATATAGGCGCGGTCGGTGAGCCCAAGCGTTTCCCGCACATTATGGTCGGTGATCAATACGCCGATACCGCGATTGGTGAGATGGCGAACGAGATCCTGGATGTCGCCGACCGCGATGGGATCGATGCCGGCGAAGGGTTCGTCGAGCAGCATGTAATTGGGCCGCGTGGCGAGCGCACGCGCGATCTCGACGCGGCGCCGCTCGCCTCCGGAGAGCGCAATCGACGGGGTTTTCCGCAGGCGCGTGATGTTGAATTCGTCGAGCAGTGAATTGAGTTCCGCCTCGCGCTTCTTGCGCGAGGGTTCGACGACCTCCAGCACCGCGCGAATATTCTGCTCCACCGTCAGGCCGCGGAAGATCGAAGCCTCCTGCGGCAGGTAACCGATGCCGAGCCGGGCCCGCTGATACATCGGCAGCCTGGTCACGTCATGGCCATCGAGTTCGATGCCGCCGCGGTCGGCCTTGATCAAGCCGGTGATCATGTAGAAAACCGTGGTCTTGCCGGCGCCGTTGGGACCCAGCAACCCCACCGCTTCCCCGCGACGAACATAAATGCTGACGCCGCGCACGACCTGCCGACTGCCAAAACTCTTTTCCACACCATGCACAGCCAGGTAGCCCGTACGCACGGCTTGCCGCGGTTCCGCCGAGCCATTGGTCCTGACCGGAGACCTTGCAGGCGCCGGCCGAGGTGGCCTGTCGGCCTGAGGCAGGTCGAGTTTGGGCAAAGGCGCGGCGCGGGCCAGCGGCGGCGCGTCGCGGACCGTGCTGGTCAGCATTTCGCCGATACGGTCGCCGAGCGCGGTAATGTCGGCTCGCGGCCGCGCGAATCCCGGCGAGCCTCGCTTCGCCGGCCGGCGCCGGAACATGCTGAGTAAATCCACCATTCCCGCTCGCTTCAGCCTCTCACGATGTTCGGCGAGCCGCAGCTCGCGATTCGCAGCTCCTCGCGCAACATGAAGGAATGGATGTCCCTTGCCCAGCAAAACACCCTCAGTCAGAGAGCGGATCGCGAGGGCCATGCACAATCTCCCAAGCCACGCCCGCGACTGGCGAAGCCCTCATGCACTCTCTTGCGTCATGACGCAAATACAGGCTCCCGTCCCGAGCTTCAACCTTGTCGGCGCCGACCAGAACACAAGTAATTGAGATTATTTCGGTTTATTTGCGGTCGCGGGCCCGGGCAGGACCGATGGCGACGAACCTGCCGCCTGGCCATTGCAGCCTTGCTGGTTAATGAACAGTCCCTGCACCTTGCCGCTGTCGGATTCCACGCGCGACACGCCCGTCGTCATGTCCACGATCAGCCGGTCGCCCTTGAGGACGTTCTTGCATTGGGTCAGCACGACCCCGCCAAGCATGGTGACGAGATTGGTCTTGGTGTCGAACACCGCGGTCTCACCCGTCACGACCTGATCCTTCTGGGTCACGACCACATTGCCGTGCGCTTCCAGCCGCTTGATCGAGGAGCTGCCGCCAGGCCCAGGGGTCGCAGACTGGATCGGTGCCGATTTGGTCGAGCCCTTCGCCGCCGGTGCGGCGGTGGCGCTGCCACCCGATTCGTAAAACACCACGAGCGTCTTCGACGTCATGGTGGTGTCGCCCTGCACCACCTTCACATTACCGGAGAAGGTCGCCTCCTTTTTCTTGTCGTGCATCTCGAGCGAAGCGGCCTCGATCTGGATCGGCTGGTCGCGGTTCTGCGAAAAGCCCTGCATCGCATTGGGCACGCCCGTCACCGCGCTCTGGGCACAGGCTTCGCCGGCCGCAAGCATCGCGAGCGCAACGACACCACAGGAACCGCCGAAGGCGATTCGCCGGAGCAAGCTGCTGCGCGAAAAAATCTTCATCCGGATCATTTGGCGTTGGAAGACTTGCCCGTCGCCGGCTGCGCCTTTGCAGAACGTGCCGCGGGCTGTTCCGGCGCGCTTTCCGGCACCTTGTCGAGATTCATCACAACGTGGCCGTCGAACCTGACGTTCTCGCCACCCTCGGTAATTTTCATTTTATCGGCGGCGAGCGTGCCGCCCGCCCATTTCACATCGACATGTTCGTCCGAGGTGACCGTCCCCTTGCCCATGTCGACAAAGGCCTGATTCAGCCACGCTTCATAGCCGGCGGTCGTCTGCAAATAGATATCCTTCCGCAACTCCAGCTGTTGCTGCTTGGTGTCCATCAGCCCCTTGACCGCCTCGAGCGTGACCGTGGACCCGTCTTCCATCGCCACCTTCGAGCGCAGCGTGTTGAGTTCGACACGATTGGGCAAAGCCACATCCTGGATCGCGGTCTTCGCCCAGACTTCATAGGGCCGCCGATCCGGCGAATAACCCGACAAATGCGGCGATTCCATTGTGATCTTCGTGCCGGACACCACCACGTTTCCAATGTCGAGCGGCAGCTTCGGCAACAACATCCGGAACGGATTGAAGATCGAGACCAGGACGATCGACGCCAAAGCCAGGATCACGGCGCCCGGAACCGCAACGCGCAGTACCCGCACGATGCGGCTGTGGCGCGCGGCGATGGCAAAGCGCGCTTCCAGACTGGCCTGTTGGGCGGAATTTTGAATCGAAGTCACCACTGTTCCGGACGAAGCAATACCTCATTCTACCCGGCCATCGCGTCTCCGCACAGCCGGGGCGCGCCTGGGCGCCCGGGCCATTTTGGATCGGTCCGTTGGTATGGCGGATTTGACGTTCCTATCAGTTCGCCGCGAGTGCGTTATAGGAACACCAAATCCAAAGCCACACCAGAATCATGGAGTTGCCGGTGTCCCGGTTCCGACGTTCTAAAACTGCGTAAGTCATACCAACGTCGGAACCGGGACGCTGGCGGAGTGTGTCCGAAACAGGGCAATCGCCGGGTTCCAAGCCCTTCTGAACGATCTCTTCGCTCAGGAATGAGCAAAAATGTCCTCGGCTTCCCAGCCTTCCAGATCGAGCCTTGCCCGCGTCGGCAAAAATTCGTAACAGGCCCGTGCCAGATCCTGACGGCCCTCGCGCGCCAGCATGGCATCGAGACGTTCGCGCACGGCATGCAGATGCAGCACGTCGGAAGCGGCATAAGCGAGTTGCGCCTCGCTCAACGACGGCGCGCCCCAGTCGCTCGACTGCTGCTGCTTTGACAGATCGATGTTGAGCACCTCGCGCACCAGATCCTTCAAGCCGTGGCGATCGGTGTAGGTGCGGGTCAGGCGCGAGGCGATTTTGGTGCAGTACACAGGTCGCGCCATCACACCGAGGGCATTGTAGAGTGCGGCAAGATCGAAACGCGCGAAGTGAAAGATCTTGGTGATGTTCGGATCGGCCAGCAGCGCTTTCAGGTTCGGCGCATCCGCCGGGCCCCGCCCGTGATCCTTCGGGATCTGGACCACATCGGCGCTGCCGTCGCCATTCGAGACCTGTACGAGGCAAAGCCGGTCGCGGTGCGGATTGAGTCCCATGGTCTCGGTGTCGATCGCCACCGCGTCGGTGTAGCGGGTGAGATCAGGCAGATCACCGCGATGCAGGCGTACGGTCATGATGTTACCAACCTCGTCGAATCGATTGCGGTTCAAACTACCGCTCAAATCGACAGGAGGCGAGGGCGAGGTAAGCCCGGAATGGAGATGGTGCCCAGGAAAGGACAAGATCACCGATCTTGTGTCACACGTTATTACCCGATTTCACTTATCTGACAGTCATTGAGCTCTCATCATCGTCATTGCATCACCCGCACTTACCCGATAAAACCCATGTCGGTTGTATGGGTAGCAATGGGGGTACGATATGCCTCGCAAAGTCGAACGGGCCTTGTCACCCCGTCGCGCTCAGACCGCAGAACCAGGACGGCATTGTGACGGCGGCGGTCTTTACCTGCAGGTCTCGCGGGCGAAGGACGGAGAAGCCCTCAATCGGTCATGGGTCTTTCGGTATCGACTGAACGGCAGGCTTCGCGAAATGGGGTTGGGTCCATTGTCGACCGTGAGGCTATCGGAGGCACGGGAGCGGGCACGGGCAATACGCACGAAACGGCTCGATGGCATCGACCCTATCGATGAGCGTCGCGCTGCGCGGCTGCGACCCGAGGCCAAGCTCGTGACTTTCGATCAGGCGATGCAAGGGTACTTCGCGGAACATGAGGGCGTGACATGGAAGAACTCCAACCAGCGACGGCGCCAGTTCCTGACCCATGTGTCGGCGAAGATCGGCAAGGTGCCATTGCGGGACATCGATACCACCCACATCACGTCGGTGCTTGACCCGATCTGGAAGGACAAACCAGAACTCGCGTCGCGATTGCGGGGCCGGATCGAGGCCCTCCTCGATTGGGGCAAGGTGCGGGGGCACAGGTCTGGTGAAAATCCCGCGCGTTGGAAGGCTCACCTCGACCATATCTATCCAGCGCGCGCGAAGGCACAACGCGCAAAACGCGAACGGACGGGTCGTGCCGAACATCACCCCGCCCTGCCCTATGTCAAGCTACCAGCCTTTATGGTCGCATTGCGCGAACGAACGGGTTCTTCTGCGTGGGCACTTGAGTTTGCGATTTTGACCGCAGCGCGTACCAATGAGGTATTGAAGGCGACGTGGTCCGAAATCGATATGGACGCGAAGGTGTGGACGGTGCCTGCCAATCGAATGAAGATGAAAAGGGAGCACCGCGTACCATTGTGCGGTCGTGCGATGACTATCCTGCGCCAGATGGCAGAGATCAGGCGTGGGGATTTCGTCTTCCCGAATGACGCGGGCGACGGCGCGATGTCCGACATGGCCCTGCTGATGTTGCTCCGTCGTATGCACAAGCAAGTCACGGTCCACGGCTTCCGGTCGACGTTCCGCGATTGGTGTGCAGAACAGACCAACTTCTCTCGTGAGATTGCCGAGCAGGCCCTCGCACATTCGCTTCCAGACGCGACCGAAGCCGCATATCGCCGAAGTGACATGCTCAACAAACGCAAACTGCTGATGGCTGCGTGGGATCGATATTGTACCATGCCACCATCGAAAGTCACGGTTGTGCCAATCAGGCGGAAGGGAAGGGCGTCGTTATGACGACCAAGGTGAGCAAATTTGCTTATGACATCGAGCAAAGGCGGCGGGGTTTGTTCGCGAGGCTGATCCGCGAAGTGGATAAGGGAAACCGAACTCCAATTCTTACATATTTGCGATCTGTGGCATTGAGCAGAGAGCAACAGCGCATCCTTGCCGATTGGCTAAGTCACGTCGAGCTTGGAGGCGATAAGCCTAAACGGTTGACTATCGAAGACTACATCATCGCTCTTGCGAGAGTGGCCCAGAAAGGAGAGCAAGCAAAGCTCCCCCCAGGTAAAAGACTAAAAAAAGGTAGGCGCCAAGAAATTTTGGTCGAAGTTGTCGAGACGCTTTGCTGTTGATGGTGAACTGCACGGTTATATTGTTGATGATGGTGAGCTGCGTGGCTTTGCTGCTGCCCGTGACGACAATGCCCACGGCTTGCGAGTAAACTGGAAATACATAAGAAGCGAATTGGACGCTAGTAGTCCGAAGCGTCGTCGTCCATCAACGCGACGATAATCCCCACGCCAATTATTTAGGGGACTATCCCCACAGACCTCCTGTTATCGTCTTGCGTCACCCGTTGACACAGGAGGTCTCATTTTGAACGCGCAATTCAAACCACTTGCCCTGCGGCGCAAGCAAGCTGCACAGGCCCTCGGCATCGGTGTCAGTAAGATCGATCTGTTGATTTCGGATGGCACGATCAATGCCGTGAAGGCGGGCAAGTGCCTGCTCATCCCCACGGAAGAAATAGAGCGTTACCTTGCTTCCTTACCGCGCGCGGTCTTGAACATGGCAGGCGCGAAGAAACCCTCGTCGCGTGAATACAAGCCGCCAGGCCAAAAATCGCGAAGTACGAGTCCAAAAGAAACTCCTTCTCGCGAGGGCTGATCGATGTCCTAACATCACCAGGAAGAGAAGCTCAAACACGTACTCGATGCCATTCGCGATTGCCTGAAGGTATCGGACGAGCTTGAGGGGCAAACTGCGCGTGTCGCTTATGCGCTGCTTGAATACGCCGGCCCACCCTCCGCCAATGGCGTCAACAATGACAGTGACGAAAAACTTCGTCGGGTAGCCGCAGAAGTCAAACGGCGATTTGATGGCCGAGGAAGCAAATTCACCTTCGACTATCTTCGTCAGCTTCGACGCACAGCCTCTAAGTTTCCGGCCGGAGAACGTTCTCCGGGCATACCTTTCAGTTGGATGACCGTGGCGTGTGATCCAAAGACGTTGGGCGATGCAATAGCCAGGGCAGAACGGGATGGTCGCCGCTGTTCTGCAAGCTTCATTCGCAATTATCGCAAACACATCGAAGACAAAAAACACATCGACGATAAGACGAGTGACCACGATCACGCCAGTGCGTTGGTTCTTCTGCAAGCAGTCGAAACGCAGTTGGTCGAGAATCACTCCTATTACAGTAAATTTCCACAACGCTGCACCACGGAGCGCAAGAAATGGTCTTACGATCAGCGTCAGGCGTTGGCACGGAGGGCTGATGAACTGATAACCGCATTGGTTGAGTTTAAGCGGGTCGTCGAGCCTGTGAAGGTCGTAAAGTTGGAAGCCGCAGAATGACGAGACCACGCATTTTACTCGACTGCGGCGCATACTCCGCATTTCGTCTAGGCGCGACCATAGATTTGCACGAGTACATCACTTTTCAGCAACGGCATGCGCACCTGATCGAACACGCGATCAATCTCGACATTATTTCAGGCCCAGACTTGGATGCACAACAAATCAAGGCCGCATGCGAACAATCCTACAGGAACCTTCACATCATGAAGGACGCAGGTCTTAGCCCGTGGCCTGTTATACATCAGACTGACGGCCGGGACTGGCTTGAACGGTACTTAAATGATCGCGAGCCTTACATCGCTCTCGCCCCTTTTAAGCATGGCGGTAAAAGCGCAGTCGCTTGGGTGCAACAAAGCTTCGCGACCATCAAACAGGCGTCATATCAACCGCGCGTCCACGGGCTTGGGGTGACAAACGCCTTACTGATGGTGCAGTTTCCGTGGACGAGCGTCGACAGTTCGACATGGCTTAGACAGGCGGCAACGGGCAACGTGCTTGTGCCTGTGCTCCAGATTGGTGGAAAACCCGATTTTCGCCTTCAACCTAACCGCTACTGCGTGACTGATCGGAGCGAAGTCGAGAAAAATCACATCGACAAACTCGATGAATTCAGGCTCGACGACCTTCGTTATTTTATCCATGACATATGCGGCCTCACGCTGACGGAGGTCCGCTACAGCCACCCCGACCGCTGGCGAGCCCTAGTCAACTATTTCCGAGGTCTTGAAGTGGCATCTGGCGCCCGCCTGTACTTCGTGAATGGCATCGACGGTCAAATGCGCAACGTGCTGATGGAATGCGGGGCAGAAAATCATCTGCTGTCCTTTTTCGTTTTGAGTCAGCTGCGTGATGGCATGTTGCAGCGATACGTCGAGGGCACTCTTAGCTTGCCAAAGCCCCGCCGCGTCGTGCCGGACTACAACAGCGATAAATACCGCAGGCATCGAGCGCTCGCCGCGTTTTTCAGATTGCGAAGTTATGACGATGCACAACGTCCATTCTAACCGCCTCAAATCGCGAGCTACGCGAAATGAATACCTATGTTCCGTCGCCTACATCGACACGGTCGGGGTGTTTTTTCGATATATGCCGAAGGGAATACGCAGGATTTAGAACCGGTACATGGTCGCCCTCTGCGCATCGACGAATGCGTAGACGAATACGGCAGGGTCAGGGGTTTCAGATTGACCTTACACCAACCTGCAATCTCTACACTTAACATCCTTGATGACCTGCAAAGGAAGTATCGTGGAAAGCTCTGCCGTGTAGATGTCGCCTACGACTTCTCCAACCACTCTCGTACCTGGTTAGAGCGCCACGCGATCATGCGGTGGAGACGTCGAGCGCCGATGTTGGACGAAGAGAACGGAGTGTACTTCATTTGGCAGAGGGGGCGACGGACAAGAAGCGGCCGTGACATCCTTATGTATGACGATAGGCCAAGCAAAAAGACCGGAGAGCTAGACGTCAATCATTTTGAATTGAGACTACAGAATACAGAGACAGTGCGGCGACAAGGTTTCGAATATGCAGGAGATCTGATCGACCTAAATCCGAAAGAGTTGTTTCAGAAGCACGTCAAATTGGTTGAGGTTGATATCGAGGGGATTAAATGGTCGATCATTCGAGAAACTTTGAGGGATGAGAGACTAAACCATTGCTCCAGACGACCCAAAAAAGTCAGTTCCTTTATGGACCAGTTTACTGACCAGTGGCGCGCTATTCTCCCGCGTCGTTTGCCATCTCAGCTGGATAGGCTTTTTCGCAATCGTGCTCAGGTCATAAAGGACCTGTTTCCGAACGCCATTCAAAAGGTAAAAATCATTCCTGTCGACGTGTTGGGAATACCAGACCGGCTAGATTGGTGACCACTGATACCAAAGGAGAATTTTGTAAATACAGGGGACATAGGGGTTTGACATGGAGAAGGTGATGTATGTCGCGGGACGATGATGAGTTTGATTGGCAGGCATGGAAGCGAAATGCTCCGCAAAAGAAGAAGCGTGCAATTCCTGAACGGGTTCGAGCAGAGAACAAAAGGCGTGATGAACCTCGGACCGTCGGGTTTTTCGATATGAACATGCGACCAACCGCTACACAAAAAAGGACGAGAAAGCGGAGAGACCAGTTCTGAACCCTGAGTTGTGGGCCCAGAAGAGCCCCATTCGTCATTGAGAGGGTTCGGCCCGCCTCAGAAGGGCACAGATCGGCGTACGTTGGTGAGAGACGGCGACCCCTATGTTCGACAGCGGGCGCAACCCGGTCACCAACGAAAACGCGCCGCACTGAGGGCGCCATCAGGAAGCCATACTTGGTTTGGCACGCTCGACTGCGCGTCTGAATATCTTCGGCCTTTTTAGGGGACGAGTAAAACTCGTTCCAAATACACCAATCATTTTGGAGATGGTATCTCGCGCTTCAAGCGCCTAAATATTTCAAGTCTACTACTCGGGGAAGCCAGGCACGGTACGTGATAGACAGGGCCTGCTGAATTGTGCGGGTTGGGTTTAGACCCGCTCGTAAACGGCAAAAACGAGGTTCTATTGGTTCTGGCCAAGGGTACCGCCCCTGTTGAGTATGAAGAAGGCAAACCCATCAGGACCAGCGCGTCTGAATGTGTTCGGCCTTTTTTAGGGACCGCATAATTCGTTTCCAAATACACCATCGTTGTTTTGAATGGTATATCGCCTCAAGCGCCTGAGCATGGAAGTCTAATGCACGGGGAAGCCAGACACGGTGCGTGACAGACCATCGGCGAGTAGAGAAGGTAATAATCGCTGAAAAAATCGCGCGGCTACTTCTAGGTCGGACCCGGTGTTTGCTGCTCGCCTGTGCCGACAAGGCCATACGAATTTTCTTCTGGGCTGCGGACCACGACCGCAATCCTGATCACCGGACGCAACGACGAGGTACGGCATTGGCCCCTCGTCGGCGCGCTATCGGCTCAAAACCCAATTGTCAGGTGCCGAGACCCCGCCTCAGAAGGGGACAGATCGGCGTACGTTGGTTTGACTGGGTAGGCCGTATGTTCGACAGCGGCAAACCTGATCACCAACGAAAACGCGGCGTTTTGTGCCCTCTGGGAGCGGTTTTCGCGCGTTGCGCGACTACAGAACCGTCAGTTGCGCATCGATAGACATTGACAGGGCTAATCATCGGAAGCGGTGCGGTCTGGGTCTCAGTCTCGCCAGCCTCACAAAGCCTGTCCACACCCCTTGCGCCATACATGGCGATCATGGACGCAGAAATCTGAAGTAGAAAGCTGCGAAGACTAAGACAATACCAATATTCACTGTAAGCCGTTCCCAGAACCTGTTTCTGAAGAACGAGATCTACACCGACTATAACGGCTACCATCGCCATGACGTAGAGTGTCACAGCTGCCCGTCTGTCCATTGGCTTTAAGCCTTTCATAAGGGCGTGGCCACTGCTGCTTGGCTAAGACGGGCCGCGTGCCCGAAACAGGGAACGAGGCGACACGTTGGGGCTCATTCCGGCAACCCCGCTTTCCGAAGGCCCTCGGTCAACAGCTTCGCGTTTGAGTACCCGCCCCGGGCGATCAACGCGGATACGGTAAAGCCGGGATCGACCTCAAGCAGATGCCCCGCCGCCTCACGGGCCTCCGCATCACGTCCGAGATGGGCGAAAGCGGACGCGAGACAACGGTAAGCTGGCGAATAGGACGGGTTCTGACGCTGGGCTTTCTTCCCTGCGACAATGGCCTCGTCAAAGCGACGAAGCTCAATAAAGGCCATCCCCATCCCGGAAAACGACCGGTGTAGCGCCGGGTCTACCGGGCTGATGCGAATGGCGCGTTCAAAGCTCCGGACCGCTTTCTCGGGCTGCCCCGCAATTCTATAGACTTGGCCTCTGATGCTCCATGCGACATTTGAATTTGGGTTGAGCGCGACCGCCCGGTCGGCCATTTCGATCTCACTTTCACTATCGCCGACCATGTACGCCGAGGTCATGGCAGCCAGCGCTATCGTGTCTGGATCACCATCGTCGATGCTCAATGCCAAGCGAATAAGCCGAACTGCTTCCTTGCGGTCGAATTGAGGATCGACAGCATAGCCCCAAAGGACGTTTTGCATGTGACAGACGCCTGCCAGAGCGGCGACCAAGCCGAACCGAGGGTCCAGCTCCAAAGCGCGATGAGCCAGCCTGATCGTCTCGGCCAGATCTTCGCGGGTCGCGCGGTAAAACTGCGCCAGAGCACGGAGAAAAAAATCATAGGCGGTGAGGTTCTCCGGTCGCCGCCGCGCTGCCATTGCAATTTCTGTTTGAAGCAACTTTGGCTGAATGGCCGAGACAACGGCGACCGTGACTTCGTCCTGGAGGGCGAAAACGTCTGCCATGTCACGCTCGAACCTGTCCACCCAAATGTGCGCGCCCGTTACCGCATCAATCAACTGCCCTGTGATGCGGACTTTGCCCGCCGCCTTGCGCACCGACCCCTCAAGGACGTAGCGCACGCCGAGTCTGCGTCCGACTTCCTTGACATCGACGGCCTTGCCTTTGAACGTAAAGCTCGAATTGCGAGCGATGACGAACAAGGATTTGAACCGTGAGAGGGCGGTGATTATCTCCTCGACCATCCCATCCGCAAAATATTCCTGCTCGGGATCGCCGCTCATGTTCGTAAACGGCAGGACGGCGATGGAGGGCTTGTCGGGCAGCGGCGGCGGGCTCTCGGTCTCGGTAACGCGCGCAGGAGCAGCCTCTCGAGTTTCACTCTGCGCACCCACCTGGTAGGCCCTGATTGGCTCTTGAATGTTCTTCATCTGTTGAACACCAAGGTCCAGGAAAGTCATCGGCAAGACCTTGCGTACCTGATCGTACGTCGCGCCTGAGATACAAACGGCTCCGGGGTTCGCCAATGTCTGTAGCCGCGCGGCTATGTTCACTCCGTCGCCAAACAGGTCCCCAGCGCGTACCATCACGTCGCCGATGTGGATGCCAATGCGGAAGCTTATGCGGCGATCAGGTGCGAGACTGGAGTTCGCTTCGGCCAAAGCAGTCTGCGCCTCCATCGCGCACTGCACGGCGTCCACAGCACTCCCAAACTCCGCAAGGACACTATCGCCCGCCGTGTTCGCTATGCGGCCTCCGTGGTCCAGTATGAGCTTATCGAGGATTGCGCGCCGTTCGGTCAGTCCTTTGAGCGTGCCGACCTCGTCAGCGCCCATGAGGCGGCTGTAGCCCTCAACATCTGCTGCGAAGACTGCGACGAGGCGGCGGCTGATTTTCGTAGGGTCTGACATGCGTGCCCCGATGGCACCCTGTGGCTCACAGTGTGGGCTGTGGGCCAACCATCGTCAAGGAAGGGAGAGCATCCGTTTCCTAGCTCCACTACATTGGCTCGGACCGTCTCACTCTCGAAGCGCGAGCCGGCTCAACCATTGGTCGAACAATGCTTGATGCTCGGGCTTCCGTAGACGGCGGGAGATGTCGCGGTAGATTTCGCGCGCTTGGCAACTGCGAAGACCGGGATGAAGTGCCGCAATTCGCTGAAGCAGCTTCTCGGCATCGCCGTTGCGCCCCTGTTGGCGCGCAATATCTAGCGCATCGAGGAGACCACTAAGATTGCTGGGGTCAAGCGCGAGCAACCGGTTCACGCACATAAGCCACTGATCTTGCCGTCCCAATAGAAAGTAAGCGAAGCTGGTGCCGGGAAGGATCTGCCCGACCAACATGACCCTATCGAGCGGATTGAGCCGCGCTGCGTGATCAAAAGCGTCGCAGGCGCGCTCCGGTTCGCCAAGCCAGTGGTGGATCCAGCCGAGGACGGCCCAGGCCAAGGAGATATTCGGATTAAGGCTGACTGCGCGTTCGGCGAGGATCGCAGCTTTCTCAAGATCATCGCTAAAGAATGTGTCGGTGAGAGCGCAGAGCGACAGCACCATCCCATCATACGGAGCCAGCTCCGCCGCGCGAGCTGAAAGCTCCAGCGACTTCACCAGCTCACCTTCCCCGAGATCCTGGCCGTAGATAAACCGCTGAACCACGTAACAGGTCGAGAGCGTCGCTAATGCAGGAGGGAAGGCCGGATCAAGCGACAGTGCTTGCCGGTACTCCTCCTTGGCTTATTCCAGCGTGGCAGGCGAGAATTGAAAGAGCAACGCATTGCCCCGTAGATACCTGTCATAGCAGCTCCACGTGTTCGGGGGCTTGCGGTTCGCAACGTCTATTTCAGCCTGCATCAGGCTTGGCACGATTGCGCCTACAACACTTCGGGTCACCTGATCTTGCAGGTCGAACATATCTTCGAGCTGGCCGTCGATTTTCTGAGCCCAAATATGGGAGCCAGTCGCAGCCTCTATAAGCTGACCCGTTATGCGCACCCGCGCACCGGCCTTACGTACACTGCCTTCGAGCACATAGCGGACACCTAATTCTCGTCCGACCTGCTTAACGTCAACAAGCTTGCCTTTGTACGTGAAGCTCGAATTGCGCGCGATGACGAAGAGGGATTTGAACCGTGAGAGTGCGGTGATGATGTCCTCCACTATGCCGTCTGAAAGGTATTCCTGCTCAGGGTCACCCGACATGTTCTGGAATGGCAGCACGGCAATGGAAGGCTTGTCGGGAAGCGGGAGCGGCTTTAGGGCCTCAGGGTGCGAGAACACCACGGATGCGGCCTTCCCGAGATGGCCACTCGATTTTGTTGCGTAGATACGCACGAGGCGGTCGATGTTCTTCAGTCTTTGCTCACCAAGGTCGTCGAACTCGACAAGGACCTTGCCGTGGACCTGATCGTATGCGGAAGCTGAGATGCAGATGCCACCCGGCTCTGCGATCCCCTCAAGCCTCGCAGCGACGTTGACACCATCACCAAGAATGTCGTCGCCCTCGATCAGGATGTCTCCGAGATTGATCCCGATCCGAAACAACATACGCCGGTTCTGCGGGACACCTTCGTTCCTCTGGGCCATCACCGCCTGTACAGCGACTGCGCACTCGACCGCATCGACCACCGAGGGAAACTCAAGGAGCACACCGTCCCCCGTGGTCTTCACGAGACGGCCCCCGTGTTTTGCCACGAGGGCGTCGGTAACCTTGCGGTGTTCGCGGAGCGTGCGGGCGGTGCCGACCTCGTCGAGGCCCATTAGTCGCGAGTACCCGGCGACATCAGCGGCCACTATCGCGGCTAACCTGCGTCCGACCCGAACTGGCTGCTCCTGCTCCATGGCCAGATGCCCCAGCGACGTCATTTCTGCTCGGATGACACCTGCCGCCAGTCTGGGCTTTGGCGTCTGCCTCGTCAACAAATGTATCCGTTTGTCTCCCAAGGCTACGCTCGTCGAGCTTCTCGGAGACGCGATCCCAAAATCCAAGGGCGCGGCCCGACCCTTGGCGTCATTTAGCGAGCGCGTGATAATCGGGTCGCCTTTGGGTCGAAGCGAACATCAAGTGGCACGTAGGACCGGCAGCTCATGCGCGGGAGATGGACATCAACGGGATGCCGCCCCGCTGGGGAGACGGCACCTCGCGCGCCTAAGCCTTAGGTTGCTTTGGTCACGGGCGGGATTACCCAGGAGCCATCGATGATCGACGGGTTGTTCTCATCCGGCCAGTACATGCGCAACATCAGGTGAAACTTTTCCTTCGGAGCGGGCAGCCAGTTGGCCTCCTTGTCCGCGCCGGGGCTTTCGTTCTGGATGTAGATCACGAGTGAACCGTCGGGTTCGTATTTGGGGTTGGTCCTCACGCTCATCGAATATCGGTTGATCGGGTTGGCGACGAAGAACATGTTTTCGTCGTACATGGTCAGCGACCAGAAACCCTTCACCGGCGGCAGCTGCCCTTTGTCGAAGCGCAGCGTGTACTTGTACTTTCCCTCATAGTCCTCCACGAGCGAAGGCTTCAAGGAGGTTGGATAGATGGCATCCTGCGGCCGGTTGGCACCAAGCCCGATGGCAGTCACCAACGCGCGCTGGCTGTAGTCGGTGCCGTAGACGCCCGCCTTGGTAGTGAATGCCCAGCCGTTCTCCCTCGTAAAGTCGCCATCCCTGTCGAGGAAGTGCGCCATGATCCGATCATACGAGAGCTGCGGCAGCCGTTTGTCCCACAGGCTGCGGAGAGCCTTGGGATCGAAGCTTTGCCCGGCAACGAGGCCGATCCGCCTCAACCGTTTCAGGGCCTGGGCATCGGCCGGCGCAGGTGGATTCCTTTTCAGGAGGTCTGCCAGCAGCGTGAAATACTCGGTGGCCGACAGACGGTTCACCTGATCACGCACCGCTGTCTTCATGTCGATGGTTGGATCGACCTTGCCCGGCGGCGGGGTGTAGTCCTTGCCCCAACTGCTCAGCGGCTGCAGTTTGAACTGGTCCTGCAATGCATGCACCTCGGCATAATCCTGCGGCGTGCCGGTGCAGTAGATGCGCCCGAGCATCCATACAATGGCGGTGGGTGACTTGAGCTGCGACATGCCTGTCGGGACCGTGCCCGACCAGCCGGGGCCTGTGATCAAGAAGGTCTGGGCCTGCGTGCCTGTGGTGCGGCTCCCGGGAACCTGAAACACATCCGTCCATCCGCTCAGGCAAGGCAACAGGAAATAGCGGCCTTTCATGTCGGGGGAGCTCAGCACCCAAGGTTCGTCGCCGACATCGAAGAACGCCGTCGTGTAGAGCGTGTCGGCATTCGGGGCGGTCACGTCGCGGAAGCTGGCGTTGGGGTATTCGCGCAGCTTGATGAGAGTGCCCATCGGCGCGTGCGTGCCCTCCGGCTTGACGACATTTGTGACTACCCGTCGGGTCATTTCCATGGTCACGAGGGGATAGCCATAGATGTAGGCATCCGATGCAATAACGAAGTCCTCGCTGCCCTCGACGACATCCATCAGCGGACCGTCCCATGCCCGGCCCAGCGAAGGAATTAGCGAGGCGAGCCCTAACCCGCCCAGCGTTACGGCGCGACGGCTGAGGAGAAGCGCCTCGGTCTGGTCCCGTGCGGTTCGGACGCCAGCCGCCGCGTTTCTGTGAAAATCGCGTTTTTTGCTCAAAGGACTTCTCCATCAACAGGTGATGTTCAAAGTGCTCGGCAAGGTAGAAAATATCTGGGATCATTCTTTGACGTAAATCAAAGCACGCGCTTTCTGGCTTGTCCGGTACTGGCCCATCACGTCATTTCGCGCCGCGCATCAACTACGTCGCTTTGGGCACGAATCGGACATCGGCTTCAGTTTGTCACGCGACCTGAATTTAGGTGCGCCTTCGACAGATCAGGATCACGAGCACCTTGGCGGCTCAAAATACGGGAGGAAGGGCGCGCCGCGGCCCCTCGGCTACACCAAGGACGCGCGCAATCTTCGTCGTCCGCAGCGCTACCAGATCACGCCGGCTTTCCCAACCGCAGGTATATATCGTCGCGGAGACACGCTTGCCGGGAAAAAAGAAAGGCGTCGATACACCCAAGGACCATAACTCGAGGAATCACATCAATGTGCTAACCGCAAAGGCCGTCATCGGGCTTCCAGGTGGTAAGGGCGCTCTTCCTGAGATCGAGCTAGCTGTCGAACACCAATGCCCATGCGTCACGTTTCTTGATAACGAAGATCAGATAGAGGGTCTACTTGAATCCGAGCTTAGAGATAAGGTCCAGAATGTTGACGAGGCCAAGCTCGATAAATTCCTCAAGGCCGTATTGAAGGCACCCAAGGTTTAGAAAGACTTTGCAGGAACAGCCAACCGGCGCAATCAAGCCTGCTCGCTTTTGCCGCGAGCGGATCTAAAGATTGTTGCTCAGCGGCGCTCGATATCGTTTGAGGTGAAGGCGTCATAGACCAACTTCCTGAACGCGGCCCTGATCGGACCGCGCTCATTATCGGTCTGCTCCATCAGGAGATAGATCATGTCAAGCTTTGGATCGATGCCAACATACGTGCCGCTAAAACTGTCCCATTTCAGCTCCCCGAGAGAACCCGGTTGGTTCGTTACTCCCCCACTGGTGCGCACGGCCAGGCCATATCCGTAGCCGAAGCCATCACCGGGAAAGTAAAAATAGTCGTGGCCGACACCGGTGCCTGGACCGATTTGATCGGTCGTCATGCCCTTGAATGCAGCCGGGCTGAGGTAAGGCTTGCCTTCGAACG
>Ga0210403_10000983_pt1 | contig 27978 bp, 26 predicted proteins | sample IncBWC19MmetaG_FD_150863 | JGI IMG/M metagenome (GOLD analysis project Ga0210403, IMG submission 150863) | Forest soil microbial communities from Barre Woods Harvard Forest LTER site, Petersham, Massachusetts, United States - Inc-BW-C-19-M | ecosystem: Environmental > Terrestrial > Soil >...
CCGGCATCCGCACGGATCTCGGCGCCACCGAGGCCCCCGCTACCACCACTCCCGTCGTCGTCGTCGTCGCCGTCGCCGGAGACGGTCGTGCGCCAGGCTGCCGCGGTGCCCTCCAGCAGCGCGCGCACGTCCACTCCAGCGAGCGCAGCGGGCACCACTCCGAATGCCGACAGCGCGCTGTAGCGCCCGCCGATGTTGGGGTCACCCGCGAACGTCCTGCGGAAGCCATGCTCGGCGGCCAGCAGCTGCAGACCCGAGCCGGGGTCTGTGATCGCGGCGAAGTTGCGCCCCTCGCCCACCAGGGACCAGAAGTGCGCAAACAGCGACAGCGGCTCGATCGTCCCGCCTGACTTGGAGGACACGAGGAACAGGGTGTTGCGCGGCTCGATCGCGTGCTCCACTGCGAGGATCGCGGCTGCGTCGGTGGAGTCCAGCACGTGCAGCCGCGGGCGGCCCTCGCGCTCCCCGAACGCTCGTCTCAGCACATCCGGCGCCAGCGAGGATCCGCCCATGCCGAGCAGCACAACGTCGCGCACGCCCGCGACGCGCACCTCCTCGGCGAACGCCTCAACCTCCGCGAGCTCGCCCAGCATGCGCTCGGCGATCGTCAGCCATCCCAGCCGGTTGGCCACCTCGGGCGTGCCAGGCGGGGCCCACAGCGTGGCGTCCTCCTCGCGCAGGCGCTCCGCCACGCGCTCGCTCTCCGCGCGGGCCACCTGCTCCTGTACCGCCAACCGCTCCGAGGGGGGGATCCGCGCCTCAACGGTCAGGGGTTGGTCGCTCACGTCACGATCGTAGTAGCCACGCCCCTGGTATAGGTTTCCCGCGTCAGCCGTCACGGCTCGACCAGCCCGCGCGGAGACCGGCGACGGCAAGCCATACACGGTGAGCGGGCGCAGTTGTCTCCCGAAAAGACGTCACATGAGCTCACCTCCAACACGCCAGCTGCCCGATCGCAACCTAGCCCTGGAGCTGGTCCGCGTGACCGAGGGGGCGGCCCTCGCGGCCGCTCCGCTGGTCGGCCGCGGCGACAAGGAGGCCGCCGACCAGGCCGCCGTGGACGGCATGCGCCACATGCTGCACTCGGTGTCGATGGACGGCGTGGTGGTGATCGGCGAGGGCGAGAAGGATGAGGCCCCGATGCTCTACAACGGCGAGCACATCGGCGATGGCTCGCCGCCCGAGGTGGACATCGCAGTGGACCCGCTCGAGGGCACGACGCTGGCCGCCCACGGCATGCCGAGCGCCCTGGCCGTGATCGCGCTTTCGGCCCGCGGCACCATGTTCGACCCCGGCCCCTGCGTGTACATGGAGAAGATGGCCGGCGCCCCGGAGATCGCCGACCTGCTGGACCTCGACCGCCCGCTGGGCGACACCGTGAAGCTCGTGGCCGAGCGCAAGCGCTCGCCCGTGGGCGACGTGATGGTGGTGGTGCTCGACCGGCCCCGCCACGAGCAGGGGATCGCAGCGATACGCCAGGCGGGCGCGCGCGTGCGCCTGATCGCCCACGGCGACGTGTCCGCGTCGCTGCTCGCTGTCACCGAGCGCTCCCCCGTGGACCTGCTGTGGGGCATCGGCGGCACGCCCGAGGGCGTCATCTCCGCGGCCGCCGTGAAGTGCATCGGCGGGCAGCTGCTGGGACGCCTGTGGCCCCGCGACGAGGACGAGCGGGCCGCTGCGCTGGAGGCCGGCTACGACCTCGACCGGGTGCTCACCCGCGACGATCTCGTGGCCGGCGACGACGTGTTCTTCTCGGCCACCGGCATCACCGACGGGGACGTGCTGCAGGGGGTGCGCTACCCCTCCGTGGGCGGCGCCACCACCGAATCGCTCGTGATGCGCTCGCGCTCGGGCACCATCAGGCGCATCAAGGCCACACACGACCGCGCCAAGCTACGCACTGTGGCCGGCGAGCGCTACTCGGCTCCCGGAGCCTGAAAGGCGGGCCGGTGAGTCCCGAACGGCTCTGGCGGCTGTCTGCGCTGCTGCGCCGGCGGGGGCACCTGCGGCTCGCCCTGCTCGTCAAGAAACTCAACTCCGTCATCTACCACAACTCGCTCGCGCCGGGCGCCAAGTTCAGCCCGGACATCAAGTTTGGCCACCACGGCTTCGGCACCGTGATCCACAGCAACGTGGAGATCGGGCGGGGCGTGACGATCTACCACAACGTCACAATCGCGGTGCACGCAGCAACGGGCTCCGACCAGCGCATCGTGATCGAGGACGACGTACGCATCGGCGCCAACTCGGTCGTTATCGCGCCCGGTCAGAAGAGCGTGCGCATCGGTCGCGGCGCGCGCATAGGCGCCGGCTCGGTTGTCGCGGGCGACGTGCCGGCTGGCGCCACCGTGGTCAGCGCGCCCTCGCGGGTGCTGGAGGGCCAGGATCGCAGTGCCTCACCGCGCGAGGGTGCGGGGGGCGACGGCGCCGGGGAGTAGCTCGACTCACTTGGAGACGGAGGTTCCTGGGGCCGTGAGCAGTCCCCAGGAACCTGTCAGCTGCGGATAACTATCGCGAGGCTGTTCTGCTGCTGTCGGCGGGGCCGGGTTGGCGGGGTGTGTGGTCAACGACCGCTGCCACGTTCGTCGTCTGGCTTCCTCCACTGGGCAGCGTGTAGTGCACGGATGCAATATCGACGTCTTCACGCACAACTACGTTATTCGTCACAGGGACTTCAGAGGACGCGCCGTTGCGGTCGGTGAACCTAACGCTCGTTACCCCATTGGGCACCAAAGCCGATACCCGCAGGGTCGCTGGGGCGCCAGGCGCGGTTGCTCCTTCGCCTTCTTGGGAGATTCCCACGACTCCCTGTGCTTCCACTTGCGGGGCCGGCGCGCAGACTGATCCACCCCCCGCGCTTGCCGTTAGATTGATTACGCAGTCCTCCCCGTTGGAATTGTGCAGGGCGTAAACCGCTGTGCGGCCCACCACGGCTGCGAGAATGGACCCGGGCTGAGGGTTGAGCGAGCCGGCCTGGGCAATTCGCGCAAGCCCCTTGGGATGGTGCAAAAGCACCGCAATGTCACCCGCTTTCATCGCGCGGCGCATATGGCCCTGGCTTCCACTGGAGGCCAGGGCTGTTGCTACGAGCATACCCGCAATCGCAGCTGCCACAACGAGCATTACAGCGCCGGTTCGCCCGGTCAGCGACCTCGCGGAACCTACGTCTAATTTGGTCATTGTTTATGCTCGCCTTTCATCCGCAATATGTGAAGTTGTCCTGCCGGCCACGGAGCCAGCCGTTGCCAGAGATGGATTCCGCCTCGCCGTGCCCGTAAACTTCGCTGCTGGCGCAAGCTGTCGCGGTTCCTCCTCCTCCTGCGCACTGATCGGCCATGAGGGTATAGTTGCCGGGCGCGTTTTTGCGCCACACCGCAGCGCAGATGCCCCCTCCTGAGTGATTGATGGTCTGATTGTTCCTTATGTAGTTTTCAGGCCCGTTTACTTCCGCGCACGAGCCGCATTCGTAGTATTCATTGGTCGCAAACGCTGGCGCGACGGCGATGACTGCCGTTGCACAAGCGGCAACCAATCCTGCCACGAGAACGAGGCCCCGAAATCGGGTGCCAGCCCTAAACGGTCGGGATAGTCGCATCATTTCCTCTCTTGATGTCGTCACGGCAGCGCCAGCTCAGGCGTGAGTTGGCCACCCTGGGAGTGACACGGTGATTGTGAACCGTAGCGCACGGGGCAAGCCTAATGATCCGAATAGGGCAGAGAATCCGACTTTAGGCGGACCTGCACGGGGCGGGGGACATCAGGAAAAAGTCGGAGAACGGGCTGCACAATGCAAGAGTCCAAAAAACGGACCAGTATGGCATCGCGTGCGATGGCAATATTAGCGACATTGTCTCTAATTGGACAACGTGGTCCACGAATGTTGTCCTTGTCGTCCTAGACCTGACCAGCCAGGCGCCCCACCCGCGACTCCGCCAGGTCCAGGCGGGCCAGCGAGCGCAGGAAGCCGTAGGTGATCACCACGTGGATACGCGACTGCGTGGCGTTGTAGAGCCGCAGGCTCAGGCCCGAGGCGATAGATGGGTAGAAGTTGGCGACCTCCACCTCCACGTGCAGGCGGGTGCAGCCCGGGTCCTCGGTGGGGCTGCGACGGACCTCGATCTGCAGGTGACCGCGCCCATGGCGTCCGCGCCGCGCCACCAGCAGGCCCCGGTCGATGCGCCAGCGCACAACGCCGCGGCTGCCGTCGAGCTCGTATTCGGGCGCCTGGAAGGTCAGCAGGCGCAGGCGGCGGAACAGCAGCACCACATAGCGCTCGCCCTCGCTGTAGTGCACGTGGACCAAGCCCAGCGTGATGCGGCTCAGGAAGCGCCAGTAGGTGCGCGCCAGGCGCTCTAGGTGCGCCGGGTTCCAGATCTCATCGAGGGCCTCGGAGTCGATCAGCAGGTCTGCCCGCTGCACGGAGCGGACTGCGCCGGTGGCTGCGTCCACGGAAGTGGAGTCCTGCAGCTGCTCGATCCGCGCGCTGCGCGGCGGCCGACGCCAGCCTCGCACGCGCGCCATCAGCAGCCCGCTCGCCAGCGCCAAGCCACACTGCCCGTGATTTGCGCCTTCGTCATGTCGGTCGTGGGTCTCCCACGTTGCGTGAGGCTATCCGCGATTTGCGCAAACCTGCGGGATCGCGTCCCCCGCTGCTGCTATTCAACAGCCATGCCCATGCGCCCTGGCACCCAATCTCTGTGAGCACCGAGCAAGCCCCGCGGGCCGCACCGCGCGCACGGCCCGTGGCCGATCTCCCCGTGGAGGCGCTGTCGGCGCGCGCGGAGGAGCTCGCGCGCCTCTGGGCCATCGCGCTGATCCTCGACCGTCCGCTCGATCGCATCGGCGAGATCCCGCTCGAGCAGATCGCGCTGGACGGAACAGCGCTGTGCACGCAGGTGCTGCGGGCGCTCGAGTCCGACGCCGAGCTCGGCCGGCTCACCGGCCGAGGCGCGCGCGAGCGCTCGGCTCCCGGTCGGCGCCTGGCGGCCATCGCCGGGTCGCGCGACGCTGTGGGCGCGGTGGCCGCGGCCGAGGCGCTGCGGGGCGTGCTGTGGGAGGAGCTTGCGGGCCGGCTCACGCGCGAGGCCTCCGGGCGATCCTCTGCAATGCATCTGGCGGACGTCTGCGATCGCCTCGCCTACGTGTGTGCGGCGATGGTCGAGGCCGCAGTGGCCGAGATCGAGGCCTCCGCGGGTCGTGCGGGCAGCGCGGGCGCCACCGGCTCGGCGCTACCAGAGGCTGCACGCCCAGCGGAGCCCGACACGCGTCATGCCGGCGGCCACACCGGCGCCGTGATCGTGGACGAGCTCGCGGGTGCTGCCGAGCCCGCAGCCGCACCGCACGGGCGGGCCCGCACCGAGGCGCCTCCGGAGGCGCCGCAGGAGATCGAGATTCGAGACCAGCGCGGCGTGGAGGGTCCGGCGGCGTGGGTTGGGACAATCGGCCGTCAGCTCGAGCGCTTCGCCCACGAGCGCGTGCCGTTTGCTGTGTTGTTGCTCGAGCCGTTGGAGCTCGACGGCCGCCTCGATGACCCCGATCCCAGGCATGCCCGGGAGGCGGAGCGCGTGGCGCGCGAGATCGAGTCGCTGCTGGCGGAGGAGCTGGAGGCCTGCGCGGCGGAGCACGCGGCCGCTGGAGCCCACGCGCAGCGGCGGGGGTCGGTGACGCGCGAGCGCCCCGGGAGGTACTGGCTGCTCGCGCCAGGCGTGGATCGAGCGGGAGCGCATCAGCTCGCCGACCGGCTCGTGCGGGTGCTCGGGATGCTGCGCGCTGCAGGTGGGCGGCCCCTTGCCGTGGCCATCGGCACTGCCTCCTGCCCGCAGGACGGCGAGGAGGCGGCAGCGCTTGCCGCCCATGCGGACATCGGCCTATACGCCGCGCGCGCAGCTGCCCGCGGCACCGCGCCGCGCTCCTCCGCTGCTGCCGACAGGCCCGCCGGCTGAGGGCTCAGCCAGCCATCGCGCCGCCCGCAACGGCGGCGCCGGCGGGCACGGCGGGGAGCCCCAGCGAGGGGCTGTTGGGTGTGCTGCCCACAATGCGGGTGCCGATCCTCACCGTTTCGCTGATGCCCAGCGCTTCGGCCGCTCCCGCCGTCAGATCCCAGTCGGCTCCAATATGGCTGTACGGCCCTCGATCCAGCACGGGAACGGTCAGTATGTGCCCCGCGTAGCTCACCTTCACCAGCGTGCCGCACGGGAGCGTGCGGTTGGCCACGCCCACCACGCCGGGCGTGAGCGTCTGCCCGCAGGCGGTCTTCTTGCCATAGAACCCAGGTCCGAACCACGTGGCGATCCCGCTCGAGTGGATCTTGTGCTTAGCCGACACGGCTCCGGTGGGGGCGGGCGGGGCGGGCGCGGCGGCGCCGCCGGGGGAGGAGGAGGCGTATGCCTCGAGCACGGGGCTCGCAGCGGATGCCGCCAGCGCGAGCGCGGCGAGCAGGGCAAGGGCTGTCGTTGGACGGTTCCTCATCTGTATCGACGCCTACGGGGTGAGCTGACGGGCTCGCGCGGCACGTGAGTGCGGCGCTACGGCCCTTGCGGGCCGATTCGCCCCAGCGGATCGAGATCCGCATTGGGTCCCCCGCCCGCCTCGACCTGGGTCGGGGCGGTTCGGCGTGCGCGGCAGTATACAGATGCCGCTCAGGAGAGCGGCAGGCGCGAAAGCACGTCCTTCACCAGGCGCTCGCCGGCCGACATGCCCGCCTTGGCGAGCTCGCTGACGATCTCAGCCGCGGTGGCCAGCAGCTCAGCGCCGCCCGGCGGCTGCACCGGTCCGCTGGCGCGATCTCCCTCGCTCTCGAAGCCCTGGCGGGGCACCGGCTCCGGCGCCGTCGCCTGCGGTCGCGCCGCGCGTCCAGGCGCGCTGCGCGCGCGGGGCTTGGCTTTGGCCTCGCGCGGCTTGGCGGGGTCCTCGCCGGGCGACTTGGCTTTGGCCTCGCCGGGGGACTTCGCCGCGGCGCTTCCCGAGGCCTTGGTTGCGCGCTGCTTGGGCGCCGCGCGCCCCGCGGGCGCCTTGGCGGTCGCGCTGGAGTCCGTGGAGGCCTTGGGAGCCGAGCGCATGGCCGGGCGCCGCTGCGCGGGCTCGCTCGCAGCGGGCTGCGTGCTGGGCGTGCGCGCCGCGGCTCTGCGAGCAGTTGAGCGCTGGGGGCGGGTACGCGGAAGATTGGCCAGGACGCCCTGGCCGTCCAGTGCTCCAGCCGAGCCGTTTTCGCTGTCCTGGGAGGCGCTCACGGGCACATCATTGCTTAAGCGCAGCGCGTCAAGCAGAGCCGCATCTCATCCGATATCAACGAGGACGCGTTAGCATGGCATCAGGAGTCCGCCGCTCGCTTGTAACGTCGGCAGGGCTACGGCCGTATGTCTGACGGAATAGCTGTTCTCAGCACCGTTCGGCCTCCGTGGCCAGTTCAGGGTTTGTCGATGACGGAAGAAATGGAACCACGAATGTCAGTAGTCGAGCTACAGGAGCTGGATGAGGTCAAGGGCCTGCTCGCCAAGGGGCAGCAGGTGGGAGTCCTCTCCTACGCGGAGATAACCAAGGCGGTGTCCGAGCTCGACCTTGACGAGTCGGACCTCGAAGAGCTCAACGGGTTCTTCGAGCGCTCGGAGATCGAGCTCGTGGAGGACATCGACCCGGCCATCGCAGCCTCGGCACAGCTGGAGCGCGCTCCCGACAAGCGCGGCAGGCGCAAAGCCAAAGCGGCGCTGGACCTCAAGCCGGACATGACCACCGATTCGCTGCAGCTGTTCCTCAAGGACATCGGCAAGGTGCGGCTACTCACCGCCCAGGAGGAGGTCGATCTCGCCAAGCGCATCGAGCGCGGCGACCTCGACGCCAAGCAGAAGATGGTGGAGTCCAACCTGCGCCTCGTGGTCTCCATCGCCAAGAACTACCGCAACCAGGGCCTGCCCTTCCTGGACCTGATCCAGGAGGGCACGCTGGGCCTCGTGCGCGCGGCGGAGAAGTTCGACTACCGCAAGGGCTTCAAGTTCTCCACCTACGCCACCTGGTGGATCCGCCAGGCGATCGCCCGCGCGCTCGCCGACAAGGCGCGCACCATCCGCATCCCCGTGCACGTGGTCGAGAAGCTCAACAAGATCGGGCGTGCAGAGCGCAAGCTCGTGACCGAGCTCGGTCGCGAGCCCACGGCCGATGAGATCGCCGAGGTGACCGGCATCGACCCCGAGGAGGTCGACTCGATCAAGCGCTCCGCGCAGGCGCCCGTGTCGCTCGAGAAGCCCGTGGGCGACGAGGAGGAGTCGGAGTTCGGCCAGTTCATCGCAGACGAGCGCGCCGAGTCCCCCTACGAGCGCGCCGCGGAGATCCTCACCAAGGAGGCGCTGCGCGAGGCCCTGGAGAACCTCTCCTACCGCGAACGCCGCGTGCTCGAGCTGCGCTACGGCCTCGGCGGCGAGCACCCCCGCACGCTCGACGAGGTGGGGCGCACCTTCAACGTCACCCGCGAGCGCATCCGCCAGATCGAGAACCAGTCGCTGAAGAAGCTGCAAAGCCTCGCAGAGGCACAGAAGCTCCGCGACGTAGCCTGAGGCCTCAGGGATCTCCCGAGGTCGCTCGCCGGGCGTCCAGGGCTGGGTGCGCGATTCAAGCCCGTCCGCAGGGTTGCCGATCTGCTGGTCATGTTCGATGTTCTCGACGCTCTGCGTGAGCTCATTGCCAAAGAGGGGTCCGACCTGCACCTGAAGGTGGGTGCGGCGCCGCTGTTTCGGATCGACGGCGAGCTGATGCACGAGGGCGCCGAGCAATTGACCAGCGCCGACAGCGAAGGCGCGCTCAGGGCCCTGCTCAGCGACGAGACCAAGCTCGAGGATTTCGCGCACGAGCACGAGGTGGACTTCTCCTTCGAAATCCCCGGCTTGGCGCGCTTCAGGATCAACGCGTTCAAGCAGCGCGGCCTGACTTCGATGGTTTGCCGTGCGATCCCCCATCACATCAGCACGATCGACGAACTTTCGCTGCCCCCGGTGATCCGCGAACTGGCCGAGGAGGAGCGCGGGATCATCCTGCTCACCGGCACCACCGGATCGGGCAAGTCCACCACGCTGGCGGCCATGATCGACCATATGAACAACACGATGAGCAAGCACATCGTGACGATCGAGGACCCGATCGAGTTCGTGCACGAGGACAAGCGCTCGGCCATCAACCAGCGCGAGGTGGGCATGGACACCGCCTCGTTCAAGCGCGCGCTGCGGCGCGTGCTGCGCCAAGACCCCGACGTGATCCTGGTGGGGGAGATGCGCGACGAGGAGACCGTGCAGACGGCGCTCTCCGCGGCCGAGACGGGGCACCTGGTGCTCTCCACGATTCACACCGTGGATGCCACCGAGTCGATCAACCGCATGCTCGACTTCTTCCCGCCTCATCAGCATAGCCAGGCGCGCAGCATGATCGCGGGAACCGTCAAGGGCGTCATCTCCCAGCGCCTGGTTCCAGGCGCCGAGGGCGGCCGCGTGGCCGTGTGCGAGATCCTGCGCATGACCGGACGGGTGCGCGACATGATCCTCGACCCCTCCCAGACGGGCAAGCTGGTCGAGGTGATAACCACCGGCGGCTACTACGGCATGCAGACCTTCGACCAGGCTCTGTTCGGCCACGTCAAGGCCGGTCGGGTGACCTTCGAGGACGCCATGCGGGTGGCCTCCAGCCCGCACGACTTCAAGCTGCTGATGCAGGCGGACGGACGTCGCGGCACCACCATGGAGGACGTGGCCCAAGCTGAGGCCAACCGCGACAGCAGCTCCAAGCCATCGCTCAGCACCGCCTGAGCGGGGCTCCCAGCACTTCACTTGGTAAAGTAAAGGCTGGAATGGCAGTTGATGAGACATGTCCGGTGTGTATGACCGCAGAGATCGTGTGCGGCAAGTGGACACTGCTGCTGATTCGCGACCTCGCTGAGGGCCATTCGCGCTTCTGTGAGCTCGAACGCTCGCTGAGCGGGATCAGCCCGCGCACCCTCTCGCTGCGGCTGCGCGCGCTGGAGGAGGAGGGCATCGTGGAACGCCACACCTTCCCCGAGGTGCCGCCCCGCGTGGAGTACGCGCTGACGGAGAAGGGCCGCGCACTGCTGCCGATCATCGATGACATGCGCGCCTACGGCGAAGACTGGCTCGGCGGGGAGTGCGGCGAGCGGCTCGCCGCCGGACCCTCGGGTGCCACACTCGTAGTGGCCTGATCGGCGCGGCGCGCTCCTCGCGCTGCCAGACGCGCCACTGCAACGACGCCTGCGCCGGCAGGACCGCACCCGGCGAGCGCGAACTCAGCGCACCATGCATTCCGTTCGCTTGGAGCAGGCGCTGGAGGAGTTCGTGCAGGACGCCGCGAGCGCTCTGCACGCCGAGGTGCTCGGGGGCTCGGAGGTTCCTTTCGAGCTCGAGTCCCAAGCCCGCCGCAGGGGATCGGGTGGGCCGCTGTTCTACGCCTACCGCCCGCTCACCGGCGAGTTCATCACGGCGCGCCAGCACGTTCTGGAGCGCCTGCCCAGCCACGCCGAGGCGGCGCGCCTGCTGGCCGGCTTCGACGGGCTCGACCGCTATCTGGTCGCCGTCGGGGTGGACCCCGGACGCGCCGGTGCGGGCTCGCGGGCGCGCGCAGCGATTCGCGCCCTGCTGCGCGACGTATTCGCCGAGCAGAGCGACTTCGACCTGCGCCCGGAGCGGCTGCGCGCGGCGTTGGAGCGGATCGACGCGGCAACGCATGCGAGCGCCAGCGGGGTCACGCTCGTTGCCACGCTGCACGGGTTGACCATCGCCTCCGAGGAGCTGCCGCTCACCCACGGCCTGACGATCGCCCGCCCCAGCGCGCTGGAAGGCCTGCCCGAAGCGGTCCTCGCCGCCGGCGAGGACGCGCCTGGGGGTCACCTGATCGCGGCGCTCGCCTGCGAGCAGGAGGATCCACGCCAGGCGATCGCCCACGGGCGCGAAGTGCTCAAGGACCTGCTGCGCGCGCTGCGCCTCTTCGGCGACGGCCGCGTAACGCTCGGCGCGCTTGCCTGGGCGCGGATCGGCACCGGCGGCTGGAACGCGCTCGCCCTCGGCACGGGCGGGCGCCCCCACGGGATGCTGATCGTCACCGCCGAGCAGGAGGACGAGCTGCGCGCCTTCTGCAACCTCGTCTCGCGCCGAGCCCCCGAGGGCAACGAGCTCGCCTGGGCATTGCATCGTTTCGAGCTCGGCTGTGAGCGTGAGCGTGCGTATGAGTCGCTCAGCGATCACCTGCTGGCGCTTCGGGCCCTGCTCGAGCCAGAGGGTGCCGCCAGCGGGATGCTGCCCGGCCGCCTCGCAGCGCTCTGCGCCACGCGCGAGCAGCGCCAGGCCCTGATCGAGCGGACACTGCAGGCGATCGCGCTGGAGCGCAACTTCATCGCCGGCACCGCCCTGGAGCACGCCGCGGGCGGGGCGCTCGCCGACGACATGGCAGCCCATCTGCGTGCGCTGTTGCGCGATGTCATCTGCGGCCATCTGGACGTCGACCTCACCGCGCTGGCAGATGAGATCCTGTTGGAGCCGCGCGAGGACGCGCCTGCGGCTGAGGGCTCAGTCGAGGACGTGCTCGGCTATGCGCGCGAGTCCCAGGAGGTCCTGGACCTCTCCGTCTAGGTGCGGCACGAGGATCGGCTCGGCGCCGCCGAAGGCGCCCGACAGGCGTGCGATCGTGTCGCGGTCGCGCCTTGCGAGCACGTCGAAGTCGGCGAGGTTGCTCGCCACGCGAGCCGCCAGGTCCGCCCCGAGCTCGGGCGCCAGCAGCTCGCCCAGCTCTTGCGTGGAGTGTGCGCCGAGCCCGTCGCTGTGGACTCTGTTGACGATCAGCTCGCCGGCGGGCATGCCCGCCGCGGCGAGCTTCGCAATCACGAACATCGCCTCCCGGGCCGGCTCCGGCTCGGGCGAGGTCACGATCAGGAACCTGGTGTGCGGCGCTCGCAACAGCGCAGCCACCTCGCGCGTCCGCTCGCCGAACCCATCGATCACGCCTGACAGCGAGCGGAAGAACCTCGACAGCTCGCCGAGCATGTCGACGCCGGTCACGCGGGCGAAGATCGCGAACACGAGCGCGGTGCCGCGCCCGAACAGGCGCGCCGTCAGGCCCCCGGGCGCGAGGAATACCTGCAGCGCCCGGCCTTCGAGGAATCCGAGCAGCCGCGTGGGAGCGCTCAGGAAGTCCAGCGCGTTGCGAGACGGCGGCGTGTCCAACACGATCACGTCGAAGTCGTGCTCCTCGTAGAGCTCGTAGAGCTTGGCTATCGCGCTGAGCTCGTGCGAGCCCGCGACCGCGGTGGACAGCTCGCCGTACACGGGGTTGGCGAGGATCTCCTCGCGGGTGCGCTCGTCGGGCGCCAAGCGTGCCACGATCTCATCGAACGTGCGCTTGGCGTCGAGCATCATCGCCCACAGCTCGCCCCGCATCTCGACGCCCTGGGCGGCGAACATCTCCGGCGCGATCCGGCGGGGCTCGCCGGAGAGCTCGCTCAAGCCGAGCGCCGAGGCGAGCCGCTTGGCGGGATCGATCGTCACCACCGCCACCTTCTGTCCGCTCATCGCCAGGCCGAGCGCCAACGCGGCTGAGGTGGTCGTCTTGCCCACCCCGCCCGCGCCCATGCAGATCAGCACCCGCTGCCCCCGGAGCCGCGCGCGCAGGGAGGAAGGCCCCGTGGTCTTGCTCGCGGCCATCCCGTGATCGTAGTTGGCGTGCAGGAATAGCCCTCCGCCATGCGAATACCCACCGGACGGCTTTCCCAGCAATCAAGTATCGGAGCCCCCGTGGACGGAAAGGCCAAGGTCATCGCGTTCGCCAACCAGAAGGGCGGCGTGGCCAAGACGACGACGACGCTCAACCTGGCAGCCGCCTTTGCGGAGGAGGGGCACCGCGTTCTGTGCGTGGACATGGACCCCCAGGGCAACCTCACGATGTCGCAGGGCATCGACCCCGACTCGCTCGACAAATCGATGTACGACGTGCTCGTCCACAAAGTGTCGATTCGCGAGGTGGTTCGCAAGCGCGAGATAGACGTGGCCTGCGCCTCCATCGACCTGGCCGGCGCGGAGATCGCGATGTCCACCATGATCGGCCGCGAGCGCTCCCTGCAGAAGGCTTTTGAACCGATCCTCGAGGACTACGACTTCATCTGCATCGACACCCCACCGAGCCTCGGCCTGCTCACGATCAACGCGCTCACCGCAGCCGACAAGGTGATCGTCCCCGTGCAATGCGAGTATCTGTCGATGCGGGGGCTCATCCAGCTGCAGAACACGCTCGCGATGATCCGCGAGAACCTGAACCCCGACGTGGACATCGAGGGTATCCTCCCGACGTTGGTGGATTCGCGCACGATCCACGCCAAGGAGGCCATCGAGATCCTCGAGGAAAACTTCGGCGACCGCGTGTTTGCCTCCCGCATCCGCAAGACCGTCCGCTTTGCCGAGGCGCCCGTGAAGGGCATGTCGGTTCTCAAGTACGAGCCCGACGGGGTTGCGGCCCAGTCCTATCGGCAACTCGCGCAGGAGGTTCTCACCCATGGCCAACGCTAAACGCGCGAGCATGCGCGAAGGGCCGCTGGCGGCGCTCTTCCGCAAGACCGAACTGTCCGAGGAGGAACAGGGCGCGACCGACCAGCCCCTCCAGCCCTCAGCACAGGCGAGCCAGGCGGCGGCAACGCCGCGCCATCCGCGCGAGAGCGGCGTGCCCCACCCTGCCCTGAGCGCCTCAGCCGGCCCTGCCGCCCCGGCCGAGGAGACGCACGTGCCGACGCCCCGAGAGCGGCTGCGCCACGCCTTCTCCTCGGAGATCCCCGAGAACCTCATGGAACCCCCCGCCGCGCGCCCGCGTGTGAGCGCCTACCAGCGCGAGGAGTCCGCTCCCGCGCACGTACCCGGAACGGTCGGCAAGCCGGTGATCCGCGTTGTGGGTGTGGGCGGCGCGGGCGTCAACGCCGTCAACCGCATGGTCGAGGCGGAGGTCGAGGGCATCGAGTTCCTCGCTGTAAACACCGACCTGCAGTCCCTGCAGCAGTCCACCGCCGACCTCACCCTCCACATCGGCGCCGACCTCACCCGCGGCCTCGGCTCGGGCTCGGACGCCAACGTCGGCCGCCAGGCCGCGATGGAGGACTACGACCGCATGAAGGCCCTGCTGAAGGGCTCGGACATGATCTTCATCACCGCAGGAGCCGGCGGTGGCACAGGCACCGGCGCGGCGCCCGTCGTGGCGCGCATATCCCGCGAAGTGGGAGCGCTCACGGTGGCGATCGTGACCAAGCCGTTCGGCTTCGAGGGCACCCGCCGCAGCACCCAGGCCGAGCAGGGGGTGAGCGCGCTCGCGGAGGAGGTGGACACCCTGATCGTGGTGCCCAACAACCGGCTGCTCACGGTGCTGGACAAGCAGACCGCGATGGTCGAGGCCTTCCGCGTGGCCGACGACGTGCTCCGCCAGGGCGTCCAGGGCATCTCCGACCTCGTCACCCTGCCGGGCCTCATCAACCTCGACTTCGCCGATGTGCGCACGATCATGAGCGACGCCGGCAGCGCCCTGCTCGGCATCGGCATGGGCGTGGGCGAGAACCGCGCGATCGACGCCGCCGAGCAGGCGGCCTCCTCGCCGCTGCTCGAAACCTCGATGGAGGGCGCGCGCTCGATCCTGCTGTCGATCACCGGTGGTGCCAACCTGTCGCTGTGGGAGGTCAACGAGGCGGCCAAGTCGGTCTCGCAGGCCGCGCACCCCGACGCCAACATCATCTTCGGTGCCATGGTGGACGAGAAGCTCGACGACCAGGTATGGGTCACGGTCGTCGCCACCGGCTACGGCCAGGAGGGTCGGCGCAAGAGCGTGGAGCGCTTGCGCGAGGGTGGGTGGGAATCCGGCTCCGGCGAGGTGCGCGTGCAGCGCACCGCTCCGTCGCGCCCGAGCCGCCCCGCGTCGCGCCGGGGCGGGCTCGATGACTTGGAAGTACCCGAGTTCGTCCCCAACGTCTGAGCGCGCGCAGCGCTTTGCCACCTGTGGTATCGCTCTGCAATGGGCGTAGCTAGCAAGGGCGTGGTGGCGGCGGGGCATCCCCTCACCGCTGAGGCGGGAGCGCGGGTGCTGCGCGAAGGTGGCAACGCGGTCGATGCGGCGGTTGCGGCGATGCTCACCTCGTTCGTCACCGAGCCGCTGCTCACGGGGCTCGGCGCGGGTGGGTACATGCTCGTGGCGGGAGCGGGCAGGGAGCCCACGTTGCTGGACTTCTTCGTGCAGGCCCCATCGCGCGCCGGCGACGGCAGCGAAGCGGAGCTGCGGGGCATCGACGTGTCCTTCGGCGATGCCGGCCAGGTGTTCCACGTAGGCCCCGCCTCCTGCGGCGTATACGGCGCACCCGCGGGCGTCTGCGAGGCGGTGCGCCGCTGGGGCACCGCCTCTCTGGAGGAGCTCGCCGCACCGGCCGCGAGGCTCGCCCACGACGGGGTGCTGCTGAACGCGGGCCAGGCATATGTGGCGGAGATCCTCGCGGAGCTGCTCAGCTCGACGCCCGAGGTGGCCGCGCTGTGGGCGCCCGAGGGCCGCATCCTGCGCGAGGGCGAGACGCTGCGCAACCCCGAGCTGGGCGAGGCGCTGATGCGCCTCGCTCGCGACGGCGCCAAGCCCTTCTACGACGGGGACATCGCTGCGGCGGTGTGCGGCTGGCTGCGCCCCCGCGGAGGGTCCATCACCCGCGAGGACCTCGCGGGCTACGCGGCAGTCGAGCGCCCGCCCGTGCAGATCGGCTACCGCGACAGGCAGATCCTCACCAACCCGCCGCCGTCGGCGGGAGGCACGCTGCTCGCATACTCGCTCGGGCTGCTCGCCCGCGGCCCTGCGCCGCCCACACTCAGCGGAGTGGTGGCGGCCATGGCTGCCGCCCAGTCCGAGCGCACGCCGGAGTTCGTCGAAGGGCTCGACCAGGAGGGCTTTCTCGAGCGCTTCCTCGCCGCACGCCTGGGATCGACCACCCACATCTCGGTGATCGACGAGCAGGGATGCGCCTGCAGCGCCACCTGCACCAACGGCGAGGGCTCTGGGGTGGTGGTGCCCGGCACGGGCCTGCACCTCAACAACGTGATGGGTGAGGCGGATCTCAACCCGCTCGGCTGGCACCTGCACCCCGCGGGGCGGCGCATGCCGAGCATGATGGCGCCCTCGGTGGTGATGCGCGCGGGCGAGGTGGAGCTCGTGCTGGGCAGCGCTGGCTCCAACAGAATCCGCTCCGCGCTGCTGCAGACGATCGTCGGCGTGGTGGATCACGGTCTTGGCGCGCGCGAGGCGGTGCAGGCGCCGCGGGCGCACTTCGAAGACGGCACCGTGTTCGTGGAGCCCGGGATCGACGTGTCAGAGCTCGCTCGCGAGCTCAGCATCGTGCGCTTCGCCGCTCCCAACCTGTTCTTCGGTGGCGTCCAGGCGGCGCTGCGTCGAGACGGTGCGCTCAGCGGCGCCGGCGATCCGCGCCGCGGGGGCGTGGCGGTGAGCGCGTGAGGCGCGCCCGCGCCCGGGTCTCGCTCCCGCTCGGCGCCGCGGCGGCCAGCATCGCGGTCACGATCGCGCTCGGCGGCTGTGGCGGTGTCAAAGCGGCCGACCTGTTCCTCCTCACGCGCACCGGCTCCGGGCCACAGGCGCGGCTCACGCTGCTGGTCAACGAAGAAGGTCTTGCGAGCTGCAACGGCAAGGCCGCCGCCAAAATCAGCGACCCCCAGCTGGTGCAGGCGCATGCGATCCAGGAAGAGCTCCACGACGCCGCCGCTGCCAACCTCAGCCTGCCGCCCCAGCCCGGGTCGGTGCTCACCTACACCGTTCGTGTGGAGAGCGGCACCGTGCGCTTCAGCGACAATTCCGCCCGCCAGCCCCATGTGCTGCGACAGCTGGCGCTGTTGGCGCTGCAGGTCGCCCAGCAGGTCTGCCACCTGCCGGAGTAGGAGCTAGGCGAGCTTGCGGGCGGCGAGCATCAGGTTGTAGAAGATCGCCGGTGGCAGGCGCGGCTCCAGCAGCCTGCGGTCGAGGCCCTGGAGCAGCAGGTAGCCGCGATAGGCGTACATCCGCCACGCCCACGGCACCTCCGACGGGTTCGCGGTGGCCTCGAGCGTGCGGTTGGTCCAGCCGAACCAGTTGGCCAGGAGCTCCTCGCCACCCACCCGCACATCCGCGAGGCCCGCGCTGCGCGCCGCTGCCACCAGTTCCCGCGGCGCGAAGGCGTGCACGTCCACCACGCCCTCGAGCTCCGCATCGGGCTGGCCCGCCTCGCCGTGCGGCGCGCGTCCCGCGCCGATCGCTCGGCGCCACAGCGGCGCCACAGCGGTGGCGAAGCGCTTGGGCACATTGGCGAGCAGGTCGCCGTAGCGCGAGGGCTCACCCGCAAACAGCACCGTGCCTCCTGGCGCCAGCACGCGCTCGAACTCCCCAAACGCGCGTTCCAGGTCGGGTATGTGATGCAGCACCGCGTGGCCGAGCACCAGGTCGAAGCTGTTGTCCGCGAAGGGCAGGCGCTCGGCGTCGGCCGGGCGCGTCTGCACCTCCAGGCCCAGGCGCTGAGCATTGGCTTTGAGGGTGTCGAGCATCCCAGGCGATATGTCGCTGCAGGTTGCGCTGTCGATCAGCCCTGCGCGCATCAGGTTCAACGTGAAGTAGCCCGTACCCGAGCCGATCTCCAATGAGCGTGCGAAGCGCTCGGGCTCGCGTCCCAGGGCCTTGCGCACCTTGGCCGCCACCTGGTCCTGGCCGCTCTGGCCGAAGTCGATGCCCCACTTGGCGTCGTAGTGGTCCGCGGCCACATCGTGGTAGCGCGTGTTGGCGTCGCGGATCTCCTCTGCGCTGAGCACGGGTGGCACGGAGCGGCACCATATACTCGCGCGCCGTGCCCGCGCTTGAACCATGGGCCCGAAAATCTCACCGACCCGTCTCTTGACCCCGAGCCTCTACGTACAGCGCGACCAGCCCGAGGGCGTACCGCCGCTGTCGCTCACCGGCGAGCGCACGCTGCCAGACGTGCCCGAGGAGAACTACTGGTATCGCCGCCACCTGGTGGTCTACGAGTGGATCGCCGAGCGCGTTGCGGGCCTGCGCACGATCGACATGGCCTGCGGCGAGGGCTACGGCTCGGCCGTGCTCGCGCGCGCGGCGGCCTGCGTGGTGGGGGTGGACGCCAACCCGGAGGCGCACGAGCACGCGCGCCTGCGCTACCGCGCAGCCAACCTGAGCTTCGCGCGAGAGCTGGTGGACGGCTTCTCCGCGGAGGCAGATGCGATCGTGTTCCTGCAGACGATCGAGCACCTCGAGCATCCAGGCCGCGTCCTCGAGCACTTCCGCTCGCTGGTCGGCGAGCGCGGCTGGGTGTTCCTCTCCACGCCCAACGTGCGCACCCTCGCGCCCAAGGGGGCCGCGCGCTCTGACAACCCCTGGCACGTGCACGAGTACCGTCTCGCCGAGTTCGGCTCGCTCTGCCGCGAGCACTTCTCCCGGGTGGAGATGCACGGTCTCTTCCACGCGCGCAAGCTGCGCGCGCACGAGCTAGCGCTGCGCCTGGGCTGGGACGCGGTGCACGCGCGTCTGCGCCTCACCGGCCCCTTCTACGACCGCTTCACGCCCGCCATCGCCACCTCCGACTTCGCGCTTCGCGCCGAAGGCGAGGCCGACCTGGAGCGCGCGCTCGACTTCGTGGCGGTGTGCCGGCCGTGACGCGCGGCGAGCGCGGTGCCCTCGCGATCGTCCTGCACACGCACATGCCCTACGTGGAGGGCTTCGGAACCTGGCCCTTCGGCGAGGAGTGGCTGTGGGAGGCCATCGCCGGCTCCTACCTGCCGCTACTCGAGCTGCTGCGCGGGGGCGCGCCGCTAACGCTGTCGCTCACGCCGGTGCTGTGCGACCAGCTCGAAGCGCCCGGCGTGGGCGAGCGCTTCTCGAAGTTCGTGTCGGAGGTGCGCAGCCGCACGCACGAGCAGGACATCGCCGGCATGCGCGAGGGCGGGCACGAGCAGCTCGCGCTCGAGCTCGAGCGCTCCTGGCGGGATTACGCCACTGCGCTTGAGCGCATGGAGATGATCGGCGGCGACCTGCTGGGCGCCCTCGGGCCCCACGCGCAATGGACCTCATCCGCTACCCACGCTGTGCTGCCCCTGCTGGCCACAGACGCGGGGGCGCGGCTGCAGGTCCAGTCGGGCATAGAGGCCCACCGCCGGCGCTTTGCGGGGGACTGGCGCGGCGGCTTCTGGCTGCCCGAGTGCGCCTACGCGCCGTGGCTGTTGCGCGCGCTGGAGGACGCCGGTGTGGGCGCGGCCTGCGTGGAGCTGACCGATGATCTGGGGCTGGGCGCGGCCGCGCACCTGCAGCCCCTGCAAACCGATGCAGGGGTGGTGCTCGTGCCGATCGACCGCGCCACGATCGCGCTCGTGTGGAGCAACGAGGGCTACCCCGCCGCGGGCGCCTACCGCGACTACCACCACCACACCGTGCACCACCACAACCCCTGGAACAATTCGGGTGGCGCCTACGATCACACCGCCGCGCTCGCGCTCGCCAAAGAGCACGCACGCGACTTCGTGGAGCGAGTGCGCCTGAGGCTCTGCCGCGCCGGCGAAGAGCGCTCCGCCGCGCCGCTGCCGGGTGGGGGCCTCGTGGTGTGCGCACTCGACACAGAGCTGCTGGGGCACTGGTGGTATGAGGGCATGGACTGGCTCGCTGCGGTTATCGAGGAGTGCTCGCTGCAGGGCGTCGAGCTCGCGCGCTTGGACGATGCGCTCGAACGCATGGAGCCGGCGCCCCCCGCCGCACAGGGCGCCCTCGAGCACGCCGTGGAGGCCTTCGCGGACGACGGCCCGGCGCACGCTGCGACCGCCCGCACAAGCAGCTGGGGCAAGGACGGCGACCTGTCCACATGGTCCGGTCCCGCCGTCGCTGAGATGGCCTTCGCCACCCGCGCCGCGGAGCTCGAGGTGGTCGCCGCGGGCCCCTCCGTGAGCACCACCGCGGTGCGCGAGCTGCTGGCCCTTCAGGCGAGCGACTGGCCGTTCATGGTCTCGCGCGAGGTTGCTGCGCCGTATGCGCGCGAGCGCTTCCAGGGCCACCATCTGGCGCTGCGGCAGGCGTTGGCGGAGGGTCAGACCGAGCGTTCCCTGTCGCTGCGCAACCTTGCCATCGACGCGCGTCGTGCCACGCTGCTCGCGCCGTGAGCGGCGGCGGCCGTCTCACTCCCAGCGCATCCAGCGCGGCTGCTCGCGCATGCGGATCACGCGCGCGGGAGTACCTGCGAGCACGGAGTTGGCGGGGAAGGGCTTGGTGACCACTGCGCTCGTGCCGATCACGCTGTTGTCGCCGATCGTCACGCCGCGTAGCACGCAGGCGCCGTAGCCGATCCACACGTTGTGGCCCACGCGCACGTCGCGCTTGTAGATGCCCTGGAGGCGGATCGGCCGATCCACCTCGGTCACTCCGTGGTCGAAGTCGATCATCATCACGCGGTCGGCGATGATGCACTCGCGCCCGATCGAGACGTGCTGGAAGGCCGAGATCGTGCACTCCTGGCCGATCACCGTCTTGGCGCCGATGCTCACCTCGCCCTCGTGCACCCTGATCTTGCAGTCGTGCCCGATCCACGCCCAGCGTCCGATGCGCAGCGTGGCTTGCGGCCCGATCTCGAGCTTCACGCCGGGGCAGATGAAGCAGAGCCCGTCCGTCTGCAAACGTCCGCGATGGCGCAGCTTCAACAGCGCAAGACGCGCGAGCAGCCGTCCGTAGTCGCGCCTGAGCATGCCGTGGGCGCGCATGAAGCGCAGGAGTGCGAGCGGCCCGCCGCGCAATGGCGAGGGCTCGCCGCGCACCGCGTCGTCGTGCTCGGGTGGCGGTGTGGTGGAGGCGGGGTCGGCCAGGAGCTCCATCGCTGAGCAAATCGTAAGCGACGCCGGTGGGAGTCGTCGGCGAGGAGCGCCCCTGCGATGATTGCGCGCTCGATGGCCGACTCGACGATCGCCCAGCGCCTGCTCGACGGCGACCGCCGCGCGCTCGCGCGCGCCATCACGCTCGTCGAGAACGACAGCCCCGAGGGCTGGGAGCTGGTGAGGGAGGTCTACTCGCACACCGGTAACGCCGAGGTGATCGGCTTCACCGGGCCGCCCGGTGTGGGCAAGTCCACGCTCATCGGCGCGCTCACCAAGGCCCGGCGCGAGGCCGGGCGCACCGTGGGGGTGCTCTCGATCGACCCATCCTCGCCGTTCACGCACGGCGCGCTCCTGGGTGACCGCATTCGCCTCACCGAGCACTTCCTCGACAGGGGCGTGTTCATCCGCTCGATGGCCAACCGCGGCGCGCTCGGCGGACTCTCCGAGGCGGCGCTGCAGGCCGCGCTTCTGCTCGACGCGGCCGGCCGCCAGGACGTGTTCGTGGAGACCGTAGGAGTGGGCCAGGCGGAGATCGACATCATCGATCACGCGGACACGATCGTGCTCGTGCTGATGCCGGGATCGGGCGACTCCATCCAGGCCCTGAAGGCCGGCGTCATGGAGATACCGGACGTGATCGTGATCAACAAGGCCGACCATCCACTCACCGACACCATGGTCCGCGAGATACGGGGCGTGCTCTCGCTGGCCAACCTGGACCGCTCGCCCGAGGAGGTCCGCGCACGCTGGCGCGTGCCGATCATCAAGACCGAGGCCAGCCGCGGCGAGGGCATCGGCGAGCTGGTGCAGAGCATTCAGGAGCACGGCGAGCACATCCGGGCGGCCGGCCAGCTCGCCGAGCGCCGCGGGCGCAACCTGCGCAACGAGGTGCTGGCGATCGCCACTGCGCGCATGCGCCGGCGCCTGGAGGAGGAACTGAGCGGGGATCCCGAGTTCAAGCACCTGCTGGAGGAGGTGGTGGGACGCCGCCTGGACCCCGCGAGCGCGGCCACGCAACTGCTCGAGCGTCAGCCGTCACTCGGGCGGGAGTGCGAGTAGGCTCGACGCGATGGACTACCTGAGCCTCGCAGACCGCAGCTGGCCGCTCCTGCGTCGCCTCATGGGCGGGCATGCGGCCGTGTACCGCGCCAGCAACGGCCTGATCGGCCACCGCTTCCCGGGCTTTGCTCCGATGCTGCTGCTCGACCACGTCGGCGCCAAGAGCGGCAAGCGCCGCACGAGCCCACTGGTGTACGTGCGCGACGGTGAGAACGTCGTGCTGGTGGCCTCCAAGGGCGGCTATCCGAAGAACCCCGCGTGGTTTCACAACCTGATCGCCCACCCCGACACCACCGTGCAGATCGGCGCGCGGCGGATGCCAGTGCACGCGCGCGTGGCCGACCCCGAGGAGCACCGGCGGCTGTGGCCCATGGCGGTGGCGGTTTACGGCGGGTATGAGGACTACCAGCGCCGTACCGAGCGTGAGATCCCGCTCGTGATCCTGCAGCCGCGCTAGCTATCACGCCGCGCTCAGGGCTCGGAGTGCAGCGAGCGCGCCGTCGGCGAACGTGGGACGGAGCGCTGCTCGGGCAGTGTGCCGATCACGCGATCGCCGATCGTCGAGGTCACCCCGAACCAGTAGCGCTCGTTCTTGAAGTGGTGCAAGCGATGGTTGCGCCAGATCCCCTTGAAATAGCGCCCGCGCGGCTTGTAGGGAGTGTGGATGAGGAAGTGCGTCCACTCGTACGCAGCGAGGATCGCGAAGCTGGCAAGCGTGCCCGTGGTGGCGTAGGCCAAGCGGGGCCCGCCGATCAGCCGCTCGATTCCGAAGGACAGCAACCAGTTGACGACTGCGATCATCCCCAGGAACACGAGCACCCCATACACCGGCAGCAGCACGCCGCCCAGCACGCCGGGCGCCTCGTGGTGTGAGCGATGCTCGCGCGCCGTCAGCATCTCCACGCGATGGCCGCGGATGTTGATCGGTGGGCAGTGCAGAAGGTACACGTGAATCGTCCACTCGACGAACGGCGTGACGGCCAGCAGGCCGACGGCCACCAGCGCGTCGCGCCAGCTCCACTCGCCCTGGGCCAGCCGAAACGCAAGTGCGGCTGCGACGGCGCCCAGAAGATACGGGGGAGAGGGTTGGCGCACGAAGGCGCGCAGGCAGTCTGACAGCGAAGTTCGCCCGTCCGCTCCACGTACCCGCACCGAGCCGGCCGGCGCGGTATATCGATCTCCCTCGGCCATATCCGCCGTGACGGCCCTTCTATGCTCCGAGCGCGCGCGCGATGACCATCTGCTGCACCTCGTCGGTGCCCTCGCCGATCGTGAGGATCTTGGCGTCGCGGTAGAAGCGGCACACGGGATACTCCTCGATGAACCCGTACCCGCCGTGTATCTGCACGGCCTCCTCCGCGCAGCGCACCGCCAGCCGACCCGTCTTCAGCTTGGCCTGCGCGGCCGTCAGGGTGAAGTTGCGCCCCGTATCCTTCTCGAGCGCCGCCTTGTGCACCAGCAGGCGCGCCGCGGCGATCTCCGTGGACATGTCTGCGAGCTTGGCCTGGATCGCCTGGAACTTGGAGATCGGCTTGCCGAACGCGCGGCGCTCCTTGGCGTAGGCGAGGGCCTGGTCGAGCGCGCCCTGGGCCAGGCCGACACCCATCGCCGCCACGCCGATCCGGCCGATGTCGAGGATGTGCAGGAACTGCTTGAAGCCCGCGCCGCGGGGCCCGAGCAGGTTCTGCTCGGGCACGCGACAGTCGCTGAAGCTCAGCGGGCGCGTGTCGGAGGCGTTCCAGCCCATCTTGCGATACGGCTCGCCTTGCTCGTAGCCGGGCGTGCCGTTGGCGATGATGATGTTGGAGATCTCCCTGCCGTCCCCGGGGTTGGCAGGATCCGATCCCGTCACCGCGGTGATCGCCACCATGCCCGAGATGTCGGTGCCCGCGTTGGTGATGAACTGCTTGGCGCCGTCGATCACCCATTCCCCGTCCTGCAGGCTCGCGCGCGTGCGCGTGTTACCCGCGTCGGAGCCCGCCTCCGGCTCGGTCAGGCCGAAGGCCCCAAGCACCTCGCCGGCGCACAGGCGCGGCATCCACTCGCGCTTCTGCTCCTCGTTGCCAAACAGGTATACCGGCTGCGTGCCCAGCGAGGTGTGCGCGCAGAGCGTGATCGCCACCGAGGAGTCCACCCGCGTGAGCTCCTCCACAGCCAGCACGTAGGCGAGCGTGTCCCCGCCGCCGCCGCCGTACTCTTGCGGGAAGGGGATACCCATCAGGTTCAGCTCGCCGAGCTTGCGCACGATCTCATAGGGAAAGGACTTCGTGCGATCGAGCTCCTCGGCCACTGGCGCCACCTCGCCCTCGGCGAACTCCCTGACGGTGCGGCGGATCAACTCGTGCTCGGGTGAGAGGTCGAAGTCCATGCGCGGGCATTCTCACAGCTCCCGCCGTCTAGCATGCCCGCCCATGCCTGGGCCGCGCCTGATCCGCGACTTCCTCCTCACGCGCGGGCGGAGCTTCAGCTACGGCCCCCATGGCTCCCAGCGCGCGGATCTGCACCTGCCGCGCGACAGCGGCTCGCGCCCACCGCTGATGGTCCTGATTCACGGCGGCTCCTGGCGGGCCCGCTACAGCAAGATCGTCATGCGTGGGCTCGCAGGCGACCTGCTCAGGCGCGGTTGGGCGGTTTGGAACATCGAGTACAGGCGCGTGGGCAACGGCGGCGGCTGGCCGCAGACATTCGAGGACGTCGCCGCCGCGATCGATCACCTCGCTGAGCTCGATGCGCCGTTTGATCTCGAGCGCGTGAACGTGCTCGGCCATTCCGCGGGCGGCCACCTGGCGCTGTGGGCCAGTTCCAGGCACAACCTGCCGCCGGGCGCGCCCGGCTACCGCGAGGGCGGCCCGCGCGTGCGGCTGCGCCGGGCCATCGCGCTGGCCGGCGTATGCGATCTCGGCGATGGCTACCGCCGCTGGAATGGAGGCGCCGTGCACGCGCTGATGGGCGGCGCGCCCGAGGATCTGCCGGATCGGTACGCCGCCGGCGACCCGATCCGGCTGCTGCCGCTCGGGATGCCAGTGCTGCTCGTGCACGGCACCGAGGATGAGACCGTCTCCATCGAGCTGAGCCGCAACTATCAGCGGGCGGTCATCGCCGCGGGCGGCGAGGGGGAGCTCGTGGAGATTGCGGGAGCGCCCGGCGGGCACAGGGCGCACCTGGATCCGCGCGGAGAGGCGTGGCGAGCCGTGGTCCAGCGGCTGGGTGGAGGCGCTGCCGCTGAGCCGAGGCGGAGCGGGCTGGGCTGAGGCGCGGCCGCTAGTCGCAGTAGGAGCGTGCGAGCTCCACCAGCAGGCGCACGCCATATCCCGAGGCGCCCTTGCCGACGTAGGCGCGGTCGAGATCCCAGGCCGAGCCCGCGATGTCGAGGTGTGCCCAGGGGACGCCGCTACTGAAGTTGGAGAGGAATGCCCCACCTACGATCGTGCCGGCCTTGCGCGCCTCCGGAGCGTTGTCGAGGTCCGCGTAGCGGCCCTTGATGAGCTCGTCGTACTCCTCGTGCAGCGGCAGCCGCCAAAGGATCTCGCCGGTGCGATCGCCCGCAGCCAGGAGTCGCTCGGCGAGCTCGTCATCGGTGCTCATCAGGCCCGCGTAGGTGGATCCGAGCGCCACGATCACGGCGCCCGTGAGCGTGGCCAGGTCCACGATCCGCTCGGCGCCCTCAGCCACCGCATCACATAGGCAGTCGGCCAACACGAGCCGGCCCTCGGCGTCGGTGTTGTTGACCTCGATCGTCTTGCCGTTGGCCGCCGTGACGATGTCGCCCGGCTTCACCGCGTGCCCGCTGGGGAGGTTCTCTGTGGCCCCCACCACGGCCACCAGCTCGACCGGCAGTTTCAGGCGCGCGATCGCGCCGACAGCCTCGATCACCGCGGCGCCGCCTGACATGTCGAACTTCATCTCGGCCATCTTCGGACCCGGCTTCAGCGAGATGCCGCCGCTGTCGAAGGTCACGGCCTTGCCCACGAAGCCGAGCTTCGGCGCCGTGGAGCCCGCGCCCGGCCGCCCGTCGTATCGCAGGGTGATCAGCGCCGGCTCCTGGTCTGAGCCCTGCGCCACAGCGGCGAACGCGCCCATGCCGCGGCCAACGATGCCGTCGCGACGCTCCACCTCCGCGGTGAGACCCTCGATCTCCGCGGCCAGGGCCTTGGCGTGCTCGCCCAGGGCCGTGGGCGTGAGGTCGTTGGCGGGGCGGTTCTGCAGGTCGCGTGCGCGGTTGACCGCCGCACCGACCAGGGCCGATTCGCTGACGGCGCCCGCCAACCCCTCGGGCCCGGAGATGAGCAGGCTCTCCAGGTGCTTCGGAGGCGTGTCCGCCTCCGCGCCCCCGGGTCCGGGCGGCGTGGACTTGTTGCGCTCGTAGCGGTAGTCGCGGAGGATTGTGCCCTCCACGAGCGCGCGCGCCACAGCCGCAGCCTCGCCCTCGCCCGGTAGCTCCCAGCAGAGGGTCCTGGTGGAAATGTCGAGGGCCCGCTCGCCGGCGAGGGCCGCCGCGACCCGCGCGCGCTCGGGCGTGAAGTCAGGCCGTGCGCCGAGGCCCACCACCAGCCAGCGCTTGCCGCCCGCGTGCGTCAGGGCCAGCGCCTTGAACGAGCGCCGCGCCTCGCCGGTGGCGAGCAGCTCGTCAACCGCCGCCGGGGCCCCCGACGGCGCCTTCTCGGCGTCGAAGACTCCCACGGCGATCGTGTCGGCGTCGCTCGCGGCGCCCGGCTGGGTTGTGAAGGAAACGTGCATCGGCCGCACGATATCCGGCCTTGCGAGCACAGCGCGGCTCGCCGCAGCCTGCCCGCGGGCGCTGGATGTGCGTGCCGGCAGCCCGGCGTGCGCATCCCATCCCGGCAGAGATCTCCCGGCGGTCCACTACCATTCTCGATCTCTCGACCCCGCTCACCGAACCCAGGAGACACACCCCCCCATGCCCAAGACAGTGATCCTCGGCACCGCGCGCACGCCAGTCGGCAAGATGGGCGGAGGGCTGGCCTCAGTCGACGCCACTGAGCTCGGTGGCCTGGCGATCGAGGCAGCGCTCGAGCGTGCCGGGGTCGAGCCCGAGCAGGTCGAGCACGTGGTGATGGGCCAGGTGCTCCAGGCCGGACAGGGCCAGATCCCCTCGCGCCAGGCTCAGATCAAGGCCGGGATCCCCAAGGAGGTGTCCTCAGAGACGATCAACAAGGTGTGCGCGTCGGGGCTGCGCGCGTCGGTGATCCTCGACCAGGCGATCCGCGCGGGAGATCTCAGCGTGGGCGTCGGAGGGGGCATGGAGTCGATGTCGAAGGCGCCCTACCTGCTGCCGCAGGCCCGCTTCGGCTACCGCATGGGCGACGCGAAGATGCTCGACGCGATGGTCCACGACGGCCTCACCAACCCGTTCTCGGGCAAGCAGATGTTCGTCGAGGCGACCGAGATCGGCGACGAGCTGGAGATGACGCGAGCGGACCTCGACCGCTGGGCGCTGCGCTCGCACGAGCTCGCGCTGAAGGCCACCGACGAGGGCCGCCTGGCAGAGGAGATCGTGAGCGTGACCATCAAGGGGCGCAAGGGCGACACGGTCGTGGAGATCGACGAGGGACCGCGGCGCGACACCTCACTGGAGAAGCTCGCCGCGCTTCCGGGCCTGGTGGGCAAGGAGGGCTCGCACACCGCGGGCAACTCCCCCGGCGTCAACGACGGCGGTGGCGCGCTGGTGCTCTCATCGGAGGAGTGGGCCGCCGCCAACGGCAAGGAGGTCCTCGCCGAGATCGTCGCCCACGCGCAGAGTGCCAACGACTTCGCCTACCTCGCCACCACGCCCGCCACCGCCGCCAAGAAGGCCCTGGAGAAGGCGGGTCTGCAGCCGGGAGACATCGACGTGTGGGAGATCAACGAGGCGTTCGCATCGGTCACGCTGAACTCGATTCGCATGCTCGGCATCGACGAGGATCGCGTCAACGTCAACGGCGGCGCCGTCGCGCTCGGCCACCCGATCGGCGCCTCGGGCGCACGCATCCTGGGCAGCCTCGTGCTCGAGCTGCGCCGCCGCGGCGCGGGCCCGGCC
>Ga0210403_10000984_pt1 | contig 27969 bp, 24 predicted proteins | sample IncBWC19MmetaG_FD_150863 | JGI IMG/M metagenome (GOLD analysis project Ga0210403, IMG submission 150863) | Forest soil microbial communities from Barre Woods Harvard Forest LTER site, Petersham, Massachusetts, United States - Inc-BW-C-19-M | ecosystem: Environmental > Terrestrial > Soil >...
GAGATTCGGCGCCTTGCGGGGTTCCCCATGGTAAGGAAGGGGTCAGAGGTTCGGCCTCGCCCCCAGACGCTGAAGAACGTGGGGATCTGGCCCATCCTCCGCCCGAACCGAGAGCAGCGATGGGGCGTTTTTGTGCCCCCTTGACCGCAATCGGGCAGGATTCGATTGGTGGCACCGGCGCAGCGTTCGTGCTCGAGGAGCACAATCGGATTGGGCGAGGAGAGGCGGGGAGGTCGGTGCGTCCCGATCCGATCCCAGGGGTGGAGATTCGTGAGCGCCATCCGCGTGGCGCCACCAGCTACGCCTACCGCGTCCGCTTCCGCGACGTACGCGGGCGGCGTGTCGCGCGAACGTTCGATTGCGCCGAGGACGCGCTCGACTTCCGTGCGCGACTGCGGCTGCTCAAGCGCGCCGACGAGCTGGGCGAGCTCGACCGGGGCCGCGAAACGCTCGCGGAGTTCCTCGCAGACTTCTGGCGGCTGTACGCGGAGGTTCACCTCGAGCCGGGCACACGTCGCAAGTACCGCTGCCTGTGGAACAAGCACATCGAGAGAAGGCTCGGGACGATGGAGCTACGCCGGATCACCCCGCTGGTCCTCACGGAGTTCATCCTTGAACTCCAACAGGCCGGGGCAGGCGCACCGACGATCCGGAGCTGCCTCGGGCTGCTGCAGAGCATCTTCGCGCGGGCGGTGGAATGGGACAGGGCGAGAGTCAACGTCGTCAAGCTGATCGCCAAGCCAAGAGTGCGCCGGGCACGCGCGATCAAGCCGCTGCGCCCAGACGATGTCGAGGCGCTGCGCCGAGAGATGCTGCGCCATCCGAAGCACGGGCTACGCAACGCGACGCTCGTCAGCGTCCTCGCCTACGCCGGACTGCGCCCAGAGGAGACACTCGCCCTCGAATACGAGCACGTGCGTGCGCGGACGATCCTGGTCGAGCAGAAGTGGGTCGATGGGGAGATCCTGATCGGCCAGAAGACCAACCGTCCACCCCGCTTCCCGCCGCTGCTCGATGTCCTGCGTGTCGATCTCCGCGAGTTCGAACTCGCCGAGGCCCGTTCCCGAGGCTTGATCTTCGCCCGCGCGGATGGCACTCCATGGCACGACCACGACTGGCGGGACTGGCGCGCGCGTGTTTGGCAGCCAGCGTGCCAAGCAATCGGTCTGGCCACGATCACGAACACGACGATCGTCAAGGGCGACAAGCGCAAAACTAAGCGGACCTACGACGGCCCCGTTCCCTACGACCTACGCCACAGCTTCGCGAGCCTGCTGATCCGTGAAGGCGAGCACTCGATCGTGCAGATCGCCGAGTGGATGGGCCATAGTCCCGCCACTCTGCTCAGCCACTACGCGCACGTCCTCGCCGACGTCGCAGGCAAGTCGAGCCTTCCGAGCGAGCAAGCGATTAACGCGGCCCGTGGAACCCGGCCGACCCCCACGACCAGCAACTCGACAGCCAGCAACGGTCACCGCGTCGTCGCCCGGTGGCGCTACTCGTAGTGCGGCGCGCTGATGGTATTACTTGCTAGTCTTACCGTATGCGCGTCACGCAGAAGGGCCAGGTCACGATTCCGCTGCAGGTGCGACGAGCGCTCGGCATCCAGCCAGGCAGCGACGTCGAGTTCAAGCTCGACGAGCACGGCGCGCGGCTGCTCGTCGACTCCGACCGGGCCGCCGAGGAGATCAGCCGCATGTGTGGCGCCGGCGAGGGCGAGATGACCACCGAGGAGATCCTCGCCCTGACCCGCCGGTGAGCGGCTGAGCTTGGAGACGTTCGTCGACAGCAGCGTCCTGCTCGACCTCTTCACCGAGGACGAGCGCTGGTTGTCCTGGTCACAGGAACAGCTCACGCAGGCGGCCCAGCGAGGCGCGATCGTCCTCAACGCGATCGTCCTTGCCGAGATCGCCCCACGGTTCCCGCGTATCGAGACGCTGCACTCGACGCTGCCCCCGATGGCGATCATTGAGGAGATCCCGCTTGCGGCCGCGTTCCTGGCCGGTCACGCCCACGCCGACTACCGTCGTGCAGGAGGAACGCGCGAAGCCGTCCTCCCCGATTTCTTGATTGGCGCGCACGCGGCCGTGACCGGCCGACCGTTGCTCACGCGCGACCCAGGCCGTGTAGCCACCTACATCCCCGGCGCCACGCTCATCGCCCCGTAGCAGTCTGCGTACGTGACCGCACGGTCACTGCATGATCCCGCTGCTCGAGCCAATTGGCTGGACGTTGTTTGGGCACTCATCAGAGGTCCTCTGCCGAGCGACATCTGGCTAGTCAGTAGGCTGCGCCGACAGGGGGCGCAGGGCGGTCCGAGGCTCATGCTGCAGAACATTCATCCCATCGACATAGGCGCGATCGCCGGCTTTTTGGCAGAGGGCAATATCGGCGCCGTGGCACTCGGGCGGGCAGAGGCGGGGCCCCGGGCCCTTGGGCACCGATCCATCCTTGCGTGCGCCCGGACTATAGCGATGAAGGAGCGCATCAACGGGCTGATCAAGCAGCGTCAGGCATTTCAGCCGCTTGCCCCCATCTGCCTCGCAGAGGACCTCGCGACCTACTTCATGCTGCCGACGGCCGAGATCACGCTTCGCTATATGACCTTCGCCCTGCGCTGCACCGACGCGACGCGAGCGCAGGCACCCGCGATCGTTCACGCAGACGGCACCGCTCGCGTGCAGGTCATCGACGAACACGCACCGCCTCTGCTGGCGGCGATCCTCCGCGAGTATCGGAGGCGCACGGGCATCGGGATCCTCATCAACACGTCCCTCAACGGCCGCGGCGAGCCGCTCGTCAACACTGCCGCTGAGGCGCTGACCGCCTATAAGCGCCTGGATCTCGACTTCCTCGTCCTGGACCGTTATCTCATCTCGAGCCGCGTGTGCTGATCGGCGTCAACCTCAGCCACGACTACGCGCACTGTGTCCTTGACGGCGGGCGATTGATGCTCGTGGAGGAGGAGCGCCGCTCGCGCAACCGTTACCACTGGGACGACAGCTCCTACACGCTCGCCTGCCTCGATCGATACGGGCGCGCGGAGCTCTCGCAGGTGGACGCTGTGTTCCTCAACTCGCCGCACGTTTCCGACGTCGCCCGGTGCGACGGCGACCTGTCCTCGGCGCAGCGCACATACCACTACGCCGGGGCGTACCCGGGGCCGGAGCCGGGGGCGGCGATCGCGCAGGGGGAGCTGCTCGTCGAGGGGCTGCGGATACCGGCTGCGTGGGCGTCGCACTACCACGCGCACGCGATGAGCGCCTACTGGGCTTCCCCGTTCGTGGACGCCGATGTGCTGTGCCTCGATGGCGGTGGCGACTACGGCGAGGGAGCCGTCTTCACGGCCAGCGAAGACGGCGTTGTGCTGGTGGGACGGCTGGTCGATACCCAGCTCGGCTCCAGCTATCACCACTTCTCACTTCGCGTGTTCGACGCCGAGGACGGCTTCTACGAGAGCAAGGTGATGGCGATCGCCGGATACGGCCGCGCCGAGCTAAGCGACAGCAGCTTCCTCAGCCGCCGTGGCACGCTCAACGCGATCGACCCGGCGGTGCCGCCGTCGGTGCACGACGTCGCCGAGTTCCAACTACGTTTCGAGGAGGGGGTGCTCGGCCTGCTCGGCGGGTTGGATCGCAGCAGCGATGCACTCTGCCTCACCGGCGGCTGCTTCTACAACGTGCCGCTCAACACGCGGATCGCCGAGAGCGGCCTGTATCGGCACGTCTTTGTCCCTCCGCACGCGGGGGACATGGGAACTGCCGTCGGCGTGGCGCTGCTGGCCGCACAGGCTGCCGGATCCTCTCTGCCGTCGCGCGAGCACGCGGCGTCGCCATTTCTCGGCGACGACCTCTCCGTTACGCGGGACGAGCTGCGCCAGCTCGTTGTCGGGCTGGGCGACGTCCCGGTGCTGCATGGCCTCGACGCTGCGTTCGGTCAGCCGCCGCTCGCGGGCTGAGGGTCGCCGAGCGCACGCCACCGGCCCAGGCGCTCGGCGATCGTCGCGACCACCTCGGGGTTCTCGAGCAGCTGGCGGCGGGCCGAAGAGTGAGCGCGGAGCGTTTCGATGACCTGCTCGGCGGCGTTGGCCTCTGCGTACGCACGCTGCGTGCGACGGAGCGCACGGTCGAGCGCGGGATCGAGCGGCGTCTGGGCCTCGAAGGCGACCGGGAAGTCCTCGCCGAGGTTGAAGCGGTGATCAGCGAGCGTCAGCGACCAGAGCGCTACGGCCGGGAACTCTGCCCCCAGCCAGCCGGGCGTCGCCAGCTCGGCGAAGGCGCCGAGGAGATCCTCGACCGTGGTGACGAATAGGTCGACCGGCCCATCGTTGTCGTTCCAGATTGTGCGTCGAAGATCCAGATCGTACAGGTGGCTGCCTGTCTCGCTTACATGGCGCTTGATCCGCTCGGCGGCCGAGCGCGCGTCATCGCGCACGACGATCACGGCGTCGAGGTCGACCGAGCACCCGGTCACGTTGCGCAGCATCAGCGAGGTCTGGTGGCAGCGCAGGCATGTCTCGTTGGTGTCCTTGGCCACGCGCTGGCGCGGATAGAGATCGGGAGCCTGTAGCGTCACGCAGTGGAGGCACGGCCACGGGTCCTCGCGCACGTCGAACGACGTGCTGTCGAGCAGCTCGCGCAGGGTCGCGGCAGGTGGAGACGGCGGCGGCGACGTCTCGGCGCTGGCGTACTCGTAGGCGTCGAAGCCATTGCGGTCCAGGCGCAGGCCGAGCTGCGTCTGAGCGCTCGTCGCGTCAAAGACGCGGTCCGCGTACTGGCGAAAGACGGCTTCGTCGAGCAGCTTGGAGGCAAAGTACCCTTCCTGCTCGCGCAGGTAAGCGAGGATCGAGGCAGGCGTGCGGGCGCGTCCCTGGTTTAGCGCGGGCTCGGGGCAGTAGAACGGGAAGCCAACGGCGAAAATCCCCGCGATCTCGCCGCCGAGATCCGCCATCAGCTCCGCGCAGAACGCGTCGTGGTCGCGACGCGCGGTCGCAGTGGCGTCGGGTGACGCGTAGAACCGGATCGATCGCCCGACGAAGTCGACGATGTCCGCGTGCTCGATCGTGACATCGCGGAACTCCCGCTCGGCGAAGTAGGCGAGGGCATTGGCGATGCCGGACCCGTACTGTCCCCACAACGGCACGACGCGGCGGACGCTGCGTCCCAGCGCCGCCTCCTCGCCGACGTGCAGGTAAAGCGCGCAATGCTCGGCCAGCGCGAGGTCCGTCGCATCGCAGCCGATCGCGAGCGTGTGCTCGGCCGTGTGGCCACGGCACCGCTGGAGCGCCTGCAGCGCCACCACGGGATCGCATTCGCCGTCTCGCCAGGCCCACGTCGCGAAGCGCTCGGGCGCTCCCCCGATAACGGCAACGTCGATCGCACGGGCAGCGTCGGCAAGGCGCCGGTGCAGCGCCTCGGCCTCCTCGGCCCGGACCTTGTCCAGCGCCGAGGCGGCAATCGCGAGGGCCTCGAACCGGTACGCCCTCATCACGCGCTCACGGCGGAGCGCTCAGCACGCGTGCCGTCTGCAGGACGTGGTGGACCAGATCATCGAGATCCGCCGGTCGCACGCGCCAGTTGCACAGCGCCGCGCGCAAGGCAACGACGCCCTCCACGACCGTCGTGCCAAGCGCGAACCGGCCGTCGTCCGCGAGCGCTCGCGCGAGTCGCCGGTTCTGCTCGTCCAGCCCCTCCGCGCGCGGCTCGCCTGCGGTCCATCGGAAACAGACGACGCAAGAGACGGGGTCCAGGACGAGCTCCAGCTCGGGCTCGTCGCGCACGCGCGCCGCAAGGTGGGCGGCGGCGTCGAGGTGACGCTCGACCATGTGGGCCAGCCCATCGGTGCCGTAGGCGGCGATCGAGGCCCAGATCGGCAGTGCCCGCGCTCGACGTGAGCTCTCCGGCCCGAGGACGGAGAAGCCGCGGAAGCCCTCAGCGGGTCCCGGGAGGTACGCCGCGGCCGGCATCCCGAATGTCGGTTCGAGGAGCGCCGGGTCGCGCAGCAGGCAAAAGCCGCTCTCGTATGGGACGTTCATCCACTTGTGGGCGTCGGCCGCGACCGAGTCTGCCCGCTCCAGGCCCTCGAGAAGGTGACGCGAGCGGGGGGAGAGGGCGGCGTACAGGCCGAAGGCCCCGTCGACGTGCAGCCAGGCGCCGTGGCGCTCGGCAAGCGCGGCCATCTCGGCGAGCGGGTCAAAGCGGCCCGCGCCGGCGTCACCGGCGGTGGCGATGACCACCGCGGCCCCACCCTGCCGGCGCAGGCCGCGCTCGAGCTGGTCGAGATCGATCCGACCGTCGGCGCCGTCGGGGCACGCGTTTACGCATCGCCGGCCGTGTCCGAGCATCTGCAGAGCCTTGCGAGTGGTCGGGTGCACGAGCGCGCTCGCGAAAACCGGCAGCGGCGGGAGACCTGCAAGCCCGTCCTCGGCGACGTCAACTCCCTGCCGCGCGCCCCACCAGCCCGTCGCGCATGCCAACCCCGTGAAGGACGCGAGCATGGAGCTGGTCGTCAGGACGCCTGACCAGCTCGGCGGCAGTCCAAACAGTGCCACGAGGCGACGCAGGACGCTTGCCTCGATCTCTGTGGCCCAGGCCGACGAGCCCGGGCCGGCGGCGTTTTGGTCGGTCAACGCGGTCAGCCAGTCGGCGGCCATCGCCGCCGGGGTCGCTCCGCCTACCACGAAGTCGAGGTAGCGCGGGCCGGTGGAGGTCGTCGCGCCCGCGAGCGCGGCGTCGATGAGCGTCGCGACGGCCGCCGTCGCACCGACGCCCGGACCGCTCAGCCGCTCCAGCGCGCGCGCAGCCTTCAGCGCCGAGCGGCCAGTCGTGGCGGGACGCGTCGGCACGGTCGGCAGGTATCGCTCCGCCGCTTCCATGACCTGGCCGAGTGCGGTCAGCACGGCAGACGGGTCGTCCTCGAGCGGATCAGGCATGTCTCGCGAGAGCCGGCTCGGGATGGTGACACGGGGCTTCGAACGTGCTGCGGATCTCGGCGGCCGAGATCCGCAGCACCCCGTTGCGTGCCTGCGCAAAGGCGTCCGCGATCGTCCGCATGGCCTCGACGCCGGCGCCCTCGAACGTCGTCTCGTTGACGCCAAGCCGAAAGGCGGCACCCCGCTGGCCGGGGAGATCGTCCTGGACGTTCGCGGCGATGCCGGCTGCAGCGAGCCGCTCCGCGAGGCGTGTGACCGACTCGATTGACCCGTGCCGCATCCAGACCTGATGCGTGTCCGTCAGCTCCGGACCGCCGCCGGCCACATCGAACCCGTGATCCCGCAGGGAGCGCGCGAGCACGCGCGCGTTGTCGATGACCTGCCTGGCATAGCTCTCGCCGAAGACCTCGAACTCGGCAGCGGCCAGGCCGAGCGCGATCGTCTCGGCGAAGTGGTGGCTGCTAATGAGGTCGAACTGCGCCTCTTTGAGCTGTGCGGCGATCGTCGCGTCGCGGGTGAATACGGCGCCCTTTTGCGGGCCGGGGAACGACTTGTGCGTCGAGCCCCCGAACGAATCGGCTCCGGCATCGATGGGGTTGGCGTGCGCTCTGCCGAGGACGAGGCCCAGCGCGTGACTGGCGTCGACGTGCAGCCGCGTCGCCGGGCTATGGTGGGCGACGAGTGCCGCAGCGCTGGCCACGTCGAGCTCCACGAGGGCGTTCTGAAGGTCGAGGTAGACGAGCGGGACATCGTGGCCGGCTAGCGCCGCGGCGAGCTCGTCGCCGTCCACTCGACCGTCGCGCACCGCGATCGCGATGGGGCGGCGTCCCAGCCGTCTGATGAGCGACGCGGTCGCGAAGTGCCCACCCGAGCGGGGGTCGACGCACACGATGCTGCTACCGATCTCCCCGCCAAGCGCCGAAATGACCAGGAGCATCGCGTTCAACCCACTCAGCGGCCGGATGTTGACGTGCGACGCTCCAGACAGCCGGCGCAGGGCCGGAATCGCGAGATCGTGCTCGAGGTGCCCGGTCTCCTGTCCCCCGCGGAACTGCCAAAACAGCGGGTCGGCCTGCTCGTTGAAGAAATACCGGAAGTACAGGTCGGTGCCGAGCGGCCGGCGAGCCAGCGGCGACATACGCGCCTCGCTCGGCACCAGGTTGATCCGCTGCTCGGCGTCCTTATCCGCGGCCCGCAGAACCGCCGTCGCCCGCGCGAGCGCGGCAGGAAGCTCGAGCGGGCGTTCCGGTGCCATGCTCATGCGACTAGGTCCGCTGCACGCTCGCCGATCATCGTGCACGCGAGGTGGATATTGGCGTTGAGCGAGACGGGAACGACCGACGCGTCGGCGACCGACAGGCCCTCGACTCCGTGCACCGCGAGGTCCGCCGCCACCACGGCGCTGGGGTCCGAGACGGGGCCCATGCGGGCCGTGCCCATCGGGTGATGCGCCGTCTTGACGCGCGCAGCGACGAGCGCGTCCAGCCGCCGGTCGTCGAGCTCGGTCGGCGAGGGCCCGCCGAGCAGCGGGAACGACGCCATCGCGTCTTGCGCCGCGACCCGGGCGAGCAAGCGCAGCGCCTCGCGGTAGCGCCGGCGGTCGTCCTCCTCGGCGGCGTAGTCGATCTCGATGCAAGGGGCGGTGTCGGGCTCGCGCGCGGCGAGGCTGACGCGTCCTCGCGACTGCGCGTGCTGGAGTACAGCGCACAGCATCACCAGAACGCGCTCGTCCCCCGCGATCTCCGGGGCATAGCGAGACAGGTCGACTCGGTTCAGCACGCACAGCTGCACATCGTTCCGCACCGGGGAGTGAGGGGTGGTGGTCCTGACTATCGTCTGGAGAGCCGGACACGCGACGTCAGCCGCAGGTCCGGCCGCGGCGAGGTGGACCTGCGAGTGGTCGCACAGACCGCGGCCGACACCGGCGAGGTTCGCGACGACGTCTACGTGAAAGTCGCGCAGCTCCTCCGCTGGCCCAACGCCACTACGCAGGAGGATCGCCGGGGTGCCGTAGGCGCCCGCACACAGCACGACGCGATCGGCCGCGTGCGTCAGCTCGCCGGCGGCCCCGTAGCTGCGGACGCCGATCGCGCGCGTCCCCCGGAACAGCACCCTGTCGACGAGGCGGCTGACGAGGATCCGCGGGCCAGGCCCCGGACGCGCGCAGAGATAGGTTCGCTCGGCCGACGCCCGCCACCACCCCTCCCGGTTCATGGGCGCCGGGCCGACCCCGGTTGCGCCAGGGGCGTTCAGGTCGGGGGCGTCCGGCAGGCCGAGCGCCTGGGCGGCGTCGCGAAATGCCCGCGACGCCGGCTCCAGCTCATCCTCGCGCCAGCGCACGACGGGCACCGGGCCCTCGCCCCCGTGGTAGTCCGCGTCGGGGAAATCAACATCGCGCTCGAGACGTCGCAGGTAGGGCAAGACATCGCTCCAGCCCCAGCCGGCGATCCGGGCCTCCCACGCCGCGAAGGACGCGGGGTCCGGTCGCAGCGCGACGCATGTGTTGATCACCGAGCTTCCCCCGAGCGCACGCCCGCGCGGAACAGGGGTGCGGCGCCCTCCCGTGATCTCGGACACGTAGCTCCAGTCGAGCCGTCCCGAGAGGTCGCAGTTAGTGGCGTCCTGTCCGGCCGTCGGGGGTGCTGGTCCCGCCTCGACGAGCTCGACGCGAGCTCCACTGGCTGCTAGCCGGGCCGCGAGGGCGCAGCCGGCCGACCCGGCGCCGACGACGACCACGTCGTTGGACGTGCAGCGGGGCGTCGGCGCTTGTCGGCTCACGTCACACCGACCCGCCGATACCAGCGGTCGTCGACCACAACGTGCTCGATGCCGTTTCTCGCCGCGTAAGCGAAGACCTCGGACGCGGTGTTGAAGAACCCAGCACCCGGCGGGTTGAGCGACGTGTTGCACAGCACGCCAGCTCCGCTCGCGTCACGGAATGACTCGAGCAGCCCCCTCAAGCGGGACGGCCCGTCGGCGCGGACACTCTGCACCCGCGCCGTCCCGTCGACGTGCGTGACGGCGGGAAGCCGGTCGGTGCGGACCCTGCTGAAGTAGAGCATGTAGGGGTCGTCGATCGGATCCTCGAACCAGGTCCCAAGATCCTCGGCAAGGCACACCGGCGCGACGGGTCGGTACGCCTCGCGGCGCTTGATCGCGTTGAGGCGTCCGCGGGTTGCAGCGTCGAGCGGGCTCGCGAGCAACGAGCGGTGCCCGAGCGCCCGGGGCCCGATCTCTGCGCGACCGTCGATCCATGCGACGACCTCGCCGCGCAGCAGGACCTGCGCGAGCGCGTCGGAATCTGCGTCGGCCCCCTCCCAACCCGCGTCGCACGGTTCGACGTCGAAGGCGAACGGCGCACCCGAGTAGACGTCCCACAGGATCGCGGGCTCCTCGTCGCAGCAGGCAAGGGCGTCGAGGCAGGTGCCGATGGCGGAGCCCGAGTCGTTGGCGCAGGGAGCGACGAACACCGAGCTGAACAGGCCGCAGTCGCGCCAGCGCGTGTTCCACTCACAGTTAAGCCCGCATCCACCGGTGATCAGCAACGGCAGGTCGGTTGGTAGCAGCCGCGCAGCCGCGTCGTGGAACGTCGCGAAGAGCCGCTCGCTCATGTACGCGGCGGCACGTTGAAGCGGCGGCGTGACGAGCCCGCAGTCGTAGAGGCAGGAGTCGCTCAGCTCGCGCTTATCGAATGGGGTCAGCGTCTCGAGCGCGAGCAGCCGCTCCACCGTGTCGCGCTCGGCTGGCGTCGGCGGCTCGCCGTCCGCGAACGCCGCCAGCGCCATAAGCTTCCCGGCAGCATCGTGCGGAGGGTCGGCGTCGGAGGCGGGGAACGCAGGGTCGGCGAGGCCGTAGAGCGCCACATACCGACTGCCGGGCTGGGTGAGGACCGGGAAGCGCTCCAGCCGCCTACCACCCTCGCGCCAGTGGTAGAAGGCTCCGAGCTCCCCCTCCCACAACAGGATGACGCACTCGTCCAGCGGAGCCGCAGGTGCCATGCCCGCGACCATGAACAGATGCGATCGCTCGTGGGAGGAGGTGAACAGGTCGACCGGCTGGCCGAGCAGCCGAACGCGGCGCGACGACCCCGGCTCCAAACCGGTGTAACCGGCTCCCACGTCACCGCCCACCCCTGGCATGAGCTTGCACCAGCCGCCGAGCGCGACGACGTCCGGCGGCCCGTCCATCAGCTCGAACGCCTGCAGCAGCGCCGACGGCGAGAGGACCGCGTGGCGAGGGAAGCCATCCTTCTCGCCTTCGAGCGAGAATACGAGGCGGCCGTCTTCGACGAGCGCCGCCGCACCGTCATGGCCCGGCTTGAGGCCCAGCACCCGCATCAGGCGCAGTCCGCCGTGCTCATGTCGACATGCCGATCGGGACGAGCGGAGGCGCCTCGAGGCGCACCACGGGGGTCAATGGCCGCACGCCGGGAACAGACGCCTCCGGACGGAAGATGCAGAGCAGCAGGTGATCTGGACGGGCGTCCGTCGGTGCGACGAGACCCTCGAACCCGGCGTCGTGCAACTGCTCTCCCACCGTCTGGAAGGCCGACCAGCCGGCCGTCCCGGGGCGGGGGGCGGGAAGGCCGACACGCGCAAGCCGCTCGAGGTCGGAGAGGTCGGCGACGCGGTCCAGGACCACATGGAAGCGAACCAGGTCGAAGGGCAGCGCTTCCAGCACCGGCGTGCGAAGCCGCGCGAGAGTCCGATACCACTCGGCGTACGCCGTCTCAGCGTTATCAGAGAGGTAGAAGGCGTCGACCGCCACCGCGCGCTGCCAACGGTTGTCATGCGCAAGCGACGGCTTGTGGAGGACCTCGGCGCCTGCAGGGATGTGCCGCCACCAGGTCGCGTCAATTTCGATCGTGTCGACGCTGAGCGCGGCATGCAATTCAGCGCCGGTCTCCATCGCGGCCGATTGTCTCAACCTTTCGCCTGTGCGCGCACTCCGCATGCGCTGTCATGGCGCGAGCAGGCGGCTGCGCAGCCGGTCGAGGTCGGCGTCGGACAAGCCACCGATCCGTAGGAGGGCATGAAGGTCGATCGACGCGAGGCACCCGTAGACGAGCTGGCGAAGGGTGGTGCCCTCGCGTTGCACCTTCACGGCGATGGCGCGATCCTGGTCCGGGAGGCCGTGCTGTCGCCAGAACGGCCGCAGACACTCCGCACTCAGCAGATAGTCGTCAGCGATGGCCTCCGGAGCCGCGCCCAGCAAGGCGAGCAGCAGGATCACGATCAGTCCCGTCCGATCGCGACCGAGGCCGCAGTAAATCAGCACCCCACCCGGCGGTGCGTCGGCGATCACCCTGAGCACCGACGCGCTGCGCGATGGGAAACGCTGGAGGTGCGGCCCGTAGTAGCGCGGCGTACCGAATCGCAGATCGCGTCTCCAGTAGTCCCAAAACGCCCGATCCTCGATCGCGTCGAGCGGGAGGTGCGTGCGCGTGACGCCCTCGGGCAGTTGCATGCGCCGGACATCGATCTCTCCGGCGTTCCGGAGGTCGATGGCCGTCGTGATCCCGTATGCGGCGAGTCGATCCCAGCCATCGTCTCTCGTCAGCCGCTCCAGCGAATCGGAGCGGACGACCGCCCCCGCACGCAACACGCGTCCCTCCGCTAGCTCGAGCGGGCCGAGGTCACGGACGTTGAAACATCCGGCCCAATCAAGCATCCGGGTGCCCGTGCTCGCGGTCACGGTCGAATCTGAGGCTTCCGTCACACTCGGACCTTCGCAGCTTCAGGCCAGCGGGATACCCGCCGGCGACGCCTCCGATGCCGAAGTCTCCTCTAGGATTCAGCCAGCGGCGCGAGCGATGCCGATCCCGGTGACGACCCGACCGCCTCCTCGATGGCAGAGCAGCACCAGACGCTGAGGAACGACCTCCTACGGGCACGTCGCCTGAGCGAAGGATCTGCGGCGCAGGCACGCATCCTCGCGGCCGGGCTCGAGTTGCGGTTCCGTCCGCGCAGCGCTGCCAGCCCACTCTGCCTGAATCTGAACTTGGGGGCGCGACCGACTCCATACTGGCTGTTCGACCTGGCACATCTATGGAACCTCGACGAGGTTTGGCTTGCAGGCGAGTACGCCCATCTCGCCCGCGGCGATTTCGACCTCGTCCTCGACCTCGGAGCCAACGTCGGCGCGGCGAGCATCTGGCTGCACGAGCACCACCCTGAGGCACGAATCGTCGCGGTGGAGCCGGACCCTCGCACGGCTCCATTGCTGCGCCGGAACACCGAGTACTTTAGCCGAATCACGGTTGTAGAGGCGGCTGTGGGCGTCGAGGAAGGCACGGCCCAGCTAATGGCAGACGCTTTCAGCTGGGGATCCCGCATCGCGGACGCCGACACCCTCACGCCGGACGTCGACCGTCGCGCAGCCAAGACATGGACGGTAAAGGTCATGACCATCCCGTCGCTTGTGCGCGACGCAGGCGTCAGCACCGGCGCGCGGGTGCTCGCCAAGGTGGACATCGAGGGCTCGGAGTGGTCGCTGCTCCGGACTCCTAGCGCCCTCGGCTGCCTGAGAGAGCTCTATGGCGAGACGCATCGCTTCGGCGCACCGGCGGATTCCGTGCAGTTCTTCGCGGACGCCAGCCGTGCTGCTGACTTCGAAGCGCTGCCTGCACCACCAACGTTCTTTCACTGGCGTCGTCCCAGTAGGTAGCCGTGCCGGTTACGCCGAAGCGGGAACTGTGTAGCGGTGAGGGTCTCGTCGGCGCCACCTTGACCCGCCAACGATCTGGCCGTCCGACTCTCGCGGTGCATCCACTCGATGATCGGGTCGGTGTCCAGCTCCTCGATAGTTCTCGTCCTGATCTTGGGGGTGGGTGGGCTCGATCACCTTCACTGCTGCAAGGCGCCGCGATGACGCCATTGGCAGTGACCAAGATCGCCTCGATCGTGAACTCGCCGATCGCCGCATCCTCAAGCCTCGCCGAGAGTCCTCGAACCATCACAAACGACAACCGCCCCCAGAAACCCGAAGAAAACGCCCCCAGTTTCGAGAGCGAGCGCAAAAGCGCTTGGCTATGCGGTTTCTGACGCAAGCCGACGTCGGGACTCGAACCCGAGACCCCCTCCTTACCATGGAGGTGCTCTACCAGCTGAGCTACGTCGGCGCGAACCCGAATCCTAGCGCGGTCGCCGATCTCGATATGATCCCGGATTCAGAGACCAAGTTGGAACTTGCGCGCGGTCTCGAGCTCCTGGAGCAGCGCGACCAAAAGACGTCGGCGGCGCCGATCCAGCGCGCTGAATCCATCGAGCAACTGGATGAAGTCGTGCTGCTCGTCGGCGCCGAGTGAGCGCGCAAGTCTCTCCAGCGGCTGCACGGCCTCGGGGCCGAACAGCTCGTCGATGCGGGTATTTGTGGTTCTGCCTGGCCCGCCGCGGCGCGCTGCCCGCAACGCCAGCATCCTAAGCTCGTCTGGTGCGCCGGCGACTTCTTCCGTGTCTGTCTCTTCGAGCAGCTCGGCGGTCTGCTCGCGAACCGCCGCGCCCAGGTCTGCGCCTTCGAGGTCTCCCCATTCGTTCAACTGCTCGATGAAGCGGGGGTCGAGTCCGTAGAAGGTTGCGAGTGGTCTGAGCGTTGCCGCTCGCGGCCGTCGGACCTCGTCTGGATCCTCGAGCCGACGGACTGTCCGTGCGGAGAGCCCGACCGAGGATGCGACCTGCTCCGGGCTGCGATCCAGCGTGTACCGCGCCTCCCCGAGAATCCAGGCGAGGAGGGCGCGGGCGGTCATCAATCAGATACTCCCAGTGGGACCGGCCAAGGTCAAGAGTCGATCGAGAATATGGACCTTGGCCTGGAGTTGGTTGACAGTCGATGAGTGCGACGAGTATTGATTGACGGCGATGACGGTCACCACGAATGAAACCGAGCTCGAGCAGCTCCTGGCCATCGCGAAGAGCGACCGAGTAGTGAGCAGCATCTTGGGCGACGGGAAGCTCTGGGTGGGCTCAGAACGGCTTCGGCCGTCCGGGCTCGACCTGATCGCGTGTGCTGCGGTGCGCGGCGTCCTCGCCGAGCCCGATGGCGCGATCGCGCTCGCGGTCCCTCGCGGGCGGGGTCCGCTGCCCGTCCTCGTTGGGCTGTATCTCGTCATCGCGCGTGTCGTCATGCGCCGCCTTGGCTCAGGAGTCTGTGGGTCGGTGGCGATCTCGACGCAGCGCACCGAGCTGCGCGACCTCGCTCGTGTGCTCGTCTTCGACGGGTCTGACCTTGAGGGAGCGATACCGGTCGCCCGGCTGGTGTCCGAGCCACGCGCCGAAAAGCGCGTGCGAGCAGCCGCCCTGAGTCTCGACCGTCGCCATCGGAGGGGTCTGGACCAGCAGGACTCGTACCTGCTCTTCCAACTCCCGAACCGCGTCCCGCCCGTCGCGCTCAACGTGATCAGCGCAATGGTGTGCGACACCTTCGGCTGTTCGCTGGACTCGTGGGAGCGGACATGGGAGCGAAACGCCGCGTCTTGCCGTCGCCAGGTCTGGTTGGGCGAGCTTGGCGACGCTGAGTTCGAGGCTTTCTGTGGGCGTCACGGGGTCAAGCTGCTTCGCTACGACTGGCCGCTGATCGACGCGGCTTCGGGTGCCGTGGGCGCTGGTGCGTCGCGCATGGCGTCCACCGGACTGACTAGGCGCGGTGCCGAAAGACCGTTGATCGGCTACCGGGTAGTGAGGCACGAAGAGCTCGATGAGGAGCTGCGCGAGCTCGCCTACCGATTGGCTGAGATGCGAAAGCGTGGCCGCAACGACCCGCCAGATGCGCTCGCCAGCGCGTCGTGGCTGGCCAGCGTCCTGACCAGGTCGGCGTGCCCGCTTGAGTTCTACGAGGCATCCGTCGCGCATTACCCGATGAGCCGCCGCGCACAGTGGCTGCTGGAGCGGGTTACCGATGCGGGCTCGTCCACGTTCCGCAATCGCTGGAAGCTGGCGTTCGAACAGCACTGGACGGGTGTGAAGGGTGCCAGCAAGCAGTGTGCCCGGCTGTTGTCCGACTCCGACGAGCATCCCAAGTGGTGGGCAGTGCAGGACCGCCTCGCGACGCTGGCCGAGGGCGAGAAATTGTCCATCGTCTGTCAGACCCGTGCCGAGGCGCGTGCGATGCACGACGCGCTGGTCGCATCCGGGCTGATCGACGAGAACGACTTCGGATCCCTGGTCGAGGTCACCTCCTTCTCGACGCGAAACCCGGCCGGTCCGGTCGAGCACACCATTCGCCTTCTTTGCTCGCCACCGCCGCCCCAAAAGGCCTCCATCTACCTCTCCGGGGAGGCGGGCGCCGTTGAGGTGCTTTGTTATCCGTTTGAGGTTGGTCGCCTGCGATCCCACTTGGCGCGATCGGTGCGCGAGTACGCCGGGCTGGCGCACAACAGGGCCGTGATGGGCGCGATTCAAGGCGTCGCAGGGTTGCCAAACGGCGGCGTGCCGAGCGCGGTTGATGCGGACGCGCTTATTGCTGAGCTACCTGGCTATGGGGAGTCCGTTGTCGATGTCAGCGACAAGCCGACCGATATCAAGTTGCCGGATGCCGACGCGGACTTCTGGGAGCGGGCCCCTGGGCTGTATGACACAGAACTGACCGCCGACGAGCCCGACGGAGGCGACGCTGATGCGAACGAGAGCACAGCCGACTACTCCGGCTACGCGCATCTCGTCAGCTTCCTCGACGGCCCACCGATGTACATGCGTGACGACGCCGAGTGCACGGTTGTTGTGGACGACCACGAACACGCCGGCGAGCACGACATCATCACGCTGAACCCCCAGCTGCTCGATCGCGGCATGCGCATCGCCGTGCTGCCTGGCTCTGAGCGCGGTGGTCTGCTCGCAGAGCTGATGGCTACGTGGGACGAGGGGCTCGCCCTGGTGCGCCGCCGTTACGAGACGATGTATCGGCGGGCGCTCGACGCGGCCGTTGAGCGGCACGGCATCGATGGCGTCGCCGATATCGTCGGACTGTCGGGCGCGGCTGTTCGCGGCTGGCACTACGGAAAGGCATGGCCGGGCACCGCGGGCACGCTGCTCCGGCTGCTCGAGGCTTCCGGCGACGACGAGGCACTGAGCAACCAGGCGCTGATCCAGGACTACTTCAGGCGCGTTCGCAGCGCTCATCGCTACATCGGGCGCGTCCTCAACGAGGCCGTCGGCGAGACGGTCCTCCACGCGCGCGGCCAGGACTCGATTCGCAAGCTCGAAACGCTGGTTGGCCGTGACCTCACGGACTTGTTTGACGCCACGTCGGTTCTCACCGTGGAGCACGTGTCCGAACCCCGGGCCGTATCTGCCGGCGTCTGCGGCAGTTTTCTCGACCGCGACGATCCGTACCTCAAAAGCAAGGGAGCGCTATGAACACTGCAACCACGCCGCTCGCCCCGCCGGCGCCCGCGGCGGGCCCGGCCACTCCTGCAGAGCAAGAGCTCCTGCTCGGACACCTCGCCGATGACGTCCGCGGCCGCCTCGCTGGCGACCATCCCTCGCGCAAGGTGATCCGTCACCGCCGCCCCTCACAAGAGCTGCAGCTCGGGGTGCTCCCAGCGCTTCCGCAGCCCGACCAGGATGGCCATGAGACCCCCGAGCAGCTCGCCCGGCGCATCAATCGCCCGCCTTCGCAGATCGGGGTGAACTTCAATCTCCTCCCGGACGGCGATCAGGCGTCGATCGATGTTGCGGCCTCGTTTTCCTTCTATGTGCAGCGCTATCCGGAGTTTGATGACCAGCGCGCTCAAGTCGGACAGCAACAGTCCACGGGCGACAACGGGGACGATGACGCCAGCAGTCCCATTGCCAAGGACAGCGCTGCCGCCGGCGCCGAGTCCGGCGGCTCCGGGGGAACACCGGAGGCTGGCGTCGACGATGCAGCCGTGCACCGAGAGGGCGGCGCCAACAACGGCGCGAGCACGAAGAAGAAGACCGGGGGGGGATCCTCGGACCTGGTCGAGGTCTGGGAGCGGTTCGACATTGTCACCGACCGAATCCCGGTTGTGCTCGATCTTACTGAGGGCAGCCGTGGTTCCGTGCGGATTCCCTTGGATACGTCCATTGACCGTGTGCTGGGGGCGCCGCTGCGCGATCGCAAGAGCGCCTACCCGTTCCGCGTCAGCCAGCAGCTGCCCAACGCTGCTACGCAGGGCGACGACGCTGAGTACTGGCAGGCCATCGCGGAACAGGAGGGCGACGCGCGCACGCGACCGTTGGAGCCTCCTAGCGTCGCGATCGAGGTCGATTGGCGACGCATGCCCGATGGCACGCTGAAGGTCAACGCCACCCTGATGAACCTCACGCTCGAGCCCCGCCGCGAGCGCCGCAAGGCTGGCGAGCACGGGCGCCGCGCGCGCGAGCTCGCGCTGTTCAACTCCAAGCTGCGGACCTACGAGCACACGGGAGCCTTCAGGCCCACTACGTTCCGACAAGCCCCCGAGGACTTCCGCTATGCCGACAAGCGCTGGGTCTGGGCCTCCGGGCAAAACTGTGTCGCCCGACGTTTGGACGTCGCCGAGGACCCGGCGGAGCCGCTGAGCACCGAGACCTGGCCGATGTACCGCCAGCGGCGGCTTGTACCGAACCCCGACCCCGATTTGCAGCTGTCTTTTGAGGAGCTCGCCGGGCCCGACTTCATGAAGGCGCTTCGCCGCGTCGCCGGAGCGATGGACGACTTTGAGGCCGCGTGGCGACGCGAGCTAGCGGCATGGCCCGATCCGGCTACAAAGCAGGCTTGCCACGACGCTCTGGATTGTTTTCACGAGCGCGATGTCGTTGGGTTCACGCGTGGCCTGCGCTGCCTCGCCGACGATGAGCGGCTAGCGGCGGCGTTCCGAGCAACCAATGAGACTTTCCGCCGGTCTGGCGCTGCGCGCGACACCCCGATAGCAACCTGGCGGCTTTTCCAGGTCGTGTACCAGGTCATCCAGCTCGCCTCGTTGCGTGCGCGTGAGGTCGATGAGCCAGAACTGCTCGCCGAGCTGGACCGCGTAGATGTGTTGTGGTTTCCAACCGGGGGTGGGAAGACGGAGGCGTACCTCGGCCTCATCATTACGCTGCTGTTCTACGACCGCCTGCGCGGTAAGGACCGCGGCGTGAGCGCCATCCTTCGCTTCCCGCTCCGGATGCTCTCGGTCCAGCAGCTGCAGCGGATCCTCGACGTCCTGTGGTTCGCAGAGCGACTGCGCGCCGAGTTGCTCGCGGCCGGCACAACTGTCGCGGCAGGCGACTACGACGGAGACGAGTTCTTGCTCGGGTACTGGGTCGGGCGCGGGAATAGCCCGAACAGTCTCGTCAACTCCAAGCGTCGCGACGAGGGCGACCACATCTCCTTCTGGGTGAACATGATCAAGAACGAACCCGAGGCTGCCGATGAGGCGCGCATCATCACGCGCTGCCCCAACCCTGCGTGTGACGGCGGCGAGGTCAAGCTGGAGGCAGACGAAAAACAGGTTCGGTTGCGACACCGCTGCCAGACCTGCGGGGAGGCGCTACCAGTAGTCATCTCCGACGATGAGTGCTACCGGTATCTGCCCAGCGTGATGGTCTGCACCGTCGACAAGATGGCGCATGTCGCTCGCGCACAACAGTTCATCGGCGTGTTCGCGGGCCCCGCCTACCGATGCCCCGAGCACGGTTACTTCAACTATCACGAGGCCTACTGGAAGGCCGGGCAGAAGATGCCCGAGCGCACCGACCGCTGCATAGCAGGCGAACTATGTCGCGTCGACGTGGGGCGGTACATCACGATGTCGCCCACCCACGACCCCGCTCCGGCGTTGCAGGTCCAGGACGAGTTGCATCTGCTCGAGGAGGAGCTAGGCACCTTTAACGCGCACTACGAGACGCTCCTGCGGGAGATGCAGAGTCGGTTCGGCACCGGCAAGCCGACCAAGCTGCTCGCCGCGACCGCCACCATCGAGGCGTACGACGAGCAGGTCCTTCAGCTATACGCCCGGGCCGCGACCGTGTTCCCGAGCCCCGGCTGGAAGCTCGAGGAGTCCTTCTACGTCACCACCCTGGAAGATGCGCAGCGCTTGTACGTCGGCGCTCTGCCGAACCGCCCCGACCCGCGCGAGTTCGGGGCCGCCGTGCAGTCCCTGCTTCACGCCGAGGTCATCCGGATGCAGTCAGACCCGGGCTCGGGGCTGAACGCGCTGCACGCGCGAGGCCTCGACCCCGGCCGCGATGCAGCATGGCTGACCGAGCAGCTCGAGGCCTACGAGCTGACGCTCGGCTACGTCAACCAGAAGCGCGACGGCGACGGCATAGCGAACCGCCTCGCACGCCAGCAGTTCGGCGACCCGGGAAGCCCCGAGATGCTCGAGGTGCAGGTTCTCGCCAGCGAGGTCGCCACTCTCGCGAAGATCGCCGAAGTACTCAACCGCATCGCCTGGCAGTACCCCAACGAGCCCGACCGCAACAAGCGGCTGCGAGCACTCATCGCCACCAGCATCGTCAGCCACGGCGTGGACATCGACGCGCTCAACCTGATGGTCATGAACGGCATGACGCCCGCCGTCGCCGACTACGTACAAGCTTCATCGCGCGCCGGTCGCACCCACGTTGGGCTCATCATCGTCGGCTACGACAATCGCCGCGCCCGCGACCGCTCCTTCTACTCCTACTTCCTGAAGTACCACGAGTTCCTCAACCGGCTGATTTCTCCCGTCCCGGTCAACCGTTTCGCCAAGTTCGCCGCCGAGCGAACCGTCCCCGGGGTGATGAGCGCACTCCTGCTGCAGGACTACAACCGCGAACGCCTGGACCGCGCTGGCTGGGACGCAAGCCAAGCTCGCCCATCTCTCGCGCAGGGCCGCGAGTTCCGCAAGTGGTGGCTGAGTGCTGAGCCCCCAGCAGACAAGAAGGCCGACTTCCTCGGACGCGTGCTGCGCGCCGTCGGCGTCGGCAACACGATTCTCGTGCCGGACGGGTCCGGCGGTTTCGTTCGTCGACCCGTGTTCGACCCGATCATGGAGGCCTCGTTGCAGGCCGAGGTTGAGACCGTCTTCAGTCGTCAGCTCGATCGTCTCGTCGACCAGACCGGCGACGCACAGACCTCGATGCGCTTCCGCCCACACCCGTTGACGTCGTTTCGCGATGTAGATGAGCCGACCGAGCTCGGCCCACTGACCCCATTTGCCGCCGTCGAGCGCGCCCTCGCGCGCAACTGGACCTAGGAGACCCCATGGCAACCATGACCCGCTCGAAGTCCCAGGTCATCCGCGGATTCTTGCCCGGACAGACCTTCCAACACGCCAACGACACGATCGTACGCGTCTCCAGCCTGTACGCGGGCCCAGCGGACGTCAACACCGAGTTGCTCGTCGAGATGCTCGATGAGCGGCTCGCGCATTGGCAGCGACCAGGTGAGGGCGGAGGTCCACCCGTCAACCGGGCCCCCGGCTATCTGCAACCCGTGTCCAACCACGCCGACCAGTACGCGTTCCTCGAGCCCGAGGGCGAGGTCTTCTACTACACCTGGCCCCTGACGCTCCGGTGCACCAACCGCGCGTGCCAGAAGGCGGCGGTGTTCGAGCGACTAGAGGATTGGACCGCCTACAAAGGCAACCCGGCGAAGTGCGATAAGTGCGGCTCGCGCCGCGAGCAGTACGACTACATGCTCGTCCACACCTGCGGCAATGACGCTCCAATGCCCGTCTGGCCGTGCAAGGTCAAGGACGCGACCGGCCACGAGCACGGACTCAAGGACGTCTACCTGAACGACACCGGGTCATTCATCACCTCCACTTGGCGCTGTCGGTACGGATCGTGCAACGACCGGGCGATCAGCCGGATGCGTCAACCGCCATGCCGCTGCGGCGAGGGTCCCTACCAGTATGTACTCGTCCGTCAAGAGCGACGGTTTATCACTCAGACGTTCAGCTTCGTGTCGTTTGCCCGCGGGCCAATGGTCCAGTTGCGCGCCGCCGCCGGAGCGGAGAAGGTCGTCGTCGGCTCCTATCTCGAGTACTTCACCGACTACGAGAAGGCGCTAGGCGATGCAGGCAAGGACCGCGGTGACGCCGAGGCGAAGTGGAGAACGATGAGGGCTGCCCTGGAGGCGACCGGGACCAAGCCAGAGGAGATCGCCGAGATGCGCAAGCTCGTACTCGGTGAGTCCGGCGACGCCTTCGACGAGGTGATCTCGCTCGTCGGCGACGAGAACGTCGTCGCCGAGCTAGGCTCCTCCCAGCGCGCCGCTGAGCGCACACTCATCTGGGGAGGCGCCGGCGGTCTTCGGACGTGGCGGCTTGAGACCTTCCGCCAGGCTGCGCTGCAGGGTGGCCCCACGCGCCGCGGCGCCGTTTCGGTGCTGAACGCCGCTGAAGCGAAGCTCAAGCAGGTGGGCTTCTCGGACCTGCTCGTCGTGGAGAACTTTCCCGTGGCGCTCGTCGCGTACGGCTTCACCCGCCTCGGTCGAGACCCACAACAGGTCATGCTGCGAGCCTTCCCTTCGCCGAAAAAGGGCAAGTATCGCGACAAGACGCCGGTCTACCTCTCACCGACGAAGACCGAGGCCGTCTTCTTCGAGCTCGACGCCGAGCGCGTCTTGAGGTGGCTGGCAGACAACAATCGCGTCGCCATGCCTGATCTGCCGCCGGGCGGCAGCACCGAGGCCGACCTCGTGCGCCGCCGTGCCGCCAAGGCGCACATGCTGCGCCTCTACCGCAACGATCCTGAGGTCGGTGCTTTGGTTTACAAGCTGCAGCACACCATCGCGCACGCCCTCATTAGGAACCTCGGGGAGCGCTCCGGGTTCTCCGAGGAGACGATGGCCGAGTACCTCATACCGGAGCTGCTAACCATCGGCCTCTACGCCGACACCCATCAAGAGTTCACGCTCGGCGCGCTCGTCTCACTGGTCGAGCATCGGCTCGGTGAATGGCTCGATGCGACCCTAGACGGTGCGGATACTTGTGCCTGGGACCCGCAGTGCGGGCAACAGGACGGTGCTTGCGCTGCTTGCCTGCACCTCGCATTCGGCTGCACGTCATTCAACGCGGACCTTGACCGCGCCGTCTTGTTCGGTACTCCCCCCGGCCATGAGCCAGTTCTAGACATCGCGCGCGGTTACTGGACATGACCATTCCCCTAGCCACGGGCAGCGAGGCTCAGCGTCTCGTGCGCTGCGCCTATGGCACCCTGGACCTGTTCGGGGGACGAGCCGCGCAGCTGCTGGCTTGGTCGCACAACCTCAGCTCCGAGCAGCCCGTCGATGTTGTCGCGCCAGAGTGGTGGGCTGGAAGCACTGCGCATGCGCTGCTCAATTACCTCGCCGACGCCGGCGTCACGTCGCTGGGTGGGGCCGTGGATCCGTTCCGGCTAGCGCAGTTTCAGCAGGTCATCGAGCTGCTGCCCCATTTTCAGGCGGCGACCGGCGCCAAAGCCAAATGTCGTCTTTACGGTTCCGCCCGAGGTAGCGCTTCCTGACCGCGCGCGCGACCTCCAAGCGCCGCGGTCTCGCCGCCCGCATTCTCGGCGCGCTCGCGTCAGCCGACGAACGTACGCTTCTGGCTAGCCCCTACTGGTCAGACGCCGGTGTGGAGAACCTCTGGGATGGCCTTGCGCGTTCCGTCGAGCTTGGACTCCCTGTCACGCTCGCGGGCGCGAGGCCCGATCCCGACCGGGATGACCTCGGGGCAATGCTGCGCCTCGTCGCTCGATTGCGCGATGCGGGGGCGCGGCAGGTCACCGCACTGCAGTACGTGCCGCCCAGCGCATACTCACTGTTTCACGGCAAGCTCGTCTGTGGGCGGATCGGCTATCTCGGCTCAGCAAATCTGACGGGCTCCGGCCTGGGTGAGCACGTCGAGGTCGGGATCCCGCTCGACGAGGTTGACGTTGGACGGGTCTGGTGGTTGCTCGACGTTCTCCGCGACGATGGGCTGCTCACCGAGGTCGCGTGATCATGGAGACGACAGGCCTTGTCTGGGCTCCACCGCGCAGCGAAGTGGATTCAAGCGGGATCTGACGCGTCGCTCCCCTTGGGAACCGGCGCGATCCGTTGCGGGCGGATCTCGCCGCGCAGTGCGTGGAAACGCTCTCTGAATTCATCGAGCGAGTCCGCTCCGCCGAGCGCGAGGCAGCGGCCGGCTGCGAGGAGCTCTTGTGCTTGCGGATCGGCGCCCAAGGACGCCGTCGTCGGTTGCATAGTCCGCGCGCCGATCGCGCACTCGATAACGAGGTCCTTCGTGAACCCGAGACGGCCGCGCTTGGAATGATCGGAGTCGTTCTCGGCAGCACTGACAGCGAGTCCCCGCACGTGCAGGTTTGCGCATCGCAGCGCTCGGGCCAATGCCCACCACGCACGAACGTCTTTGTTGTGAAACGTCAAAAGTATTCGGCCGTCGTCCTTCAGTGTCCGCCGACACTCGCGAAATATCGCCGTCAGCAGCTTCCGGTAGCTCGCGAGGCCGGTGCCGCGCAGGCTATTAACCACCACTTCGGAGCCCAGATCGACCTCCACGCTCGCCGGAAGCAACCCCAGGGCGCGTGACCACGTCAGGAAGAGGGCCGCCAGCTCTCCATACTGGACGTCGTCGAAGTACGGCGGGTCCGTGAGCACCAGGTCGATCGTGCCGTCACTCAGGCGCTGTCGCTCGCTGGAGCCAGCGCTTACGGTTATCCCTTCAGTTAGCCGGGTTCGGCGGTGGCCAGGTGGAAGCCATGTTGGCGCCTCGCCGTCACCGAATTCCTGGCCCACCCATTCTGCGGCCCTCGCAGACGCCTTCAGCCGTCGAGGCAACGTGCCACGGCCACGATCCGCGAGAAGGTTGGTCTCAGCAGATAGGCCTACGAGCGCGAAGCGGTGATTGGCGAGCGCCTCAAAGGCCTTAGGGTAGAACCGGTCCCACCGGCTCACGTATCCAGCCATCTCGCAGGCCCCCACGATCGCGAGGCGCAACCGGTTGCGCTGAGCGTCCGGCAGGTCCATATCCGTGAGGGCTCGAGAGGCCGCCAGCATCACAGCGAGTTGACGTGGCGGGTATAGGTCACACCATCTATCAAGGCCGGCGCGACGCAACACCTGAGTCTCAAGGCCGACGGGTATCGGCTCAACCAGCGCCGCCGGCAGGGTCGGGAGGTCCACCATTGTGGACGCTCGGTCGGAGTCCGTGGGTCGCGCAAAATGCGTGATGGTTTGACCCTCATGCCTACACCTTCGCTGGACCAGAACGGGTTCGTAAGCTGGAGCGTCGGCGAAGGCAGGGAACTCGTGGGCACATCGAGGGTTGGGACATTGCGCCATCCGGTCGGGCAACAGTGCAGTGGCCGCAGCTGGGAGCGAACGACGACATCCACTGCAGCGACGAATGCGGCTATCGGCGTGTGAGCGCGTGATGTGCCCGCACGCCCGGCAGCCCCACCATCCGTACGGGTCATCAGCCGTGCGACTCGCTCGAGTGACGAGCGAGTATGGGAACAGGAACACCGCGGATGAGCATCGCGGGCATGACGCCTTCCGAACCCAGAACGTCGTGAGCACCTCGGAGTCCTCGCCATGCTTCTCGCATTGGACGGCATAAAGCTGCCGCCGCAGTGGCGCAAGCGCCTCGAGCAGGGCATGGGCCGCTTCTGCGAACTCGGTGGGGTCCACACGATCCAAGGCCGTCGCGATTCCGGTAACCGCCCATGGGTGTAGGTCCTGGGCGTAGACCGGTAGTCCCCGGCGTGCCGCCTCGATGGCGACGGTGCCACCCCCGCTGAACGGATCAGAAACGGCAAGGCTGGCGCCGTCTCGAGCGTCAACCGCGGCATCCAGGAGGGCTCCGATCAGGGCATGAGACCGGCGTGCCCACCACCGGAAAAGCGAGATGGGTGGCGTATAGATCTCCCGGTTTCGCTGCTGCTCGCGGACCCGTCCCTCGAGCTCCTTCCAGTTGATTCCGCTTAGAAGCGAGTCATCGAGGCCCGAGGTATCCGCAGGTTCGACCAAGGCATGCAGCGTAGGGACAGTCGGCATAGCCCGCCACGGTACACGGGAGTTGGGATGCCTTGTTCGGATGGCCCGGCAGGCGACGCAAAGAAGTAGCGGCAAAGTTTGCCGGCAAATATGCTAGGCCCCCAAATGGCCACCGGACAAGGAGACACCATGCACAACAGCTTCGACCACCAGGACCTCACCGGACGCGGATTCGTCGGCTTTCAGCTGCTCCACCAGCTGCCGCGACGCTGTCAGCACATCCCCAGCGACTCGGGGATCTACGTTGCAAACCTCGAACCGCCCGTGACCGGTTTCCTCCCGCGCAGCGTTGGCGGACACTGCAAGGGGAGTGATCCCACGGTGCCCGTCGCACGGCTCGAGGACAAGCGGCTTGAGGGGGTGCCGACGCTGTACATCGGGCGTGCGACTGATCTGCGCAAGCGGGTTGATCTGCTCGCGCGCTACGGCCGAGGCGAACCGGTCGGGCATCAGGGTGGGCGCTACCTGTGGCAGATCGCCGAGCACGACAACCTGCGCGTGGCGTGGAAGCTCGACTCGGACCCCGTGGGCGCCGAGGCGGAGCTCCTCGACGAGTTCGAGGCCGCGTATGGGCAGCTTCCGTTCGCGAACCTTGTGCGAGGCAGCCTCCCCCTGGCGGTCGCCTGAACGCCACGACGGTCTGCCGACCCGCCCAGGTCGGCAGACCGTCCACGGCCCATACGACAATCAGCCAGAGGAGACCCTGAGCGATGCCCCGCAAAACAGCCCCCAGCCTGGTCAAGGTCCTCGAGGAGACCCGGCCCGCAATAGAAGGCGCGCTGGCGGAGGCCGAGCAAGAGCTCGCCGAACTGAATGACCGTCGCGCCGAGCTCGAAGGGCTGATCGCCCGCGCCCGATCGGTGCTCACCGACGATCAAGAGCCGACCCACAGCGCGTCGGCGCAGCGACTCACGCTGCACGAGGCCATGGAGTTCGTCCTGGATGAGCAACACAATCGATGGATGACTGTTCACGAGCTCGCCGACGCGATCAACGAACGCGCGCTCTACGAGAAGCGCGACCGCTCTGCCGTTGAGCCGAGCCAGATACACGCGCGTGCCAATAAGTACCCAAGCCGGTTCGAGAAGGACGGGCCCCGGGTCCGACGGATCACTGGACAGTCACAGGCATGAGCGCCAATCACAACCGGTCTGGGATGGGTCTCGTCGTTCTCCGCTGCCCACTCGCCCGTAGGCCTCCTCTTGGCGTCCAGTCGGATAGCTTGAACGCGTGACCGACGGGTTCCAACCGGCGCGGACCATCGCCAGCGTTCTTGAGGCGATCTCGAGCCAGCAGCTCGTTCTGCCGGCGATTCAGCGCGAGTTCGTCTGGAATGAGCAGAAGATCGCCGCGTTGTTCGACTCGTTGATGCGGGACTACCCGATCGGCGGCTTCCTCTACTGGCTCGTCTCCGACGAGACGGTCAAGGAGCACACGTTCTACGGTTTCATCCGGGACTACGACCAGCGCCCGCCGAACAACTTCTGTCCGCGGCTGCAGGAGATTGCGCCGTCTGACAGCCGTTATGCGGTGCTGGACGGCCAGCAGCGGCTTACGAGCCTGAATATCGGTTTGCGGGGCTCGCATACCGTGAAGTTGCCGAATAAGTGGTGGGACAATCCGGACGCTTTCCCGAAGCGCTACCTGTATCTCGACTTGCGAAAGGCGGATCCTGAGGCGAACGAGTCTGGCTCCGAGGACGAGACGGGAGAGACGGAGAGCTTCGTCTTCCGCTTCCGCACCCCGGATCAGGCGGCGGCGGAGAACGAGGCTGGTCGTCGGTGGATGCGCGTCAGCGACGCGCTCGGGCTTCGGGAGACGAAGGACGTGATCGACTACATCGGCAAGGCGGGTATCGGCACGGACGAGGACGCGCTGGCGATCCTCAGCCGGATTCATGAGGTCGTTCACGTCCACGGCGTGATCAGCCCGTTCGTGGAGCCGAACCAGAGCATCGACCGCGTGATGAACATCTTCATCCGCGTGAACGCTCAGGGCGAACCGCTGTCCTTCGCCGACCTCCTGCTTAGTCAGGCGACCGCTGCGTGGAGCGCGAGCGACGAGGGAGAGGCGGTCGATGCGCGGGAGGATAT
>Ga0210403_10000985_pt1 | contig 27958 bp, 25 predicted proteins | sample IncBWC19MmetaG_FD_150863 | JGI IMG/M metagenome (GOLD analysis project Ga0210403, IMG submission 150863) | Forest soil microbial communities from Barre Woods Harvard Forest LTER site, Petersham, Massachusetts, United States - Inc-BW-C-19-M | ecosystem: Environmental > Terrestrial > Soil >...
CCATAGGCCTTGACGAAGCACGCGGCGGCGAGTGCCGCGGCCAGCGCCAGCATGGCGCCTACCGCGGGCACCATGATCTTGAGCGCCCATTGCGGCAGCTCCGGACTTTGCAGCATGGCCTGGAAGATCAACCATTCCGAAACAAAGCCGTTGAACGGCGGCAGCGCCGAGATGGCGACGCAGCCGATCAGGACGGCGAAGCTCGTAAACGGCATCCGGTGAATGAGGCCGCCCAGCCGGTCCATGTCCCGCTCGCCGGTCGAGGTCAGCACGGCGCCGGCCCCGAAAAACAGCAGGCTCTTGAAGAAGGAGTGGTTGAGCACGTGAAACAAGGCCGCGGTGAAGGCCAATGCGGCCGCGAGCTTCAGGCCGTTGGCCTCAAACGCCAGCGCAAGTCCCAGCCCCGCGAAGATGATGCCGACATTCTCGATCGTGGAATAGGCGAGCAGCCGCTTGAGGTCCCTTTCCATCATCGCATAGAGGATCCCCATCACAGCGGTGATGCCGCCGAGAAACAGGACGATCGCGCTTGCCGGCCATGCCGGCGGTCCCAAGAGATCGAAGATGACGCGGATGAACCCGTAGATCGCGACCTTGGTCATGACGCCGCTCATCAGTGCGGACACGTGGCTTGGCGCCGCCGGATGGGCGAGCGGCAGCCAGACGTGAAGCGGTACGAGGCCTGCTTTTGATCCGGCGCCGAGCAGCATCAGGATCAACACCAGCGTCGCCACATAGGGCGTGTGTCCGGCGGCGCGGATCGCGGCAAAGCCGTAATCGCCGGCTGGTCCCGCAAGCAGGCCGAAGGCCAACAGCAGCGCCAGCGTGCCGAAACTGGCCATCACCAGATAGATGTAGCCCGCTCTCGCATTGCCCGGCTCGCGATGATGCGCCATCACCAGCGCCCAGGAAGCCAGCGACATGAACTCCCAGCACAAGAGATAGGAGAACGCATCGTCCGCCAGCACGACCAGATTCATGCCGGCCAGGAACGCCGGGAAGAACGGCAGCACGCGCTGCGGTGTCGGCTCGTGATGGCCGTAGCCGAGACCATAAAGGCTCGCCGAAGCCCCTCCCAGATTGACGACGGCCAGGAAAAACGCAGCCAGCACGTCAAGGCGGAAATGCGCGCCAAGCCAGGGCAATCCGATCGGCAGGGTCATGCCGGATGCGTCGGCCTTGCCGGCGATCAACCAATCCAGTGCGGCAAACAGCCCGACCACGCAGATCGCCAGTGTGGCGCCGTAGATCACATCGGTGGCGCGCTTGGCGCGGCCGAGCCCGATCGCGAGGATGGAGGTCGCCAGCAAGGCTGCGACGCACGACAATTGCAAGACGATCGCGGAGATCGGGAACGCCGCGATCATGAGCGTGCCCTGGTACTGCCGGATGCCTTGGGTCGGGAATCCGGGAGAGTGTTGGGCACGTCTGACCTCGTCTTCAGCCGCACCCCGCGGCCCTGTGCGTTGCTGACGGCCCCGTCGTCGATCATCTCGATCCCGGCCGCGTCGAACGCGGCGATCAGCTTGACGAGCGAATCGACATTGCCTCGAACCATCGTCTCGCTAGCCTCCATGCGCTGAATGGTCGGCACGGAGAGCCCCGACAGTTCGGAGAGTCGGCGCTGATCGATGCCGAGAAGCATCCTGGCGGCCCGCAATTGCGCCGCGGTGATCACTGATTGGCCTCAAGGCGCGGACCTCTGCCGGCATTAGACATCATCTTTGCATGATAAGTAATGATGTTAAGGTGTCAATAAGTGATATTTCAGATATCTAATCTAAGGGATGCCAACCCCTGCTTTTCAGCCCGGTTGCTTTGGTGAACACTGTCATCCGCTCGCGACGGGGGGCCACGAGGGATGCTTGATTCACACCGCAACGTATTGTTGGCCTGCGCGCTCAGCGCGCTCGCTGGCTACGCCGACGGCATCGGCTATCTCTATCTTGGCGGCTTGTTCGTTTCCTTCATGAGCGGCAACTCGACGCGGATGGCTGTCAGCCTGGCCGACGGGCATTTTGAGGCGGCGGCCGAAGCGTTCGGCCTGATCGCCCTGTTCGTACTCGGTGCCGCCTGCGGCAGCCTGATCGTGCTCGGACGCAGCCTCTATTCCCAATGCTGGCTGCTGCTGACGGAAGCGGGGCTGCTCGCGCTGGCGGGGCTTTGCTATTCCCTTGGCTTCGATCGGTTTGCCGTCACCGCCATCGTGCTGGCGATGGGGCTGGAGAACGCGGTGTTCCAGATCGAGGGCGGTTCGGGCCTCGGCCTCACCTATGTCACGGGCGCGCTGGTCAAGGTCGGCCAGCTCATGGCCGCCGCGCTGACCGGCGGCGCGCGTTTTGCGTGGGTGCCGAACCTGCTGCTCTGGGCGGCGCTGGTGGCGGGCTCGCTCGCGGGGGCGCTCGCCTATCGCTGGATCAATCTCGCCGCGATCTGGGTTGCGGCGGCTGCAGCGCTGGCGCTGAGCGCATGGGTCGCCTCTGATGCCAAACCAGCATGATCCGGAAAGGTGGGTACCGGTTTTCCCTCGCGACAAACGAGTAGCGTTTGCGTGGAGATCATGCTCCAAAAAGAAGGATTGGGATGACGATAGTCATCCTGATCCGCCATTGACAGCGCCGCCCGCTTGCCTGATTGGACGGCGATGACCGCTCGCTCAAGACCCCCTGCCGCGTGCCTGATCGGATGGCCGGCCGCGCATTCGCGTTCGCCGCTGATCCATCACTACTGGCTGCGCACGCTCGGCATCGAGGGCGGCTATGTCATCGAGGCGGTGCCGCCGGACGATCTCCGCGATTTCGTGCTGCGGCTGTCGTTGCGCGGCTTTGTCGGCGCCAATGTCACCATCCCGCACAAGGAAAGCGTGCTCGATCTCTCGACGCCGGATGCGCGGGCGCTCGCGATCGGCGCCGCCAACACGCTGTGGTTCGAAGACGGCGAATTGCATTCGACCAACACCGACGTCGAAGGTTTTGTCAACAATCTCGACGCCTGCGCGCCGGGCTGGGACAAGGCCGAGGAAGCACTGGTGCTCGGCGCCGGTGGCTCGTCGCGCGCGGTCGTGTTCGGCCTGATCGAGCGCGGGGTCAAGCGCGTGCATCTCGTCAACCGCACGCTCTCTCGCGCGCAGGCGTTGGCGGAAAAGTTCGGCACGGCGGTGCTTCCTGTCGGATGGGAGAAGACCGGCGAGTTGCTGCCGCGCGCAAAACTGCTGGTGAATACCACCTCGCTCGGCATGCAAGGCCAGGGCGCGCTCGACATCGATGTGAGCCTTCTGCCGAAAGAGGCCGTGGTCGCCGATCTCGTCTATGTGCCGCTTCAGACACCGCTGCTTGCGGCCGCGAAGGCGAGGGGGCTAAAGACCGCCGACGGCCTCGGCATGCTCTTGCATCAGGCGGTGCGCGGATTCGAATTGTGGTTCGGCCGGCGGCCCGAGGTGGCAGCGGAACTTCGTGCGATCGTCGAAGCCGATCTCACTAAACCTTGAGCCGGGAATACGGTGCAAGACCAGGGGTCTATTGGCTATACACGCCCCTCCGCTATACAGCGTCCCTCCGGAGAACTTCCCCTATGCCCCGTCGTTCCACCTTTCGCCGCCCGCTGATTGCGCTTGCCATGGTCGCGGCTTCCACCGTTTACGCCATTGCGCAAAAAGCCCCCGTGCCTTCGCGAGTGCGCGGCACCATCGAAGCTGTCGACGGCGATACGCTTACGGTGAAGTCGCGCGGCGGCGAGGACGTCAAGCTGCACATGACCTCGGATATGCGGGTCGTGGGCATTACCAGAATTTCATTATCCGACATCAAGGTCGGCTCCTTCATCGGCACCACCACCGTGCCGGGGCCGGACGGTATGCCGACCGCAGTCGAAGTCCACGTGTTTCCGGAGGATATGCGCGGCACCGGCGAGGGATCGCGGCCCTGGGACCTCAAGCCGAACTCGACCATGACCAATGCGACGGTGTCCGAGAGCGTCGTGGGCAATGATGGCCACACGCTGCTGGTCAAGTACAAAGACGGCGAGAAGAAGGTGCTGGTCACGCCGGAGACACCGGTCGTCACTTACGTCCCCGCCGAAAAGTCAGACCTCAAGCTGGGTGCCAAGGTGATCGCCTTCATGAAGCAGCTGCCCGACGGTTCGTTCGAGACCAACCGCGTCAGCGTCGGCCGCGACGGGCTCACACCGCCGATGTGACTTTTCTGTCTACCCAGGCGCAGACTATTCCAACATCGTCGTCCTCGCGAAAGCGGGGACCGATATCCACAGGTCTCCGATTATGTGCCCTAGCTGTGGCCACAGCGTGGCCAACAACCACGTCCTGCGGTTATGGGCGGTTGGTAACCTGCGCATTTCGCGATCGTGATGCCGGCACACAGGAATAGCCTTCCGTTTCCGGGGTTGCCGTGATTAATCGCCGCAACCGCCCTGGAGGAACAAGGCTATGCTTAAACCGACATCATGGCTGCCACGCTTGCTCATGGCCTCGATCGCCGCCATTTCGATTTTTGCCACATCCGCCTTTGCCCAGCAGGCACCGATGGTGCGCATCCGCGGCGCCATCGAGGCGGTCGACGGCAATGTGCTGAGCATCAAGTCGCGCGATGGCAGCGACGTGAAAGTGCGCATGACCGATAACGTCGCCGTGTTCGCCGTGGTGAAAACCGAGCTGTCTCAGATCAAGGAAGGTTCCTATATCGGCGTGACTGCGATGCCCGAACCCGACGGCGTCCAGAAGGCGATCGCCGTCCATATCTTTCCGGAAAACCAGCGCGGCGCCGCCGAAGGTTTCCGGCCCTGGGATCTGCGCGCCAACTCGACCATGACCAATGCGACCGTCGCCGAGACGGTGAAGGGCAGCGAGGGCCAGAGCATCCTGGTTAAATACAAGGACGGCGAGAAGAAGGTCGTGGTGCCGCCCGATACGCCGATCGTCACCTTCGTCACCAGCGACAAGTCCGAGGTGAAGCCGGGCGCCAAGATCATCATCTTCGGCGCGGCGAAGAAGGAAGACGGCATGCTGGAAGCCAACCGCGTCAACGTCGGCCGCGACGGCATCACGCCGCCGATGTGACGCTGAACGTCAATGCGAGGAGCGTGAGCTCCGAAGCAATCCATATTTCCGCTTGCTGCGGCATGGATTGCTTCGCTTCGCTCGCAAGGTCCTCACACCGCGATCACACTATCGTCGATCTCGGGAATGGTGTTGACGCCGCAGAGGCCCATGGTGGTCTCCAATTCCTTTGCGATCAGGCTGATCGCCTTCGCCACGCCTTCCTCGCCGCCGGCGCCGAGGCCATAGGCGTAGGCGCGGCCGATCATGCAGGATTTGGCGCCGAGCGCGAGGGCGCGCATCACGTCCTGGCCGGAGCGGATGCCGCCGTCGAACATCACTTCAATCTTCGAGCCGACGGTGTCGACGATTTCCGGCAGCGCCTCGATCGACGACGGCGCGCCGTCGAGCTGGCGGCCGCCATGGTTGGAGACGACGAGCGCCTGCGCGCCGGTCTTTGCCGCGATCTCGGCATCCTCGACATCGAGGATGCCCTTGAGGACCAGCTTGCCCGGCCAGATCGAGCGGATCCAGTCGACGTCCTTCCAGTTCAGCGTGGTGTCGAACTGCGAATTGATCCAGGTCGAGAGCGAGGTGATGTCCTGATCGACCTTGAGATGACCGGCGAGATTGCCGAAGGTACGGCGCTTGCCGCGCAGCACGCCCGCGACCCAGGCAGGCTTGGTCGCGAAATCGATGAACTTCGACAGCGTCCATTCCGGCGGCACGGTCATGCCGTTCTTGATGTCCTGGTGGCGCTGGCCAATCACCTGCAGGTCGACGGTCAACACCAGCGCCGAGCATTTCGCCGCGATCGCGCGCTCGATCAGCGCCTTGATGAAACCGCGGTCCTTCATCACGTAGAGCTGGAACCAGAACGGCTTGTCGACGGCGGCTGCGATATCCTCGATCGAGCAGATCGACATCGTGCTTTGCGTAAAGGGAATGCCGGCGGCCTGCGCCGCGCGGCAGGCATGAATCTCGCCGTCCCCGTGCTGCATGCCGAGCAGGCCGACCGGAGCCAGGATCAGGGGCAGGGCGGATCGCTCGCCCAGGATGTTGGTCGACATGTCGCGCTTGGAGACGTCGACCAGGACGCGCTGGCGCAGCTTGATCTGCTGCAAATCCTCGCGGTTGGCGCGCAGTGTCTCCTCGGCATAGGAACCGCGATCGGCGTAGTCGAAAAACGCCTTCGGCACGCGGCGCTTGTGCAGCGTGCGCAGATCGTCGATGCAGGTGATATGCTTCATGAACGTTCCCGTCCCTTCTTGTATTGGCGCCTTTGAACGTCATCTAGCATGCTTGGACACTCTGCAAAATCGCGTCCCAGATGCCGCCGGGAGAGCTCACATGACCGCCTCACGCACCAAGCCGGAAAAGCCCGACAGCGCCGAAAAGCGCCGGCTCGATGAGGCGCTGGAAGAGGGGCTGGAGGAGACTTTTCCGGGCTCCGACCCCGTCAATGTCACCCAGCCGGCGCCCTCAAAGGGCGACCATTACGTCCGCCGAAAGGACTGAAAGCGCCCAAGTTTGGTCAATAATTGTAGCGTTAACAAAGGGTTAATTGATGCGTACCGGGGTATTTCCCGGTAATGATTCATCATATTTTTTGAAGCCATTTTAGCCCCGGAGGCTTTATAACACTCCGATGCACCGTTGACCTGGGCGAGGGTTGGCGCGTTAGGTGACACGGGTATCCGGGGTGGTCACTGGGGGTTACATGAGCCGCAATTATTTCGGTACCGACGGGATTCGGGGCCGTGCCAATGGTCTGATCACGCCGGAGCTCGCGCTCAAGGTGGGCCAGGCCGCGGGCCTGGTGTTTCAGCGCGGCGAACATCGCCATCGCGTCGTGATCGGCAAGGACACGCGCCTGTCCGGCTACATGATCGAATACGCCATGGTCGCGGGCTTCACCTCGGTCGGCATGGACGTGCTGCTGGTCGGTCCGATGCCGACGCCGGCGGTCGCGATGCTGACCAAGTCGATGCGCGCCGATCTCGGCGTGATGATTTCCGCCTCCCACAATCTGTTCGAGGACAACGGCATCAAGCTGTTCGGCCCGCAGGGCTTCAAATTGTCCGATGACGTCGAGAAGCAGATCGAGCTGCTGCTCGACGAGTCCCTCGACAAGAAGCTGGCGCAGAGCGCAAGTCTGGGCCGCGCCCGCCGCATCGACGGCGTGCATGATCGCTATATCGAATTCGCCAAGCGAACGCTGCCGCGTGATCTTTCGCTCGACGGCCTTCGCGTCGTGGTCGATTGCGCCCATGGTGCGGCCTACAAGGTGGTGCCGGAAGCGCTGTGGGAATTGGGCGCCGACGTGATTGCGATCGGCGTCGAGCCCGACGGATTCAACATCAACAAGGAATGCGGCTCGACCGCGCCCGAGGCACTGTGCCGCAAGGTGCGTGAGATGCGCGCCGATATCGGCATTGCGCTCGACGGTGACGCCGACCGCGTCATCCTGGTCGATGAGCGCGGCCATATCGTCGACGGCGACCAGCTGCTGGCGGTGATCGCGCAGAGCTGGAAGGAAGACGGCAGGCTTTCCAAGCCCGGCATCGTCGCGACCGTGATGTCCAATCTCGGGCTAGAGCGCTTCCTGCAGGGCCATGGCCTCGAGATGATCCGCACGCCGGTCGGCGACCGCTACGTGCTCGAGCGCATGCTGAACGGCGGCTACAATCTCGGCGGCGAACCCTCCGGCCACATCATTCTCTCCGACTACGCCACGACCGGCGACGGCTTCGTCGCGGCCCTGCAGGTGCTTGCCGTGGTGCAGAAACTGCGCCGCCCGGTGTCGGAAGTCTGCCACCGTTTTGATCCCTTGCCCCAAATACTGAAGAACGTGCGCTATCGCAGCGGCAAGCCGCTCGACGATGCCGAGGTGAAGTCGGCGATCATCGACGGCGAGAAGCGGCTCAACGGCCATGGCCGCCTGCTGGTGCGCTCGTCGGGCACCGAGCCGGTCATCCGCGTGATGGGCGAGGGCGACGACCGCATCCTGGTCGAGGAAGTGGTCGACCACATCGTCTCCGCGCTCGGCCACGCCGCCGCGGCCTGATCGCGGCCTTCGCGGGCGGCTGCTGCATCGCTGCCATCAGCTTATGATGGTACTCGCCGCCGCGCCGCCGTCGTAGGAACGGCGCGTGAACACGCGAATCCTGCCGGGAATGCTCTCGTGAACAAGCCTGTGGTCTCCGAAGAAGTGCTGGGCGAGCCGGTGCTGGTGCCGGATGTCGCGCCGCGCGCGATGGCGAACGCGGCCGCCGCAGGTCCTGCCTATGTCGTGCTGATCGCGATCAGCGTTTCGCACTTCCTCAATGACACGATGCAGTCGTTGATCGCTTCGGTCTATCCGATCCTCAAAGATGCCTATGCGCTGAACTTCGCGCAGATCGGCATGATCACGCTGGCGTTCCAGTTCACCGCTTCGCTGCTGCAGCCGGTGGTCGGCCACATCACCGACAAGAAGGCGCAGCCGTTCTCGCTCGCGGTCGGCATGGGATCGACCTTTGTCGGCCTGCTGTTGCTCAGTGTCGCAAGCACCTATCCCGCGATCCTGATCGCGGCGGCGCTGGTTGGACTCGGTTCCGCGGTGTTTCATCCGGAGTCCGCGCGCATCGCGCGGCTTGCTTCCGGCGGCCGCTACGGTTTTGCGCAATCGGTGTTTCAGCTCGGCGGCAGTTTCGGCACCTCGATGGGCCCGGTGCTGGCGGCGCTGATCGTGGTGCCGTTCGGCCAGCCTTCGATCGCCTGGTTCTCCTCGATCGCCTTCGTCGCGATCCTGATCCTGTGGCGCATCGGTCTGTGGTACAGGCCGCAGATCGCGAACAGGAAGGCGGCCAAGGTCGCCGCGCATCCGGATGCGCCGAGCTCGCGCCGCGTCAAGGTCGCGCTCGCGGTGCTGGTCGCACTGCTGTTCTCCAAGCAGCTCTATGTCTCGAGCCTGTCGAGCTATTACATCTTCTATCTGATCGACAAGTTCGGGGTGTCGACCCAGGCAGCCCAAATCTATCTCTTCGTCTTCCTTGCCGCGAATGCGGCCGGCGCGTTCTTTGGTGGGCCGATCGGCGACCGCTTCGGCCGCAAGATCGTGCTCTGGTTCTCCGTGCTCGGTGCGCTGCCGTTCACGCTGGCGCTGCCTCATGTCGGCCTGTATGCGAGCGCGGCGCTGACCATCATCATCGGCCTCGTCATCTCCTCGACGACATCCACGATCATCGTGTTCGCGCAGGAGCTGGTGCCGCATCGCTTCGGCATGATCTCGGGCGTGTTCTTCGGCGTCGCCTTCGGCATCGGCGGGCTTGGCGCGGCGGCGCTCGGCAAGCTCGCCGACCACACCTCGATCGAATTCGTCTACCAGGTCTGCGCCTTCCTGCCGGCGATCGGATTGCTCGCAGTGTTCCTGCCGAACATGAAGCAGCACGTGCGCTGAACGGCGCCGGTCCGCGCGCTTGTTTCGTCAACACATCGTTAGTGATCGGGGCGAGGGCGGGACATCATGGCGCGCAAGCGCCGCCGTGGTGAGAAAATATCAACCTTAATAATTAGGGTTAAGTGCCGTTTAAGGTTTTGGTGCGATCGTCCGGCCGTGGGTTTTTTGAAGTGAGGCTTTCCCTGTCTGCCTCACCGGCCAAAAGGACGGAGCAATGCGTAGCGTTAGGTCTTTGATTGCCGCTGGTGCGGCCTCACTGTTGTCAACCGTGGCCTTCGCCGCGGACATGCCGATTGCGGCCCCGCCGATGTACGCGCCGCCGCCGCCCGCCGACTTCGGCGGCTGGTATCTGCGCGGCGATATCGGCTTCAGCAATCAGAAAGTGAACCACCTCGACACGCCAGGTTATCACGACCCCGGCATTACCGTTCCTCCGACGATCGGCCTCGGCTTTGACTCGGCAGGGATATTCGGCCTGGGTGCTGGCTATCGGTTCAACAGCTGGTTTCGTGCCGACGTGACGGGCGAATTCCGCGGCAATGCCAACCTCCACGGTCTCGACATCGTCAGCTTCAATGGTGGGATTATTGGAACTGACGAATATCACGGCAGCAAATCCGAGTGGCTGGTGCTGGCCAACGCCTATGTCGACCTCGGGACCTGGTGGTGCGTTACGCCATTCATTGGCGCCGGCGTTGGCGCGTCACGCAATACGATTTCGAACTTCCAGGACATCAACACGCCGAACCTCGGCGTTGCGTTTACGCCGTCAGCTTCGAAATGGGATTTCGCGTGGGCGGTGCATGCCGGCGTCGCTTACAAGGTTACGCCTAACCTGACGCTGGAGTTCGCCTACCGCTACGTCGACTTGGGCGACGGTGTTACTGGCGCGCTCACAGACTTCACCGGCTTCACACGCGGCCGCACCATTCAGTTCAAGGACATCACCTCGAACGACCTGAGGTTCGGCGTACGTTGGAATCTTGAAAGCCCGCCGGCCTATGCGCCGCCGCTGGTCACCAAGGGCTGATCGAGATCGTTCTCTCTTAAGACTGGTTAACGGCGCGGGATCTTCCCGCGCCGTTTTCGTTTGCGCCTCCGTGCAATCGATGTGCGCTTTTCGGACACAAAGTGCCGAGCGACAACGATTGGTTAAGGTTAACGAGCGATGATCGTCGCGAACCCGGTGGTACGATTGGAGCGTTGCGATGCGTAGGTTTCTGTTGGCGGCGATTGCGTTTGGCGCAATGTCCAGCGCGCACGCGGCCGATCTGCCGTTTCTTCGCGGCGGCTTCACCGACGGCTACTCTCGCGCCCCCGTCAACTGGCAGGGCTTCTATGTCGGCGGCCAAGGCTCCTGGGGCTCGCAGAAGTCGGCCCTCCCGGGGGTCGGCGACATGCAAGGCACCTTCATCACGCCGGCCGGCGTCGCTCCCTACTTGTTTGCGACGCCTCCGAGCACGGCGAATAGCTTGAATGGCGGTTATGGCGCCTTTTTCGGATACAATTCGCAGTACGAGGACGTCGTCGTCGGCATCGAAGGCAATTACATTCATGACGGTTTCCGCGCCACGTCCGCTGCGGGAAGGGTGAATCCCGGCATCGCTCCCTTCACGGTCACGAGCGTGACGTACTCCAGCGAGACGATGAAACTGCCCGATTTCGGTTCGGTGCGGCTGCGCGGCGGCTACATGATGGGGTGTTTCCTGCCCTACCTCTTTGTTGGCGCAGGCTTCGGCGGGCAGACCGTCGACCGCGCCGTTTCGGCGTCTCCGCCCCCGCTGGCGCCGGCGTGGATGACCGACAGCAAAAGCAAGCTCGTCTACGGCTATACGGCCGGCGCCGGCTTCGACGTGCAACTGGTCGGCGGCCTGTTTGGACGCGTCGAGTACGAATACAAGCGCGTCACGTCGAATCTCGAATCCATCGTCAATACCGTGCACGTCGGCCTCGGCTACAAGTTCTGATCGAACACGAGACGCGTTGTCGCGTCGCCCCACAGTTGACAGTTTTGATGCCGCCTGTTCGTCTGCCGCTTCCTCAAGAGGGCGGCTCGCATGAAGATTCACGGCGACAGCAATTCCGGCAATTGCCTGAAGGTGAAATTCGTCTGCGACCGTCTCGCGCTGCCCTATGAGTGGATCGAGGTCGATACGCGCAACGGCGGCAGCCGCACGCCGGAGTTTCTGAAGCTCAATCCGTGGGGACAGGTGCCGACGGTCGAACTCGACGACGGCCGCACCCTGGCGCAATCCAACGCCATCATCCGCTATCTCGCGCGCGGCAGCGATCTCATTCCAACGGATGCCTATCTCGCGGCGAAGATGGATGAATGGCTGTTCTGGGAGCAGTACAGCCACGAGCCCTATGTCGCGGTGTGCCGCTTCCATATGGTCTATCTCGGCAAGCCTGCCGGCGCGCTCGACCAAAACCTCGTCAAGCGCGGCACCGCCGCGCTCGATCATCTGGAGAGTCATCTCGAGCAAAGCCGTTTCATGGTCGGCAACGCCTTCACGCTCGCCGATGTCGCGCTCATAGCCTATACCCGCCTTGCGCATGAAGGCGGCTTCGACATGACGCGCTATGGTGCGATCCGGCGCTGGATCGGCGAGGCCGAGAACAATCTTGGTCTCGCGCAAGTCAGCTAAAGCACAAGTGCGCTAAATCAACGGAAACGAATATGACTTTGATTTCTCAGATTACCCTCCGTCCTGCGCGCCGCGACGATGTCGCCGCCATCATCGCGATGCTGGCCGACGATCATCTCGGCCGCGCCCGCGAGCGGCTCGAGGATCCGCTGCCGGCGCTCTATGACGACGCCTTCGAACGGCTGAGCCGCGATCCGAACATCCAGCTCGTGGTGGCGGAGGAGGGCGGTAACGTCGTCGGCTGCCTTCAGCCTTGCATCCTGCCGGGCCTGAGCTCGCAAGGCGCTTCGCGCGCGCTGATCGAGGATGTGCGTGTGGCTTCCGACCGCCGCAGCCGCGGCGTCGGCGAAAAGCTCGTACAATGGGCTGTCAGCGAAGCGCGGAGCAAAGGCTGCAAGCTGGTCGAGCTGCTCACGCATCACACCCGCGTCGACGCGCAGCGATTCTACGAGCGGCTTGGATTTGCACGCAGCCATGTCGGAATGACGATCCGGTTCTGACCAGCGAGTCGGCTCGCGGGCCGCAGCGCGAGCGCAATCCTTCCCCTCGAAGGGGCGATCGTAGCTCGGCTGCGCGCTGCGCGAGGGTAGCGGTCGATGCGACCGCTTTAGTGTTTGACTTGATCGAACTCGATGATCGTGCCCGTCGTTTCAGGGGCATGCGGAGTCAAACTGGTGAGTGTGGCATCCGACCAATCCGCGAGGCTCACGACCTCGCCTGATGGGACCTCCCTCTCGGAAGTTTCGGTCGGTTCCAGCACCTTGAGACCGTTCTGATCGAGAAAGAACGTGTGTTCCCCAAACATGTTGGTCAATCGCGCCGTCGCGGGATGGTCGTCGGGAAGAACCTGAGCATTCATCTGGCTCAGCGTCTGCTTCACCTGCATTTCATTCAATCTCATAAGCCGCTCCTTCTTCTGAGTTGAGCCGTCGAGACGAACGAATCCCGCGGGGAAGTGTTCCACGCCGCGAGAGAACTCCCTTGAGGCAGCGTCTCCGACAGCGATGTGTTATGAGGGAACTTCCAGGACAGGGAGAGAACGACAATGTCCGCCATCAATCCACTGACCGCCGCGGCCGTGGTGCTTGCGACCGCCGCCACCGACGCCGTTTACGTGATGTTTACTTCCGCGGTGGTGGCGAAGAAGCGCGTGCCGGCGGCGACCTGGAGCAGCATCTGGTACATGCTCTCGTCCTTCGCCGTCATCAGCTACACCGAGAACTGGATCTATGTGGCCTTTGCCGCCATCGGCTCCTGGATCGGCGCCTATGCGTCCATGACCTTCCTGCATCGGCCGCCTGAGAAGTCGCCGGTCGGCGCCTCGCCGGAGTAAGCCGCGCAAGTTTATTCCTCGCGCACGATCTTTCCCGAAAGAACGTGCTCGCCGGAAATGATCGGCCTGGCATGCCATCGAAGTTCCTTGACGGCGAGGGCCGATTCCCATATCTGCAGCGGCGGGACACCTCCCCCCAACGGGAGGCTTACTATCTGGAAGGGTAGATCATGACGATAGCGAAGCCCGCTCAGCGGCCGACCGTGCCGCATTTTTCTTCCGGTCCCTGTGCCAAGCGCCCCGGCTGGAATCCCCAAAATCTCAAGGACGCAGCACTCGGCCGCTCGCATCGCGCCAAGATCGGTAAAGCGCGGCTCAAGCATGCCATTGAGCTGACGCGCGAAGTGCTGGAAGTGCCGGCCGACTACAAGATCGGCATCGTGCCGGCGTCCGATACCGGCGCGGTCGAGATGGCGCTGTGGTCGCTGCTCGGCGCACGGGGCGTCACCACCATCGCCTGGGAATCCTTCGGCGAGGGCTGGGTCTCTGACATCATCAAGGAATTGAAGCTCAAGGACGTCACCCAGCTTCATGCGGGTTATGGCGACATCCCCGATCTGTCGAAAGCCAGCTCCGACACCGACATCATCTTCACCTGGAACGGCACGACTTCCGGCGTGCGCGTGCCCAATGCCGACTGGATCAAGGCGGACCGCAAAGGCCTGACCATCTGCGACGCGACCTCGGCCGCCTTCGCGCAGCCGCTCGACTGGAAGAAGCTCGATGTCGTCACCTTCTCCTGGCAGAAGGCGCTCGGCGGCGAAGCCGCGCATGGCATGCTGGTGTTGTCGCCTCGCGCGGTCGAACGGCTCGAGACCTACAAGCCCGCCTGGCCGCTGCCGAAAATTTTCCGCATGACCAAGGGCGGCAAGCTCAATGCCGGCATCTTCGAGGGCGAGACCATCAACACGCCATCGATGCTCTGCGTCGAGGACTATCTCGACGCGCTGAACTGGGGCAAGTCGATCGGAGGCCTGAAGGCGCTGATGGCGCGTGCGGATGCCAACACCAGGGTGCTCGCCGACTGGAAGGCGAAGACGCCCTGGATCGATTTCCTCGCCAAGGATCCTGCGACCCGCTCCAACACCTCGGTGTGCCTGAAGGTGATCGATCCCGCGATCACCTCGCTCTCCGCTGACGCGCAGGCCGACTTCTCCAAGAAGCTGGTCGCGCTGGTGGAGAAGGAGAATGCCGGATTCGACTTCGCGCATTATCGCGATGCGCCGGCGGGCCTGCGCATCTGGTGCGGAGCGACGGTGGAGGTGAAGGACGTCGAGTTGCTGACGCAGTGGATCGACTGGGCCTTCGCCGAGACCAAGGCGGCGTTGCCGAAGGCTGCGTAAGCCAGGTCACATCATTGTCGTCATGGCCGGGCTTGACCCGGCCATCCATCCAAAATGATGGACCCGCGGGTCAAGCCCGCGGGTGACGACCTGAAATTCACTTGTTCACCGATGGAACACTCCCATGTCCAAACCCAAAGTTCTCATTTCCGATGCGCTTTCGCCGGCCGCCGTGCAGATCTTCAGGGATCGCGGCGTCGAAGTCGACTTCCAGCCCAATCTCGGCAAGGACAAGGACAAGCTTGCCGAGATCATCGGAAATTATGACGGGCTTGCGATCCGTTCCGCCACCAAGGCGACGGCCAAGATCATCGAGAAGGCGACCAAGCTGAAGGTGATCGGCCGCGCCGGCATCGGCGTCGACAATGTCGAGATTCCCGCCGCGACCGCCAAGGGCATCATCGTGATGAACACGCCGTTCGGCAATTCGATCACCACCGCCGAGCATGCGATCACGCTGATGCTGGCGCTCGCGCGCGAAATCCCGCAGGCCGATGCCTCGACCCAGGCCGGCAAGTGGGAGAAGAACCGCTTCATGGGCGTCGAGATCACCGGCAAGGTTCTGGGCGTGATCGGCTGCGGCAATATCGGCTCGATCGTCGCAGATCGTGCGCAGGGTCTGCATATGCGGGTCATCGCCTTCGATCCCTTCCTGTCGCCGGAGCGCGCCAAAGACATCGGCGTGGAGAAGGTCGAACTCGACGACCTGCTCAAGCGCGCCGATTTCATCACCCTGCACACCCCGCTCACCGAGAAGACGAAAAACATCATCGATGCCGCCGCCATCGCCAGGATGAAGAAGGGCGTGCGCCTCATCAATTGCGCGCGCGGTGGCTTGGTCGACGAGCAGGCGCTGGTCGATGCGCTCAATTCCAAACATGTCGCGGGCGCGGCGTTCGACGTATTCGTCGAGGAGCCGGCCACGTCCAATGTGCTGTTCGGCCATCCCAACGTGATCTGCACGCCGCATCTGGGTGCGGCCACCACCGAGGCCCAGGAGAATGTCGCGCTGCAGGTCGCCGAGCAGATGTCGGACTATCTCTTGTCCGGCGCGATCTCGAACGCGGTCAACTTCCCCTCGATCACCGCGGAAGAAGCGCCAAAACTGCGGCCCTACATCGAACTCGGCGAAAAGCTCGGCTCGTTCGCGGGACAGCTCACCGAGACCGGCATCCTGAAGGTGCAGATCACCTATGAGGGCCATGTCGCCGAGATGAAGATCAAGGCACTGACCTCGGCGGTGCTGTCGGGCCTGCTGCGGCCGATGCTCGGCGACGTCAATGTCGTCTCCGCGCCGGTGGTGGCGAAAGAGCGCGGCATGGTGGTGGACGAGGTCGTGCGCGCCGCGCAGAGCGACTATGAAAGCCTGATCACGGTGAGCGTTGCCACCGAGCGCCAGGAGCGCTCGGTGTCGGGCACCGTCTATCACGACGGCAAGCCGCGGCTGGTCGACATCAAGGGCATCCGGGTCGATGCCGAATTCGGCAAGTCGATGATCTATGTGACCAACGAGGACAAGCCGGGCTTCATCGGCGCCTTTGCGAGCCTGCTCGGCGATGCGAAAATCAATATCGCGACCTTCCATCTCGGCCGCGTCAAGCAGGGCGGCGACGCCATCGCGCTGGTCGAGGTTGACGGCGCGGTGCCGCCGCATGTGCTCGCCAAGGTGCAGGCGCTGCCGCAGGTCAAGCAGGCCAAGGTACTGGTGTTTTGAGGCTCTCCAACGTCGTCATGACGGGCATCATATTCCGATCTGCGGAACTTGGACCCCGTCCCTGAAAGGGGGGGTCGGCGTTTGTCGTTTGCCGCATAATTTTTGTCGCACGAGGCAAAATTTGTGTAGTTTGGCGCCATGACACGCCAGAACCGGCTACTCGAACAGGGAGAGAAACATGCGTGAAGCCGTCATCGTATCCTATGCGCGCACCGGGCTCGCAAAATCCGGCCGCGGCGGATTCAACATCACCCCGCCCATGACTATCGCGGCGCATGCCATCAAGCATGCAGTGGAACGGTCCGGCGTCGACAAGGACTATGTCGAGGATTGCTATCTCGGCAATTGCGCCCATGGCGCGCGCAATATCGGCCGCGAGGCGGCGCTGCTTGCCGGCATGCCGAAGAGCACGGCCGGCGTCTCCGTCAACCGCTTCTGCTCTTCGGGCCTGCAGACCATTGCGATGGCCGCCAACAGCATCCGCGCGGACGGCGCCGATTGCATCGTGGCCGGCGGCGTCGAGAGCATTTCCGCTCCCGCCGGCGGCATGCCGAAGGAAGCGCAGGACGCCGAGCTCCTGAAATACGCGCCCGACATCTACATGGCGATGATCGACACCGCCGACATCGTCGCCGAGCGCTACAAGCTCAGCCGTGAATACCAGGACGAGTTCTCGCTGGAATCGCAGCGCCGCATGGCGGCCGCCCAGCAGGCCAACAAGTTCAAGGACGAGATCGTCCCGATGAAGACCAAAATGAAGGTGGTCGACAAGGCGACGAAGGAAGAGAGCATCGTCGACTACACGGTGACGCGCGACGAATGCAATCGCCCCGACACGACCATGGAAGGCCTTGCCAAGCTCGAGCCGGTCAAGGGCCCGGGCAAGTACATCACCGCCGGCAATGCCAGCCAGCTCTCCGACGGCGCCGCCGCGGTGGTGCTGATGGAAGCCAAGGATGCCGAGAAGCGCGGGCTGGAGCCGATGGGGCGCTTCGTGTCCTGGGCGATCGCCGGCTGCGAGCCCGACGAGATGGGCATCGGCCCGGTGTTCGCCGTGCCGAAACTCCTCAAGCGCCAGGGCCTGAAGATCGACGACATCGACATCTGGGAGCTGAACGAAGCCTTCGCCAGCCAGTGCCTCTACAGCCGCGACCGGCTCGGCATCGATCCCGCCAAGTACAACGTCAATGGCGGCTCGATCGCGATCGGCCATCCGTTCGGCATGACCGGCGCGCGTCTCACCGGCCACATCCTGCAGGAAGGCCATCGCCGCAAGGCCAAGTGGGGCGTCGTCACCATGTGCATCGGCGGCGGCCAGGGCGGCGCGGGGCTGTTCGAGATTTATTGAGATCACGGTGCGTAGGATGGGTTGAGCAACGCGAAACCCACCGTCTCAAGCTTGATGGGTTTCGCTAGCGCTCAACCCATCCTACGATCTGTTTCAAGACCGCAGCACGGCGATAACATCGCCGCGCTGTTTTGTTTCCTCCGGGGTGAAGACGGCCGGTCGCGAGCACCCGCCTTCTCTCCGCCATCACTTTGACGCGCGAAAACCTCAATCGAACCCGCGCCTCCCATGCAACGTCTAAGCAACTAATGGGGGTGTGACTTCAGCCGGCTGGCTTCGCCAGCGCGGATGATAGCCTGCGCGATACGCGCTGGCTTTGCAGGAGGGTGCCAATGCGATTGATTTCGAACTATCTGGTCACGACGAGTCTCGTGCTGGTGACGGCGTTTGCCGCGATGCCGGCGCGCGCCGCTGATCTGGATGCCACGTCCACGATCGACGCCGTCACGGTTTATCCCGACGGCGCGAGCGTCACCCGCGTGATCTCGCTCGATCTGCCGTCCGGCGACAACACGCTGGTGGCAAAGGATTTCCCGCCGACGCTGGACCCGTCCTCGCTGCGGGTCGAGGGCGAGGCGGGCGACCGGCTCACCATCGGTGCGATCGATACGCGGTTGCCGCGGCAGGTCGTCCCGGTCAACCTGCCAGAGATCGACAAGCGCATCGAGGCGCTGAGAGACCAGCGCGCCGATCTCGACGGCGCGATTTCTTCAGCGCAAGCGCGGCGCAAATTCGCCGAGCGGTTTGCGGAAGCCTCTCCGGCCGGATTGGGCGAGAAGGGCGAAGCACGTCCGCTCTCCGACTGGCGCGCCGCCTTTGCCGCGGTCGCGGATGAGGTCGCAACGGCCGAGGCGGCGATCCGCGATGCCCAGCGCAAGCAGCGCGACCTCGACCGCGACATCGCGCGGCTCGAGCAGGACCGCGATGCCAAGCCGCCGAGCAAGCTCGAAGTCCGCATCGATCTCGCATCGGCTGCGGCGACGAAGGCGACATTGCGCGTGACCTATTCGGTCCGCAATGCGCGCTGGACGCCGCTCTATGACGCCCGCCTCGACACCGGCGCGAAGGACCGCAAGCCGGCGCTTAAACTGGTGCGCCGTGCCGAGATCACGCAGTCGACCGGCGAGGACTGGTCGAACGTGACGGTCGGCGTCTCCACCGTCCGTGTCGCACGCGGCGGCGCCGCGCCCGATCTCAATTCGCTGGTCGTGCAGTATCCGCAGCCGCAGCGTCCGGCGATGCTCGGCGAGGCGTTTTCCAGGGGCCACGTGGCCCAGTCGGCGCCGGCGGCGCCGCCGATGTCGGAGGCCGAGAATTTTGCCAAGAAGGCAGAGAAGGCCGACGAGCAACAGGCCACCGCCGAGATCGGCGCGTTCCAGACCGCGTTCAGGATTCCCGGACGCGTCACTGTCAGCGCAAGCGAAGGCGCAAGGAGTCTCCGCATCGCCAGCACGACCATCACGCCCGATCTGATCCTGCGTTCCGCGCCGGTCGTGGATCCCACCGCCTTCCTGGAGGCAAGCTTCGTGCAGAGCGAGGATGCGCCGCTGCTGCCGGGCAAGGTCTCGATCTACCGCGACGGCACGTTCGTCGGCCGCGGCAGGATGGCGGCTGCCGGCAAGGACGAAACCGTGCGGCTCGGCTTTGGCGCCGACGACAAGGTCAAGATCGAGCGGACCGTGCTCAAGCGCAACGAAGGCTCTACCGGACTGATCGTGACCTCCAAGACCGACGAGCGCGCCTTCAAGACGACCGTGCGCAACGGCCATGATTTCCCGATCCGGATCGCGATCCAGGATCAGCTCCCGGTCAGCGAGAGCGAGGACATTGTGGTGGAAATGCTGCCGTCGACGACGCCTCCGACCACCACCAACTTCCACGACAAGCGCGGCGTGCTGGAATGGGCCTTCGAGGCAAAGCCGGCCGAGGTCAGGGACATCAACTTCGCCTGGCGCGTACGCTGGCCGAAGGACAAGGGCGTGGTGATGGTGCCGGCGGGCTGATCGCGTGAAGGCGGGGGCGGTCGCAAACAGCGGCCGCCCACCGCCTGAAATACCTCACAAAATCGCGTTCAAAAAGGAATCAGCGTTGTGTGATATGGCTCACCCCGTCCGCGCGATTATGACGCTAGCTGTTCGCCCTTGATCAGGGTGTCGGCTCGCCGAGGGCTGTTCTAATCTGGCGCGGATGCGCCGCCATTGAGGTTCAACAGGATGAAACGTTTGTTTTCCGCTATGATTGGCGTGATCACCATGACCGGCGCGGCCGGCGCCGCCGGCCAGGCGCCCGTTGCCATCGTCGAGGACGTGCAGGGCAAGGTCAGCGGCGCGGAGTTCATGGATTATGTCGTGCCGGGCCAGGTCATCAAGCTCGGAGCCGGCGGCAAGATCGTCCTCGGCTACATGAAGTCGTGCTGGCATGAGGTCATCTCCGGGATCGGCACGGTGATCGTGGGCACCGAGCAGAGCGCGGTGCATCTGGCGGAGTTCAAGGCCGATCATGTGCCGTGCGACGCGAGCCAGGCCGAACGCATCGGCAAGGAAACCGGCGAGAGCGCCGCGACCGTGGTGCGCAGCATCAGGGACGATCCCCCCAGGGGACCGCCGCCCCTGGTGCTGCACGGCCTGACGCCGATGGTCGGCATCACCGAGCGCGGCAAGCTTGTCATCGAGCGGCTCGATGTGAAGGGCGAGCGCTATGAGGTCGACCTCACCAGCGCGCCGCTAGCGCATGGCAAGTTCTACGACCTCGCCAAGTCCAACATCGCGCTGAAAGCGGGCGGGGCCTATGCGATGACGCTGAAGTCGAAGCACGTGGCCTTCGTTGTCGACGCCGACGCCACGCCCGGCGCGGGTCCGGTGATCGGGCGCCTGGTGACGCTGCAGTAAGCGCCGATGCGCCCGGGCCGAAAGCGCGCATGAGGCTCGTGAGGCGGGACGCCGTCGCGCTTTTGCTGGTCGCCCTGATTTGCGGACTTGCGACCGCGCTGCCGCCATTTGGCCAGGTCCATGGCTGGTCGATCGACATTCTCACGGCGCTGCGCTGGCAGATGTTCGGCGCGCGCCGGGATGCCGCCAGCGCGCCCGTCGCGGTGATCGCGATCGACGAGGAGACGCACAACACGCCGCCCTTCGATCATTCGCCAACACCGACCTGGACCACCGAGGTCGGCCGCGTGCTGTCGGCGGTGCTCGATGGCGGCGCCAAGGTCGCGGGCTTCGACGTCGTGTTCGCCACCTCGATCGAGCAGTCCGAGATTCCCTTCGGCGACGATATCCTGGGCGCGAAGCTGCGCGGATTCGACCGTCCGTTCCTGCGCTCGCTGGCGACCGGTGCGGCCGCGGGCAAGGTGGTGCTGGGCGAGGTGCTGCGCGATGACGGCGCGATCGGCCCTGCGGCCGGCCAGCGCATCGCGGTCCGCCAGCAACAGAATATCCGCCCGCTCAACGTTTATTTCGACCCCGACGAAATCTTCCGAAGGGTGCCGCTGACGTTCGCGGGCAAGCAAGGACCGATCCCGTCGATGGCGCTGGAACTGGCCGCGCGCGCGCAGCAGGCCGCGCCGGTGTTTGCGAAAGACGGCAGCGTGACACTCGCGGGCTATTATATCCCGAGCGCGGTGATGAACACGCTGACGCTGAATTTCGACGGCGGCGCGGCTGACATCCAGACCTATTCGCTCGCCGATCTGCGCGCCTGTGTCGAGCGCGGCGACAAGGAGTTTTTCCGCAGCCAGTTCGAAGGCAAGATCGTCATCTTCGGCACGCTGCTCGAAGCCGAAGACCGCAAGCTCACCTCCAAGCGTTTCGTGACCGGGATCGATCGGGCAAGCGCGCCGCGCTGCACATTGCCGCCTGCGCCGCCGAGCCCTGCCAAATTCAGCCGCAGCACCATCGCCGGCGTCTATATCCATGCGACCGCCGTCAACAATCTGATCGCGCGCGACGCGCTGGTCGAACTCGGCCGGGTGCCCACGATTGCGATCGCAATCGGGTTCGCCCTGCTTGCCGCGGCCGCCGCACGCCGGCTGGCGCCGGCCTTCGCTGCGCTCGCCTTCGTCGGCATGATGGCGATCTGGACGCTTGGCGCGACGCTCGCGTTCTCGAAGACGCTGGTGTTGCCGTTGAGCGAGCCGTTCGCCGCCGGTCTCGCGGCGCTGGTCATGATAACGGCCTATCGGCTGGTCGTGACCGACCGCGGCCAGCGCCTGCTGCGCAAGAGCTTTGCGCTTTACCTCGCGCCGCAAGTGATCGATCAGATGCTGCATTCCAACAAGCTTCCGGCGCTTGGCGGTGAGACGCGCAACGTCACGGTATTCTTCTCGGATCTCGCAGGCTTTTCCTCGATCGCCGAGCAGATGACGCCGACCGAGCTGGTCGAATTCATGAACGAGTATCTCTCCGCCATGACCGACATCATCGAGAGTCAGGGCGGCTATGTCGAGAAATACATCGCCGACTCCATTGTCGCCGTGTTCGGCGCGCCCGTCGACGATGCCGACCACGCGCGCCATGCGGCGCAGGCCGCGCTGCTCTGTCGTATCAGGCTCGAGGAACTCAATGAAAACTCCGCGGCGTTTCGTGGGCACAAGGTCGCGCACCGCATGGGCCTCAACTCCGGCGAGGCGCTGGTCGGCAATATCGGCTCGCGGCGGCGCTTCAATTATTCCGTGATGAGCGACGCGGTGAATGTCGCCTCGCGGCTCGAGGGCGCCAACAAATATTACGGCACGACGATCATCGCTTCGGAGACAACGGTTGCGGCGACGGGCGCGACATTCGCCTGGCGCGAACTGGATGCGACGCGGGTCAAGGGGCGCATCACGCCGGTGAAGATCTGCGAGCTGCTCGCGGAATCGGGCCAGGAGACGCCGGAACAGCGCGAAGCCGCGTCGGCCTATGCGCAGGGCCTCGCACATTGGCGGGCGCGCGAATTCGATGCGGCGGCGGCGAGCTTTTCGCGCGTGGCGGAATTCGACCCGCCGTCGGCGCTGTTCCTGCAGCGCTCGTGCGAATTCGCGAAGCAACCGCCCGATGCCGGCTGGGAGCCGGTCAGCGCGCTGGATAGCAAGTAGGCCAAGGTTCAGACGCTATCGATTGCGCTTCCTCACCTCTCCCCGCGCGCGGGGAGAGGTCGCGCCGAAGGCGCGGGTGAGGGGGACTCTCCGCGAGTCCCGATGCTGAGGTAGCCCCTCACCCCAGCTCCCCGCAAGAGCGGGGAGAGGGGGAAGAGCAGCCCTGACTATTCCTTCACCGCGCCGGTGAGGGAGGAGACGTAGTAGTCCACGAACAGCGAGTAGAAGATCGCAACCGGCAGCGAGCCGAGCAGGGAGCCCGCCATCAGCGCGCCCCATTGATAGACGTCGCCGGTGACGAGCTCGGTCAGGATTGCGACCGGCACGGTCTTGTTGGCGCCGCTCTGGATGAAGGCAAGCGCGTAGATGAACTCGTTCCAGGACAGGGTAAAGGAGAAGATGCCGGCCGAGATCAGGCCGGGCACGGCGAGCGGCAGCGTGATCTTGCGCAGGATCTGCAGCCGTGTTGCGCCGTCGACCAGCGCGCATTCCTCCAGCTCATACGGGATCGACTTGAAATAGCCGATCAAAAGCCAGGTGCAGAACGGCACCAGAAAAGTCGGATAGACCAGGATCAGCGCCAACGGGCTGTCGAACAGGCCGAACTGCACCACCACCGTTGCGAGCGGAATGAACAGGATCGACGGCGGCACGAGATAGGCGAGATAGATGCCGAGCCCCACATAGGGGCTGCCGCGGAAGCGCAGCCGCTCGATCGCATAGGCCGCAAGGGTGCTTGCGAACAGCGAAAGAAACGTCGCGCCGGTGGCGACGAACATCGTCGTCCTCAGCCAGCGCGGATAGGAGGTTTCGAACAGCAGATGCTTGATATGCAGGAGCGTCGGCGAGGAGATCCAGAACGGATTGTGCGCCTTGTAGTTCAATAGCTCCGCGTTCGGTTTGAACGAGGTGACCGCCATCCAGTAGAACGGAAACAAGAGGATGATGACGAAGCATGCGAGCGGCAAATAGATCATCATCATGCGCCGCGCGCGCGAATCCCATTGCATCGCCTCGGGCGCGGCGCTGGTGGTATTGGCGGGCTGCGCGACCGCGTCAGTCATCGGCTTCCCCCTGCTGCCATTTGCGGCGCGCCAGGCCGAAATAGGAGAACAGCGTGGCGAACACCAGGAACGGTATCATCGAGACCGCGATCGCCGCGCCTTCGCCGAGCTCGCCGCCGGCGATGCCGCGCTGGAAGGCAAGCGTCGCAAGCAGATGGGTGGAGTTGACCGGGCCGCCTCGGGTGATGGCGTAGACAAGCTGGAAGTCGGTGAAGGTGAAGATGATGGAGAAGGTCATGACGATCGCCAGTATGGGCATCATCATCGGGAAGGTGATGTAGCGAAATCGCTGCCAGCTTGTGGCGCCGTCGAGCATCGCCGCCTCATAGAGCGAAGGCGAAATGGTCTGCAGACCCGCGAGCAGCGAGATCGCGACAAAGGGAATACCGCGCCAGATATTGGCTGTTATCAGCGAGAAACGCGCGGGCCAGGGCGCGCCGAGGAAATCGATATTGGTCGTGCGGAGATGCAGCACGTCGACCAGCAGATAGGAGATGATGGAGAATTGTGGATCGTAGATCCACCAGAATGCCAGCGCCGACAGCACGGTCGGCACGATCCAGGGCAACAGCACGATGGCGCGGATCAGGCTCTTGAACGGAAAATGATTGTTGAGCAGCAGCGCGAGCCAGAAGCCGAGCGCGAATTTGCCGAAAGTCGCGACTGCCGTGTAGAAGATGCTGTAGAACACCGCGTTCCACCACAGCGGATCGGTCAGGAGGTACTGGAAGTTCTCGAGGCCGATGAAGACGCCGCGGCGGCCGATGGTGGTGTCGGTAAAGGCGAGCCAGACGCCGAGGCCGAGCGGATAGGTGAGGAAAACGGTGAGCAGGCCGATGGCGGGCGCGAGACAGACGACGATCAGAAACGGCTTGTAGTCGAGCAGCCGGGCAAACCTGTTGGGTTGCCGCTGCACCAGACTCCGCGAAGGCATCGTCGTGACTGACATCGCATCCCACTTCACGTCATTCCGGGTTCGATGCTTCGCATCGCCCCGGAATGACGAACCTTACCGCCTGAAATACCGCTTCGCCCGGCGCTCGGCTTCCGCGGCGGCGGCCTCGGGCGTCGCGGCGTCGGTGGCGACCGAGGCGCACATCTGCACCAGCACGTAATCGGCGTTGATCGCGCCGGTCGCGGTCGAGATCGGGCCTTTGTAGCCGTTGTAATAGGTACTCTTCATCGTATCCTTGAAAATCTTGATGTTGGGATCGCCGGACCATACGGCGGCATCCGCATAGGCCGCGAGCGGCTGTGCCCAGTAGCCGCTGTTGGCGTTGAGCCAGGGTTCATACTGCTCCTTCTCCAGCATGGACTGCAGGAACGCCTTGGCGGCGTTGGGGTAGGGGCTGTGCTTGAACACCATCGCGTTCAGTGTCAGTCCCCCCATCGGCGAAATCGGGGCGAGCCCCTTTGGGACGAGCTGATGCTCGGTATCGTCGGCGATGGCTTTCGTCGCCGGATCGTTCTTCAGCGAGAAATACAGCGACACGCCGTTCGCGGTCAGCGAAATATCCTGGGCCGAATAGGCGCGGTTGTTGCTGACGTCGTTCCAGGATGGCGTGCCCGCAATGAAGGTCGGATAGAGCTCCTTCAGATATTTCAGGGCTGCCACCGTCTCCTTGCTGTTGATGATGACGTTGCCCTCTTCGTCGAGCAGCGAAGCGTTGTGCGACCACAACAGCCAGCTCGCAAAGCCGTTACCGTCGCCGACGGCGTTGCCGAGGGCAAATCCCGCGGGCTTGCCGGCGGCTTTGAGCTTCTGGCACAGCGTGAGGAAGCCCGCATGGTCGTCCGGAACCCTGTCGTAACCGATCTGCTGGAGGACCGATTTACGGTACACCAGAGGGCCGCCCGAAGCGCCGAAGGGCAGGCCGATCCAGGTGTTGCTCTTGGTCTTCTTGCCGTAGCGCTGCGCGAGCGCAAGCCAGCCGCCGTATTTCTTGTCGAGATAATCCGCGACGTCCGTCAGCTCGATCAGCTTGTCGACATAGATATGCGGTGCGTCCGAGAAGCCGATGATGATGTCGGGCCCGGCGCCGGAGTTCGCGGTCACAGCGGTTTGCTGGTTGATGTCCTCCCAGCCGACGAAGTCGACCTTGACCTCGACACCGGTCGTTTCCGTGAAGCGCTTCGCGTTGGCGCGGAACACGTCCTCGTCCGGCTGCACGAAACGCACCGGGCGCAGCAAGCGCAAGCTCGCACCCTTCTCGATCGGCAGCGAGGGAGCCGGAACATCAGCGGCATTGATGGCGGCGGCGGCCGGCCGCGCACCCGTCGCGGCCAAAGCCGCGGCGGACGCACCGAGGCGCAGCGCATCACGGCGCGTGATTTCGCTTGTCATCGCTCTCTCCCTTTTCTTCTTGCCCCCGGCGTTGAATCGCCGGTGAACGCGAGTTTTTGCCCTAGCTGTTCGGTCCGCGATCCATGCTGACCGGCTGCCAGCGCCGCAATTGCGTGTTCTGCAGCACCGACGGGTTGACGCAGCTTACCGGCCACATGCCTTGCAGCACCAGTGACAATTCGTAGCCCACCCGCCGCTTGCGCGCCTCGTCGAAACGTGCCGAGGCCGACGCCACGTGCGCGGTCAGGGTCGTGGTCTCCATGCGGAGCAGCGGATTGTTGTGCGAGGGCGGCTCCTTCTCCAGCACGTCGAGCGCCGCATGCGCGATCCAGCCTTCCTGCAGCGCCTTGATCAATGCTTCCTCGTTGACCGTTGCGCCGCGGCCGGTATTGATGAAGACTGCGGTCTTCTTCATCTGCTTGAAGTGCGTTTCACCGAGCATGTGATGCACCTCGGGCCGCGCCGGCGCGTGCATCGAGACGAAATCGGACTGCGACAGCACTTCGGAGAGCGTTGCCGGCATCACGCCGTGATCGTACATCAACGTTTCCTGGATGAAGGGATCGTACGCCATCAGCCGCAAGCCGAAGGGCGCGGCGCGCTTGGCCACCGCGCGCGCGACGCGGCCGAAGGAGACGAAGCCGAGCGTTTGTCCCATCAGCCGCGGAATTTTCAGCAGCGCCGGCCGTCCCTCGGACCAGCGGCCCTCGCGCACCATCTTGTCCTGTTCGACGAGCCGGCGGAAGCCGGCGAGCAGCAGCATCATGGCGTGGTCGGCGACTTCCTCGATGAAGGTGTCGGGAATGTTGGTGACGGGAATGCCGCGCGCGGTCGCTGCCTTGACGTCGACCGAGTCGACGCCGACGCTGCCGAGCGTGATCACCTTGCAGTTCTCGAGCTGATCGATGATCGCTTTGGTGATCGGCATGCCCTTGGCGTAAATGGCGTCCGCGGTCTTGGCGGCGGCGACGAACTCGGCCTCGTTGGCCGGCGCTTCGATGATCTCGGCTCCGATCGGATCGAGCGCCTCCTTCTCATAGGCATAACCGCCGCCGGCGACCGTGAAACTCGCGCCTTTCGGCGTCACCACCTTGTAGTTCGACATCGATCGCTCCCGCTTTTCTTTTGGCTGCTTGCTGGCAGTCATCTTCTTGAGGTGAGGCATCAAAGCATGGCCGGCCGCGGCTCGGCTAGGCCCCAAACGCAATCGAGGATTGCACCGATTTCGAGGGAGTCAGTCAGGTGGAGTAATTCGCACGCCGAACGTGCGCTTCACCCGAATTTCTACGGAGCGTGTCGTAAGGAAGCGCTAGGGAATTCACCCTATCGTGAGCTGAATTATCCGTTAATCGCGACCTCTCGCGCCGAAAATCCCCTCCGGAGATACCCGCTGTGAAGGTTAACAATCTGAAGATTGCCCCCAAGCTCGGCATTCTCCTGGGTATCACGCTGGTCGGGCTCGGCGCCGCCGGTATCCTGGCGGGCTACCTGGTGCAACGGGAAATGATGAACGCCCGCATCGAGCAGATCCACGCCATCGTCGACATGGCGCGCAACATGGCGGCCGGCCTGCAGAAGGAAGTGGAAGCCGGCAAGCTC
>Ga0210403_10000986_pt1 | contig 27956 bp, 23 predicted proteins | sample IncBWC19MmetaG_FD_150863 | JGI IMG/M metagenome (GOLD analysis project Ga0210403, IMG submission 150863) | Forest soil microbial communities from Barre Woods Harvard Forest LTER site, Petersham, Massachusetts, United States - Inc-BW-C-19-M | ecosystem: Environmental > Terrestrial > Soil >...
GTGATTACGGGCTATAGGGACAAGCGTTTCGAAATCGTCGAAGCTGCCGGTGTTGACATCGCCTGCCTGCAGCAAGACTATCGCAGGCTCGCGGCCAATCTGGCGCAACTCCGCATCGAGGGCAGTCGGGTCGAGTGCGCCATCGCCGTTGACTCGCAGTTGGGTGACCGATTGATCACCGAAACCGAGCAGATGCAGCGTTCGATCGATGGTGGCATGCCTAACACCGCACAAGACACGAATTTGCGGCGAGCCGCTCATACCTTCTCGCTCAACATCCCAACCTTGTTTTTTCAGCAACCATGTCCGCGCCGCAGCGAGACATGTTGTGTGGGCCATTTGGCAACCGGTTACGAGCGCGAAGGACGACGAGGCTGGCAGCCGGAACAAATCTTTCAACCACGAGCCTACTGCCTCCTCGACGATTGCTGATGCCGGACTCACACTGTACAAACCCGCATTCTGATCCCAAGTGGAGGTCAGCCAGTCCGCGGCGAGTGCTGAGGGCAGGCTGCCACCAATGACCCAAGCGTAAAAACGGGCATTCACCGAATTGTTGAGGCCGCCTTCAATATCTTTCACAAGATCGCGAACGACGGAATCTGCCGGCAGTGGGTCCTGATTCCACTCTTTGCACAGCCGGTGCCGAAGGGTCTCGAGCGAGGCAGTGGGACCAACCGAACGCTCGTCCACATTCCGCAGGTATTCGAGCGCGTGATGCATGGCGGTCTCGAGAGCGGGGTAGAAATCTTTTCGCATATCTGATCTTAGCTCGTGCTTATTTTTGTGAACAAGCGGCACCTGTTTGCGTGCAGCATTCGGAGGTCGGAAGCCTCTCTCTACTTTGAGTTTAGCGAAAGGTCATACGCGCGGTAATCACAGAAATCTCTTGCGTTCCGCGATGGCAGATGTAATGTTCACAGCGGAGAAAAACGAGCCATGTGCTTTTCAGCGACAGCGAACTTTGTTGGCAGCGGAGTTCTTGGCGCCGTAGGCGTGGTCACGTTGACAAAGGTGAAACATAGGCGTGAACTGCTCTTCGCGGCATTGCCTGTGCTATTCGCGATCCATCAATTCATCGAAGGATTCGTCTGGCTCGGCTTAGACAAAATTCTCTCGCCCACGGTGGCGCACGACATGGGCGCAGCCTTCATGCTCTATGCGCAGGGACTGCTCCCTTTCCTGCTGCCGCTGAGCGTGTATCTTTTCGAGCCAGATAAAAGCAGCCGCGCTCGCATGCTGCCGTTTGTCGTGCTCGGCGTAGGAACGACGCTCTACATACTGTGGGCATTGACGGCTTATCCGTTACAGCTATACGTAAAGAGAGACAGTATCGTGTACATCAATCAAGCCACGAACAACACGGCGGTCGCTGTGCTTTACGTGATTGTCACTTGTGGCTCGCTATTTTTCTCGAAAATAAAAATGATGGTAGTCTTCGGCGCGGCAAACCTGGCGATTCTCCTGATCGTAATGGCATTCAAGCGCTACGCCTTCACGTCGCTCTGGTGCGCGTACGCAGCAATCGCAAGCGTAATCATCCTCGCCTATTTCTGGAAGAGCATTGAAGAGCGTCCGTTCCGGTATGCGTAGCAATGCAATCTCCGACTCAGCCCGCTCAACCGGTACGAGTACTAAGAAAATCAGAGCGTGATCTTCTACTGATTTCTCCGGTAGATGATGTTTTTTGGCCCGCCATCGATAATCTTGAAATCTGCCGGCACCGCGAATAGCGATGGGTCCGGTTCCGCGCGGACGATGTTGGTTAATTGGAATGTCTGTTCTCCCATTCGCGGATCGTTCCGCTTGCTGGAGACAATCGTCTTGAGGTCAGGCGAAGTCCATACCTCGGTAACAATAGTGATCGCTCGCTCGTTTCCCATTTGACCGGCAGGAATCGTACGCGTGGTGCGAACTCCATTTGCAACGACCCCTTCGATCGTTTGTGAGCCGAGGGATTCCGTGGTTGCTCCGGATTGATCATCGTCGGGCAGATGTTTCGCTAAGGCAATCGGAGGAAGTGGCGGCGGAGGAAGCGGAGGCACACCGCCGCCGTCCGCTGTCTGTATCAAAAAGCCCGAGCTGACGACTTCTTGACCAGGTGCTCCGGCGGGAGGCGCCGGGTTTTTCCACGCCGTCTTATCGGCCAAATTCAAGGTGAAGGACGTGCCCGCAACGGGATCTTGAATGAAGACGAGACGCGGGGCGTTCGTGGCGGAAAGATTGCCAATTGCTGGCAGAGCAGCGTCCTGACGCGTGCGGCCCTGTGAATCCCTTGCAATCGTCCCAGTGTTGGATTGAACGATGCGATTGCCATCCGCGAGCGTCTGGATCGATTCGTTGGTAATCGTCGCGGAATAAGGCGCACCCTTAATCGGAGCTGCGGATCCTTTTTCGAAGGCGCCAAAGGCAATCGCAGTGGCAGGTCCAGCGCTTTGATACATGACGTTGCCCCTATCCTGGGCGAATGCGCAGGAAGAAACTGCGAGAGTAATAAAGATCAATGCGAGTTTCATTTTCTGTAGTTCTCCTTTTCAATTCACTTAAATCACGGCTGCAGACGAAGTCCCTGAGCAGATCCATCGTCAGCAATATCGAGCTCAGCAATAAAGTTGATCCCCTCCGGGACAGCCCCAGGGGGGAACATGGCTTCGGCTGGGATGACGATCTGGACGGCTGGTCCAGCTAGTGTCCAACCAGCATTTGCCATTTTCGTGCGCGGAACAGGACGCCGTCGATGAACCGTCTTGACTGGCCTTGGCGCGGTTTCTCGGACAACGGCCGCGGCGGCCTCGGCCGCTCGCGAGCGTATGGGAATTTGCTTGACGGATACACGTACGAACACCAGGGACAGCACTGCGGCCACGGCAACGGCTGATAGGACAGGGATCCAGTGCCGTCGCTTAAAAGGCATCGGCGTCTTTTGCCCAACGGCGGCATCGCAGTAGGCGACGAAGCTAGCGCTCACTTGCTCATACGCATCGATACGCCGCCCGCATTCCGCACAGGCAAGGACGTGACGATCGACATCGGCGGCTTCGTTGTCTGGAAGCTCACGATCCATCCACGCGACCAGCTTTCCTGAATAGTCACACATTGCATTTCTCCGCTAGTTTCTTGATTGCGCGATCCACGGTATCGGCTACCGTGGAAGTTGAAATCCCGAGGACTTCGCCGATCTCGCGATAACGCAACCCACTTGCGCGAAGCAGGAGGCATTCCCGTTCGGACTCCGTCAGCAGGCGGATCGCCTTTCCCAGCCGGCGGAATTTTTCCTTTTCAAGTACCACTTGCTCTGGCGTCGCTGCTTGCGAAATCGAATCGGCGTCGAGATCAAGCTGCGTGCCAAATCGCCGATCGTAACTTTGCTGGCGATTTCTAGCCCGATTGTGTGCGACCCGAAACAACCAGCTGCGAATGTTGTCTTGCGGTCCGCCGGAGACCAGGTGCTTGTGCAGGCTAAGAAAAGCGTCTTGCACCACATCCTGCGCTTCGTCACTCGACAGCCCCAGGCAGACCAGATATCGGAGCAGTGGTTTGCGCAATTCGCGATACAGGGTGGTAGCCTCGCATGAGTCGGTCGCAAAGCGCGAGAGCGGCAGGACCAACGGTAAGGAATCGCCACTCATAAATGCCCCTGCATCGCGCCTCTATTCATAGAACAACTCAGGTTTCCGATTTTCCGGTTCAAAGTTGGGCAGCCGGTTCAGGAGATAGCTTCTAGTAAGATGTTGATCCGGATGCCCAAGAAGCTTTCTCACTACGACCGCGCTGGACGCGCCTCCATGGTTGACGTCTCCGCTAAGTCCGTAAACAAGCGTACCGCTGAAGCCAGCGCTTTTGTTGCCCTCAAGCCTAAAGTTCTCAAAACGCTCCCGAAGAATCCCAAAGGTGACCCGCTGGAGGTTGCGCGCCTCGCTGGAATCATGGCGGCGAAGCGGACTTCTGAGCTGATTCCGATGTGCCATCCCTTGCCTCTTTCGCACATTGATGTGACTCTTCGGCTATGCGAGAATGGCGTCGCTATTCACTCAACTGTGACTACAACCGCCGCCACCGGAGTGGAGATGGAGGCGCTGGTTGCGGTCAGCATTGCCGCGCTGACCGTGTACGATATGTGCAAAGCGCTCGATAAAGGAATTGAGATTCGCGAAGTAGTGCTGGAGCGGAAGTTCGGCGGCAAGTCGGGCGACTATAACCGGCGCGGGAAAACTCGTCGCCGCGGGAAATAGCTTCCGGGAGCACGGAGTTTCTCGGCAGCCTGTATAACGACGAAGAAATCATCGCATGGCAAATAACGTCAAGCTACTGCTGGTCGATGACAATCCCATGGTCCTTGGGATGCTGCGGGACGCGCTGACTCCGCTGGCGATCGTGAGTACGGCGAGCGATGGAGCTGACGCGCTGCTGAAGGCCGTCGAGGACGTTCCCGACTTGCTGGTGAGCGACTACCGCATGCCCGGCATGGATGGGCGGCAGTTGGTTGAAAAATTGAAGAGCCGCCCTGCGACTGCGGGAATTGCGGTAGTGCTAGTCGCCACGAAAGTCGATATCACCGAGAAGCTTTCCATGCATGAGCATCCTGTAGATGACTTCCTGGAAAAGCCGTTCTTCCTGAAAGAAGCCACGCACCGCATCAAGCGGTTAATCGACAAGATTGCGCTGGAGAAGATGGCGAAGTCCACCGCGTCCGATGGGGTGGTTCGCGGCAATCTTTCACAGATGAATGTGATTGATCTCGTGCAGTCCCTCGAAATGGGACGTAAGAGCTGTTCTCTCACTATGGTCGACGGAAAAGATAAATGCGAAATGTTTTTTCAGGAAGGCCAGGTCGTGCATGCGGTTTATGGCAGCCTTGCCGGGGATGCAGCTGTATTCAAAGTTCTTAGATGGACGGGCGGAAACTTCCAAATTAATTTCGAAGCGAAAACGTCGCAGCAAACGACAACCTTGAACACGCAAGGTCTCCTGATGGAAGGCCTGCGCCTGCTGGATGAGTCTAATCGCGATAGCGGCGAAGCCAAGCGCGTGGAGGAAGAAGATGTCCTCCTCGACTCGTGAAGCTGCGGTAATAACCGTGAGTGATTCTTGCGCGAGCGGAGCACGAATCGATCAATCGGGCCCAGCTGTCAGTATTTTCCTCCGAGAAAACGGCTTTGTCGTCGTAGCCGCAAAAGTCGTACCGGACGAACTATCAGAAATTCAGCGGGCTATTCTTAAATTGACTGCTAGCGCAAGTCTTATCGTTACCACAGGCGGAACAGGAATTGCCCCGCGAGACGTCACCCCTGAAGCGACACGCGCTATTTGTGATCGTCTTATAGAAGGAATCCCGGAACGCATGCGGTCTGAAGGCAGCAAGAAAACTCCTTTCGCTGCGCTCAGTCGTGGCCTGTGCGGAATCTGCGGAACATCGTTAGTTCTGAATCTGCCCGGAAGTCCCAAGGGTGCGCTCGAATCTTTGGAGTCCGTAATTGATCTGTTGCCGCACGCTTTGCAACTTGTGAATGGGAACACCGCACATGAGGACAAACAGCTGTGACAAAAGACGAGGCCCGGATTCTGGGCAACAATTGGATTGCCGCTTGGAACGCTCACGATCTGGACTTGATCATGGCGCACTACGAGGATGCAATCGAATTGACTTCGCCGGTTGCCGCTCAACTATTGGGAATCCCGGATGGCAAGGTGGTCGGAAGGGCGAACTTGAGGGCTTACTTTAAGCGAGGTCTAGAAGCTTACCCGGGACTCCACTTCATTCTGGAGGACCTACTCTTGGGCGTAGACAGCATGGTCCTCTACTACACAAATCAAAAGGGGACACGCACGGCAGAGTTCATGGAGTTGTCGGCGATTGGAAAAGTGACGCGCGTAGTGGCGAACTACAGTGTTTAGCGACTGCAGAGTTTCCTTTTACACATCCCTCTTATCAGGTTCTTTTGTCTAGCTAGAAGCTGCGCTTGGAGCTAAATTCGTCGTTTGAAAACAATCAAGCACATTCTTTCTCGATACTCCGCGTTCCTCTGGGCGCTGCTTAAGCCGCTTGGGGCTTGGGGAATATTCCTTATCGCCGCTCTCGACGGCTCGATTGTCGGGCTTCCAGTCGATGTGGTGGTTGCTGGATATGTGTATCAGAACCCAGCGCGGCTTCTGCTATACGTGCTGATGGCATCGGCTGGGTCCGCTTTCGGGAGCATTATTATCTACGTTATCGGATACAAGGGCGGCGAAGAACTTCTTCGGAAGCGGATTCCAGCGGAGCGCTTTGAGAAAATTCATGGAACGTTCGAGAAGCATCCGTTTTGGAGTTTGATGTTTCCCGCGATGTTGCCTCCACCGACGCCGTTTAAGTTATTTGTATTGGCTGCGGCGGCGTCGGAGATGGGATTCTGGAAGTTCTTGCTGGCGATATTCTCCGGGCGCGTGGTCAGATTTCTAATTTTGGCGGTTTTGATTCTGAAGTTTGGTCCGGGATTCGTTCACGTTCTCGCCGAGCTGTTCCGGGCGCATTTGTATTGGATATGGATTATTTTGGCGGTTGGGCTGACTGCTGGAATACTGATGGCGAAGAGACGGTCGGGCCGATCTCGCCCTACCCCTGTTAAGAATTCGTAAAATTGAGAATGCATAATCGAGCTACGCTCGATTGGACAGACGAGGGCAAGGCTGTCCCTACGTGAGCCGACTGCTACGCGGCTGCGTCGTGTTCGCCATCTCCGCGGAACGGCTTTGATATTTGCAACAGAACGAACGGCGTCGCGAACATCGCGGCTGTGAACAGCAAGTCCCCTACAAGGGCCCGCTCAAAGAAAGGCAAGCCCACAACGTAGCAAGTGATTAATCCCGCCAGGGTTCTCGGATACATGTCTGTCCACGAAGCCCAAACAGCAAAGTTGCTTAGCAGGAAAAATGAAACCGAACTGGCCAATGCCGCGACAACAACGCGCAAGGGCTTAGCGTTCTCACGAAGGTGTGTGCCTAGCCACAAGATCGCTGCGTACCATGCGAAGGTTACATAGTGATCCCAGGTGAAGGGGTAGGTGTAGACAAATTTGGTGAGGATTACATCTGAGGCCGCCATCAATACGAGCGGGATCCATAGCTGACGCCGCGATCCGCGAGCGCCGAAGAAAAGCAGCGATGCAGCCACGGGAGTAAATCCCAGGGGATGGTAGGGAACGAACCGGAATAAGAATGCAAAGAGAATAAAGATATACGGCAGCATGGTCACCTCAGAATGTCCAACCTACGATTGTGTCTCTTGAGGCGAAACTCGTCAAGCGCGGGGGGCTGAGGCAAGTCCCAGTACGGGGACGCGCAGAATTGATGGTGATACTCGGGCGATGTACACTTACCAAACCGAAGCGCGCCCGTAGCTCAGATGGATAGAGCGGCAGCCTCCGGAGCTGTAGGTCGGGAGTTCGAATCTCTCCGGGCGCACCATATTCCTTGGCTGAGCATCTTCGCCTTTAGCGACTCTTCAGCGTTAAGGATGTTTCATCTATCTCATGTATTTGTCGGAGCAGGGGTTGCCTTCGCTTTTTGGTCACTTTCGTATAGTTACTGCTGACAGGCACTCTCGTCACCTTGTTGCAAACCTCAGCGTGCGTCACCCTAAGCTGGAAGGTCTCCCACCGTTTCCAGCGTGCATATGAGTGATCCACTATCCGCTTCGACAGGTGCTGACTGGACTAAGTTGCTTACCGATCACGAGCTGATCCCGCACTTGAGTATGCTTCTACAGGCGTATCGAGACGCTCCGCCGGATAAGCGCGACGAGATCCTGATTGAGACGCTAAGAAAAATCAAAAGTGCGTCGCTAAAGCCGACAACGGCTCGGCTTACGAGCGAGCCGGCGGGAGTTTCGATTCAATCGCCACCCGCTAACACTCAAGTGACTCCGCCGTTTGAGCCGGAGTTATTCACAGCGACCCGCGGGGAGGACCGCCGCCGTCATGCACGTATGAAATGTTTTGTGGCCGTGGAACTCCGGCTTGAGGGTTCCAACACTCCTCTTTGGGGGAACCTCTCCAATAGCAGTATGGGCGGATGTTTCGTCGAGACTGCCGCACCAATTGTTACTGGAACAAAATTGGAGATTGGACTCTGGGTGGCAACTGGCAAGATCTGGATCAAGGGTCTTGTGCTGAACGGAGTCGTGACGCGCACGAATCCATCGGTTGGAGCTCGCGTCAAATTCGATGATTTGGCCGTATTACAACGTGAAACTCTGCGTCAATTCATGAAGCTCGTCGATAACACCACCAAAAACTACCAGGCCGAGCACGGATACCTCGCGCAATTGAAGCGTTAGCTATTCGCCGGCCGAGTTATCCTCTCGTTCTCTCAGGATCGACCCTCCGTTCCGAACTCTGTAACACGACCGGAATGCCCCATCCTCCCTGTTCCTTGAAATATCTTGAAACTTCCAGCATCAGCGCACGTCTTAGAAGAAGTTGATAAACTTTATGTGAACTTGCAATCAGCCGGACAGTAGCTGTGGAAGAATACTCAGTTCTTGACTGAGGGGTAGGGCACGCCTTTCAGGCGCGCCGTAAGTGCGATAAATGTTTCGTCGACCCGACAGGAAGCGGGGCCCTACCCATCTGAGATGGCTTCCTGGTTCCATTTGTGCAGAGCAGACCTTTCAAGGAGATTTTCATGGTGGCGAGCGAACAAACATTGCTGACCAGCCAGCAACTGGACACCCTATCCATAAATACAATTCGCACCTTATCGATGGATGCCGTGCAGAAGGCGAACTCTGGACATCCGGGCACTCCGATGGCTCTGGCTCCAGTCGCTTATACGCTGTGGCAAAACTTCTTACGTTACGATCCGCAGGACCCCATCTGGCCAAATCGCGACCGCTTTATTCTTTCTAACGGACACGCGTCCATGTTGCTGTACTCGCTGCTTCATCTCACCGGCGTCCGTGAAGTGAGTCCCGACTACAAGGTATTAGACGAGCTCGCCGTCAAACTTGAGGACATCGAGAAATTCCGCCAGATCGGTAGCAAATGTCCTGGACATCCCGAATATCACCTCACTTCGGGTGTCGAAACTACCACCGGTCCTTTGGGTCAGGGTGTCGGAAATAGTGTCGGGATGGCCATGTCGGGCAAGTGGTTGGCGCAATATTTCAATCGTCCTGGCTTCGAGCTTTTCAATTACAACGTTTACGCCTTCTGCGGAGATGGCGACATGATGGAAGGGATCTCCAGTGAGGCGGCGTCGATCGCGGGACATCTAAAACTCTCGAATTTATGCTGGGTCTACGACAACAATCACATCACGATTGAGGGCAATACCGCCCTGGCGTTCAGTGAAGATGTTGCCGCACGATTCAAAGCCTATGGCTGGAATGTCACGCATGTTCTCGACGCCAACGATTTAATTGCGCTGAGCAAGGCTTACAACTTCTTCTTGGATTCAAAGAGCGGACCCACGCTGATCATTGTCGACAGCCACATTGCGTTCGGTTCCCCCAATAAGCACGACACTAAGGAAGCTCATGGTGAAGCGTTGGGCGAAGAAGAAGTAAAGCTCGCCAAGAAAGCTTATGGATGGCCTGAGAACGCGCATTTTCTCGTTCCGGATGGGGTTCGCGAAAATTTCGACCAGGGTATTGGGAAGCGCGGTCGCCAACTCCGGCAGGAGTGGACGAAACTGTTCGCCGACTATGGGAAGCAGTACCCGCAGTTCGCCGACAATCTCAATCGGATGCTGCGGCGCGAACTTCCTGATGGATGGGACAAAAATCTGCCAACGTTCCCAGCGGATGCAAAAGGCGTGGCAACGCGCGATAGTTCCCAAAAGGTGCTGAATGTTTTAGCGCAAAATATTCCCTGGTTGATTGGCGGGTCGGCGGATTTGTATCCGTCGACAAAAACCCGTTTGACATTCGAGGGCGCAGGAGATTTCGAAGCGAACAATTATTCGGGAAGGAATCTGCACTTTGGTATTCGCGAACATTCCATGGGCGCCATCGTCAACGGCATGTCGCTATGCAAACTGCGCGCATATGGATCGACATTTCTGATTTTCAGCGACTACATGAGACCGCCAATCCGCCTCGCCTCGCTGATGGAAATTCCTGTAGTCCACGTTTTCACTCACGATTCGATTGGCTTGGGGGAAGACGGCCCGACGCATCAACCGGTCGAACAACTGCCATCGTTGCGCGCGATTCCCGGCCTTCTGGATCTGCGCCCCGGTGATGCCAATGAAGTTGTCGAAGCCTGGAAAGTAATTATGCACCTTAAGCATAAGGAAGCTCTGCTGGTTCTAACCCGCCAGGCTATCCCAACATTTGATCGCACAAAGTATGCGTCCGCGGAAGGTCTGGCCAAGGGTGCTTACATTTTCGCCGATGCTCCCAATGGAAAGCCGGACGTTATTCTGATCGCGTCGGGAAGCGAGCTGTCGCTTTGCGTTAATGCCTACGAGCAGCTTAAGACAGAAGGCATCAACGCTCGCGTTGTAAGCATGCCGTCGTGGGAGTTGTTCCATCATCAGAGCGAAGAGTACCGGCGGAGCGTATTTCCGCCGCAGGTCAAGGCTCGAGTAGCGGTTGAGCAAGCCGCCAAGATGGGTTGGGCGCAGTATGTAGGGCCAACCGGCAAAATAATTGGGATGGAGACATTCGGCGCGTCTGCTCCCCTTAAAGACTTGCTCAAGAAATTTGGATTCGAGCCCGAAAAAGTCGTGGAAGCCGCGAAAGAATCAATCAAGCTCTCGAAACTATCTAACTAAAAATCATCGATTCCGAATCATTCGATTTGCGAGGCTAATATGCAACCTACCGGAGTTCTGGAAACCGCAAAAGCCACCAATCCACTTAAAGATTTGCTGCAATTTGGCCAGTCGGTCTGGCTCGACTACATACGAAGAAATCTCATTACGAGCGGCGAATTGAGGCGCCTGATCGATGAGGACGGCTTACGCGGCATGACCTCGAATCCATCGATTTTCGAGAAGGCAATTGCGGGCAGCACTGATTATTCGGATTTGCTCAAGTCTTTGAAGCCGAGAACCGATCTGGATGCCAAGGGAAGATTCGAGATTCTTGCCATTCGCGATATTCAGGATGCCGCCGATATTTTGCGTCCGGTTTACGACAGCAGCAAGCGCCGAGATGGGTATGTGAGCCTGGAAGTTTCTCCGTATCTGGGGCGCGATACGCAAGGCACGATCGCTGAGGCGCGCAGATTGTGGAAAGAAGTCAATCGCGAAAACGTGATGATCAAAGTGCCGGGGACGACCGAAGGAATTCCGGCCTTTCAGCAGTTGATCAGCGAAGGCATAAACATCAATGTGACGCTGTTATTTTCGCGAGAAGTCTACAAGAGAGTTGCGGAGGCTTACATCGCCGGCCTGGAAAAAGCGGCTGCCGCTGGTCTTGACCTCAGCAGGATCGCGAGTGTCGCCAGCTTCTTCATCAGCCGCATCGACAATGCTGTAGATGCGGTCGTCGAGGCACGCATCAAGGCATCGAAAGATAGTAGTGAGCAAGAAAACCTGAAGAGCGTGTTGGGCAAAGTTGCGATAGCCAATGCCAAACTTACCTACGAAACTTATTTGCAGATTTTCAGTGGGGACCGATGGAATAAACTTGCCGCCAGAGGCGCGCAAACGCAGCGCCTTTTGTGGGCGAGCACCAGTACGAAGAATCCGAAATACAGCGATGTGCTTTACGTCGAAGAACTAATCGGGCGCGACACCGTAAACACGATTCCACCCGCTACCCTGGACGCGTTCCGCGATCATGGTCATCCTCGCGAAAGCCTCACCGAGAATTTGGACGAAGCCAAGAACACTATGCAGACAGTCGCAAAGCTCAAGATTTCAATGGAGGAGATCACCGACAAGTTGACTGACGATGGCGTGAAGCAATTCGAGGATGCGTTCGACAAACTGCTCGCGGCGGTCGAAAAAAGTTCGAAGTCTGAAGTCGCTCCCAAAGTAAGCCAGCAGACTTACAAGTTGCCCGATGCTTTGGCGAAATCTGTAAAGACAAATATCGACGATTGGCGGGCGTCCGGAAAAGTTCGCAGGCTATGGCAACACGATGCATCGCTGTGGACGGGAACGGATGAAGCCAACTGGCTGGGATGGCTCGGCATAGTTGAAGAGCAGATCGCGAATGAGGGAAAGTTCAAGAGCCTTGCCGATGAGATTAAGCGGGAAGGCTTCACCGATATTCTGCTGCTGGGCATGGGCGGATCGAGTTTGTGCCCCGAAGTGCTGGAGAAGACTTTTGGACGCATTCCGGGATTCCCGCAGTTGCGCGTGCTCGATTCGACAGACCCAGCGCAGATCAAGGCATCTGAACAAAAGATCAATCTGCCGAAGACTCTGTTTGTTGTTTCCAGCAAATCCGGTACGACTCTCGAGCCAAACATCTATAAGCAGTATTTCTTTGAACGGGCGAAACAAGCGATCGGCGCGGAAAAGGCCGGGAGCCATTTCATTGCCATCACCGATCCAGGCTCAAAGTTGCAGCAGGTGGCCGAGGCCGATCACTTCCGGCACATTTTTAATGGTGTTCCCAGCATCGGCGGCCGGTACTCGGCGTTATCGAATTTTGGAATGGTCCCAGCGGCAATCATGGGTCTTGATCTTTCGAAATTTCTCGATCGTACCCATGAAATGGTAGAAGCCTGCGCGTCTTCGGTTCCAGTGGAAGAGAATCCTGGAGCCGTGCTAGGCATCATTCTTGGCGCTGCGGCAACCAGCGGACGCGATAAAGTCACCATCGTCACATCACCGGCAATTTCAGATCTCGGGGCGTGGCTCGAACAATTGCTCGCTGAATCCACGGGAAAGCAGGGCAAAGGAATCGTGCCGATTGATCGTGAAGAACTAGGCTCGCCGGATGTTTACGGAAACGATCGCATTTTCGTTTATTTGAGACTCAATTCCGGCGTGGACGCGTCACAAGAAAACAAGGTAACGGCACTCGAGAATGCGGGACAGCCGGTGGTTCGTATCACCATAGGTGACACCTATGACCTGGGGCAAGAATTCTTCCGATGGGAAATTGCGACGGCAGTCGCCGGCTCCATCATCGGAATCAACGCCTTCAATCAGCCTGACGTGGAAGCCAGCAAAAACGTCACTCGCGCTCTGACTTCCGAATACGAAAAGACCGGTTCCCTTCCCGCCGAAACTCCTTTTTTCGAAGGGAATGGAATCAAATTGTTCACGGATACAAAGAACGCCGATGAGCTGTCCAAAGCTGCAGGCGCCAAATCACTTTCTGGGTTTTTGCGCGCCCATCTCGGCCGGTTGCACGCCGGCGATTATTTCGGATTACTCGCATATATCGAAATGAATTCTGAGCATGAATCGCTTCTGCAAGAATTGCGGGAATCAGTAAAAGGTAAGGAGCACGTTGCCACATGCCTTGAGTTCGGACCGCGATTCCTGCATTCAACTGGGCAGGCTTACAAGGGCGGGCCAAATTCTGGCGTGTTTTTACAAATAACTTGCGGCGATGCAGTCGATTTGGCGGTGCCGGGACAGAAATATACTTTCGGCATAGTAAAAGCGGCGCAGGCACGTGGAGACTTTCAGGTTCTTGTCGAGCGTGGGCGTCGCGCTTTGCGAGTTCATCTGGGCAAAGACTTGAAGACCGATCTGAATAAACTGAAGGCCGCGTTCCGTGAAGCATTAACTTAATTCGTTGGCGAGAGGATCAAACGAATGCGTTTAGGGATGGTGGGTCTGGGCAAGATGGGGGCGAACATGGCCCTCCGCCTAATGCGCGGCGGTCACGAAGTTGTGGGCAGTGATCTCAGCGCCGACAACGTTGCTCATCTGGCCAGCGAAGGTGCTGTTGCCTCAACTTCGCTGGATGATTTCGTGAGCAAGCTTGGCAAGCCTCGCGTCGCGTGGCTCATGGTTCCCGCAGGTGATCCTACCGAGCAGACCGTGCAAGCGTTGGCACAGCGTTTTCAGGCCGGCGACATCCTGATAGATGGGGGAAACTCGTACTTTAAGGACGACATTCGTCGCGCAAAGCAGTTAAGGGGTAAAGGAATTCACTATGTGGACGTCGGCACCAGCGGCGGCGTTTGGGGAATCGATCGCGGATACTGCATGATGATTGGCGGTCCCAAGGAAGTCGTGCAACAGCTCGATCCCATTTTCAAAACGCTGGCACCGGGTCGCGGCGACATTCCGCGAACTCCTGGACGCGAGAAAATGCCGCCCAAAGCCGCGGGCACATCTGAAGACGGATATATCCACTGCGGCCCAAACGGCGCGGGCCATTTCGTCAAGATGGTTCACAACGGAATCGAATACGGTCTGATGCAGGCATATGCCGAGGGCTTCGACATCTTCGAAAACGCCACCAGTAAGGACTTGCCGGAAGATCAGCGCTACGATCTCAACCTGCCGGACATCGCCGAGGTTTGGCGCCGCGGGAGTGTTGTCAGTTCCTGGCTGCTCGATCTAACCGCGATGGCGCTGCTGGAAAATCCAACGCTTTCGGAATATACCGGCTACGTGCAGGATTCCGGCGAAGGACGATGGACAATCGAGGCTGCAATTGCAGAGGCAGTCCCCGTTGATGTACTTTCCGCGGCGTTGTTCGTCCGTTTTCGCTCCCGACAGGAGCATACTTTCGCGGAGAAAATGCTTTCTGCGATGCGCCAGAAATTTGGCGGCCACATCGAATTATCGGCAACCAAGAAGACAGCCTGATTCCTGGACCAGAAAAGCAAAAGCGTGAACCACCAGGGCGAAGGTTCACGAACGCTTCAGCTTCCGGGTTTACTTTGTGTACCTTTGTGTCCTTGGTGGTTGACTGATCCATTATCAAGAGGATTGCTTCATGGCGCAAACAGAGGTGATGCCAGTCCAAGAGCCGCGAGTCGGGAAGCCAAGCGATCCCTGTGTAATGGTCATTTTCGGGGCCGCTGGTGACTTGACCCGGCGCAAACTGGTCCCTGCTCTTTATAACCTTGCCAAAGCCAATCTGCTTTCCCCCAACTTCGCGATCGTGGGAATTGCTCACACTAAAATGACCACCGACGACTTCCGCGAGCGAGTCTCGAACGGGATTAAAGAATATGCTGACGGCGACCTGGATCCCAAACTGTGGCAGTGGTTCGTAGAGCGAATGTACTACGTGGCCGCCGAATTTGACGACAAACAGAAGTACGCTCAACTCGGCCAACTTCTTGACCAGATCGATCTCGAGCATTCGACTCACGGAAACTTCTTTTTCTACCTGGCGACATCTCCGGAATTCTTTGGTCCAATCGTTGAGCACTTAGCAGCGTCGGGATTAATGGACGAGAAGGGCGGTCAACGATGGCGCCGCGTGATCATCGAAAAGCCTTTCGGACATGACCTGGAATCCGCGAGAGCCCTGAACAGACAACTGTTGCAGGTAGCCAGCGAAACGCAAATCTACCGCATCGACCACTACCTCGGAAAAGAGACGGTTCAGAATATTTTGGCTTTTCGTTTTGCAAACGGAATTTTCGAGCCGATCTGGAATCGCCGCTACATCGATCACGTGCAGGTTTCAGTCGCGGAGACGGTTGGCACGGAGGGACGTGGCAGCTACTACGATCGCGCCGGGGCGTTGCGCGACATGGTGCCGAACCACATCATGCAGCTTATTAGCCTTACGGCGATGGAACCTCCAGTTTCATTTCGTGCTGACGCGGTCCGCGACGAGCAGGCGAAGATTTTGCATGCGATTCAACCGCTGAGCCCGGAAGAAGTGCTGACAAGAACTGTGCGCGGACAGTATGGAGACGGCGAAATCGATGGACACGCGGTTCCTGGATATCGCCATGAGGGCGATGTGCCCGAAGACTCAAAGACTGAAACTTTTGTCGCCATGAAGCTGGCGATCGACAACTGGCGTTGGGCTGACGTCCCTTTCTATTTGCGGACGGGCAAACGCATGGCCGCTCGGCATACTCAAATCGTTATCCAATTCCGCCGCGCGCCGTTCATGTTATTCCGCGATACTCCTGTAGAAAATCTGATGCCCAATCAACTCGTCCTGCAAATTCAACCGGAAGAAGGCATTTCTTTGCGATTTGCCGCCAAGGTGCCCGGTCCAACGATGCGTTTGGGCGCCGTGGACATGAATTTCGAATATGCTGATTATTTTGGAAAGCAACCCAGCACTGGATATGAGCGGCTGCTTCACGATTGCATGATCGGAGATCAAACATTGTTCCAGCGCGCCGACATGGTCGAGGCTGGATGGTGCGTAGTCAGTCCGGTTCTCGACGTCTGGAAAGCATTGCCGCCGAGAAATTTTCCGAATTATCCGGCAGGCACCTGGGGACCAAAAGAAGCCGACGAACTGGTAGAACGTGATAACCGTCACTGGAGGAACTTCGAGAAATGATATTGGCTGGCGACATCGGAGGCACCCATGCAAGGCTGGCGTTTTTCGATGTCGCGGACGCCCGCCTGAAACTGTTTTCCGCCACGGTTTTTCCGAGCCATGAGTATTCGGGACTCGATCAGATTGTCGCTGAATTCATGGAGACGTCGAATGTTCGGCCTGATCAAGCTTGCTTTGGCGTGGCTGGGCCGGTGCGGAACGGACGCGTCGAGACTTCAAATCTTCCGTGGATTGTCGAATCCGAACGTCTCGCGAATGAACTCGACATCGCGAAAGTTTTTCTGATCAATGATCTCGAGGCGAATGCCTGGGGAATCGTCGACCTCGATTTCAAGGATGCGGTCACCCTAAATCAAGGGAAAGAAATCCCGGGAAACCAGGCGGTCATCGCTGCCGGAACTGGTTTGGGCGAGGCGGGGATGTACTGGGACGGTACCCATCACCAGGTTTTCGCTAGTGAGGGCGGCCACACGGATTTTGCCCCGCGGAATGAGTTGGAAATCGAACTGTTTCGGCACCTAAACGACAAATTTGGCCGCGTTAGCTATGAGCGAATTCTATCTGGCCCGGGTCTGGTGAATGTTTTTAACTTCTTGCGCGAGACTGGGCGTGGTACCGAGCCGCAATGGCTTAGCGAGCAAATGCAGAGTTCCGATCCCGCCGCTGCCATTTCACAAGCGGCAATGAATGGCAGTTGCCCTCTATGCGAGCAGGCCATTGATATATTTGTTTCGGTATACGCGGCTGAGGCTGGCAACCTGGCCCTGAAAATGATGGCCACCGGTGGAGTCTTCCTGGGCGGCGGCATTGCTCCAAAAATACTTTCGAAATTGTCGCAACCGTCATTTATGCGCTCATTTGTGGCCAAAGGGAGAATGCAACCTTTGCTCGAATCCATACCCGTCAAGGTGATTACGAATGACAAGGTTTCTTTGTTTGGCGCGGCCCGTTGCGCACTTGTGAAATCCGCAAATTGAAGTGGTTTCAACATGACTTCTGCTACTGAAATTCGGATCTTCAAGACCTCTAACGAGCTGTTCGCCGCTGCCGTAGCTGACTTTGCCCAACTTGCGACCGACGCTGTCCATAAGCGCGGACGTTTTTGTGTGGCGCTGTCTGGCGGCTCGACTCCCAAGGGGATGTATTCGCTCCTGGCAGCTTCTTCCACACCGATCCCTTGGAAGAGTATCTATTTCTTCTGGGGCGATGAACGCCATGTACCTCCCACAGATCCTGAAAGCAATTACCGCATGGCAGATGAGGCGATGCTGTCCAAGGTTCCCGTACCACCGCAGAATATTTTTCGCATTTTAAGCGAAGAGAAGGACCCTGAACTCGCGGCCAAGCAATACGAACAGACGCTGATCAAATTTTTCGGCTTGAATGCAGGACAGTTTCCCCGTTTTGATCTTGTATTGTTAGGCTTGGGACCAGACGGACATACTGCGTCTTTGTTCCCCGATTGTACCGCTCTGAAAGAGACGAGCCGGCTGGTCGTCGCCAACTGGGTCGAAAAATTCAAAACGCATCGCATCACCTTGACGCTGCCCGTTCTTAACAATGCAGCGGCAGTGGAGTTTCTGGTTTCTGGAAACGAAAAAGCAGGAATTGTTCACAAGGTCTTGGACGGCGATGGAAACCAATATCCGTCGCAAATGGTTCGTCCTCGAGACGGAAAATTGGTTTGGCTACTAGACCAGGCGGCGGCGAGCGAGTTATCTCAGGGAAATCAGATCCAGACGCAGCACCAGTAATCACCGCTAGAAAACCGGCACGATCGTATTTTTTGTCACAAAGAGTTTGCGGTCGAGCGTCCGCAACGTATCGGCGAAATCACCGCCGATCGCATAAGCTGCGAATGCCCATCGGAAGGACAATTCATAAGGCTTGTTGTTGTTGAGATTCCATTGCTCAACCGATCTAAGCAAACGCTGTAGAGGCGGTTCACACTGCTGTTCGTTAGTGTCCGGCATGAGCACCAGGAATTCGTGGCCATCTTGCCGGAAGACGGTATCGCCGCCGCGGAAAACCGTCTTCAATAACTTGCCGAATTCCACGAGCAGGATATTGCCCTCGGTTACTCCGAACTTCGCGTGTGTTTCGTTGAATCCTGTGATTTCGATCTTCATGAATGTGAGATTCCCGCCCATCCTGTTGGAGCGAGCTACTTCCTTCGGAATCAATTGATCCATCCCGCGCCGGTTTAGTAACTGCGTAACTGGATCGACGAGAGATAGACTCTCCAACTGTTCGTTCACCGCCAGCTCCCGAATCAAGGCGTAGCGGGTGGTGTTCATCAGAAATTGTTGAGTAAGCGAATAAATGTTAAAGAGCACGATCGACGAGATAAGTCCAAAGAGGATCTGAGGCAGATACAGCTGATCCATCTTGATACTTTCAGGCGTCCACAAGAGGTTCGGAGTGACAAGAGCCAGTACACCTGCGGTGGACACGAGAACAACCAGTCCCCAAATGGACCAGCGTTGAAGATCGCGCGCGGAGAGGTGGTGAATTTGCACCTGTATCTGCTCTGTGCGGCTTAGGATTGAAGCCTGTTCCTTTTTTTTCACTACGGCCTTCGACATTTCTACTCCCGTTTCCTTTTCTAGGCGGAATAGCCGAGATCAGTCTCTATCGCTCGGGAGCCGGGCTGGGTTGGAAATGAATGGACGAGATTACCTTGGTAATTCCGAAATGGGAATGGGCTTGACTTCCAGTGGAGAACTGCGTGGTGTCAGCCAGATCAAGCGACGATATCGCGCCAGTTCCCGATCTCTCTCAATCCCTGTCCGCGGATTTGTTCAAAGAGCCTGACACGGTGGCGCAGATGCTCAAATTCGTGGATGTCTGCCCATACCTCTGCGCGCCAAGTCTCTTCGTGCACTGATGACACTCCGCATTTGGCGCACCGGGTATGTAATCTCTTTTCCGTAGCAATTTGATTTTGAGTTTCGGGTAATTCTATGAACACGCAGCGCACTTCCTGAATGTCGTCATTTTCCCCGATAACATGCTCATAACGCAGCAAATAACCAAATCCGAGCCTCGCCGCTTCTTTCTCTGCCTCGGCGCGCGCGTGGAAAGGACCATACTCCGCACGCAGCTGCTCCGTTGAATCGCAAGCCATCCAGAATTTCTCGGTATAAGTCATGGTCCTCCGCAGCGATGAAACCGTTCTAAATTCTGGAATGGGTCCGCAATTCTCAGGAGAAATTCAGCGTTCCCCGAACCTTAGTCCAAACAATCTCCTCTGCAATCCGATGGCCGCGTACTTGAATCGGAAGCCCTTCTGAGAACGTAATTTTCAGGCATTCCAAGCCTCAAGGGTTCGCTCCTGGCTGCAACCTTTTGCAGCGTTTTTTCCTCGGAAGAGTCTTTGTCGTCAACATCATCGCTGAAAGTTGAATTAACATCGCTTTACCTGGCCCGTTCTAGCGTTGCAGGAAAGGATGCAATGGGCAAACGCCGCGAGCCCCGCACTGAGAAAAATCTTCAAGTGCGAATTTTCGGAACTGACGCCGATGGGCAGATCTTCTCCGAGAAAGTAACCACCGCGAACGCGAGCCAGCATGGGGCTGAAATCAGCGGACTGAAAGCAAGTCTCAAGCTGGACGATATTGTTGGCCTGAGCCATGGTACGAATAAGAGTCAATTTCAAATCAAATGGATGGGCCAAGCCGGGACGCCAAAAGCCGGCCATGTGGGATTACTCAATCTCCATCCGGATAAGGCCTTTTGGGACTTCTCTTTGCCTGCTGTAGCTCAGGACGAATTCCAGGGTCGTGGGGCAGAGCGCCGCAAATATCCCAGAGTACACTGCACAACCTCGGTTGAGCTTCATCCAGAAGACGCATCAATCATCCGGGGAAACGCCTCCGATCTGAGCATTGGTGGCTGCTACATCGAGATGCCAACTCCTCTCGTTGTGGGGACCAAGCTAAAGGTAGGACTCTGGCTGGGGACAGATAAAGTGTGGGCAACCGGGCTAGTAACCAACAGCACTCCCGGGTTCGGCGTCGGAGTGAAATTCGCCGGAATAGCTGAAGCCGACACACGGCGCATCGCGGAATTCTTAAAAAGCATCAAAGACCGTTAACCAATAGACCTCCCTATCGGGTACCCTTACAATTTTGTAGCAACTTCTAAAGCGAGGTGGTTGTGATGACCAGGTCATTCCTAAATTTCGTGCTTCGCTACGCGGCGGTGATATTGGGAGCAGTCATCTTGAGCTCCTCCTGTTCCGGATTCGCTCAGACTTCCAATGTGGTTACAGCCCAAGATCAAGACAAAATCCAGACCAATGCTCCCTTGATTTTGACCCTTCGGGATGCTCTTGAGCGGGCCAAGAAGATCAATCCTGAATACCGGGCTGCCCAGACGGAATACGGGTCGGCCAAAGAAGACCGCATGCAAAGCCGCGCAGCCTTGTTGCCGAATGTGAATTACAATGCCAGCTTTATCTACACTCAGGGAGGAGGCATTCTCGGAGTTGGGCGGTTCATCGCTAACAATGGAGTCCATGAATACGTCAGCCAAGGAGACGTGCACCAGAATTTCTCACTGGGCGGCATTGCTGACTACCGCCGAACCGTGGCCGCCGAAGCTTTGGCCCGGGCGCGTTCAGAAATCGCGGCTCGCGGTTTGGTAGTGACCGTGACCCTGACCTACTACGCATTCGTGACCGCACAGAGGAAATACTCCAACGAACAACGTGCTGCGGCCGAAGCCGAACATTTTTTCGATATCAGTCAAAAACTTGAACATGGCGGCGAGGTTGCTCACTCTGACGTCATCAGGGCGCAAATTCAAATGGAACAATTGCAGCGTGACTTGCGGGCTGCTGAGTTGGAGATGAATCGAAGCCATCTTGAGCTGGCTGTGCTAGTGTTCTCTGATTTCAACGAGAACTTCTCAATTGTCGATGACTTGCAAACGCCCGAAGCCCTCCCGTCGTTCGCTGAGGTTCAGGCCGCCGTCGCAAATAAGAATCCCCAGATCCGGGCGGCGATCGCTACATTGCAAGCAGCCAAACAGGGCGTGGCAACGGCATGGAATGGGTTTTTGCCATCCCTGAGTCTGGACTATTTCTACGGAATTGATGCCAACCACTTTGCCGTGCGCACCGACGGAATTCATAATCTCGGATATGCAGCCAGCGCGACGCTGCAATTTCCCATATGGAATTGGGGAGCAGGCCGAAGCAAACTGAAGCAAGCCAACTTTCGGCGCGATCAAGCCAATGTGGAGTTAAGCTTTGCCCAACGTCAACTTCTCGCCAACGTGCGGATTCTGTATAGTGAAGCGCAATCCGCGCAGGCAGAGATGGAGTCCTTGAATCGATCTGCCGAACTTGCGGCCGAAGGTGTTCGTCTGGCCAACTTGCGTTATCAATCCGGCGAGGCGTTAGTGCTGGAAGTTGTGGACGCGCAGAACACCTTGACTCAGGCGCTGAATGCATTCAATGACGGCCAAGTGAGATTCCGCGTAGCCGTAGCGAATTTGCAAACCTTAACTGGCAGCTTCTAGTCCAATGAAGAGCAAGACTGTGCGAACAGGTTCCACGCGGGCTATCACGAGATCGGCTTACAAGCCGGCAATTTGCGGCCTCGCGATTCTCGTGCTGTCCGCGGTTAGCTGTTCGAAGCCACCGGCGGAAAGCGAGCCTGTGGTTCCGGTGCAGGCTGCTTCCGTTGCGAGGGGGGAAATCCGACACCTAGTTGAAGCCGACGCGATTCTATTTCCGCTCCAACAATCCGCAATCGTTCCCAAAATCAGCGCCCCCGTAAAAGAATTCTACGTAAACAGAGGAACCCGCGTGCGACGAGGCCAGTTGCTTGCAACACTGGAAAACAAAGATCTCGCCGCCGCTGCACAGGACAACAAAGGCACCTACGATCAGGCGGAGGCCGCGTATAAAACCACAACCGCGGCTGACTTGCCGCAAACCATCCAGAAGGCGCAGCTTGACGCCCAGGCCGCCAAAAAATTATTGGACGCTCAGCAGAAGGTCTACGACAGCCGGCAAGAGTTATTCAAACAGGGAGCGATGCCGCGCAAAGAATTAGACCAGTCGGGTGTGGACCTCGTCTCGGCTCGCAATCAGTACGAGATTGCGCAGAAGCATCTCGAAGCGTTGATGGCTGTTGGGAAACAGGAAACGCTGAAGTCGGCGGCCGGGCAACTTGAGTCTGCGAAGGGCAAGTACGCAGGCGCTCAAGCACAACTTAGCTATTCTGAAATACGCAGCCCGATCGATGGAACGATAACGGATCGTCCTTTGTATCCTGGCGAAATGGCCGCGGCCGGAACCCCACTGTTAACGGTGATGGATTTGTCGCAAGTCACAGCCCGATCCCATATTGCCCAGCAAGACGCAGCGCTCCTGAAGGTTGGAGACAAAGCTACTATTACTGCGCCTGAGCAAACTCCAGTCGACGGCAGAATTACTGTCGTCAGCCCGGCATTGGATCCAAACAGCACCACGGTCGAGGTCTGGGTGCAAGCCAAAAACCCAAAGCAGGCGCTGAGGCCTGGGTCCAGTGTAAAAGTTTCAATGATCGCGCAAACTGTTGCGGATGCGCTGGTGATTCCGGCGGCGAGTTTGCTGACCGCACCTGATGGGACAACAACCGTGATGCAAATCGGAGATGACGGCCGCGCTCATCAGAAGACTGTACACACAGGCATCAGGCAGGGTGACAAAATTCAAATTGTGGATGGGCTACAGGATGGAGAGCGGATCGTGACAGCGGGTGCCTATGGACTGCCTAATAACACCAAAGTGCAAATCCAGGAGCAAACTCCGAACGCAGAGACGCCTGCATCCGATCAGAAAACCGGTAGTTCTAATGATAAGAAATAGCGGACTCGGAGAAGCACGTGACGCAACCTGAATCCTCCTACTGGTTCGTGCGCCACTCCAAGTCGGTAATCTTTCTGATTCTGACTCTCGCGCTACTCGGCGGCTATCTTGCCTTCACTATCCCGGTTTCGGTTTTCCCGACCACGAATTTTCCGCGCGTCCTCATTGGCGTTGATAACGGAGTAATGCCCATCGATCAGATGATGGTCACTATCACTCGTCCCATCGAGGAAGCCGTCAATAATGTTCCTGGCTTGCTGAACGTTCGTTCGATAACCAGCCGCGGCTCAGCCGAAATCGATCTCTACTTTGACTGGAACGTTGATATGTTCCAGACGCTGCAATACGTCAACGCAGAGATCTCGCGGGTGCAGCCGGATCTTCCAAACACCGCCAAAATTGTCGCCAACCGGTTGACCTTCGCCAGTTTCCCGATCATGGGCTACAGCCTGACTTCCGACACCGTCCCGCAGACACAGCTGTGGGAGATGGCGACCTACGACCTGAAGCCAGTATTGAACCGGCTCGATGGCGTCTCCACCGTAATCATTCAAGGAGGACAAGAACCGGAATTTCACATCACACCTGATCCCGCCAAGCTACTGACCGCAAGTGTCACTGTCACCGACATTCTCGATACGATGCGGCGCACCAACCTGATCGATTCACCGGGACTGCTTGAGCGAAATCATCAACTCGTCCTGGGCCTCGTCAGCGGACAGGTTCAAACGCCGGAGCAAATTGCGCGCACCGTCATCAAAGCAACTCCGGCGGGAACTCCTATCCGCATTGGGGATGTAGCGACCGTCGAATCAGCGGTAAAACCGGTTTACACGATCGTGACTGCCGGGGGGAAGCCTGCTGTTTTGCTGAACATAAATCGCCAGCCGGATAGCAACACGATGCAAGTCGCGAATGAGGTTCACGCCGAGATGGCTCGTCTTCAGAAGTCGCTGCCTCCTGGCGTGCAAGTGAGCCCGTTCTATGACCAATCAATTATCGTTGGCGATTCGATCAAGAGCGTCCGCGACGCGATCCTGCTCGGTGTGCTCCTTGCCTCGATAATTCTGGTGGTGTTTTTGCGGGATTGGGGAACTTCGGTTGTGGCCGGCCTGGTCATTCCGGTCACGATCCTGTTCACATTTATCGCCCTCAAGCTTTTGCATCAAAGCTTCAATTTGATGACCCTAGGCGGTCTCGCGGCCGCGGTGGGTTTGGTGATTGATGACGCAATCGTGGTCGTCGAAAACATCGTATTGCACCGCAGCGCCGGGCAGGGTCGCCTGCAGGCTATCCACAGCGCGCTGCACGAAATCACCATCCCCCTGATCGGTTCCACAGTTACTCCTGTGGTTGTCTTTTTGCCTTTAATCTCGATAACTGGAGTTACCGGGACATTTTTTCGTGCACTCGCGGTAACCATGGCAGTTTCGTTGTTTACTTCGCTATTTCTTGCGCTAACGTGGACACCTAACCTTAGCCAATACTTCATTGGCAGACGAAACCGATCGGAACCGGAGCGTCCGCTCGCAGAATCATCGCAAGAGTCATCCTATGAAGAATCAATGAATCAACTGCTTGAGGCGGAAGAGGCCTCGATCAGCGGCTTTTTCCTGACGGTTGTCAACTTCCACCAGAGAGTATTGCGCCGCGCCGTAGCCAGGCCATTGTGGTTGGTTGCCTTGGGAGTTGTACTGATTGCGGCTTCATACATCTGCTACCGCTACTCGGGCTCGGACTTATTGCCGGCGATGGACGAAGGCGGGTTCGTCCTCGATTACATTATGCCGGCGGGAAGTTCCCTCGCGGAGACCGATCGCGTCATCAGACAGGTTGAGCAAATTCTGCACAAAATCCCCGAAGTGGAAAGCACCTCTCGTCGAACTGGGATGCAACTTGGGCTTGCGTCTGTAACCGAAGCTAACACTGGGGACATCGCTGTAAGCCTTAAGCAAAAGCGGAGTCGTGCCATTGATGTCATCATCGAGGAGGCACGGACAGAAATCGCAAAGCAGCAACCATCATTGAATGTGGAGTTCATCCAGGTTCTCCAGGACATGATCGGGGACTTGACCAGCGCTCCCGAGCCGGTGCAGATCAAATTGTTTTCGCAAGAAGTGACTTTACTCGAACAATGGGCCCCCAAGGTCGGGGATGCCGTTCGCAAAGTCCCCGGAGCGGTCGATGTCCTCGACGGCATTGAGAACACAATCAGCGGCCCCGCCGTCACTTTCCAAATCGATCCCTCTGTGGCTGCTCGTGCCGGTTTTACACCGGAAGAGATTGCGGTTGATGCATCCGCGATATTGTCAGGCGAGCCTGCGGCGACTCCCATTATTAGCAACGACCGGATGTACACCGTTCGCGTGCGATTTCCGGCTGCAAACCGCGCTTCCCTCGAAGTTATGAAAGATACGCTTCTCACCAGTTCCACAGGTAAAACCGCTACGTTGGGGTCCCTTGCGACCGTTACGGAGTTGCCTCCACAGGCAGAGATTCGTCGCGAGAACTTGCAACGCAACGTTGCCGTCACCGCGAGATTTGAAGGAACCGACCTTGGAACCGGAATGACGGCCGTCATGAAAACAGTGGACAGCCTCCACCTGCCATCGAGCATTCGAGTGGAATATGGTGGAACCTATCAGGAGCAACAGAAATCGTTCCACGATTTAGTTTTCGTTCTAGTGCTCGCGATTCTACTTGTCTTCATCGTGCTGTTGTTCGAGTTCGGGGACTTCGCCGCACCAATAGCCATCCTAGCTTCGGCGATTCTTTCTACGTCAGGCGTGTTCATCGCGCTCTTAATCACCGGAACTACTTTCAATGTGTCCTCTTTCATGGGGATGATTATGGTGATTGGCATCGTCGCCAAAAATGGGATCTTGTTGCTCGATGCTGACCAAAAACTGCGTGCCCACGGTCTCTCCGCTGAGGACTCGATGCTGCAAGCCAGTCGCCGCCGCTTGCGTCCGATTGTGATGACCGCCCTGGCCACAATTGCCGGAATGCTTCCGCTGGCTTTTGCTTTCGGCGCCGGATCGCAGATGCTGCAACCGTTAGCGATTGCCGTGATTGGTGGAGTCATCATTTCGATGGTCTTGTCGTTAATAGTTACGCCGTCGATTAATTTTTTCCTCAGTCCGGATTCCCCGGCACGAAAAACGAGTTCACCAGAACTGTCGACTGCAACTTCGTAGTCATCCCATATAGCGGGGACCGCGATCGGGAGGGCCGGACTGAAGTCGGACCCTCCCGAAGTCCTCCCGTGGACGCTGGTAACCGCGCGGCCTAGGCAAAAGTGAAAACATTTTCACACTGTGTGCCTAGGCCGAACGTACCGGTTCCCGTTGAGGACAAACCTCTGTCTTACCTTTCTGTGGCTTATCCCGCTTCCGCACGGATGGTCGTTGTATGTGGTGCCGATGCAGTTAGTTAGACGCATCAATAAAAACCTGATATCCGGTTTCCTAGACGGAAAAACGATAAATCGAGGGTCTGTCACCCCCGCTTTGGGCAGCCAATTGCATTAGAATAAGTACAACTTGGCATCTAAGAACGCCATGGTTGCGGGGCATATTTGACGCAACAACTCATCAGTTCGCCGCGTAAACAGCTTCTGGACGAAGCCTCGTTTCAACAGCTACTCGCTGCAGCATACGTCTTACAACAACACAGCGAGTCGTTTCATTCTCCTGAGATTCTCTCCGAATTTATAAGAATGCAGAGGCTTATCCGCTCAGGCCACTACGGTCTGGTTGAGAACGCCAAACTTATCGCGGACCAAGTGCAGAGATTTACCGAAGCCAGCGGCGTCGCCATTGGAATAGCCACCAACGACGAAATTATCTACCTCGCTGCGAATGGCACCGCTGCCCGGGAGATTGGATTGCGCGTGCCGAGTGATTCCAGTCTGTCTTCCTATTGCCTCCGTACCGGGCTGACCCTTAAGTCTCTTCGTACCGAAGATGAACCCAGGATGCTTTTTGCGGTTTGCAGCAAAGCCGGTGTCAGGTCTTTTATCGGCGTGCCGGTTACATACGAAAATAGTGTTGTTGGTGTTCTGGAAGCGCGATTCAGACTTCCCAACGCTTTCCGGGAAGAAGATGTGCAGACCTGCGAACTCATGGCGGTCCTGGTTAAGGAGATCATCGCCCAAGCCGGTCAGCCCCAGATCGAAAGCGCACCGCAGCTGGGCGTACAAGAAAATTTCGATAAACCATATGTCGCCGATTCAGTTGAAGTGCAAGACGTCCCACGTACGGATCAACAATTAGAGTTTCCGCCGCAGCCTGTGGCGCCCACGAACGCCGTTGACACCTTATCTGAAGCTCTAGTGGCCGCCCCAACACAGATGCACGAAATTCCCGAGATGGCCGTGATCGAACCCCCTGCTCCGGCATCTGCCGAGGTCGTCTCGCAACACACGGTGCAATGTCGCGGATGCGGCCAAATTTTGGCTTCAGAGGAATCCTTCTGTGGCAACTGCGGTACCGAGCGGACCAGCAATCCTGACGGTCCCTTGCAGAGTAAATGGGCCTCGCTCTGGTATATGAATCAGGCTCGCAAGAGCACTGAACCGGACAATGACGTAGCTGCGCAGCCTTCGCACGAAGATACGGAACATGCCCGCGAGCACGTGGCGTCGGACGTTGAGCTGTCCGAAGCTTATCTACCCGAACCTGAGCGGTCCGCTCCCTCTTATGATCTAGT
>Ga0210403_10000987_pt1 | contig 27951 bp, 20 predicted proteins | sample IncBWC19MmetaG_FD_150863 | JGI IMG/M metagenome (GOLD analysis project Ga0210403, IMG submission 150863) | Forest soil microbial communities from Barre Woods Harvard Forest LTER site, Petersham, Massachusetts, United States - Inc-BW-C-19-M | ecosystem: Environmental > Terrestrial > Soil >...
GTCACCGAGATGGGTCCAGGCAAGCGCAATCTCTGTCGTGCTTTCGCGGTGGTCATCGGATTTCGAGCGGAGAACGGCGAGATCAGCGCCATCTTTGCGCCAAGCCAGGCCGCTGTAAATGGCTGCTGAAGAATCAAGGACACGAACGGACGCGTTTTCGGAATTGAAAAGCTGGACGCCGTTGCCGGTTTTGTCTTCGGAGTTGATGGTCATCGCGAGCAGCGTGCCGCGCTTGGGAAGATCCTGCCACGCGAATTCAGCGACATTGCCGAAGGAGGTGTCATGTCCCGTGGAGAGCTGGCGCAGGATTAACGTGGCGCCGGGCGTGTCCTCGGTTTCTGCGTTCGCGGCGGCATCCGGCGCGTCTTTTTTCTCCGGACCATAGCGGCGCATGGCTAGATAAGTTCCCGTAGGACTGAAAGAGAACGACTCAATGCCCTCGATGACGATTTGCTCGCCCGTCGAAAGACTGAGAAGACCGAGCTTTCGTTGCACGGGCTTCTTGTCCTTTTTCATCTTCTCTTCTTGCGCCTCGGAGTAGCCGATGGCGTAGGCAACCCAACGCGAGTCGGAAGAAAAAACCGGCTGCGTAGCGAACGCCGCCGTTTTTGTTGTGCCGTCTGCGGTGTTCGTGACGCGCAGCTCATTTTCGCGATTGGAGCGATTGATGCCGTAGGCGAGCCATTTACCGTCCGGCGAGAGTCCGCCGAACTCGCGCGGCACGGCGAGAGACTCCCACTGGCCGTAGTCAGCCGGCTGCACGGGAGACTTTGTTTGTGCGCAGAGCGAAGTGCAAAAGCCGATTGTCAGGATGAGTGCTGGGGTGAGTCTTCGCATCGCGCGCCTTCCTTGCAGGTGACGTTGACCGGATCGAGCACGCGAATTGTGCATCCGATGGCGCGCCTCGCGCAAGCTTGCAAACACAGCGGGAGGAAGGCTTAGACGAACTCCAAAGAACTCTCAGCTTGGGCCCCGGGCCAGGGTTCCTTAGTCCGCGGAGGAGTTGCTGACGCGATTGCGGGTGAAGAAGCGGCGGGCGGCCGTGGCCCAGGGCACGGTTTCGAATTCAGCGAGATACGAATAGGCAACCGGAACTACGAGAAGCGTGAGCAGCAGGCACAGCGTCTGCCCGCCAATGATGGTGACGGCGATCGATGCCCGCTGTTCAGAACCAGCGCCGATCCCTATGGCGACGGGGATCAGGCCGGCCACAATGGAGAGCGTTGTCATCAAGATGGGTCGGAGGCGGACACGGTTGGCCTCAAGGATGGCTTCGCGCACGGCCATGCCATCGGCGCGAAGTCGATTCGTATAGTCGACCTGCAAGATTCCGTTTTTCTTTACGATTCCCAGCAACAAAAACATTCCGAGGGCGCTCCAGAGACTCAGAGCGCGACCTGTAATCCATAGGGAGAGTAACGCGAACGGAATGCTCAGCGGCAGCGTGAGCATGATGATGAACGGATGAGAAAAACTTTCAAACTGCGCGGCGAGAACCATGTACATAAAAATGGAAGCAAGCAGCATCGCCAGCAAAAGGTTCCAGGTGGTTTCTTCCAGAACCTTCACCTGTCCAGTGAATCGGTAGGAATAGCCCGCAGGCAACCCGATTTCTTTGATGGATTGCACGGTATGCGCCGCAGCCAAGTCGAGCGGATAGCCACTCGCGACGTTGGCGTACACGGTGACTTCGAATTCCCGATTGTAACGCCACAGCGTCGCCGGGCCCGCCCCGCAAACGATGCTCGCAACATTTTCGAGGCGCACCTGGCCGAGTTTGGTCGATGGCACCATCATTTGCGCAAGCACGTCGGGATTGTCGCGCTGCTGCTGCAGCAACTGCATGATGACGGGATATTGCTCGGAGCCTTCCTTGAAACGAGTGATTTCATCCTCGCCCGAATAAAAAAGCCGGACGGCGTCGCTGACGTCCGTCATGCGCACGCCAATGTCCGCGGCGCGCTGGCGGTCGACTTTCACCTGCAGCTCGGGCGTGTTGAGGTTGAGGCTGGGGTTGACGTCGACCAGGTCGGGATACTGATGCATCAGATCGGCGACCTGCTTGCTGATATCGGCTAGCTTGTTGAGTTCGGGGCCGCGGATGACTGCGCCGATGGGAAAGTACGTTTCGCCGCCGAAGACCGAAGGCAGGCGGACATTTGAAACCATGTTGCGATACCCGGCAAGGTAGCCGCGAATCTCCGTGGCAAGTTGCTCATGGCTGCGTTTTCTTTCGCTGCGCGGGACCAGCCCAATGAAGAGGTGCGCATGATTGGTGGGGCCATGGGTGAACGATTGCACGAAAGCGACTTCGGGAAGCGCGACGACGCGCTGCGCGATCTCTGCCGCGCGATCCGTCGTTTTCGAAAGAGCTGTTCCCTCCGGCAGCGTAAATGAGCTGATAAGTTCGGACTGATCGTCAGAGGGAATCCAGTCCCGGCCGACCAGGTGATACAGGCCAAAGGTCGAGAGGAAGGTTCCGATGCAGATGAGAATGATGACCCACCGATGGGCCAGCGACCACTCTAGCAGCCTTAAATAGGATTGCTCGATCCAATGCAAGATTCCAGCGGCGTGGGCTTTCTTCTCTTTTTCGCTGACCTTCAGGAGGCGCGAGGACATCATGGGCGTTAGCGTGAATGCAACAAGCAGCGAAACGAGAATCGCCATCGCCATCGTCCAGCCAAAGGAATTCACATACTTGCGTGCGTAGCCGTTCATGAAGGCGATCGGCAGGAAAATAATGACGAGCGAAAGCGTAGTGGCCATGACGGCCAAGCCGATTTCCTGAGTGGCCTTGATGGCGGCGTTTTTGCGGTCTTCGCCTTTTTCTTCCATGAAGCGAAAAATATTTTCGAGGACGATGATGGCGTCGTCGATGACAATCCCTACCGCCAGGGTCAGCGCGAGGAGCGTCATGTTGTTTAGCGAAAAATCCATGCCGCGCATCAGCGTGAACGTTGCGATGATGCTGGCCGGAATAGCGACGGCGGCGATCAACACGGCGCGCCAGTTACGCATGAAAAGAAAAACGATGGCGCTGGCGAAAATGCTGCCGAGGATCAAGTGTTCAAGAAGTGAGTGAACGGAAGCTTTGATGAAATCAGAGATGTCGTGAATGACCAGGAGTTTGACGCCGGGCGGAAGCTGGGCACGCAGATCATCGAGCTTGGCCTTCACGTTGTCGGCGACTTGCACGGTGTTGGTGCCTGATTGGCGCAGGACTTGAATGCTGACGACGTCTTCCCCCGGAGTTCCCTTGCGATAAAGCGCGGACCAAGTCCGAAGCTCTTGCGCCCCGTCTTCGACTTGAGCAACGTCGCGCACGCGAACCTGCGCTCCCCCTCGCGTGCCAACCACAATCTCGCCGAACTGTTCCGCTGAAGTCACGCGGCCGAGCGTGCGCAGGCCAAGTTCTTGCGGCCCGGTAATCATGCGGCCGCCGGGTGCTTCGATATTTTCGCGTTGCAGCGCGTCGCGGACGTCAAGCACGGTGAAATTGTGTGCGGTGAGTTTTTGAGCGTCGAGGAGAACGCGGATTTGGCGCGCCTGGCCTCCATTGAGATCGACGCTGCCAACACCGTCCACCGTCTGAATCGCGCGGCGAATCTGCTTATCGGCGATTTCCGTTAATTCGCGCCGGCTGATGGGACCGCTCACGAGAAGCGTAAGAATCGGATCCGACTGGGGGTCTTGTTTGGTAATAACGGGCGGTAGCGTGTCACGCGGAAGCCGGTTGACCGCGGCGGCTACCTTTTCCCGAATATCCTGGGCCGCTCCATCTATGTCGCGTTCGAGAACAAACGTGCAGGTGATGTCCGCAAAGCCTTCGCTCGAGTACACTGTGATTTCGTCGATGCCGCTGACGCTCGAGATTGCGTCTTCCAGCGGAAGCACCACGCCAGTGACAACTTCTTCCGGCGTAGCGCCAGGCAACTGAACGTCAACGTTGACGGTGGCAGGATCAGCCTTGGGAAAGAGATCGACGGCCAGCCCGCGATAGGAAAACGCCCCAAGCGTCACCAAAAAAGCGATCAGCATCACGGTGAAGACGGGATACTTTACGCAAGTTTCGGCTAGCTTCATCGGCGTGTGTGAATCATCTTCCGGTCGCAGTTATTTCAGCGCCGGAATATTCCCTTCGGCTTGCTCTTGAACGGTGGCACCGTCGTGCAAATCGCCGGTAACCGCCACCGCTACGCGATCGCCCGGCTTCAATCCTTCCGCTACTTCAAAACGCTTGCCCCGCTGGTCTTCAGTCTGACCGGCAGGACGGATTTGGTGCTCGGAAACGCGATTCCCATTTAGCAGAAATACTTTGTAGACGCCGTAGCGGTAATTCACGGCGCCTTCGGGAAGGAATATGGTTTTTTCTTCTTTCTCGCTGGGAATCGAAGCTTGCACGAAAAAGCCCGGCTTCAGCCGGCCGTCCGCATTGGCAATTAGGGCTTCCGCCTCAAATGTTCGTGAATCCTGCGCCACCGCAGGATTGATGCGCGAGACCCGGCCGTGAAATGTTTCTCCGGGAAACGCTTCGACATTCAGATCGACAGTAGCGCCGTCTTTCACGGAGCCTGCCCATCTCTCCGGAACGGCAAGCCGAGCGCGCAGCGTGTCCGTTCGCACGAGAACCATGACCGGTCCTTGTACCCGCAGATATTCTCCAGGATGAACGTCGCGTGTCTTGATGGAGCCAGGAAAGGGCGCCCGAATGGTCGCGTCGCTTAATTTTTTCTCCGCCAGCTTTTCGCTGGCATCGCTCGAGACCAGCAGGGCTTTCAAGCGGTCGACTTCCTGCAGAGCAACCGTGTAGCCCGCCTGCGTGCTCTGAAATCGGCTTGCCGCTTCATCCAGCTGCTGCTGCGAAATCAATCTGCCTTTGAACATCTCCTGGGCGCGGTCATATTTTCGTTCCGCGTCGAAGAGATCAGCCGCCGCGCGCTGCACAGTAGCAAGTTTCTTGGGATCGGCAGGCGGTGGATCGTTCGGGCCGATACCAAGCTGCGCGCGCACTTGTGTGACAAGTCCACGCTGCCGGTCAACTTCGTATTGCAACTCTTGTGGATCGATCAGGATGAGCGCCTGCCCCTCCCTGACGTTATCGCCGACATCGGCAAGAACCTGCGAAACGCGGCCATCCACTTGCGCGCTCAAAATGCTCTCTTCCAACGCAAAGAGCGACCCAGCCGCCTGCACGCGCCGCTGCGCAGTCTCTTCGGCCACGGTATATACATGAACTGGCGTAGGATGCGCCGCGTCACTCAGTCCGCTGCTGGAAACCGACTTTGAGCAGCCGCCCGAAAGAAATGCGGCAGAGGCAGTCAACCAGCCAAAGAAAATACGCGTTTTCCGCTTCATAGTTTTTTGCGTGGAGCTGTCCGTCTGCGTGCGCTTGGAAAAACTTCCCGACCGCTCTGAGAACACACTCTGACCGTCATCTCCTGCTTGCTTCTTGGACGTGCGAAAGTACCACAACGTTTCGCGCCACGAAGCGAATTCTTACCTGAAACATTCGTTGCAATTATGACGCGTAGCTGCTCTCGAATCCAGCACCACAGAGTATACCCAGGCGCCTGTCGAGTGGACTGCGAGCTCTGGAAGCATTGGCCGCGCCTTCCGTCTCCGGCCCAACTAAAGACTCATCGTGGCGGCCTCGAACATTCAACTCAGTCAACTTCCAACGGGCGAGTCGCTGGTTAGCTTTTCCTGTCAGCGACCGACCAACTTCTGCAGTTCTTCCGGGTACCGAGCGCCTACCACCGCGATGTTTGCAGCTGCGGTCTCCAGTTCGCGCAAATCGCCGGGCGAAAGTTCGACGCTGGCCCCTCCGATGTTTTCTTCGAGCCGATGCAGCTTGGTCGTGCCCGGGATCGGCACGATCCACGGTTTCTGCGCAAGCAGCCAGGCGAGCGCGACCTGAGCCGGTGTCGCTTTCTTCTGTTGCGCAAATTTGCTAAGCACATCCACCATCGCCTGATTCGCTTTCCGGTTCTCTTCCGTAAAACGTGGCACGATGTTTCGGAAATCGTTTTTGTCGAACTTGGTATCTTCGTTGATTTTTCCAGTAAGGAAGCCTTTGCCAAGAGGGCTGAAAGGAACGAACCCGATCCCCAGTTCTTCGAGCGTCGGGATCACTTCCGCCTCCGGCTCTCTCCACCAGAGCGAATATTCACTCTGGAGCGCGGTCACAGGCTGAACCGCATGCGCGCGACGGATCGTCTTCACGCCCGCCTCCGAAAGACCGAAATGTTTCACTTTGCCTTCCTTAATCAGCTCCTTCACGGCTGCGGCGACTTCTTCGATTGGAACGTTTGGATCGACACGGTGTTGATAGAACAGGTCGATGACGTCCGTCTTGAGCCGCTTCAGCGAAGCTTCAGCGACTTCCTTGATGTGCGCAGGCCGGCTGTCCAGCCCGACCTGTTTCCCGGTGGTCGGATCAATTTTGAATGCGAACTTTGTGGCGATCACCACTTGGTCGCGAACAGGAGAGAGAGCTTCGCCAACAAGTTCTTCGTTCGTGAACGGTCCGTAGACTTCCGCAGTGTCGAAGAACGTTATGCCACGATCCACCGCCGCCCGAATCAGCGAAATGCCTTCTTGCTTGTCCATGGCCGGACCGAATCCAAAGCTCATTCCCATGCAGCCCAATCCAAGAGCCGAAACTTCCAGGTTACTTTTTCCAAGTTTGCGCTTCTGCATTGTTTCTCCTCCAGAGATGTTGAGCCGAAAAAATTCGTCGATGTCTGGCTATTGATCGAGCAGACTACCCCCATACTGTGCCAAGCACGAGTTTTACACAATCTATGGAAACATCGGTAGTTGGTGACACTTTCCACGATTTGCGTTATACAATCTCGCTCCGATGCGCGGGGTGCCAAATCTATGACGAATCCTGGTCAACATTTCGTGGCGGTCATTGGCGGTGCGATTTCCGGTTCGGTGGCGGCGGAGATTCTGGCGGACAGCGGAATTCCCGTCGCCGTCTTCGAGCAGAACACGCGGCCTTACGGCAAGATCGAAGACGGCCTGCCTCGTTGGCACGTCGATCAGCGCAAACAGGAATACGGCCGCATCGACGCGCGCATGAAGAAGCCGAATGTGCATTTCATCCCATCCACCAAGCTAGGCCGGGACTTTACTCTGCCCCAGCTTTTCGAGTGGGGCTTTTCGGCTGTGATTCTCGCCAATGGCGCTTGGCGCGACCGCGAATTGGGCGTCCCGGAAGCCGAGCAGTACGTCAACAAAGGCCTCGTTTACCAAAATCCATTCATCTACTGGTACAACCACAAGAACGAAAAGGACTATACCGGCCCGCGTTATGAAACGCCCGACGAAGCCGTAGTCGTAGGCGGCGGGCTGGCTTCGCTTGACGTGGTCAAGGTCCTCCAGCTCGAAAACTATGAACGCGCTTTACGGGCTCGCGGCATTCACACCAGCATGCATGAGTTGGAAAAAAGTATTCCCGAGGTGTGCAAAGCGCACGGCGTCAAGCCAGAAGAGTTGGGCGTCAAGGGCTGCCTCTTGATTTATCGCCGCCGCGAACAGGACATGCCCCTGGCGCAACCACCCGACAATGCCACGCCCGAACAGACCGCTAAAACGGAAATGGTTCGGCAGAAAATGCTGCGACTGGCGCGCGACAAATTCCTGTTTCGTTTTCAGGATCGCAGGCTGACTACCGGCATCATCGTCGAAAATGGGCGGCTCTCCGGTCTGAAGGTAGTCGAAACGAAAATCGAGGGCCGCAAAGCTGATCCAATCCCCGGCTCTGAACAAGAACTCCGCGCACCTCTGGTCGTTTCTTCGATCGGCTCGGTGCCCGAAAAACTTTCTGGGATCAACATGAATGGGGAATACTACACATTCTCGGGCAAGGATTTGCCGCGGTACACCGCTCAGGACCGCGTTTTTGGCGTCGGTAACGTCGTCACGGGACAGGGGAACATCCGTGTATCGCTGGTGCACAGCCAGAAAGTCACCAAGCGCGTAGTGGATTGCATGAAAAGCGATGAGGCAAACGCTAGAGCCGGCAGTGCGGAACAGCAAGTCGCCAGTGCCGTAGACGCCATCGCCAAGCAGATCGAAGTGATCCCCCCGCTTTCAGACAACCAGTTGGCGGCGGTGACGCGCCAGGTTCATGCTCTTCAGCAAAAAGTCGGCTTCACTTCCGACTACGACTCCTGGATTGCCAAGGTGACTCCACCCGACCTCGAATAAACTGTATTTCTTACAATACGGGTGCGCGTGCGAATTCCAATCTTCATCGCACAAATGCGTTGAACTCGTCGAGATCACTTCGTTTTGTCATCACCAGAAGCCGCTTTTACAGGATGAAGCTTGTCATAGTCTTTTATATACACGCGCAAGCCGGAGTCCCGCGTTAGCTTTGAATAGCCCGCCGATAGTTGCTCTTTGTAGTGATCCAGGAAGAAATCGAGTGGGTCATTTTGATCCATGTCGATGAGCACCAAATCCGTATCGTTCATAACCAACTTGCCGAGGCGTATGCGATTGTTTTTGAAGACCATATAATTTCCCGTGCGCATGCTTTTCACGGGCTTGGCATCGGAACCCCCAAAAATCTGAATGATTTTGTCGCCTTCCATTCGTATGGAGACCACCTTCCCTTCAAGATGGGGAGGCGGCAAAATCAGTTCCAGATCAAGAACCAGATCGTCATCTTTCGCCTCTATTCCAGGAATTTTGCCCTCTTTGATCAAACTGCCCATATCGATACCAAATAGATCCATCAGACCTTTTATCGGGAAATGCAGAGCCTTGATCTTCTCAGTGTGCAGCCGAATTTTTCCGTCTTTGGTGGGAATGAGAATTTCGTCCGTCTCGAACGGGATGTCTCTTTTGTCGTGCAGCTTTCCCTTCACCTTCAAGTGCTGATTCTCAACACTGATGGATATCTCTGACAAGGGCGAATTCGGGCGCGCAAAAACATAGGAGTTTAGGACGTTCGCCAGGTCAGAGGAATTCATGGCGATCTCCGCCGTGCTTACGCGCAGGTTAAACGAGTCTTTGTCGTCGAAGTTGGGATATTCATTCTTGCCCAGGGGCACCAGCACGCCGTCCAATGATTTTATTTCCACCGCCACGCTCTCCGAAAAACGGAACTTGACGTTGCGCATCTGCGCCTGGACGGTTCCCTCCTGATTTTCGTTCCCTGGAGGATTTTGACCAGTGACGATTCCAGGCATCGCGGCGCAAAGGAAAACAAACAGAGCCAGCGCTATCAAGCGCGTGTGAGCTATGTGAAACGGTGAGATCCAGTGTCTTACGATTCGCAATATTGCACCTTTGAAATTTCGTTCTGTCCAGGCCGGAGGCACATTAGGATGCGCTCACTGAAGTTTCTTGTTCAGTGGCTTCGCGCCCTAGCACAGAAGTTCCTCGCATGCCCCCGGTGTGATGTTGCTTATCGTAGGAGGGGAAGCGCGACAGACTCTGTGCCCGCCGCGCTTCTTAGGGGTGAGGTGCATCTGATACTGGCGAATCCTCCCTGGCGTCAGCTACAAGAGCGCGCCCAGAAGATTCTGGGAGACAAGAAGCACGCAGAAGGATGCTCTCACGGAGTTATTGTGCCGTGCAGTTCAATACCGCACATAAGCTTCCTGGGTTTGCCTGCTAAGTACCAGTAAGTCCGGGCACCCTGCATGTGATTTTGGCAGGGTTATAAGCGCCTCGATGAGGGTACCTTTCGCATCATCCGCGACCCACAAACTCATGGTTCGCGCGCTCTCTTATTCAGAGAATAGAACGCGGAGGCGTTGTTGCCATTGCGCGGCGTAATTGTGTTTTGCGTGTTACTGGCAGGCATTATCGCCGGCTGGCTCGTGTGGCGAAGCTTCTCCTCGAGACATCCGCTCAACGAACATTGGGGCTCGACAATCTCCAAGCAGCCCATTGTTCTGGTTACCCACACGTTTGACCCCGCCAGTCCGCCCGCCGATATGCCACCCCTCGGCGCCGGCGAAAATGCGGAGTGCGATTCCGATTTTCGTTCGAGCGCCAGTGTCCGCGGAGAGTCTCGGCCAACGGATGCCACGCACGCAACCTTAACCATCACACACGTCACCTTGACGCTTCAACTCAACATCAACATTTGGGTGCCCGCCGGTGTCACTCAGCATGTGATCGAACATGAAGATGGTCATCGCCAGATATCTGAGTTTTACTATCGGACCGCCGACAAACTCGCCGAGCAAATCGTATCGACGTACTTAGGCAAACAAGTCGAGATCACCGGCTCAGATCTGGACGCCGCCTCCAACAAAATGCTTCAGGAAATGGCCGCCGACATCACCGAGGAATACAACAAGGAACTAAACCCGGGGCCGACACAACTCCTTTACGACGCCATCACCGACCACGGCCGGAATGAGGTCGTCGTCAAAGATGCCGTCGCTCACGCCGTCAAAAACATTTCCATCGAGTCCCCTCAGCCGTCGCTTCCAAAAAACTGAACACGCAACGCAACATGGCCGCGCGAGCTTCATAAGCGGGCAACCCTACTGAAGGCAACGAATTCATCCAGCACCGCTTCTTACTGATTCATTCCGGGCCTTCCGAGGCTGCTACAAGCAGCGTTAAGCCGGCCAGGTCTCCCACTGCACCGAGCCAATGGTTGACGTTGTACTCGAGCTGGCTGAATCTGCCACTCCCCCCTCCAGTCACTCCCATTTTCGCTGAAGTCAAACATTGGCAATAGAATGCCGAGAAGTACGAAAAGGTTTTCCGGCCCGCGCATCCGCGCCCGTGGAGAGTTTGTATCTCATTGAATACAAACAGCTTAATATGCCGCCTTCCGAGCCTCTAAAGGCAAGCCGCCTGCTTGTAGGTAGCAAGAATGCTCCCCACCGTTCAGCCTGATATTGGCTCTCCCGCCGCTGCTTCAATGCGCACTCACATCATGAGCGTCGATGTCGAAGACTACTTCATGGTCGAGGCATTTGCAGGTTCGGTCTCGCGGGACTCCTGGGACACTTGGCCTTCGCGGGTTGAGATGAGCACCCGCCGTGCCCTTGATCTGTTCGATCAATACGGTGTCAAAGGAACGTTCTTTTTTGTCGGATGGGTGGCCAGAAAGTTTCCACACTTGGTTCGAGAAGTTCACTCGCGCGGGCACGAACTTGCCTGTCACAGCTACTGGCATCGCATGGTCTATTCCATGACCCCGGACGAATTTCGGCAGGATACCCGCGACGCCGTGAGAGCTATCGAGGATGCTGCCGGAGTGCGAGTTTACGGCTATCGCGCGCCGAGCTGGTCTATCACGAAGGACTGTCTCTGGGCCTTGGACATCTTGGCCGAAGAAGGGTTTACCTACGACTCCAGCATTTTCCCGATTCGCCATGACCTCTACGGCGTGCCTGACGCGCAACGCTTTCCATATACTCATCAGTTGAAGAACGGCCTGTCCTTGGGGGAAATTCCTCCGACCACGGTACGCTTGCTGGGACAAAACCTCCCGGCGGCAGGTGGCGGCTACTTGCGGATACTCCCGCTTGAGTACACTCACTGGGTTTTTCGCAAGTTTCAGGAAGATTACCGCGAAAGAGTGGTCGTCTACTTCCATCCCTGGGAGTTGGATCCCGAGCAACCTCGCATGAGAGAAAAGTTGAAATCGCGCATTCGCCACTACACGAATTTGGGCGATATGAAGAATCGGCTGGAACTCTTACTGCAAACTTATTCCTTTCAACCCGTGGGCGACTTTGTTGCCGCGGAGTAAGACTCTGACAGAAAGCCTGCAACACCTGGCAGGGTAGCACCGGGCATCGCGTTCGCATCAGCGGCTTCAATATGTGGATGATCGGCTCTGACGGGCTCATCGCCAATTTACAGAACAGCTTCGACGACGCTTCCTACCATCGCCAGCTTCAACACGATTCGAGGCATCACCCCATCTATAACGAGGTCGGCCCTGTCAAGACAAACCTCTCCGAGCACTTCTTCCGAAGTGTTTTCTCTTCACTTGTATGAATCTTTTTCTGCTTCGCGACCAAGGTTCGTGCCGTAACCGTTCGGCGGAACGTTTTCAGTTCCACCACCCATCTATTCGATTCCGACCCGCGTCGAAACCATGATTACTTCTTCGAACTCTCCAGCTCTTCTTGGAGAGGCAGGACGCCCACTCAAACGGCCGGTCTCAACTGCGACCACGAGATGACTCAGGCTGTCCTGCATGGGAACCCTGGAGCAGCTGCGCATAGTCCACTTCTTCGCGCAGCATCCAGTACAACCTCACCGCCAGCTTCCGCGCCATGGCCACTTTCGCTAGCGCCCGGCACTTCCGCTGGGCCAATCGTTGATACGCGCGACGCATTTCCGGTTCATGCCGCACCGCACTCTGCGCCGCTTCCACCAGCAACCCGCGCAAAAACGGATTGCCCTGCTTGCTGATGTGTCCCAGCCGCTGCCCACGACCGCCGCTGGAATGCTCCGTGGGAATCAGCCCGAGATAACTCGCCACCTGTTTGCCACGACGGAAACGATCTGCTGGCCCCATCGTCAGCGCAAAGGCCAGCGCTGTGATCGGTCCCACTCCCGGATGCGTCATCAGTCGCCGCGCTGCTGGTCTTGTGTTGGCCTGTTCGGCCGCCGCACGATCTAACTCGCCGATCGACGCTTCCAATTGATCCAACAACACCAGCAACTCCGCTCTTCGCCGACTCGCCCACGGCAGCAGCGACAACGCCTCCAGTTGTTTTCGTCCCGCCTCGCTCCACAACTTCCATTTCCTTTGCACGCCTTGGTTCATCGCCAACGCTTGCAACTGGTTCTTCACCTGCATCCGCAAGCGCACCAGCTTGTGACGATGCAACAGCAACTGCCGCGCATCGCGCTCTGCCGGCGTAGGCACCCAGATCCGCGGAAAACGATCCTCGTCGAGAAGCTTCACCAACAGCTCCGCATCCCGCCGGTCCGTCTTCTGCTTCCGCTCGCAACTGGCGCGAATCTTTGCGGCATCTCCGATCCACACCTCGTGTCCCAGCTCCGCAAGCATCCGCTCGAACCACTGCGAATGCCCGCTGGCTTCGATCCCCACGCGCACGGGCCCTGTGAGTCCCGCGTAAAAGGTCCGTACCTCCTCCTTCCTCTCATGACTCAGCGCCTTTTCCAAGGTTTCGCCGGTCGCCTTGTCCCACATGGCAATCTGTTGATAGCCCGGATGAAAATCACAGCCTATAATCTTCATCTTCGGCTCCTTTCTCCCGAGCCTTGGTCGCTTAACACGCCAAGTCTACCCGGGTCCAAGGAGCCGACCTCGTTATGAAATCAAGCGAAGCCGAGGGATCTGCTTTTTCTGCCGGTTTCACCTGCCGATCAGTGTCGCATTTCGCATTTCCAATTTCGCATTTCCAATTTCCAGTTTCGCATTTCGGGTCCCGTATTTCGAGTTTCCTATTTCCAATTTCGTATTTCAAGTTTCCAATTTCGCTTTTCCCAATTCAAAAAAGGAGCCTCTCATGGCCAACACAAATCCCAGCACCACGAGCAACACTCTCCGCTGCCAGTTCCAATTCTCCGACGGTCGCAACTGCCGCATGTTGCGCAACCCGGCCCATCCCACGTTCTGCACCTTCCACGCCCGCCAGGAACTTCAATTCATCGAGTCCCAGAGCCTCGGCAACGAAATCGCCTCCTCCCTCAACGGCGGCTTCCTCACCGCCACCGACATCAACCACGTCCTCGGCAAACTCTTCATCGCCGTCGCCCAGGACCGCGTCCCCATCCGCAAAGCCCTCGCCCTCACCTGCCTGGGCAAGGTCATGCTCTCGAGCCTCCCCCACGTCAAACAGGAATTCCCCTTCCACTACAAATTCGCCCACTGGAACAAAGTCCTCAACGCCGCCGCCCCCCTCTCCACCCCTCCCGCCCTCTCCGACTCCAATTCCTCCGACGAACCCCTCCCTGAGCTCCCCGAACCACCTTCCGACGAAGACGAATGACCGTTAGTCCGCCCCCAGGCGGCGCCGCCCGCGCATCCGTGAGACACCTGGCACGACCAGCGATATTATCGCCGTAGCTCGCGCCGTCATCTACCCGGTCGCTGTGCTAGCATTTCCTCATGGTTGTGTTTGTTCTCGGAGCGGGTGCATCACTTCACGCGGGCTACCCCTTAACTGCCCACCTCGGCAACCAACTTCTCCTTTGGGGACGCAAGAACGACGCCTTCATGTGGCAAGGCTATCTTGAGATGGTATTCGAGCAATATGGAGGTCTGGAAGATTTAGAGCGCATACTGACAGAACTATACGAACGCCCTGTCGGTTCGCGGGCCACAGCACTCAGCAAAATGCAGTGCGGCAACACGATTGGTGGCCTCAAGGTTGCGATTCCTGAGTTCTTTCATACCGTGCGTGGGAATCCGATTGGGGGGCGCGATCTCTACAGAGAACTGGCTCGTCGCAAGATTCGCGACGGTGACAGGATTCTTACCTTTAACTATGACTTGGCATGTGAGCGTGCGCTGAAGACGGAAGGCGCGTGGGAAATCGGCGACGGCTATGGCTTTTCTCCCGGCGTTGGGGCAACTCCACCATCACAGACCAAAATATTTAAGCTGCACGGCAGCGTGAACTGGATGGGCCTACTGTTCGGCGGGAATATGGGCTTTTCCCAGGCTTCAAACGTATATGGCCCTAGGCCATGTCTTTTTGCTGAACGCGATTTCACATACCTCGGCTATTCAAAGGATGTGCGCGACCCCTTGTGCGCTGGAATTTCGAGGACGGGAGCAGATCCGGCACTGATTCTTCCAACTCTTCACAAGGACTTCTTCCACCAAACAACTTTCGGCCGTGAGTGGGAACCCTTCTGGAATTACATCTGGGAGCAAGCAAAACAATCTCTCCGCTCCGCCGAAAAGATTGTGATCATCGGCTACAGCATGCCCAAGGCTGATGAAAGAGCTAGAGAGCTCCTGCTGAGCCACTCGAATCTCGATGCCGAAATCCTCGTCTTCTCAGGTTCAAGAACAGGCGCCATTTGTGAAGACTTCCGCCAAAGCGGCTTTCAGACTGTCAATTCATTCGGCGCCGGCTATTTCGAGGACTTTCTGAGCGCCTAATCCTTGTGGTTAGCTCCGCGCGTTCGCCGCTCGGAGACGACGAAGCCTAGATAGACGAGACGTTTTCTAGCACTCGCCCGTGACTGCTCACGCCGGATGGGCGTTTGATGTACCTAACGCAGTTTGTCGCATAGGGTGTATCCTCGGCTCCGTGCGGAACAGAGTCGTCCTCTTAATCCTGAGCGTCCTGATGGTTGGATGTGGCAAGCCCAAGCCCCAGGCTGCCTTCGACCCATGTGAGATCGCTCGGCAGCTTGATCCCCACTGTGGGTGGACTCCACATTGGAACCACACGAGCGGTCGAGTGAACGCCATCGACGGGACAAAGACTGAATTTCTTTCCTTGGATTCGACGGACGCTGATGGAACCGCAGGGGGCCGGTTGAGTTACGCTGAACTACAAATATGTCTGGAGCAGGGGAAGTTGTGTGGCAACAACAGCGTAGGCGTCGGCGTCACCGTACATGGCATGGTCGACCCGGTGAATTATGAGAGCCGATTCAGCACCCCGGTAAGATTAAGATTCGACGAGGATAAGCCAAGCCGCCAGACTTGGGGTATTACCGATAGTCAAGAAGCACTCTTCCCGCACGGAGGACAGAACCAATTCCTCTTGCAGCTAATCCGCCACAAAACGTTGGTCCTTGAATTCAGTTATTACGAAAAAGCACCTCGTACCGTGACATTCGATCTCTCCGGACTGAACGACAGTCTGAAATCCCTAGGCATTGACATTGAGGCGGAGGTCGCTGCGAGGAAGGCTTTGGAGCGTACGATGGAGTCCACCGACCGTGAAAAGAAAAACGCGGCTATCGAAGCATTTGTCGGCGCACACACAGAGATTGGGAAAAACATCGCGGCGCAAATCGAGCACTGCAAGAACAAGAACTTCCCTACCGATTTTTGTTGGGAACCTGCTGATAGGTCGGGGCCGTGGGGGCCGTTTCCCACCGTAGCGATCGCGACGAAGTATGCGATGGAACACTACAAGGAACACAATTAGGGCCCCACTCGGCCTTTCCTCTGCGGTTTTTTACAAAGGGTGGATCGATCTAACATCAATTTTCGGACTCTCCGACTGTGAGTGTAAGCTGTGAGCTACTTATTCATTTTCGCGCTAACTCCTTTAGAATCCGCACTTCCAAAAACACGTCCGTAACCCCTGTGGAATGAACACTTCCAAAACAAAGGACTTAAAACCCTTTAGAATGAACACTTACAAAAAAAAGGGGGAGGGGGTCGGCGTAGCACAGGCACTCCTGCCTGTACTCTTTTGAATTTTCCCGCGGCGATTGCCGAAAGGTGGGACAGACTTCAGTCTGTCCTCCTCAAGTACATCCGTCCGTAGCAAATCGCCCTGCCCGCTCTTCAGCCACCCGCGTTCGCGCTCTCGGCCATGTGAATCAAGCTGGGCAGCACATCGCCGAACTTTGCATCCTTTGGCTGTCCAAAAGCGAAGTAGAGCTCTTGATAGAGCGCATAGAGCGAGTGGTAGACCTGCTCGGCTGCGGGTTCCGGCTTGAACACCGCATGCGAGGGACAGATCTTGTTTTGCGCCTCCTCGACTGTTTTGAAAGTCCCGGCGGCGAGAAACGCAAAGATCGCTGAGCCGAGACTCGTTACGCTTTTGCTTGGCACCAGCACCGGCCGGCCCAGAACGTTCGCATAAACTTGATTCAGCACGTTGTTCTTCTGCGGAATGCCGCCTGCATTGATCACGCGCTTGATGTTCACCCCGTGCTCCGCCATGCGGTCCAGGATGATTCGCGTGTGAAATGCCGTGCCTTCCATCGCGGCGAAAAGTTCGTCCTGTGCCGTCGTCTGCAAGTTCCAGCCGAGCGTGATTCCGCGCAAGTTCGGGTTCACCAGTACCGTCCGGTCTCCGTTGTCCCACGTCATGCGCAGCAGGCCCGTTTGCCCTGCTCGATATTTTTCAAGTCCCTTGCTCAGCGTCGCTACATCCGTTCCTGCGCGTGTGGCAATGGCGTTGAAAATATCTCCGACGGCGGATAGCCCTGCTTCAATTCCTGTGCGTTTCGGATGCACACTTCCTTGCACCACTCCGCAGACTCCCGGAACCAGATTGACCGAAGGCGTGATGCCAATGATGCACGTCGAAGTCCCTACGACATTCACCATATCTTCGGTGCGGCAGCCCGCGCCGATCGCATCCCAGTGCGCATCAAACGCTCCGACCGGTATCGCAATGCCCGTTTTTAAACCAAGCTTCTCCGCCCACGCAGGCGAAAGCTGCCCGGCGATTTGATCCGACGTAGCATATTCGCCCTGCAGTTTTTCTCGAACGCCGGCAAACAGCGGATCGACTTTGACGAGAAATTCTTCCGAAGGCAGGCCGCCCAGTTCGCGGTTCCACATCCACTTGTGTCCCATGGCGCAAATGCTGCGCTTCACTTTTCGCGGATCGGTAATTCCGCAGAGCGTGGCTGCGGCCATGTCGCAGTGCTCAAAGGCGGAAACAAATTGCGAGCGCTTATTTGGATTGTGGCGCAGCCAGTGCAGCAACTTCGAGAAGCCCCACTCCGACGAATACACTCCGCCGCACCACTGAATGGCGGCAAGCCCTTCGCGGTGCGCCGCTTCGGTAATCTCCGCGGCTTCCGCTTTGGCCCGGTGGTCGCACCAAAGATAATAGTCGTCGAGCGGCTCAAGATTCTTTCCAACAGGAATCACCGAGGAGCCGGTCGTGTCCATCGCCAGCGCCTGTACTTGCTCGCCGGAAATGCCGGCCTTCTGCAACGCTTCACGCGTGGCGCTCGCCAGTGCGCGCATCTGATCACTATGCGATTGCGTTGCGAATTCCGGGTCATCGCGCCTGCGATGCAGCGGATATTCCGCCTGCGCCGTAGCGAGCATGCCTCGCTCGCTGTCCACCATCGACACGCGAACGCTCAAAGTTCCAAAATCTACGCCAGCTACGATGGCCATGGGATTTGGAATCGCTCCCTGCGAATGAATTGACGATTATCCCGCGTGGGCGTACATCTCCCAGCCGAGATAACGCGACGCGGCTTCATGCACAGCCGGCGCCACCGAAGAAAAATTCGCCGCAACGTGATGCTCGAATCCGTTTTCGCAGATGTAGTGCAGCAGTTTCTGCAGTCCGGGAATTTCCACCACGCCCGCGCCGCCAAACGTATCCAGAGGATCGTCCGTAAACCGGCCGCTGCCCGTATAACCGCGAATTCGCCCCGAAGTGTCATCGGTCGAGAAGCGCGCGAAGCACATCGCTCCTGACTTCACCTGCCCCACGCACGTTCCAAACGTATTTTCCTTCCCTACCGTCCCCGCGATAATTTCCTGAAAATCCATCTTCACGCTCTTGAAAAAATGCTTCGGCAAATTGCTGCAGTGGAAGCACACTGCTTTGTTCGGATCGTTTCCATAGTTGTTGTTCCAATCGAGCAGCGCGCTCGGCGTTTCCGAAGCTAGTTGCAGAGCGTGCATTCCCAGCACGCCGCAAACGTCCACTTCGCAAGCGCTCGAAAGCAGCGAGTCGCTCATCATGCTCATCACCGTGCACGGCACCACGCCCAGATTTTCCTCGAGCGAAGTCCAGCACTGCACCGCGCTGATCTGCAAATCCGTTGCTTTCATCCACTGATCGATCACCGCTCCCAGCTTCGCCATTTTCATCAGCGCCGCCTGCGGAATGTCCGTCGTCGTCACGTATTTCTGGATCGATTGCAGCTTCTGCACCGCCGCATCGTCCGTGTCTTTCATCTTGCCGATGCGCCCCAGCACTTCCGATAGATCAAGTGTCTCGACGGAAATGCCGCTCGCTTCCAGCAACTTCTCGCTGTAGCGCACCGTGTTGAACGCCGTCGGCCGCGCTCCCACCGCGCCGATGCGCAGATTCTTCAGCCCCTTCACAATCCGGCAAACGCCGGCGAACCATTCGAGGTCCTTCGTGAACTCCGGCGAATCCGGGGCTTCGGTGTGCAGAGTGGTCAGCGAATAAGAAATCCCGTACTGCCTTAAATTGTTGCAGGCCGACATCTTCCCGCAGAAACTGTCGCGCCGGTGCGTGATGGTCATCTTGGACTGCGTATCCGGCGTCGCTTGGATCAACACGGGCACGCGAAGACCCGCCAGCCGCAACGTATCGGCGATCGCTCGCTCATCTCCAAAATTGGGCAGCGTCACAATCACGCCATCGATCGCATCAGCTTTCGATTTGAACAAAGCCGCGCACCGCTTCGCTTCCTCGTACGTTTCCACCGCTCCATGCTTGCTCTGCTCCGGATCGAGCACCACCACGTCCATGCCCGCCTTCTGTAGCACCTGGGTCATCTCATCTCGCCCGGACTTCGCCAGGTGCGCCGGAAAAAACCCCCGGTTCCCTACAATCACTCCCATCGTCATCTTTTTCTTGTTCGCCATGGTCCCTACGTAGTTTCCTCTCTCACACGCCTAGAGTTCAGGCTCGAATGAACCGATTAATCTTTGCCAGCTTCTCGTTCCATTAACTCGACTAAAAGGTTGGCTTGCAAACGGCAACCGCGAAGCAATTCTGTCATCGTATCGTACAACTGAAACACTTCCAACGGTCACACGTTCGCCGCATCGGTTCTCAACTCATTTCTCGTTCGCCTGCGGTTGCCCGTAGTACGCCTTCTTGCCGTGCTTCCGCAGAAAGTGCCGGTCGTGCAGCGTCTTGCTTACGGAGCCGGCGCCTGCATTTAACCCAACGGTTAAATACGCCAGCCGCGCGACAGTTTCGAGCATCCAGGCGTTTTCGGCGGCCTTGCGCGGGTCAGGTCCCCACGCAAACGGGCCATGATTCGGAACAAGCACCGCCGGAATCGCAAGGGGATCAATAGTCTGGTGCGAAAACGCGCGGATGATCGCCGCTCCCGTATTGGCTTCGTACTCGCCATTGATTTCGTCGTCGGTCATGAAGTCCGCCAGCGGAATGGGGCCGTGAAAATAATCGGCGTGTGTGGTGCCGAAGCACGGAATCGATTGGCGGGCTTGAGCCCAGGCCGTAGCGTACTCCGAATGGGTGTGCGCAATGCCACCGATCGCGGGGAAAGCGCGGTACAAAGCGGCGTGGGTCGGAAGATCAGAAGATGGGCGCAAATTACCTTCGACAATTTTGCCGTGCAAATCCGTGACGACGAGATCTGCCGGCTTCATGGCGTCATAGGGAACGCCGCTGGGCTTGATAACGATTAGACCTTCCTCGCGGCAAACGCCGCTGGCGTTGCCGAAGGTCGAAAAGACCAGTCCTCGGCGGACTAAATCGAGATTCGCTTCGAGAACTTCTTCACGCAATTTTGCTAGGAGCATTTCTCCTCGACTTTACACCAGACGGTGCTCAATGTGCTCCTGCGGCGGATAGGAAATTTCCGTAGCCGACAATCACCGTGGAGCCGACGAGCAGGATCAGCGCCAGGGTGAGAAAACTCATTGCGGGAGTTCCCGCGCCGCGCCACTCTTTGAAACCTAGACCCCAAAGCGTGCTGAAAATGATGATGCTGGCCATGTGCAGAGTCCAACTGGAGAAGCCGTATTTGCCCATCTGAGTTTCGCCCATGGTGTAGAAAAAGAATTGGAAATACCAGGTGGTTCCGGCGAGAGCGCACCAAAGGTAATTGGCAAGCATAGGGACGCGAGTGCCGTTTGATCTAAGTTGGCCGGGAATGTGTTCGAAAACTTCGCGAGCGGGAGCGTCGATCGCGGTTTCAAGCGGAGTTTCGTTGTGGGGGGCAGGATATTTCTTGGGGTCGGCGGAGAAATACTGGAAGCCCGATTTGTTTTTGATATTCAGAGCGATGCACCAGATAAAGTTGGTGGTGAAGCCGCCGAGCAGAACCACTACCAGAACCGGCAAGCCTTGCCAAAGTGACGGCGTGCCATGCTTCATGGTGAGCAGTTTGATGGGAGCGCCGGCGGCTAGTCCATACGCGAAGCACGCGCTCATGACTCCGGACAGTGTTGCGACCGCGACGCCTTTCTTTAGATCAAATTCGCGGATGACGGCAGTTTTTTGCTCTGGAGACATTCTGCGTTCTTTCAATATTCCAGCGACGCCAGCCGCTGCGATTCCCAAAAGACAAACGAAAACACCGGCAAGGATAATGCGGCCGGAAACAGTGCCGAGGACCTGCGTGGCAAAAACGCCTGCGAATAAGGGAGGCATCAACGTGCCGAACGCGGCGCAGAGACCCAGGACAACAGCCATGCCGAGCGAAAGGCCGAGGAATCGCATGGTGAGGCCGAAGGTAAGTCCGCCGACGCCCCAGAGAAGGCCAAAGAAAACTGCCCAGAAAATGGTAGAGCCCGGAGCTTCGGAAAGGACTTGAAGGAGATCGCGAGTGAGAAAAGACGCCAGAATCCACGGCGCAATAATCCAACTGAAAAAACCGCCCGCGAGCCAGTACGTTTCCCACGACCAGCGCTTCACACCGCGATAGGGAACGTAAAAGCTGGCGGAAGCCAGGCCACCGAGCCAGTGAAAGAAAACGCCGAGCGCAGGATTAGGGATCACGAAGTCCTCGTTTGAGATTTAGATATGAAAAACCTCTTCGAGCGGGGCCATGGCCTGGTCCGGCAAGAGGCCCTGGGGCTGCACGAAGAACCGGGACATCTCACGCTGCCAGCGGTCGTTTACTTCGCGCGAAGCCATGCCGGAGCGTGCGCGCTCGAAATCTTCGGTCTCGAGGTAGCCGACCAGGAGGCCATCAGCGCGGAGGAAGAGCGAATAGTTGTTCCAGCCTGTTTCGCGGAGGGCGCTGATCATCTCCGGCCAAACGGAGCGATGGCGCTCCTTGTATTCCGCGAGAAGCTCCGTTTTCACTTGAAGGACGAAACAGATTCTCTTCATGCATTCACCTTTACCGGCTGGAGAAAAATCTTACCCAGCTAAGAAATTCCAAGGCTATCGAAGAAAAGCTTCCGGGAGGCCACCGTCGACCGGAATGATGTGACCTGTGGTGCGAGTGCTTTCTTCACTGGCGAGCCAGACAATGGCGGCCGCGCAGAGTTCGGGAGTAATCGGCAACCTGGTGAGCGTGCGCTGGGCATAGAAATTCGCAAGTTTGTCGCGCAAGTCTTCGGTGGAGTCGGACTCGGAGAATGCAATTTTGTATTTTTGGAGGGAATGCATCACGCGATCGCGGGGAAACATGGTGGAGCCGGCGACAACCGTGGCGGGAGCAATGCCGTTTACGCGAACCGCGGGTCCCAGCTTGATGGCAAGCTCGCGAATCAAGTGATGGAGTGCGGCTTTGCTGGTGTCGTAGGCTTCGCTGCCTTTTTTAGGCACAACGGCATTCGCGGAGCTGGTGAGGACCATGGCGCCTGAAAGATTTTGCTCCTGAAATATTCGTTCGGTGGCGCGCGCAAGAAGATAGTTGCCGGTCACGTTGACCAGAAACGTTTTGGCCCAGAGCGCATCGGAGAGTTCGCCGTCGGGGCCGGGGACCGGATAGATGGCGGCTGTGTTTACGACGATGTCGATGCCGCCAAATTCGAGGACGGTGCGACGGACGGCATCTTCGAGGCTCGGCAAGGAACTCAAGTCCACGCCCATGGAGGCTGCAAATTCCGAAGTCGAAGCGGCGCCGGCTTGCTCCGCGACATTCCTGGCACCGACTTCGTCGAAATCGGCGACGAGCAAGTGCGCTCCCTTGCGGGCGAGGAGAAGAGCGACTTCCCTGCCAATGCCGCTGGCGCCGCCGATAATCAAGCCGATCTTGCGGCTGAACTGCGCTTCCGCGGGCATGCGCTGGAGCTTTGCTTCTTCGAGAGCCCAATATTCGATGCGGAAAGCCTCGGAACGCGGCAAAGCGACGTAGTTGTGAAAGTGAGTGAAGTGCTTGGATTGGTCGGGACGGCGTGCTTGCGGGAGAGGGTGAGAGACTTCGCCGTCCTCGAGAGCGTTGGCGCCGGCCATCACGTGAATGGCGTTTATGAAAAATTCCGTGGTGATGCGAGCTTCTTTTTTGTTTTTGCCAAAGCCGAAGAGTCCGACTCCGGGGACTATCACTACGGAGGGATTGGAGTCCCGGAGCTTGGGCGAATCGGCTGTGGCCCATTCTTCATAATATTTTTTGTAGGCGGCGCGATATTCGGCGACTTGCGTGTGGATGCTGGATTTGAGCGCATCAAGATCTTGTTTTGCGGGATCCCAATTCAGAAAGAGAGGGCAGACGCGGGTGCGCAAGAAATGATCGGGGCAGCTGGTGCCGAGATTGCTTAGTTCGCGAGACCAATTTGATCCGGCAAAGGCAAGTGCGTCTTCATGATCGGCGTAATGCGCGAGGACTCGGCGGTTCGAGGATAGAGCGCCGCGAAGAGTAGGAAGAATCTCAGCCGCAATCTGTATGCGGTCCTGGCGAGGGTGATGCTCCATACCACCAAAGAGCGGGCCTTTCTGAGCCTGATGTCTGGCGATGAATTCGCCCATCTGGTCGATGGTTTGGATACTGCTGAGATAGCAGTCGCGTTGCGACATGCCCCAGGTGAAGAGTCCATGGCCGCCCAGCAAAATTCCGTCAATGCCGGGATTTTCGCGAACGGCTTTTTCGATGAGCAGGGCCAGTTCGAAACCGGGACGTTGCCAGGGAGCCCATACGATTTTGCGGCCGAACTCGCGATTGAACTGTTCGAGCTTGCGCTGTCCGTTGGCGCTGGCAGCGAGGGCAATCGCCCAATCGGGATGAAGATGGTCGACATGAGGGAAAGGGAGTAGAGCGTGGAGCGGCGTGTCAATCGAAGCAGCGACGCGGTTTTCTCCGAAGGCGGATAGCGGATAGAAGCTGACCATTTCGTCTTCGTGGGCTTCGCCGCGGTAGAGATCCTTGAGTTGCTCGAGCCGGTCTTGATAGAGCAGCGCAAATCCGGATTCTTTGATGGAGCCAAGATCGCCGCCGCTGCCTTTTACGGCGAGAACGCGTGTGGGCTTGCCGGTGAAAGGATCGGGCAAGTCCATTTTCGAGCTGGTATTGCCGCCGCCGAAATTAGTGATGCGCAGGTCGGCTCCGAGAAGGTTGGAGCGGTAGCGAAGAAGGCCGAGGGGATTGCTCGAAAGTTTTTCGGCAGCGGCGGAGTCCCACAGATCCGCCAGGTGCGCTAGTTTCCAGATTTCGCTTTTGATTTCAGGCATAGACAACCTCGCAATACTGTTCGAATCGTTTGGCTTGCTGATCCCATTTTGCGGGATCGACGGGTTCGAAGACTTCGACCGGGAAGGAGCGTTCCATGATGCCACGAACTTCTTTCAGGGAGGCTGCAGCGCCGGTGGCCAGGATTTGCAACGCTACGTTGCCGAGCGCAGTGGCCTCGGCGGGACCTGCGATGACTCTCCGGCCAGTGGCGTCGGCGGTCATTTGATTGAGCAGGCTATTTTTTGAGCCGCCGCCGATGACGCGAATCTGCTCGATGCGACGACCGATGAGTTCTTCCAAGTTTGAAATTACCAAGCGATATTTTAGGGCGAGGCTCTCCAGGATGGCGCGAACATAGGCGGGCGGCGAAGCGGGAGCGGGTTGCTGCGTTTGCGCGCAGAAGCGGTCGATATTGGCGGGCATATCGCCGGGGCGCAGGAAAGATTCGTGATCCGGGTCAACGAGAGTCGTGAAGGAGGGTTCACGCGTGGCGAGTTCCATCAACTCGAGATAATCGTGGCATTTTCCCTGAGACTCCCACGTTTGGCGGCAGCATTGAAGCATCCAAAGGCCCATGACGTTTTTCAGGAGGCGCGTGGTGCCGTTGACGCCGCCTTCGTTGGTGAAATTCATTTGCAGGGCTTTGGGATTGATGACGGGGGCGTCGAGCTCGGTGCCGAGGAGCGACCAGGTTCCGGAGCTTAAGAAGGCGGTGCCTTCGCGAGCGGAGATGGCGGCGACGGCCGAGCCCGTGTCGTGGGTGGCGGGCGCGATTACCGGCGTTTCGGCAAGAGAGGAATGACGGGCAATGTTCGGCGAGAGTTTACCAAGGAAAGTGCCCGGCTCGACGATGTCCGGCCAGAAGTGGGTGGGTAAGCTTACACGCTCGATCAAATCTTTGGCCCAAGTCCGCGTGCGAGGATTGACGAGTTGCGTGGTGGTGGCGTTTGTATATTCGCAGACGGCGTTGCCCGTGAGCCAGAAATGGAAGAGGTCGGGAATGGTGAGAAACTTTTGCGCGGCTTTCAATAGAGCAGGAGTATCCTGCGCGGCTGCAAAGAGCTGGTAGAGCGTGTTGATGGACATGAACTGGATGCCGGTGGCCGTGTAGATTTCTTCGCGGGGAACTTTGCGGAAGACTTGTTGCATGCGGTTCGCAGTGCGCGCATCGCGGTAGTGGTAAGGATTCTGGAGCATCTCTCCTTTTTCGCCGAGGAGCGCATAGTCCACGCCCCAGGCATCGACTCCGATTGCGGCGAGCTGCATTTCCTCAACAGAGGAGAGCGCTTTGCGGACTTCCCACCAGAGGCGAGCGACATCCCAGTGCAAACTGCCGCCGTATTCGACGGGCTCGTTCTTGAAGCGATGAATTTCCTGCGTGGTTAAAACGCCGGAGTGAAGATGGGCAAGAATGGCGCGGCCGCTTTCGGCGCCAAAATCGAAGGCGAGAAAAGGTTTGGAAGAGCCGAAGCTAGGCATACGAGGATACGCTTTGCGAATTCCTGGCGGAGCGCTGTTGGGTGATGCGTTCGAGGTAGCCGCTCTGGCGGAAAGCCTCGATGGGATGGATGGGGACGCCTTTGGAGCGCCGCCATTCCTGAATGGCCGGGCGCACGTCGGTGGCAAAGGCGTCTTGTAGAAAGGACTCCGCTTTCACCAGGTCGCAGCGCTTTTGTGCGTCCGCGAGTTCGGGGTGGTTGACGAGGCAAGCCTTTGCGAAGAGTTCTTGCGCCATGCAAACGGTCTGCAGCATCGCTTCGATTTTTCCTTTGAGATTGTGGCTTTGATCGATCATGTAGGCGATGTCGGCTTGTTTGCGAGACTCCCACTCGTAGAAAAGGATTTCGTGGAAGATGCGGAAGACCTGATAAGGGTCGATGGAGCCAAGAGTGAGATCGTCATCGGCGTAGCGGCGATCGTTGAAATGAAAACCGCCGAGCATGTCTTCCGAGAGAAGCCAGGCGACGATCTGCTCGATGTTTTGTGCGGCGTAATGATGGCCGGTATCGACGAGAACTTTGGCTTGCGGGCCGGCATGGCGGGCGAGAAGCAGGGCCATGCCCCAGTCGGCGATGTCTGTGTGGTAAAACGCTGGCTCGAAGGGTTTGTATTCAACGAGGAGGCGCTGGCCGGGGGAAAGATCGGCGTGAGCGGATTTCAGGAGGTCCTGAAACCAAAGCTTTCGTTGGCGAATGTTGGCGGTGCCGGGATAATTCGAGCCGTCGGCAAACCATAAAGAGATGTCGCGAGTCTGGAGTCCGCGAGCGATCGCGATGCTGTCTCGCGTGTGCTGGAGCGCCTGCGCGCGGATGGCGGGATCGGGGTTGCCAAAGGAGCCGTACTTATATTCTTGATCCTGGAAGAGATTGGGATTGATGGAGCCGGGCTTTACGCCATAGCGTTCAGCGAAGGAGTGGATTTCAGGAACGCTCTGGATTCCGTTGGGAAAATCCCAGAGAACATGAAGAGCGACGGTTGGGCAGGCGCCGGTGAGCGCGTGGACTTGGCCGGCATCGCTGAATTTTTCTTCGGTGGTGGTAGCGGCAGCAGGTTGGATGAATTTGCCGAAGCGCGTGCCGGTGTTGGCAAAGCCCCAGGAAGGAATCTCAATGCGAAATTTGTCGAGAGCCTGGAGGATGCGGTCGGAGTTGGCTGGGTTCATGGCTGCCTCTGCGCAGAAGAGAGTACATAAGGGATTGCGGGGAGGTCACGCGGTATTTGCAGGTGGAGAGAGCGGGAGGTGAGACGGCTGCTGGGTTAAGAGGCACGGCAAAAAAAGCAATTGGTGAACCGGGGAGGACTCGAACCTCCAACCCGTTGATTAAGAGTCAACTGCTCTACCATTGAGCTACCGGTCCACGGAGTAGTTAGAATTTTACATTGGACGCGGTTTTTTGTCGAACGGGTTGGAGACGAAGGACTGGAGTTCCGGGGGCGGCGCACTTTTCGTGTGAGACGCAAAACCGCACAGACAGGAGTGTCTGTGCTACTTGGCGCGGAGTTCGGCGGCGAGGTCGCGGGCTACCTGGCGGGCGCGCGGGAGGTCGTGGGGATCGAAGGAGATGGCGGAAACGCGGGGATGGCCGCCGCCGCCGAATCTTTCGGCGAGGGAGGCAAGATTTTTGTCGGCGGTGGCTTGATTCCAGGGGTTGGTGCCGAGAGAAACTTTGGCGCGGACGGCCGAAGCGCTGACGCTGACGGAATAGACGCATTCGGGATGCAGAAGATACGGAATGAATTTGTTGTAGCCCTCGAGGTCGAGGTCGCTGACGTCGAAGAAAATTACCCCATCCTTGGCTTCGGAGCGCTCGCGAAGAATTTCGATGGAGCGGCGATGGCGTTCGAGGAGCGGGCCGAGATGTTTAGCGACGATTGGAAGTTTGACCATTTCGGCGAGCGGGCGATAGGCGAGCTCAGGGATGATGCGGGCGGGCAGGCCGTCTTCAGGCGCGGCTTCGATGACAAGTCCGAGTTGCGTGGCAGGCTCGATGAGTTCGACGGCGGATTGCGGGGTGGGATATTGCGCGCCGTCGATGATGTCGCCCCAGTGGATAAGTTCTTCCAGCGGTTTCGTGTCGAAGCCGAATTTTTCTTTGGCAACGGTGGCGATGAGCTTGGTGCAGGATTTGTAATCGGGCTCATAGAACATGTGCGGGCCGGGATGAGCGCGGAAATGCTCGGCGTCAGCGGGATTGAGAAACGCGCTTTGATGATGGTCGAACCACCATGTGACTT
>Ga0210403_10000989_pt1 | contig 27939 bp, 21 predicted proteins | sample IncBWC19MmetaG_FD_150863 | JGI IMG/M metagenome (GOLD analysis project Ga0210403, IMG submission 150863) | Forest soil microbial communities from Barre Woods Harvard Forest LTER site, Petersham, Massachusetts, United States - Inc-BW-C-19-M | ecosystem: Environmental > Terrestrial > Soil >...
GAAGTGATATACATCAGAGGAATTGTAAGCATCAGCCAGATCAGAGCGTTCGATCCGCTCAGGTACTCGGGCTTGAGCGCGCTCAGAATCTGGTGCCGCGCCAGGATGATTATTCCGGCGGGGATGGCAACCAGAGCCGTCCCTCCGCCCAGAACCCTACTTAGAGATTTCCGGCTCCTGTCGCGGACCATTCGCGGGAAGACAGCCTGCAGAAAGCCCGAAAATAGCGACACGCAGAGATCGAAAACCTTGTAGCAAATTTGATATACACCGGCGGCGCCAAGCCCATTCATTTTCGCGACCAGGAACATATCGGACCGGCCATAGACGATCGACAGAATTTCGACCGAGAACAGCTCGAGCGCCTGTCCTAGCAGCTTTTTCCGTTGAGGACGGGCTGAAATTACCTTAGGCGCCCACAGGCGAAAAGTGGAACGGGCCACTACCAAAAGGCGCGCTAGAGAGGCGAGAGGAACGATGCACAGCAGTTCGTTGAAACTCAAATCCCCAAAGGCAAGCGCCACGACCGCCCCAAAGATCACAACTCTCTCCACGAGCTGGGACGCAGCGACGGGAAGCAACCGCTCGTGCGCGGTCAGGAATGCCTCGCAGTTCCTTGCCGCGACAATGAAGAAGATGGAGGAGAGGTACAGCGCAACGCTGACAGGGCTGGCGGGTATATCTTTGAAGAACGCCATCAGCAGAGCCCATGCCGCTGTGGCGGAGACCGCGGCTACCGCGATCCGAATTTGCAGCGCTGCTTGGAAGTATCCCTGTCCGGCGCCTGCCCCAGTGCTGGCGATCTCGCGGATCAGGATCTTGTCGAGTCCAAGGTTCGAAACCAGCTCGAGCAACATACTTGCGGACACCAGAATCGCGTAGGCGCCGATGGTGCGTACGCCCAGTCGCTTTGCCATCAGGATAATGTAGGCATAACCGATCCCGCGCCCGGCAAGATTGCTGACTGTCATGATGGCGCTGTTCGAATACAGCCGAGCCGCCGAACCTCCAGTTACGCCGACGGGCTCAGCCGTTCGCTCTCCGACTGTTGCGAGTATCTCAGGCACGCTCTGCCCTGGCCAATTCAGCCACGGGGACGTCATTTCTCTCCGGGTCATGGAATCGGACATTGCGGGCTGGGCTCCCAATAGCCATGCAGTACGAAGGCACATCTCTCGTCACAACGGCATTCGCGGCCACCACGGCATGGTCGCCGATCCGCACGCCCGGGCCGATCACGCAATGTGCTCCCAGAAAGGAACCCTTCCCGATGCGCACCTGGAGAGGCTTCGAGATGGGAGCATAGTGTACCGAGCAATCGAGGTGGCTATGATCGTGTAGGTGATCGGCGATGACGGCGCCCATGGCAATCGCCACCTCGTCTTCAATGACTACCGAGTCTGCCGCGGAAATCTGCACACCGTAACCGATGATCACTCGCTCCCCGATATTTATTTGCCCGTGATATTTGATACCGGCCCATTCCGAAACCGGGTTTATCCACGTACGGGGATAGATAACCGAATTGGCTCCAATCGTAATCGAATCCGGCTGCTCCAATCGAACGGGAAATTCAAGCCGCACGCCTTCGCCGCAGCTTTTCAGGCTACTCCTCCATAACCAAGTGTAGACCCCATTGAAACGGTACCGGAGCCGCTTGCAAACCTGCAGAAACCCCTTCCTCATACAAACCTCATCAACCAGTTGGGTATATAAAGACTTCTTTTGTTCAGGACGAGCCTGACATTCTGAAACCCATGCCGTTGGAGACTGTCGAGACTGTATTGCGCTGACGCCCTCCTCGTCTTGCCAGCTTCCACGATCAGAAGGGTCGTAGAGACAATGTCGCCAAGTGCCAAAAGGTCTGTGGCATTCCTCACAGCGCCGCTTGCCACCACTATGTTGGCGAAATCGGGCCGCAATTTTGACAGGCCCGCGATCGTATTGCCGTCGGTTGGTTTGTCGGCGAGTTCCTCGGAAGGCTTCCGGATGAGAATCATCTCGTCGGAAACTGCCTCACCGGAATCCAAGGAATCGATAATCGAGTTTGCCGTGCGATCGATGAACGCGGTCTTCTCGCCGGCATCGCGACTCAAGAATCTTGCCAGACCGTATCCAATCAGGCTTGCGCCTTCCCCGGAGTTGGTTTCCGCCAGAAGAATCACCCTGCGCCCCGGCGCCGAAGCCCGCAACGATTGATACACTTTCGCGAATTCACTCCTATTCCGCAGTGCGAAGGCGTCCCAAAAATGAAAGACTTCGCTTTCCTCGCTCTGGTCGGGGAACGTACCGACCACCGGCGCGCCGACGTGCAGCTCGGCTGCTGCCCTGTCGGCAACCGTTCCATCCAGCGCGATACAGGCGAGAAGAACCGCGAAGCTGCCGATCGCCAGAAGACCCGCTGTTGCAGCCGTCACGATATTCTTATTGGGAGTCGTAGGGTGCAAGTCCCAGGTTGGAGAGTCAATGATCGAGACGTTCGTAATCGCGTTCTGGGTCGTTAGTGTCTTCAGCCGGCTATCCAGGTATGCTTGCGCGATCCGCTCGGACTGCACCTTGGCCAGCCCAAGTTGCTCCTTAAGTTCGTCGAATCCCCGAACCTTTTCGGCATAGTGATTCAACTCGATATTGATCTCGTTTAAGTCAGTCCGCGATCGTTCCAGACGGGCTTCATCTGCTTGCAGGTCTTCCGTCGCCGTGATGGTGTCAGACTCTATTAGCTCAGATGCTTTGCTTCTTCGCGTCTCTGTTTGATCCACCACATTTTCCGGCTGCACCGAAAGTAGTTTGCCTAGCTCGTCTAGTTCCGCCTGTTTGTCCTGGTATGTGCGGCTCTCCTTCGGATGGTGGTTCAGAATGTCGCGCGCCGCTAGCTTGGCTTCGTTGAACTTCGCTGTGAGCTCCTCGCGCTCCTTATTGCGCGCTTCCGTCGTGCTGTATTGCTCAAACCGCTGCAGCGAACTCCCAACAGCTTGCAGTGAAGCGAGCCGCTGCCTGACTGACTCGGTGGCCGCCCGGGCCTCCTCAAACGTCTGCTGCAGCTTCTCTCTCTGCTCCATCAGCGCATTCGCCTGCGTATCGTCGGTGTAGACCCCCTGCTGAGTCATGTAGTTGGAGAACGCGGCCAGACGTCCATCATATTGTCTGACAGCGCTGTCATATTGCGCTTTGAGAAGATTCTGCTCAGCCGAGCTCCCAAAGACAGCTATGTGATGGTCGAGATAGGCTGCCAGGATAAGCTGCAGGATTGTCTGCGCCACCTGAGGGTCGCGGTACCGGAATTGGACGTCCAGAACATCAGAATCGAACATTGGGTTAACCCCCAGATTATTCGAGAGGGCGTTAGCAACATCCTCCGTCTCTTCGGTGTGGGTTGTCCTCTTGGGGGCGACGCCGTCAGATGACCGGACCAATCCATGAATCGCACGGAGCAGCGGAGTCGGTTCGGGTTCTTGTCCGGTAACAAATCGCCGCGCTTCATCCAAGCGGGTCCCCGACACCGGAAGAGAGGAAGAGTCTGGGGTTGAGTCGCCAAGGATCCATTGCGCGGTGGTCAGCAGGACTTCGTGGCTTTGTAGAATCTGTTGCTCGTCGCGAATCTGCTGATCGCGCTGCAGCACCTGCAAGTTCTTGTCGTTAAGGGATTCGGCTTTCCCTTCGGACTCGGACCCAAGAGATATGAGGACCTTCGCGGACGAGGCATACAATTTCCTCGTCTGCGTATAGAAAACCAAAACCGCGATGATCGTGACCACCCAGAAAATGGTCAGGACGCGCGAATAGCGAAACACTTGGTTCAATATGTCTCGCAGCGTGAATTTCATTGGTTACCCGCGATTCTCAAAAGCTTTACTCTCCCGGCTATATTCAGTGCGTAGCGGCCGCACCCGACGTCAAAGTAGTCGCTGGCGTGAAAAGCACATCCGCGGCGGCGTTCAGGGACCCGGGCAAGAGTTGTCGAACATAATGTTCCATGAAGTCATCGGCCTTAACGATGCCGCTCCTGGGGACGAAGTAAACGTCGCCCGGCGCCACCTGAACATCGGCGCCGTCACCGCCGGGCACCGAGGCATTCAACTGGTAGACCCCATATTTGGCATCTTCGGTGGCTCGGATCAGGAAGACGGACTTTGCATTCGCGTTCTTTTGAATGACTTGGCTCATCGCAAGAACCATGGCAACCGTCATGTTCGCATGGATTTCTTTCGCACCTGGCAGAAGCACTTCGCCAGTCACGTACACCGAACTGTTGGCTTGAGAATCCACGGCTACCGTGATCCCCGGGTTCGTAAGCTCATGGACATACAGCTCTGTTAGCTTCTGCTGCAGCGCTTCGGGCTCTAGACCGGCTACGTCGATGCCCTGGAACAGATCGAGAGAAATCTTGCCGTCCTGGCGAACTCGAACCGTCTGGTTCAGCTTCGGCTCGTAGTAGAACCTCACGCTCAGTATGTCCCCGCGAGCAATGACCACAGGTTTGCCGATACGGTTCAGCTGAAAGAACTCCGGCGGTGGCGAAGGATATTTCTTCTTTCCAGCCAAGGCTGGTGACACACTGAGGCAAAGCGCACATGCGAAGAGGCATGAGATACAGATCGCGCCAAAAGCACTACATTGAGGTCCGCTCTCACGAACACGCGCGGAAAGTTCGCAGTTCCGCCCGGCGGCTCGCTCGCCCTTCTCAAGTTTGAGTTTATTCAGGGCCATTTCGAACTGATCCACGACTTTCTTCTCCGCGCTGATGCTCTTCTGAAGGAAGCGAGGCGGACGACCCAGGTTGGGAGTTTGTCTTTGGCACTGGTTCCTGCAGGATCTTGATGAGGCCGTCGTAAACGTGAACGAGCGACTGCCGGACCGCCACCTCAAGGTCCCACCGGAGCTTGTCAATCGGGTCGGCGGGCAGAAAACGCGACCTTTCAGCGACGGCTAAATCAAACTTCGCTTTCTCGAGTCGCGTGAGGTATACGAAGGTAAGATCTTGCCTGGTCATTTCGCCAATCCCCCAACGAGCTTTGCGGGATAGTTTCATCTCGCGCTGCACGCCGCAGAAGTGAGAGCAATGGTCCGACCCAATCGTCTAGTGGACACACGTGGTCCGCGGCATATGTGGCTTCGTTTCACCAACCGAAACTTTTGAGCATCCAACTGTTTAGTTCCTTTAACTTCGCCCGCCGAAGATGCGGTTGCCGCTCAAGTGCGATCGAGAGACCACTCTTTTCGACTGGTCCCTTCCACGATCACCCTTCGCGCCGGAATTCTCTCCAACAGGGACGCTTCTACTTCGACTGCTGCTGCCTGCATCAACAACGGGACTGACAGTACCACTCGGCATTGCCCCTTCGAGCGCACGACTATTCCCTCAGTGCCTACCAGCGGACCAGAGCGCACACGGACTCGATCTCCTTGCGTCAAATAAGGATGCGGCTCGACTCGAGCCGAACCGGCCGCCATAGTGCGGAGAGGCTCCATTTCACGGTCCGGAATGGGCGAAGCGACACCGCCGCTGCCAACCAGGTTGAAAACGCCTCGGGTCGTGACGACATCGAGCTTGCGCTGAAGATTCATTCGTACGAAGACATAGCAAGGAAAGAGCGGCAAGTGAACATTTTTGGCTCGGTCTTGCCAATGATGAACCTCCTGATAAAGTGGCAGGAAGGTTTCAAGCCCTTTGCTCGCAAATTGGCGCGCCACATGCCTCTCGTGCTGGTGCTTCGTGTGCACAGCATACCAGGACATGTAAGCCGGATCGCTTGCGACGACCGGTGTGACGGGACAACTGCCTGCGCTAGCCATAGCTCCGCCCTGTGACTTACACAAGTTGACTTGATTAACTCGAAGGCCAGCCTTCGAACCCCCGGTGACCGAGCTGAGAAACTCAAGATAGACCTGAACTATTACCGCCACATGAAGCGAAGTTTAAAGAATGTAATTTCGCTGTGGAAATTCATGACCCGCGAAGGATTTGATTTGGCATTACGATGTCAGTTCTCGGCGTCGGGAAGCAGATATGGACCCGGGAGAAATCGACCTTCGGTGCCAGCAGTGCCGATGCGGTCGATCTCATTGTGAGAACAGGTTTTGTCTTCAACTTGGCCACAGTTTTCGGCGAACAACTGACGTGTGCTGCTGTCGCGCTTGGGATTGAAAGTCCGCGACGCACGAATGCTCGGACCGAAACAATCAAAGAAACGCCGTCTCTCTTCATTTTAACGAGCTCTTAATCGACCGTTAATCGGAATCCGTCCGATTGCTGAGAAAATCTCGGGTCCGGCTAATCGGCTTAGGAGCAGATGTGCGCTACCTGCAAAATGTGGGACACTGCCTCGATGAGTGGCTGAAAGAGACGTCCGCCCGCGCTCTTGATATTTGGAGTCGTTCCAGCGGGGGCTATCGATCGAAGGGAGCCGTATGGATGCGTCCGCTAGTCGCCCTCACGTTGCTGGCAGCAACGGTGTGCGTCCTGGACGGATGCGCTCTCATAGTGGCGGCGAAAATGAATGTCTCGTCTCTTACGCCCAATGCAGTCGCGGCAGGCGTCAGTAATGTTTTCCTCATGATCAATGGCACCGGATTTGTGAATGGCTCGCAGGTTTATGTCAACGCTATTAATTCCGCCGACTCGCGTGCCACGACCTTCGTCAATGCGGCGCAACTCGAAGTCAACATCCTAGGCGGCGACGTCGCAACGCCCGGAATGACCGTACCGATCACCGTGGTGAATCCGGACTCCTCGCAATCCTCCCTCCAGCTGACCGTCATTGCTCCCCCCGGCCCAGACGATTCTTTGTTGCTCGGAAATTTCGTACTGGATGAGACGGGCGTCGACCCTATCAGCGGCGACCAGACCGCTGTCGTGGTTGCACTCAGCCTCGATGGTACGGGAGGCTTCACGAGCTGTACGGCTTGGGTGAACTCTCCCTCCCAACAGCTTAACGGGCTGGGGTGCGCAGGATACTACAACTCGTTATCCGACGGCTCCGTGACGCTTAGCGTCACGCCCTCAGGGACGAACGGAGCCTACACCTTTAACGGCTACATCGATGGCCAAGGCAACGTCGACATCATCAATTCGGGTGGGTCGGCGGTCGCCAAGCTGTTGACGAGTTCCGGCAAGATGTACAGGCAAGACTTGACCAGAGTTGCATTGAATCTTCAGACCGGCGGTTGGGCGGGCATGTTCAACGGCGTTTTGAACAGCCAATACATTACCGGCCTCATGCGCTACGACCTCAACTCATCAGGAACTGGAAGCGGCGTCTGTTACGATTTCGGCTTTCAAAACAATATCCAGAACTCCTGCTCCGGGTCTGTTACGCTGTCGACCACAAGCCCAGCAACCGGAGCGACAACCGGGACCAGTGCCATTGAACTCGATGGCCCGTTCAACTCGCCCTTTACAAACCCCACCTTTCTGATGAATGGCGTGTTTATCGTTGTAGACGCCAATACCCAGGTGTTTGTCAGTACCGACGCGCGAAGTGCTACGCAGCCGGTCTTGACCGGCTTCCTGAAGAGGCAGGCTCCTGGATTGAACACCTCCGCCTCGCTTGCCGGCGCTGTAATAGGGGCTACATATGGCTTTTCCGGAAGCGGGTCCAACATTACCAACGACCTTCAAATCTTTCAGGTCCTTGCCGATGGCGCCGGGAATTTGCCGACCGGGACGATGGACCAGTACAGTGGCGGGACTCCGACGTTTAACATCTTATTGAACAGTTCCACGTACACGTTCTCCGGGGCGAACGGGCGTCTGACCTTCAATTTCAACGCGCCGGCGGCGCTCGACAGCTTCTACACAATTTACCTATACGGAGTGGATGAGGGCTTCATCATGAGCGGCACCACGACGCATGCTCCGCGCGACCTGCGTGTCGGTGGGGTATACCGTCAGACGGGGGTGCCCTATTCAACTTCTTCGCTTGAGACCCCCGGCGGCGCGTTTGTGACCTATCCGTCATTCAGCCCGACTAGTCCAGGAGTCGTCGGCACATTCTCCCACTTCACTAGCAACCTGACGAATTTCACCGGTGTGATCAATTCCTCACAGGGCGGCGCGTTCACCGGCCCTCAGTTGTTTACTGGTTCATTGTCGTTCGCGGATGTGATCACTGGGCGCTTTACCGGTAGTTTCAATTTGAACGGATTCCAAGGAGGAGTAGGCACCGTCACCGGGTATATGTATCAGCCAGGAGCGGCGATTATGGTCGTGACAGTGGGACCCGGCATCGTCGTCCCGCTCAAGTATCAGTTTTAGCGAGCAACATAGACGGAGCCTCGCAGCAAATTAGTGATGCGCGATCGATCTGACGGTGCTGAATCAATTCGTCCTCGCCGTTCTCTTCATTTTAACGGTCTCGTAATTGACCTTTAATCAGATTCCTTCCCATTGCTGCGAAACTACCCCTCCAGCCAGTCGGCTTAGGAGTAGGTGTGCTCTACCTGCACAGTATGGGTCATTTTCACCCCAACAATGTGATCGACAATGAGTTTCTCTGTTCGTTGGACATTGGCATTGACCCAGGTTGGGTGGAAGAACGGGTCGGGATCCTTGAGCGTCGCACGACGCTGTCTCTCGACTACATCCGAACAACTCGAAACGCGGACACGCGTGCGGCTACGGAGGCTTCAAACACATCGTCCGTTGAGATGGGGAAACAAGCCGCCAAGCTTGCGTTGCGGCGGGCCGGCCTCGACGCCAGCGTCATTCAAATGGTCATTTCTGGCGGGTGTTGCCCCGAGATGCTCATTCCCGCGGAGGCCTGTCGAGTGGCGGCGTCTCTGGGAATAAGTGCAGTGGCGTTCGATTTGGCGGCGGCCTGCAGCAGCTTTGTGGCGCAAGTCCACTTCCTGTCTCAAATGAGGCCCGAGGCACTTCCCGACTTCATTTTGCTTGTGAATGTTGAGGCTTTCACTCGCGCGATCAACTACGCCGACCGGCAAGCCTCAGTGTTATTTGGTGACGGCGCCACAGCGGCGATTCTTTCGCCGCGGGTCGAGTCTCACGTGTGCATAGTAGACTCGAATTTTCAAACGGATCCCTCCGGGTGCGATTTGGTCACGATTCCTGCGGGCGGGCACTTTGTGCAAGATGGCCAGAGTGTACAAGTCTTCGCGATTCGCAAGACCGCAGAGCTGATCAAAGCTGCCCGTTGCGGAGATGACGGCCAGCGCGGAGCCGATCGATTCTTCATCGGACACCAGGCCAACCTTCGAATGTTAGAAGCGGTTTGTCGTCGCTTGAACATCCCCGCGAGCAATCATCTTTCTAATGTAGAAAAGTTTGGCAATTGTGGTGCGGCCGGGGCGCCCTCAGTACTCTCACAGAATTGGGACGAACTGGGGCCCTGTGCGATTAATCTTGCAGTCGTCGGTTCTGGGCTGAGCTGGGGTGGGCTGCAGATCTGCAAAGGTATACCCGTCGCTAACTGAGGCGCTGGCAATGCGGTTTTGTTTTTTTGGGGTGCTTCTGACATGGTTGCAAACACGAGACGAGGTCTGAAGCAATCTCCAGCTCAAGATCTATCAATGATAACCACCCACACCGCCGAGCCTGTTGTTTCACCGTCTGAACTCTTGGCGATGGTGCTGCCTTGCGGCGCGCAGTTCCTATTTTTGGACGAAATCCTAGAAGCGGATCAGGCCCATCTAGTCGCGCGATACCGCTTTCGCAAGGATTCATTTTTCTACTCCGGTCATTTCCCGGAGTGCCCAATCACACCTGGGACAATTCTGCTCGAAGCCATGATTCAATGCGGCATGACCGCGCAAGGCTATTATCTGCTCGCCCAGGAAACCGGTAAAGAGAATGCCCGGCGCCACCGCTTCCTTGCTTTGAAATCCGAGGTGGAATGGTTCGAGCCGGTTCCACCGGATACCTTGGTCACCATGCGCAGCCAGCTCCTGGCCTGGAAGTTCCGGCACATCCGCGCTAGCGTCAAGATGTTTAATGAAAACGACGGCTTGGTCGCCGAGTCGTTGGTATCAGGTACGGGCGTTTTGCTGATTTCGGCCGGCGAACACATGAACTCGCCGGACAAATCGCCCGAATGCGAAGGTTCAATAACGAAAGGGGTTCCCTATGAGTCGTGATGAGATTCGCAATACTTTCTTTGACTTGCTTAGGCCGTACGTTCGCATGGAAGACCCCGGCAGGATGACGGAATCGAGCTTACTTGTGGAGGACCTCGGAGTGAATAGTACGCGATTTGTGGACGTCGTCCTGGAAACCGAGGATAGATTCAAGATTCGCGTTGAGAACGAGGACATTGATCGCTTCCGGCGCGTGAGCGACGCTATTGATTTCATCCTGGAAAGAAGGCCGGCTTAATTTGAGAAGTTCGCGGCTGTATAACAAACCGCCGAAGTTGGCCTTCAGCGTCAAACGATCATGAACAGGGTTGTGATCACCGGAATGGGCATCGTCGCTCCCAACGCAATCGGGTTGGCCGCTTATTGTCGCGCTCTGTGTGAAGGAGCCTCAGGCATTTCTTTCTCACCGAAGATGAAGGAATTAGATTTGGGATGCCAAGTGGCGGGCGTCCCGCAGATCTCAGACCAGGTCGTCCACACATACGGGGGATCCGATCTCTTCCGACATTCGAATTCGTCAATGAAATACTCTGTCATCGCGGCCCTCGAGTGCTGGCGCGACGCGGGCATGCATCTCCCTGGATCGGACTCAAGCACGGATTGGAACACAGCCGCGATCATCGGGACGTGCGTCGGCGGAATCGATACCATCGGTGATTTTGTAGTGCCAGAGACCAACGCGGGTCGCGCGCGCCGGCTGGGAAGCAGTGCTGCCGAGAGAACAATGGGCAGCTGTATGAGTGCGTACGTTGGCGGGCAGTTGGGGCTGGGAGGCCAGGTAACCACCAACAGCAGCGCTTGCGCCACCGGTACAGAAGCCATCGTCAACGCCTACTGGATGATTCGTGAGGGGCGAATCGGGCGCGTCTTGGCCGGCAGTTCGGAAGGAGCTGCGGTCTACTTATGGGCATGCTTGGATGCAATGCGAGTTACGATGCGGAAGTCAAATGATTGCCCGCGATCAGCCTCGCGCCCTCTTAGCGCCACGGCTGGAGGTCTGGTGCCCTCAGGTGGAGCAGGGATTCTAATGCTGGAGAACATGGCTTCCGCCCAATCCCGGAAAGCCCGCATCTACGCAGAGGTCTTAGGTGGACATTCAAATGCCGGCGGCCAGAGAAACGGCGGGAGCATTACGGCTTCCAACCCTGAGGGCGTAGTGCGCTGCGTGCAAGAGGCCTTGGACGTCGCACGCACCAACCCTTCAGAGATCGACTACATCAATGGACATCTGACCGGGACCGGTGGTGACACCCGGGAGATACGTTGCCTCGCTTCGGCGCTGCAGCGCCCCTTGCGTGACATGCCTTGGGTGAACTCCACGAAATCCATGATCGGACACGGCCTGGGTGCGAGCGGTTCGATGGAGTGTGTCGCGGCGGTATTGCAACTCGCCCATGGTTTCATCCACCCTTCGCTTAACTGCGAGGACTTTCATCCGGACATCGCCGATTTGGCACCGAAGGTGCCACAGGTTTCCATTCAGGCGCCTTGCCGACTTGCTCTGAAAACTAGCTTTGGATTTGGCGATGTGAACTCGTGCGTTGTCCTCCGACGCTGGGACGATTGACCCTTGCGCTTAACCACGTTCCGGATTTCATAATGAAACGGCACCTTCAAATCCGTCTCCTCATTGGGGCGTTGGTGCTCCTCCCCGTCGTCGCTTACAAGGAGCTAGGATCGCCGGCAGCCAAGGCGGCGAGTATCGCAATCAGCGAAGACGCGGCCTTACTTCACGTCGAAGATCCGGAGCTGCGTTTGGATCTGCTCGAGAACCTGAAGAAGTTTGGATACGACGACACTCACCGCAACATTTTCAGCTCCAGCGCTTTGCTCCCAGCGCGTTCTGCCGCCACGCCTCAACCGCCCGTCGTCGCCCAGCCGGCACCACCCGCACTTCCCCCGGGGCCTCCCCCGCTGGTTGTCCCGGCACAGTTTTTTGGATACGTCACCGACGCTCAGTCGGGCGTGCGTCGAGCTTTTTTCAAGCAAGACGAGGACGGCTATGTGTTGGGCGTGGGAGAACTCCTTGTCGGTCGATTTCGGCTGCTTCAGATCGGCGATAGCACAGCTGAGCTGGAAGAGACGGCCACGGGCCGACGGACGATCCTGCCGATGGAAGACGAATCCGCACAACCCGACCAAAATCAGGCCGGCTTGTCGCAAGTCCCGACGGGCGACGGGTTTAGTCCGCCAGGTTTTCGCCCCGCACCGTTCGGCCAGCAACAGGTCGGCTTCCCACAGATGCCGGTCCGCGGTGGGCCTAGCCTGCTGGATTTCTCGCTGGGACGCGTACCTGCCGTGAGGAACCCCCTCCGTTAGAGGAATTACTGGGTCCGCTCACTCATATCAAGTGCTGCCGCCAGCAAATCAAGGCGCGCGATATTCGCAATTCCTCCGCATCCAGGTCGAATCGTCAATTTGGAAGCTGGCTTGGATTGCGGTCCGATAATTGGGATTTTGGGGAGTGAGCCTGGCGCTACCTGGTCAGGCTAGCTGCGGCATGATTTTCCTGCGCGAGGGCGAGTTTCACTTTCTCGCGCAGGGTCCTGGCTTCAGCGGCGGTCGAGGATTCGCCATCGAGTCTAAGGTAGTCGTCGAGGTCATCCAAAAGAGCGATATAGTTGTCCTGGTTAAAGTGGATGCCGGAGAGCAGCAAGTATGACTCGGGAAGATCGCTTTTCCGAGCGATCACTTCGTGAACGCTCCTTTCCGCCTCGTCCCAGCGGCCCAAACCAAACAGCGCTTTGGCGAGCATGTAGTGGCTGAGCCAGGGAGCGTCGTCGAGTTCCAGCCCTTCCCTGATCGAGCGCTCGGCCTCAATAAACTTCCCACGATCGCAGAATACGGCGCCGAGAGCGATTTGTGCCGGAGCGTATCGCCCCGAGCTTAGCTCGATCGACCTCTTGAACGCTTGCTCGGCGTCTTCCCGGTGCCCCAGCTCCAGGTACGCCATTCCGATCTGGTGGTAGGCTTCGTAGTAGGCTGGGAATCGCTTGACGGCCTGTTCGAAGGACTTCAAGGCGCCGGGGGTATCCTTTGTCGCCAGCAGCTCCAGCCCGCTCTTGAACGCTTTCCGGGCCTTAACCGGAATGCTTAGTTCCCGCACGGAAACCGCAGCGCCAATTTCGCCGTTCACTTGCGGACGGACCTCGGTCAACCGTAGTTGCACCCATCGAGATGCGAAATCCATATCTACGTTCTCTTCAACCCGTTCATAGCCCGGCTGGTTCACCACGACCCTGTAGTCGCCGGGACGAAGCGTGTCAAAGTCGAACTCGCCGCTCCAGTCGGTGTAACTGTTCGCCGCCCACGCGCCGGTTGGTAGTATCAGATCCACCCGAACCCGTTCCGCTGGGCGGTTGCTCGCGGCAAAGACCACCTTACCGGATATCGAGCCACTGGCGGCGCTGCGCATGGCGAGTTGGGCCGAGCAAATAGTCGGCAAAACCAACGCTATTAAGAATGCCTTCCACAATTCCTTCAGTAGTCCAGATCCGTTCACGGTTGTGCCCCTGGGAAAAGAGAGTCCGTCCTCGTTCTCGAACCATTGTGAAAGAGAAGGCTCTCGGTACGACGGAACTTCACGGGTTCTGGTGTGACCTGAGGTAACTGTACCGGCGGACAGGTATGCGAACTGCAGTGCCAGCGCGGGTTTCGTGGCCTTGGTTTAAGCCACTACTGGTTGCCGGGCGCATCCGGCTTGGTTCGCGTCGGCATCACCAAGCATTAGAAATCTGGAAACACCTGATCCGCAGAGCCCTTGGCGGCGCGGCACGAACGAAAACACAATCGGACTGCTGAGGCAGTACTTTGCTAAAAGGATGGACTTGTCTGGTTTCTCTCAATCTGAGTTGGACAAAGAATCCCTTTCGATTTCGCCCTGCCGAAAAGCGGGCACGATGCTTCTCGTAACAGCTCTCGTTGCCTAACCTACTCGCTATAAAAACCAAATCCTCTTCCTCGTGAATCGCGTGATCCTATTCACGCAGCCGAAATCGTCGTTTCACCATTCTGTAACGTCGCGAGCATAGTCTATTTTGCGCGGTAACCGTTTAAATCCGCTTCTACAGCAGGGGAGATTCAGTTGGAGGACCTTCCGGCCACACCTACCCCCGTCGACCTCTCGTTCGATCTGGAGGAGAAGGTCAAGTCCATCATCACTGCCCAGCTCGGCTGTAGCAGCGAGAGTTATGAGCGCCAGACGGACCTGCGTTATCTGGGGCTGGATTCTCTCGGCGGGGTGGAATTAATGGAAGCGCTGGAACAGGCCTTCGGGATCAGTTTTGAAGATGCAGGCTTCATCGAGCCCGTGTACTTTGACCGGGCAGCGCTGGTCGAAGCTGTAAAGCGTTCCGCTGTCCGGAAAACGATCGGCCCTTCGCCGCAAATGGCTGCCGATTGGGATTGGACACAATCCACGATCTCGGCCGTTTTACTGAGACGGCTCCAGAATCCGCGCCAGGAATGGAACTTCAAGCTCGTGCGCTCGGCAGAGCCCTTCGATGCTGAGCTGATCAGCGCCCGCGAGCTGCTTCGCAAAGCTTGCGGCTGGGCCAGGATCTGGGATGCCGCCGGGATCCCATGCAGGGCCCCGATCGCGATCGCCCTGCCGCCCTGCGCGTCCCTGCTCGCCGCGATCGCCGGCGCGCTGCTCAGCGACCGCCAGCCGCTCGTCGTGCCGGAACCCAATCAACTCACCTCCGACGTCGCGGAATGGCGCGAGCGCTCGACCCGCGTTGCCGGCCGGATCCCGCCGCTCTGCTGCGAGCCATGGGTCAGCGAGAGACTGGGCGGGAGCCGTGCAACTGCCTTTGCTCCGCCTGCGGAGCACATCTCCGAAACAGGATTCCACCTGGCGCAACAAGCTCAGGAAGTGGCTCTGTTGATCCGCTCCTCCGGAACCAGCGGCGCCAACAAGATTGCTGCACACACTCATCGCGGGGTGCTCTCGCGCATCCGGGAACTCGAGCAGGTGCAGAAGTTGACGCACGAAGACCGGCTGGTCTCCTGGGTTCCGCTCCATCACACGATAGGATTAGTGAACGGCTTCCTGTTGCCGCTGGTGCTCGATCTGCAGGCGACGCTGCTTCCGCCATCACTGTTCGCACAACGCCCGGACGTGTTCATGCGCGAGCTTTCCGGCACTCACAGCACCTTCAGCTACATGCCGAACTTCGCGTTCGCTCACTGCGCGCGCAACATCACCGATCAGCGGCTGGTGGGGCTGGATCTTTCGCATATTCGCTCGCTCACCTGCGCGGGCGAACCAGTCACCGCCGCAGCCTTGGATCGTTTTTTCGAGCGGCTGGCGCCCGTCGGGCTGAGGCGCAGCGCATTGTCGTCAGGCTATGGTATGGCGGAAGCGGCGGGTGCAATCACGCAAAGTCCGCCGGGCCGGGAGCCGCTTCGCGTCTCCGCCGCCGTAAACGAGTTTCAGCAAAACGCCAGGATCGAAGAATCCACGAGTGCTAACGGCGCGGTACTGGTGTTCGTTTCGTCGGGGCGAGTATTGCCCGCCGTTCGGGTACGGATCCGCGGAGAAGGCGCGCAGTCGCTGCCGGAAGGATACGTCGGTGCGATCGAAGTCGCTTCGCCGTCGCTGGTGCAGAGCTTTCTCGATCCGGAGCGCGCTGACTCGGCGGCGCCGCCGCTGACTACAGATGGGTTCCTCCGCACCGGTGACCTGGGTTTCATGCTACAGGGCGAGCTTTTCGTGACGGGTCGCAGCAACGACATGATCATCGCCGCAGGCAAGAATGTGAGCCCCGCCGCCGTAGAAGAGACCCTCTCCTCGGTTGCCGGCGTGGCCGCATACCGGATCCTGGTGTTTGGCGCCGATCGTGACGGGACTCAACAGCTCGAAGTTGTCATCGAGCTGCCGTCTACGCCTTCTGAGGAAGAGGCTGATACTCTAAAACAAAAGATCCGTGGCAAGGTGCTGGATTTTTACCAAGTACCCGTGGGTGCGGTGCATCTGTTCAGCGAGCCTGTCCTGGTGCGCACTGCATCCGGCAAGGTGTCGCGAGCCGATAGCCGTCAAAGCTTCTTACAGCATGAGCGAGTGCATGACTGATTCTGTCCTCTCAGGGAACACCGGGTTCGCGGACTTCGAGGATCTCGCGGCGGCGGGCGCATGAGCTCGTCCTCTGCTCGAGCGCGTCTCTTCGGCCCGGAGCCGGTAATGCGTGTCGTACTGGACGGCAGCCCACTAGCGCTCGCCGATGTCGAATACGTCTTAAAGACCAGCGAGCCCGAAGTGGCGCTCGACGAGAAGACGCTTGTCCAGCTCGACGAAAGCAAAAAGCGGTACATGGCCCTGGCGCGGACGCAACGCGTCTACGGCGTAAATACCGGTTTTGGCCCAATGGTAACGGAGAGCTTCGCCGAAGAGGACTGGAGCGCGCTGCAGGTTAACTTGATCCGCAGCCATGCCATGGGGTTGGGCGCACCGATCCCTGTGGAGTGCGTGCGCGGCATCATGATCGCTCGCCTCGCCAGCCTGATGCGTGGCTATTCCGCGATCGACCGAAAGCCCGTTGTGTTGCTCGCCAAACTGCTCGCGAGCGGTTGCACCCCAGTGATCCCGGAGCACGGTGGCGTGGGCGCCAGCGGCGACTTGGTGCAATTGGCGCACGTTGCGCAATGTCTGATCGGAGAAGGCGAGGTCTGCTTCGAAAACCGGCGCATGCCGACCGCCGAAGCATTTCGGCTGCTGGAGATTCAACCGCTGGTGCCCGATTTTCGTGAAGGCCTGGCGCTCATCAACGGCACAGCGGCCATGGTTGGGGTAGGTTTCGACGCCCTGGACCGCGCCCGTCGGCTGCTGGAATGGACGCTGGCTCTCTCCAGCATGCAGCACGAGATCTTTGCATCTATAGCCGAGCCCTTCAGCCCTGAGCTGCAATCGGTGAAATTGCATGCCGGGCAGGCTGCGGTCGCTGCAAAATTGCGCGAATGGCTGGAGGGTAGCAGCGCCCTACGCGAGGCGCTGCCGGCAATCGATCGAGCTAACCATCCAAGACCACTCCAGGAATCTTATTCGTTGCGGTGCATCCCGCAGATCGCCGGACCGATCTACGACTGTATCGTCGCGGTACAGCAAGTGCTCCTCAACGAGTTGAACTCCGTTTCCGACAATCCCATCTTCGACGCCGCGTCGGGAAAGGTCTTTCACGGCGGCAATTTCCATGGCGAATACGTGGCAGTCGCCATGGACCACCTGAAGATCGCGGTCACGAAACTTTCACTTCTCTGTGATCGGCAATTGAATGCTTTGCTGAACGATCGCATCAACGGGATTCTGCCCGCCTTCCTGAGCGGCGGCCGCCCCGGACTTGATATGGGACTCCAGGGGGCACAGTACACGGCGACTTCCTCCGCCGCGGCCAACCAGACGCTTGCCTACCCCATGAGCCTGCATTCCATCCCTTCCAACAAGGACAATCAGGATGTGGTTAGCATGGGCCTGGATGCGGCGATGCTCGCGCGTCAGTCGTGCTTGAATGCCTGCAATGTCTTGGCCGTACTGGCGCTGGCGGTTGCAAGTGCGGTCGAGTTGCTGGATCTCCGGCAAAAGCTCGCTCCGCGCACGCAACGATTGCACCAGCAGTTGCAAGAGATCCAAGGCCTGCAAGCCATGCGCGAGTACCTCGATTCAGCAACGCCCGCTTCTTAGCCAGGCCGCAGCCACATGGTCCGCGCGCCCTTGCCGACGGGATGATCGGCCTGCAAGTTGGGTGTTCCGCCGATCGCCGTCCTGCCCAAAAGGTCCGAGAATGTAGCGCCTAACAAAAAGCCCCACCCTTGCAAAAACCACAAGGATGGGGCACCAGTAACAGTCAGGTCAGCGCTCTTTATTCGAGCGGTTCGATCTTCACGATCGCGGCGCCGTGGTTGCTGCCCGTCCAGATCGTCGCGGGCGTGGTGGAGTCGTCTGCGAAGACGCGGCGCATGTTCGTGTCGCGCGGCATCAGGTATTCGACTACTTCGCCGGTCTTGGGATTTAGCTTTTCGAGGCGGTCGGTGGTCATGCCGCCGGTGTAGACAAAGCCGCTCTTGTCCCAGGTGACGTAATACGGGCCGGACCAGGGAGTCGGCAGCGCCCATTCCGTGATCTTCGACGTTTCAGGGTCGAGCATGCCGATCTTGTTGCCCTGATATTCGCCGAAGAAGGCGCGGTCCTGCGCGTCCGTGCGGATGCGGCGCGGGCGCGAATTCGCGGTGGGCGTCTGGAACCACGCCACTTTTCCGGTCTTGGAATCGATGCGGCCGATATAGTCCGTCGCAAAATCCGTGAAATACAAATTGTTGTGCGAGTCGGAATCGATGCCGTAGATCGTGCCGCGGCGGCTGTCGGGGAGCTGCTTCATCGGCTCGAAGTGCTCGTACTCGCCGGTCTTCACGTCGAGGCGGAAGATGTCGTAGTGGCCGGCGCTGTCCGTCCAGATTTTTCCGTCCACGTCATAGCGCATGCCGAGCATGTTGGGCTGCGCCGCTTCGTCGTTCCACTGCTTCGGGAGGCTGTAAGTCTTGATCGTCTCGGTCTTGCGGTCGAAGTGGGCGAGCGCGCCCTGATACATCATTCCCATCCACATGTCGCCGGACTTGTCTTCCTCGATGTCCAGCAGGCCTTGCGGATAGCCGGGCTTCAGCTCCGGCACGGGATATTCCTTCAGCGCGCCGTTCTTGGGATCAAGTTTCCCGATGAACATTTCGCCGAAGTCGGTGTACCAGACCATCCCGTGCTCGTCGACGATCACGTCATGCGGCTCGATCGTGGGGCGCGGCAGGTCGTATTCGGTAATGATGACGTGCGTGGCCTTGCCGGTCGGGCGCGGCAGCGTCTTCATGTGCCAATCCCACTGCGACACGGAGCTGAGATTGACGGTCGAAAGAAAGTCGGCGTTCTTGCGATATTGCTCCGGGTCGCCGCCGCGATTCTGCTCGACGCGGCGCTGCGGCTTGATCGGCTGGCTCACCTGCGCGTAGCCCATCATGCGCGTGATGACCTGAGTGAATTCGTCGGAATCGTGCGTGGACTGAACGATGCGCTGCAGCGTGTGGCAGCTGACGCAATTCAACAGAAAATTCTTCTGGTCGTCCGTGCCGGGCATGCTCATCAGCCATTCCGCATTGGTCATTTGCGGAACCATGTTTTTCGCTTTCACGAGCTTGAGATCCGCGGTGGCAAGTTTCTGCGCGGAGAGATCGGCCGCGGCGGGAGTTTGGAGATTGTATCCGACCGCGCGAATCTTCATCGTGTAGTGGCCGGGCTCGAGACGGCTTGCCGGAAACGAGTAGTGCCCCTGCTTGTCCGTGATCACGCTGACCGTGATCGTCGAGCCGTCCTTCTTGGCGCTGACGACGACCCCTTCCATCGGGCCTTCCTCCGCGGAGGAAACTTGCCCGGCAAGCGCGGGCGGGCCGAGCGGGTCGGCGGCAGGCGCCGGCTTGGGCGCAGCCTGCGCGGCAGCAAAACTCAGGCTCATGGCCGCTGTCAAGCAGAGAAATCGAGTTCGCATGGTTGCCTCACTCACAGTAGACACTTGGACCTACTCGGCTGGGCAGCAATATACACCAAACCGAACTGGCAGGGAACGTCCTGACACTCCGCAACCGCGTCTCATTCGACACAGGCAGGCCCCGGATTTTTGAGGGTCGCACGGGTCAAAACGGGAACGGAATCACGAGGCGCGGCGCCCACAGTTCGCGTGAATTGTCTCGCTCGTTCGGGCAGCAATTCTACTTTTCCAGTCAGCGCGTGCGCTACAATATTCCGTGGCTTCGCGCGACATGTCGGATTCTGTTCCCACCACCACTGAATTGCAGCCCGCGGCGCCGGCGCCCTCCCTGGGCGTTTCGGGTCGCGTCGCAATCTTGTTCCGGGCCCTGCGGCACCGCAATTTCCAGCTATTTTTCGGTGGACAAGTCATTTCGCTGGTCGGCACGTGGATGCAATCGGTGGCCGAGGCATGGCTCGTCTATCGGAAGACGGGTTCACCGGCCTTGCTGGGCGTCCTCGGCTTCGTCAGCCAGATTCCCATTTTTCTGCTTTCGCCCGTGGGCGGGCTCGTGGCGGATCGCTGGCCGCGGCGGAATGTCGTGATCGCCACGCAAATCTGTTCCATGGTGCTGGCGTTCATCCTGGCGGCGCTCACGCTGACCGATCGAATCCAAATCTGGGAAATCATCGTGCTCGCCACGTTGCTCGGAACGGTCAACGCGTTCGACGTTCCAGGCCGGCAATCGTTCCTGATCGAAATGGTCGGGCGCGATGACTTGCTGAATGCGATCGCGCTGAATTCTTCGATGTTCAACGGTGCCCGTCTCGTCGGACCGGCGATTGCCGGCTTCCTCGTGGCGGTGGTCGGCGAAGGTTGGTGCTTTTTCCTGAACGGCATCAGCTATCTCGCCGTGATCGCCGGCCTTTTCATGATGCGCATCCAGAACGTGACGCAATCCCACGATGGCACCGCGCCGCTGGAAAAACTGCGCGAAGGTTTCCGTTTCGCCCGGCATACCCGGCCGATCCGCGCTCTGCTCCTGCTCATCGCCGTAGTGAGCTTCATGGCTCTGCCGTACAGCGTGCTGATGCCGATTTTCGCTGGAAAAATTCTGGGCCGCGGGGCGGCGGGTCTCGGATGGCTGATGGGCATGGTGGGGCTCGGCGCCATGTTCGGCGCGCTGGCGATCGCCATGCGCCAGCAACTGAGCGGGCTGGGCAAGGTGACAGGATATTGCGCGATGGGTCTGGGATTTTCGCTGATTCTCTTCAGCGCTTCGCGGTGGTACTGGCTTTCGCTGCTGTTGCTGATTCCCTGCGGGTTCACGATGATGATGCACTTCACATCCATCAATACGCTGATTCAGGCCATGGTACCGGATCAGCTTCGCGGGCGCGTGATGTCGCTCTACTCGATGATGTTCCTGGGAATGGCGCCGCTCGGCTCCCTGCTCGCCGGTTACGTGGCGAACTACATCGGCGCCCCGCGTACCGTCGCGATCGGAGGCCTCGCCAGCTTCGCCGCCGGCGCGATCTTCATGCGGCGCTGGCCCGCGATGCGCGTCTCAGCGCGTGAGCTCGTGGCCGCACAGGGCATGATGCCGCAAGCCCCTCCACCGCCGGAACCCTCCGCACCGCAGTGAGGCTTTCCCCAGCTGAACTTATCCTGCGCGCGATAGTTCGGCGCGCTCGCACGCGCTGATTCGCTGAGAGAAAAATTGGCGCTCCGCCGGATTGCGCGCGCAGGCCAGAGCGCTGCGGAAGTGACCGCCAGCCTGCTCGAATTTCCGCTGGCGAAACTCGAATTCGCCGAGCGCGGCGTGATAGAAGGGATAGCGCGCGAGCCGGCCGGCGTTGGGAATCGCGCGAATCTCTTCTACTCCGCGCTGCGGCCCATCGCGTTCGGCGACGGCGATGGCGCGATTGAGCGCCACGACGGGCGAGGGGCGGATCGCCAGGAGCCGGTCGTACATGGAAACGATCTTGCCCCAATCCGTTTCTTCGGCTCTAGTCGCCGTCGCGTGAAGCCACGCGATTGCAGCCTCGATGTGATACTCGGTCAATTCATCGCCTGAAGCGGAAAGATCGAGCAGCCTCTGCCCTTCCGCGATCAGGCCGGCATCCCATTGAGAGCGATCTTGATCGAATAGGGAACGCAAGCCGCCGTCCGAATCGAGGCGGCCCGGCAGGCGCGCGGCGTGGAGGCACATGAGAGCGGCGAGCGCGTGAGTTGCCGGAGTCGCGCCGAGGAGATGCTCGCGAAGGAGCGCCGCGAGGCGCATTGCTTCGCGGCAAAGATCGGTGCGCACGGCTGATTCGGGCGACGCTCCGTGGTAGCCTTCGTTGAAAAGCAGATACAGCGCGCGGAGAACGACGGGCAGGCGCGCCGAAAAATCGCCCGCAGCCGAGACATCGAAAAGATTCTTCGATCCCGCCAGAACTTTCTTCGCCCGCGAAATTCTCTTTTCGATTGCCGCGTGTCCGCTCACAAACGCGCCGGCGATCTCTCCCACGCTGAATCCGCACAAGATATGGAGCACGAGCGCGACCTGCGCCTCCTCCGGCAGCCGCGGATGGCAGCAGGAAAACATCATCCGGAGCTGGCTGTCCTTGATCGCGCCCGCGCCGAAAACCTCCTCGACCGCGGGAGTGAGCGTCCACTCACTCTCGAGAAGCCTGCCCAATTCGGGCGCGAACGTGAGAGCCGTACGCTCGCGCCGCAGGACATCGAGCGCGCGGTTCTTCGCCGTGGCCATCAGCCAGGCAGATGGATTTTCCGGCACGCCGCGGAACTTCCACACTTCCAGCGCGCGGCAGAAGGCGTCCTGTACGACGTCTTCCGCCAGCGCCAGATTGTGGACCCCAAAGATCCGGGTCAACGTGGCGACCATTCGCCCCGCTTCGTGCCGAAACAGATGGTCCGTGGGTTCCATTACATCTTCATGACCGGCCGCACTTCGACCGCGCCATCGACCTCCAGAATCGGGCAACCCTTGGACAACTCAACGGCCTGATCCAGGTCGCGAGCCAGCACCAAAGTGTACCCGCCGACAACGTCCTTGGCCTCGGCGAATGGGCCGTCGGTAACGGTTTTCTGCTTTCCTTTCACCAGCTTGCCTCCGCGATCGAGCGGCTGGCCTTGGTCCTTGATGTGGCCCTTGGCGCCGAGGTCGGACAGCCAGGTCATCCACTTCTGCATCGTCTTCTGCATGCCTTCCGGAGACCGGTCGGGATTGCCTCCGCGATAAAGATAAACGAATTCGCTCATGGTGTTTTCTCCTTGTTTTGGTGACTGCTAACCTTAATACGTTTGAGGGGGGCGCCGCCAGACATTTATTTTAGGCGCCAAATCGCCGGGGGCTTGGAGCGGGGGTATGTGCCGCGAGGAGTTCCCGGCGGACCCTCAGTGCCAGTAATACACTCACGTCAGTTCACGATTGGAATCTTGATCCAGAGCGCTTTCGACCCGCACGCACCGCACTCCGGAAACTTGCCGCCTGTCGAGATTTGCTGATGGGGCTGAAGTCTGCCTGCCGTGAAGCAACTGATGCACCCGTACACGCCGTCCTGCGGCACATCATCGTTCACATTGAAACCTATAGGTCTGCCGAAAAAGTCCGTCAGACACGCTTGCAGTTCAATCATTCCCTTTGAGCTCAAGCGCTTCACCAGAGCGTCTGCCCGGAAGTAGGAATTGTGTACTGCCGTGATCCGGCTCAAGTCCGCATAGCTTGAAGGGAAATCTGGCGGGGCACTGGGCAGGGCGAAAAGGTAGCCTACTTCATTCTTGACGACATGATCGAGAGTTTCACCGTTAAAATCACGCTCGCATTGCCCAACTGGCGCCACAAGGATGTGCCGTCTCCAGGATATGTCGCACGACTGCGACACAATCATGATTCGCTCGACGGAGGCTCTTGCCAAAACGAGCTCTTCGGGCTTGTTCCAAGCCGTTGCAAATTTCGCGTCCACGTCGGCGCGAAAGTTTTTTGGTAGGCCCCTCTCCGCTTCCTCTATTGGTGAGCCCTGAGGGTGGGGTCGCAATATTATCCAGCGTTTACTTCGGGGTGGGGCAAAAACGACGGGGACCCCTTCGAGTACGTCCCCCTGTTCTAGGCGTGAAACGTCAGGACTGGGGTCATACCAGTCGGCACCGGTCGGTATCATGTCTTTTTAGCGGGAGTACCTGTGGAACGTCGTCCTTAAATCGTGCTCGCCAGGCTGTTCAATGCCTTCGTCAGGGCGTAACTCGGTGAGGACCTTTTCCATTTCCCCACTCTCTTGTACGTGTGCAGTAATAACGGACACCGCCTGTTCATATGATAGGAGTGCGCGGCGCGTCCGCCCGTAAGTTTCCCAAATGATCCATTCATCCGTCTTGATCTCTCGCTCAAAGGCGAGAGTAAGAGATGTTAGGCCAAAATCGACCTCTGTGATTGAACCAAGGACCTCCATGAAATCACGCCCCGGGACCGTGGCCAGCTTGGGACCGATGCTCACGAGTGTTCGAGCAGTTTTCACGTATAGATCGAAGGTAGCCGCGAGATCAGGTCTCGGAAGTCCCCATGAGTTTTCGACGAACCAGTGTCGCATCTCATTGGTCGCTTTAAGATAATTAGACGCAAATTCCGGACCGATGCCCATTGCCAGCCAACACGCGGCCGTGATGCGGATGGGTGCAAACCGTAGGGCTAGAAATTCAAATTGTTGTCCGAAGGCCGCCGGAGTTGCGAGGGTCAGCAGAGGAACAAAAATTTCCTTCTCCGCAGAACGGAGCAGTTCAATAATGTGGGAGCGAAATGGATACTGGTGTAGCGCTTGGAATCCCTCCAAAAACCGTGGCGTCAAAACGGCGGGCGGCGCCATAACGGAGCCGACTTCGCGATCAAGAGTTTCGGTTGGCATGTCGATCCCCTCCCAACCACTAGGAACCCCGGCTTATTTGATGCACCCGGGGGGCCAATTGGCTATGTCAGTAAACCGCAGCCGTCGAAGGGCTTAGTCTGAAACGCGCATCCTGGCACGGACCACTTTGCCACTATTTTGCAGCAAGGCCGCCTTAATGAGGCTGCCTAGCATACCCACGATTGCCCGAATCGGCAACAGGAACAGTGTCACATTCGCCTTGAGGATATCCACCCCCGCTTTGCTCCAATGATGTTAGTACCCCTGGTACTGCCATACACCCTAGATCGCCCCCGGTCCGCAATATTGCAGAGGTCGGGAGAGTAATGTGGCCACCGCGATTCGTCTTTGCGGATAGACAATGAGAGTGATTAAGGAGTTAGAACATTTCTGGATGCCTTTATCCGCCCGAGCTGCAGTCATATTTGGTCGCAAGCGAAAAAAGCTGCGATTCGTTGCCTTGAAGAGCAAGCAGGTACCCCCAGTCACGGAAGGGAATGGCACAGAATCGGGCACAATTCCGAAAAGACCAGTGAGCAGCAAGAGGCTAAGTCGTTGAAAACAATTGGTGGACCCGCTAGGATTCGAACCTAGAACCGAGGGATTATGAGTCCCGCGCTCCACCATTGAGCTACGGGTCCACGTCGAACGGAGTCAACGTAATACCGTACTTTCGCCGCTTGAGTTTGTCTAGCGACTTTAGCCCTGCGCTCGGCGCCGCAATGTGGGCCGCTTTGGTAGGTCGGGCCGTCCTCGCCACCCAATAGAATTATTTCATGGGACTACGTCGTACGCTTGCACCACGGCATCTGTGCTTCCGTGATGGTTGACGGCGATGTAGAGGCGATTCAGCGAGGGGACCAGGAATCCGGTGATCGAGTGGAAGGCGGTGGGAACCTGGCCCAGGATGTCGTAGCGGTCTCCTTCCGCGGATTTTTGCCAGACCTTCAGGAATGGCGTCCCGATCAGGTAAAGCCGCCGTGTTCCCGAATCCCAAATGGCGTCGTCGTAGTCTCCCTGGCAGAGCAGCGAGGTGATTAGTTTTCCGGAACCCGAATCGATGACCAGAACTTTTCCGGGATCGCGGGCGTGCACGAAGAGGCGGTGGTCGGCTTCGTCCAGCGCCATCGAACCGAAATTTTTCCCTTCTTGAGCGAAGGACCACGAGGCTTCGACCGTCTGCTTGCTCCGGTCCACCACGGCCACAACGCCTTTGTAATAGACGTTGACGAACATGCGCGGGCTTTTCTCTTCGAGACGGATCGATTCGATGCGGTCGCCGTCAATCTTGATGTCGCCTACTTTCTTGTCGCTCGTCGTGTCCACAACGCTGATCGACGTGTATTCTTCCTTGGCTTGCCGGCCGCCATTGCCGACGTAAAACAGCTTGCTCGCGGGATCGTAGATGCTGACGTCGGCATGGGCGTCCATCGGGATCGTCCCGAAAAGCTTGAACGAAGTTCCGTCAAAGATTTCTACCTGGTTAGGGCCGCCGTCGTCCACGACGTAGAGTTTCTTCGACTCCGAGTTGTATCCAAGGGAATGCGGCGCTTTGGCGCCGGCGATCTTCGCAATCACCTTGTTCGTCCGCAGGTCGATGACGATGATGGTCGAGTTCTCTTCGGCGGCGAGAAAGAGCCGCTGCCCGGCCGCGTCCAAAGCGAAGTGGTCGAAATCGCCGTCATGGAGTCCCGTCAATGGAATGGTTTGGGCCAGTTTCAACGGGCCCGGCACCTGGGCGTGCGCGCTCAGCGAGCTCAGAAACGTCATCACAACCGAGAACAAGAATAGAACCGATCGCTTCGTCATTTTTCTCTCCGAGGGAACGCGCCCACACTTGCTTGCTCGTTCACAACACTATCCCGCAAATCCCCGACCCGAAAAGACAGACTCGTGGAGATGATTGCAGGCGAGTCTACCCAACGGCTGCGTGAGCGGGCAACCGCTTTCAGCAAGAAACTCGGGCGAACCGCTGGTCGACTTCAGGTTCGTAATTTGCGGAAAAAATTCCGCAGGTCCGTCACGAGCAATTCAGGTTGCTCCCAACACGCGAAGTGCCCGCCGTGCGGCATTTTGGTGTACTGCATCAAATTAAAATTTCGCGCGAGGACAGTTTGAGGAGGGTCGAGCGTCGGCAACTCGCGCGGAAACGAAGCAAAGCCAGTGGGGACGTTCACCTTTCCAACGAGGTTCGAGGCTTCATCGACCCGGCCGCGATAGAACCAGACCGATGAGCCGATGGTGTCCGTGACCAGGTAAATCATGATGTTCGTGAGCACCTGGTCTTTCGTAAAGACCGGTTCGAGTGCGTCCGGCGAATCGCTCCAGAGTTTTAGCTTTTCCGTGATCCACGCAGCCGTGCCGAGCGGGTTGTCCGTGAGCGCAAACGCAACGGTTTCGGGTTTGTGTTGCTGCTCGTTGTAGTAGTCGCGTTCCACGCCCATGAAGGCGTTCACCGTGCGAACCCATTCGCGTTCCTCGGGCGTCTGCTCCGCTTCGGGAGGGGGCGGCACACCCACGCCGTTGAAGTGAATGCCCAGGAGCGAGTCTGGATAGGCGTGCGCGAGCTGATTCGTGACGCCGTTGCCGATGTCTCCTCCCTGCGCGCCGTACTTCGAGTATCCCAGCACTTCGGTCATGAGCCGGTTCCAGAGCGCGGCCGTGGTCGTGAGGCCGATGGGCCTCCCCTTGGGCTTGGAAGAAAAACCAAATCCCGGCAGCGAAGGCACGACCACATCGAACGCATCATCCGGCGAGCCGCCAAATCGCGCGGGATCGGAGAGCGGCCCGATCGCCTCCAGGAATTCGAAGACCGAGCCCGGCCAGCCGTGCGTGAGGATCAGCGGCACGGGTTTCGGCCCGCGTCCCTTCACGTGATAGAAGTGCACATCGAAATCGCCGACGCGCGCGAGGAATTGCGGGTAGCGATTCAGGTTCGCTTCCGCTTTCCGCCAGTCAAACCGCGTGGTCCAGTGCTCCGCGAGGGCCTTCATGTAATCCCAGTTGGCGCCGTAGCGCCAATCGCTGGCATCGAGGCGGTCGGGCCAGCCCGTCTCGCGCACACGATTGAGAATCCGGTCGATAGTCACCTGCGGAATGTCGATGCGAAACGGCCGCGGCGCAGCGCCGGCGGCCTGTACCTGAGCGCCTCCCTCAGCCATCGATGGAACGGCGCTCGCTGCGAGAAATGTTTCGAGCAACTCGCGTCGCGAAAAATGATGCGCTCTTTCGGACTCCATATTGATCTCCTGGAGGCAGCTGCTTCGATTAGCAGCAAGGGCATGCTGCGCTGCTTCAGAGAAACTTCAGCAATGCGTGGAAATCGAGGTCACTGCGGCTCGCCCTCAATCATAGTCGCCGCGATTACCGCGCTTCCGATGGCCAAGATCGCTGCGATCCATGCGACCGCGTGAAAGCCGGCCACAAATGACTCTCTTACCCCT
>Ga0210403_10000993_pt1 | contig 27887 bp, 24 predicted proteins | sample IncBWC19MmetaG_FD_150863 | JGI IMG/M metagenome (GOLD analysis project Ga0210403, IMG submission 150863) | Forest soil microbial communities from Barre Woods Harvard Forest LTER site, Petersham, Massachusetts, United States - Inc-BW-C-19-M | ecosystem: Environmental > Terrestrial > Soil >...
GCATCAGGTCGAGCACCACAGCGTCGAAGCCGCCCTTCAGCGCCAGGCGCTCGCCCTCGACGCCGTCGACCGCTGTCTCCACGGTGAAACCCTCGGCCTCCAACCCGCGACTGACGAAGTCCACGATCCCGGGCTCGTCCTCGATCACGAGCAGCCGACCGGCGTCACGCACCCCCTCCGACGGTTGGCCCTCGACAGGATGCGGAGCCGTGTCGGACCGGCCCTGATCAGCGGCTGCGGCCATCTCACAAGGATAGGCCTCGGCGCAGGCGCCGCTTTTCCTCCCCAGGTTTCGATGAGCTTTCTCACCCAGCGGTTACTCCATCCTTAGTCACTATGAGCACACTGATCCCATGGCGGTCGACCAGAGAACATCGCCCGCGTACTCACCGGTGCAGTCCGCCGGGCGGCACGCCCGGCGCCTGACGGGCGGCGGCACGAGCGGAAACGAGCGGCTCACCGCCGCAGCCGGGGCGCTGCTGCTGGCGCCTCTTGCGGTGATCGGCGTGACGCTGCTGCAGCTGCGCCAACTGCTGTCGGTGCACATGTTCGTCGGCATGCTGCTGATACCGCCGGTACTGCTGAAGATGGGTAGCACGGGCTATCGCTTCATCCGCTACTACACCGCCGACCCGGCCTACCGGCGCAAGGGACCGCCCGAGATCCTGCTGCGCGTGCTCGCGCCAGGGGTGGTACTGAGCACCGCGGTGGTGTTCACCAGCGGCGTGGCGCTGCTGTTCGCCGGTCCGAGCTCCCGCGGGACGCTGCTGCCGATCCACAAGCTCAGCTTCATCGCATGGGCCGCATTCATCTCCATTCACGTTCTCAGCCACCTACCCGCGCTGCCGAGCGCGTTGCGTGCCGACTATGGTCGCCAGGCCCAGCTGAGCAGCCACGTGACGGGCCGCAACGGCCGCGTGCTCTCGCTGGGCGGCGTGGTCGTCGCCGGCGTTGTGCTGGCGGTGCTCCTGATCCCTGAATTCGGACCGTGGCTGCACTCCTACCACGGCGACCACTAGGCACTATGAGACTCCACACCACCCACACGCGCGATGCGGCCCTCGGCCAGCTGCGAAGGATGAACCGCTGGCTGATCGCCGCAAGCGTGCTGCTCACCGGCGCTTTCGCCGAGGTGGCCGCGCACGCCTTCCCCGGCAAGACGATCAAGCCGCGCTCCACGGCCGGCGCTGCCGCCGCGTCGCGCAAAGCCGCCACCGAAACCACCACCGCGCCGCTGGCGCCGCCGGCGCAGGCCCCCCAGTCATCGAGTGAAGGAAGCTCAGCGCAGCAGCCCAACTCCTCCCAGGAATCGGCGCCTAAACAGGAACCGGCGCCCTCCCAGCAGGCCTCGCCTTCGCAGGAAGCAGCCCCCTCGCAGGAATCGACGCCGTCCCAGGAAGCTGCGCCCAAACAGGAATCTGCGCCTTCGCAGGAATCCTCCACGCCCGCACAGCAAGCGACGCCGGAATCTTCCGGTCCGGTGGTCTCCGGCGGCTCCTGAGATGCATCCCGGCGAGGCTGCGCAGACGCTCGGCGCCGCGTCCTGGCGGGCGCTCGGGACGAGCGTGGTGCTGCGCGTGAGCGATCCCACAGGCCTGGCCGCCGCTCGTGCCGCGGTCCAGCGCGAGCTCGCACAGATCGATCTCGCGTGCAGCCGCTTCCGGGCCGACTCGGAGCTGTGCCGCGTCAACGCCCGCGGGGGCCGAGCCACGATGGGGCCCCTGCTGCAGGAGGCCGTGGCGCTCGCGTTGCGCGCCGCCCAGCTGACGGACGGCGACGTGGACCCCACCGTCGGTGGCGCCCTGGAGCTCGCCGGCTATGACCGCGACTGGCAGCTGCTGGCCGAGGCCTGCGGCGAGCCCGGCCCACCGGCAACGGTCACCGCGCGCCTGCGGCCCGGCTGGCGCTCGCTCGAGCTCGATCGCGAGCGCGGAACCGTGCGGATTCCGGCGGGCGTGAAGCTCGACCTCGGCGCGACCGCCAAAGCCTGGGCGGCGGACCGCGCCGCGGCGGCGGCAGCAGCTGAGGGGGGTTGCGGCACGCTCGTGAGCCTCGGCGGCGACATCGCCACCGCCGGCCCTGCGCCCGCCGGCGGCTGGCACATTCGCGTTACCGACGATCACCGTAGCGACCCCTCGGCCCCCGGACAGACGGTCTCGATCCAATCGGGCGGGCTCGCCACATCGAGCACAGCGGTGCGGCGCTGGAGCCACAACGGCCACACGATGCACCACGTCATCGATCCGCGAACGGGGATGCCTGCGCGTGGGTGTTGGCGAACCGTGAGCGTTGCCGCCGCGGGCTGCACCGACGCCAACATCGCCGCCACCGCTGCGCTCGTGCGGGGCGCCGGCGCCACGTCATGGCTGGCCGCGTTGGGCCTGCCTGCGCGGCTCGTGGACCATCGGGGCACCGTCCTGCGCGTGGCCGGCTGGCCGGCCGAGAACACCACCGTGGGGGTGGCCGCATGATGCTCGCTGCCGCAGGACCAAGTGTGTACTGGTACCTCACGCGCTCCACCGGCGCAGTGGCGCTGATCCTGCTCACCGGCGCCGTGGCGCTCGGCGTGGCGGACGTCCAGCGCTGGAGCTCGCCGCGATGGCCACGCTTCGTGATCGACTCGCTGCATCGCAACGTGTCGCTGCTGGCGATGGTGTTCCTGCTGCTGCACATCAACACTTCCGCTCTCGACAGCTTCGCGTCCATCTCCCTCACCGACGCGCTCGTGCCCTTCATCGGCTCCTATCGCCCGCTGTGGCTGGGCCTCGGCACCGTCTCCTTCGACCTGCTGCTGGCGGTCACGATCACCAGCCTGCTGCGCCAGCGCCTGGGCTTCAGGACATGGCGCGCGGTCCACTGGCTCGCCTATGCGAGCTGGCCGATCGCGCTCCTGCACACGCTCGGCACGGGTAGCGACGTGAAGACCACGTGGCTGCTGGCCCTCACCATCGCCTGCCTGCTGACGGTGCTGGCCGCCGTCCTCGCGCGAGCCGTCCGGGGCTGGCCCGGGAACCTCCGCGGGCGCAGCGCCGTGCTCGGCGGCGCCGGCGCGTTCGCGCTGTTCCTCGCGCTGTGGCTCCCGCAGGGACCGCTCGGCTCCGAATGGGCGAAGCGATCGGGCACGCCCACCACGCTGCTGGGGCACGCCAAGACCACCAGCCAGAGCGCGGGCGGCCGATGAGCGCGCCCCCGTCCCCGACCGCCCAAGGGGCAGCGAGGCTGCCCACGCAGAGCGCTGCGGCGCTGCCCCGCCTGCTAGCCGGGATCTCCGAGCACGGCGCGATGAGCCTCGAGGAGCACCTCGCGCTGCACGGCGCCCCGCCCGCGCGCCGCCGCCAGGCGCGCAGGCGCGACGGCGACGGCGACGGCGCCGCGAGCCTGATCGAGGAGATCGCACAGGCCGGGCTGCTCGGCCGCGGTGGCGCCGCGTTCCCCACTGCCACCAAGATGCGAGCGGTGGCAGGCGCCCGCGGCCGCGCGATCGTGGTGGCCAACGGTGCCGAGGGCGAGCCCGGGAGCGTGAAGGACCACACGCTGCTGGAGCTGCTGCCGCACCTGGTGATCGACGGCGCTGTGCTCGCCGCCGAAGCCGTGGACGCCGACGAGGTGATCATCGCGGCGTGCGAGTACGCGGGCGGCAGCGTGGACGGTGTGGCGCTGGCGATCGAGGAATGTGCGCTGTCCTCAACAGGCTCCCGCAACGCACCCCCCGTGCGCCTCGTGATCGTGCCTGGCCACTATGTGGCCGGGCAGGAGTCGGCGCTCGTGAACTACCTGGGCGGCGGCCCCGCCAAGCCCACCTTCACGCCGCCGCTCCCTTTCGAATCGGGTCTCAGAAGGCGTCCCACGCTGGTCAACAACGTCGAGACGCTCGCCCATGTGGCGCTGATCGCCCGCCACGGCGCACCCTGGTTCCGCAGGCTTGGCACGCCCTCCCAACCGGGCTCAGCGCTCGTCACGCTGTCCGGGCCGGTGGCGCATCCGGGCGTCTATGAGATCGAGCAGGGCGCCTCGCTGTCATCGCTGATCGAGGCCGGTGGCGGCCTCACCACGCGCCTGCGCGGCGCGTTGCTGGGCGGCTACGCCGGCACCTGGATCGGCCCCGAGCGACTCGCGGGCGTGGCGCTCTCAGACGAACACCTCGCTGCCCACGGCGCGACGCTTGGGGCGGGTGTGGTGCTGCTGCTCTCCGAGGAGGCCTGCCCGGTGGCCGAAACCGCTCGGCTGGCACGCTGGCTCGCCGAGCAGAGCACGCGCCAGTGCGGGCCCTGCCTGCACGGCCTCGACGCGCTCGCAGATGCGCTGGCCGAGCTCGCGGCGGGCGCGGGCGGCTCAAGGCCCACGCAGCGCATCGAGCGTCTTGCATCGCTGACCGCGCGGCGCAGCGCCTGCGGCCATCCCGACGGCGCGATCAACGCGCTCCTCAGCGCGCTGGAGGCGTTTCCGGCGGAGTTCGCCGACCACGCGCGCCATGGCCCGTGCGAAGGCTGTGCGCGCGCGGCGGAGCTGCCGCTGCCCCATCGCCCGGTGAGCGGGGAGACGCTGCGCAGACGGGGGTTGCGGGCGTGAGCAAGCACGTGCGCGTGAACCCGATCGCCTGCGAGGCGCACGGCATGTGCGCGGAGCTGCTGCCCGAGCGCATCACGCTGGACGAGTGGGGCTACCCCTTGGTGGACGGTGCCCCGTTGGAGGGCGCGCAGGTCGAGCACGCCATGCGCGCCGCCCAGGCCTGTCCCACGTTTGCGCTGCTGATCGAGCGCGACCGCAAGCGTTCGCGGCGCAGCGCAGCCTGAGCACCCGGCTGGGCGCGGCTTGGCTCCCCGACAGGCACCCGGGATCCTCCTCTAGGCGCTGAGCATGTGCGCCGCCGCGAGGCCGGCCCAGGGGCCGTAGGGAGCGAACAGCTCGCGGACCTCGTGCTCCTCGGCGCGTGCGCGCGGGTCGCCTCCGCTCTTCAGCCTGCCCACGAGCTTGAGCAAGCCGAGATCCCCCGCTGGGAGCTGATCGTTGCGGCCCTGCCCTCGTAGCGCGAGCATCTCCACCGTCCAGGAGCCGATCCCCGGGATCGCTCGCAACCGGCGCCAGCCAGGGTGGTGCTCGGGGCCATAGAGGTCGACCCGCCCCCGCGCGACCTCGCGGGCGGCGCGCACGAGCGCGAGCGCGCGCGAGGCGGCGAGGTCGAAGGACTGCAGCAGCGCGGGCGCGGTGCCGGCGAGGATCGACGGCGGCGGCAGGTCGCGCAGCCCGGCGCCGATGCCGCCACCGGCATGCCAGCGGCGCCCGAGCGCGGCGAGCACACGTCGCTCGATGGCGGCGGCCTGCTCGTACTCGATCAGCTGCTCACAGATCGCGCAGACGAGGGCCTCGAATGGATCGGGGCGGCGGCTCACGCGCAGCCACGGCCGCCGCCGCAGCGAGCGGCCGATCAGCGGGTCGCGCACGTACTCCCGCAGGAACGCGCGGGGATCCTCGTCGACCCCGAGTGCGAAGCGCATGCGCTCGATGCCGTGGGCGGCCGCCTGGGCGGTTGGCGAGTGAGCACCGAAGATCACCCGGTCGGGTGCCACCTGCGCCACCCGCACGAGCACCGGCGCCTCGTCGCGGTGCAGGAGACGTTCGAGCACGCCGCCGCGGCGGCGCAGCATCCCGTCGGCTCCCGTCAGCCGTGGCAGGCGAAAGGGAGCGGCCGGCTTGACCTCCACCCGCAGCTCCACGAGCTCGCTCGGCGGCACGGCCTCAGCGATCGGACTGGGGCGTGCCCAGCAGGTGCACGTCCACGAGCAGCGTGCGACTGCTCACGATCTGGACCAGCTCCGCGCCGCGCGCGCCCTTACGCGCGCCGCCGCGCGTGAGCGCGCGGGCGAGATGCCCGCCACCCCTGAGCGCCGGCGTGCGGCGCTGGCGGCGGTGCACCAGGCCCACAACGGCGGCGCCGGCCACGAAGCCGCCCGCGGCCACCGCGGCGGCCTGCACGGCAGGAATCGCCGGACGCGCTCCCGCGCCGCGCACGGGGCTTTGACCGCGCGCCCCGCGCCGGGCGCTCACGATGCCGGGAGCGGGCGCGAGCACGGGCAGCGCATCCACTTCCTCGACCTCCGCGCCCGCGCCGAGGACCTGCTGCGGGGGGTCTGACGGGAGCCCGGACTGTGGCGAGACGCTCACGCGGCGAAGTGTAGAGGGCGCCGCAGATCGCATGGGCGCATCGAGCTAGAGCAGCCGCTCATACACGCGATAGCGCTTCACGACGCGTCCCCCCATGGCTTCCATGCCGCGGTTCATGGCGGTGTTGGTCTCGAGGATCCACCCCATCTCACCGCCCGTCTGTGGGCGCACGGCGGCGGCGTTGAAGTGTTCCACGTAGAGCTTGGCCGCCACGCCGGTGTGCTGGTACTCGGGCTTGACGCCGAGGAAGCCCACGCGCACGCGATCGGTGATGCGGCCCTTGTTGAGGAAGTGCCACCAGCCGAGCGGGAGGAGCCGGCCCTTCATCTTCGCGAGCACCTGGTTGATGTCGGGGAAGGTCATCGCCATGCCAACCACCTCGCCGGTGTCCACGCGCTCGGCGATGAAGCACCAGTGCTTGTCGAAGACCAGCTGGATCTCCTGGGCGTACGCGTCGAGGTCCTTCTTGGAGTACGGCACGAAGTCCCAGTTCTCAGACCACGCCGAGTTGTAGACCTCGGCGAAGGCGTCCATGTCTTTGCGCAGCTGTCGGCGGCGCATCGGTCGCACGCGGATGCCGTGCTCGCTCTCCACCTTCTCGGCCAGCTCGAAGATCACCGGCAGCACCTTCTCGCGGTCTGAGACCTCGAGGTTCCACATCAGCAGGTCCATGGCCTTGGTCATGCCGGCCTGCTCCAGGCGCTGCTGATAGTAGGGCGGGTTCCACGGCTGGACGATCATCGGGCGCAGCTCATAGCCCTCGATCAGCACGCCGCTCTCGTCGTTCATGGCGAAGCATGCCGGCCCCACCATTCGCTCCTTGCCGCGATGGCGCAGCCACGCCTCCGCGGCTCTGAGCAGCGCCTCCAGCACCTCCTGGTCGTCCTCGAGCTCCAGGAAGCCGAACCAACCCCAGTTCTTCTTCCGATAGTCGTTGAACGCGTGGTTCACCTGGGCCGTGATGCGCCCCACCACGCGTCCGTCGCGGCGCGCGAGGAAGTACTCGGCTTCACCGTGGCTGAAGTAGGCGTTCATGCGCCGGCTCAGGAACAGCCTGCGCTCGAGCTTCAATGGCGGCACCCACAGCGGGTGGTTAGCATGCAGGCGGAAGGGCAGGTCGATGAACGCCTTCAGCGCTCTGCCGCCCGTCACCGCTTCGACTTCCACACTCACCGACGCGGACCCTATATGCCAACATCGATCGACGTCTTCGCCAAGGTTCGCGGCCACGACCGCGAAGAGCTGCTGCGGGCGGCGCGCGAGGCCGACCTACTCCCCTACTTCCGCACGGTCGAGTCCCCGGCCATGCCGGTGGTGGAGATGGAAGGGCGCCCGCGGATCATGCTGGCGTCCAACAACTACCTTGGCCTGACCGGGGACGAGCGCGTGATGCAGGGAGCCCGCGACGCGCTGACCCGCTACGGCACGGGACTCACGGGATCGCGCCTCTTGAACGGCACCACGCCGCTGCACCTCGAGCTCGAGCAGGAGCTGGCGGACTGGATGGGCAGCGAGGACGCGATCGTGTTCACCACGGGCCACCAGGCCAACATGGGCACCCTGGGGACGCTGCTCGACGCGGGCGACACGGTGATCGTGGATTCCGCAGACCACGCCTCGATCCTCGATGGCGTGCTGCTCTCTCGTGCCAAGATGCGCCCCTTCCGCCACAACCGCATGGACAAGCTCGAGCGCGCGCTCAGCCGCGCGCAGGAGGACGGTGGCGGCTCGCTGGTGGTGGTAGACGGGGTGTTCTCGATGGAGGGCGACGTGGCGCCGCTGGTGGACATCGCCGAGCTGTGCTCGCGCTTCGGCGCCCGCCTGATGGTCGACGAGGCCCACGGCGCGGGTGTGCTCGGCGCCCGCGGCGCCGGCGCCAGCGAGCTGCTGGGCGTCGAGGACCGCGTGGACCTGCGGATGGGCACCTTCTCCAAGTCGCTGGCCGCCTGCGGCGGCTTCATCGCGGGTGACGCAGAGGTGGTGGAGTACCTGCGCATCTCCTCGCGCGCGTTCCTGTTCACCGCCTCAGCCGTGCCGGCGGCCCTCGGAGCGGCGCTCGCGGCGCTGCGCATCGTGCGCTCGGCGGAGGGCCCGCAGCTGCTCGCCGCGGTGCTCGCCAACGCGCGCTACTTCGCCGCAGGCCTGCGCTCGCTCGGCTACAGCGTGCTGAGCGGCGAGCCCGTGCGGATGGGCCTCGCGGAGGGCTCACCCAACGAGCTGGTGCAGACGCCCATCATCCCGATCCTGGTCGGGGACGACTGGAAGGCCGCGCTGTTGTGGCGCGCGCTATACGACGAGGGCGTGTTCACCAACTGCGCGCTCCATCCCGCGGTGCCGCCCGGCGGCGCGCTGCTGCGTACGAGCGTGATGGCGACCCACGACGAGGCCACGATCGATCGGGCGCTTGAGGTCTTCGCGCGCGTCAAGCGCGGGTTCGAGGCCGAGCACGGGCCACTGCCGGCGCCCGAGCCGAGCTGACGTTGGGCCCCGGCAACGTGCGGGCACTTGTCCAAATCTTCACAAGTCCCACGGCCAACGAAAAAGGTCGCTTCTAGCGCCCAAAGTCACCCCGGCGCAGTTGACCGCGCAGCGTGACCTGACATAGCTTCCAGAAGCGCTCTGCATGGTCGTTCGAGGTTCGCCTCACACACAGCCATCGTCACAAGGGGGGTCATGGTGTTGGGTCCGCGTTCCCTCGCGGATGGACCTCAGACGGCCGTCACGAGCGCGCATCGGTCAAAAAATTCGAGCAAGCATGTTGCCGGGCGGCCCACGCCACACGCCGGCAACGGGGAGATTGCACAACATGAACGCGATAGCGACGGTTGCCCCTGCCGGCCCCCAGTACATGCGCGCCCTGCAACGGGCCAACGAGGTTCGCCTCGCCCGCGCGGATCTCAAGCGACGCGTGGCAACCGGTGAGATCCCAGCCTCCGAGGTGATCCTCGAATCCCCCTGGGAGGCAGAGAGCATGGCGGTGGCGGACCTGCTGATGAGCCAGCGCCGATGGGGCCAGACCCGCTGCCGCAAGTTCCTGTCCCAGATCCCCATGTCGGAGAAGAAGACGATCGGATCGATGACAGACCGTCAGCGCCGCACACTGGCGGCGATGCTCGGCTGCGTGGAGCGGGGCCGCGTCTTCGACGCGGCCCCCTGGGTAACGGACAGCCTGACGACAGTGTGAGCTGCCACCAGCCGGCCAGCATGCCGATCAGGCCGAGGCGGGGGCGGACCTCCCAAACGCCGCACCCGCCCTGGCCGAGATCGCTGACCGGCAGCCGCACGAACTTGTAGCGGCCGGGTTCCAGTTTCATGCGCTGCAGCTGCTCTCGAGCACGCTGCTCGCGCCGGGCGCGCGCGTCGGCGAACCGCTGCAGCTCGCGCACGCGGCCCGCCAGCTCATCGCGCGTTCGCTCGAGCTGGCCGAGGCCAAGCAGCGACGGCCCCGCCGCCGGCGAGCGATCCGCAGCGAGGGCTCTGTCGGTCACCGGCGAGATGTGAGGAAACGTGTCGGCCACGATGTCCGAGAGCCGGCGCTCGAGTCTCGCGATCTGGCCGCGCAGCGAAGCGCGAGCGGCGCGCTCGGCCGCCCCCTGCGCCTCTCGGAGACGCGCCTCGGACTCGGGGGACCGCGAGCTGCGCGCCTGGCCAAGCGGCGCCCCGAGCCCGGGATCAGCTCGATCGATCAGCTGCTGCTCGCCCTCGTACAAGCCCGTCTCCTCTCCGGTGAGCGGAAACCGGATTCTACCAGTGCCCACGCGGGCGAGGCCGCGCTTCACAGCCAGCACTCAAGCGTGTTCCAGAGCAGTACGACAGGACCACAGCGCCTCCTCCACGTACAGGCTAGGCACGCCCGCAACCTGCACCGCATAGAGCGCCAGGCGCCGTGAGGAGGCCGCCGGCGCATGCCCGGGCGCGGGCTCGCCGAACAGCAGCGACAGGGCCCCGCCGGCGTCCGCCACCACGAGCCGTCCCGCGGGCAGCAGCGCGGCCTGCGCTTCGCGCCCCAGCGGCTCCCCCTCGTGGCTGGTTCTGATTCCCAGCGGCCCGTCCAGCGACCCTGCGTCGAGCGCCCACACGGGCACGCCCGTGTCCACCAACGCGATCAGCAGCACGTCCTGCAGCAGGCCACCGGTGGGGAAGCCGCCGCGCAGCATGCGCTCAAGCACAGCCGCCTCGATCGGCGTTCGCTCCGCGTCGGGGTCCAGGCCTATGTGACGGAAGAAGACCCTGTAGGCAGCGGGGACGGGCTCGCGCCGCAGCGCCACGGCACGTGCGCCGCGGATGCGATTGGACATTTCTCGCATGCGCGCCTCGATATCCGGCGGCGAGGCGCCCGTGAGCCCCGGGCGCGCGACGAGCACCTCGCAGGCGAGCAGCCCAAGCCCGGGAAGCTCATCCTCCACCTCCCGTGCGCGCCAGCCGGAAACTGGCTCGACGCGCTGCTCCCCGCCCTCGGCGCGGTCGCTCGTGGAGCTCATCCCGCGGGGCTCCATCCGCGCGCTCTGGAACCTGCCACCAACGAGGCCACCCGAGAGCGCAGGTCGGCCAGAGCAGGGCGCTGCAGCAGCGCCCTGCTCTGCACCGCCCCGCCGGGATAGGCGAAGGTGACCTGGGGGCAGCTGGCGAGGCTGTAGAGCGCGGCCAGGCTGCCTTCTTCGTCGATCCCCAGTGGGAAGGTGAGGCCTGCGGCCCTCGCCAGCCGACGAAGGCTGCGGCGGTCGCCCTTGATCGCAACCGCTGCGAACTGCACGCCCGGGAACGCCGGCACGAGCTTCTGCATATCCCCCAGTATCGCCGCGCAGGAGCCGCCCTGGATGAACAACGCGAGCACCACCGGTCCGCGTTCGTAGAGCTGGCACACGTTCAGCACCTGCGCTTCGCGCAGCTCGCAGGCGGGCACGCGCCCCGCTGCGCCCTCGTTGGGACGAGTGGCCACGTCGGCGGCGCCCACCAGGCTGCCCCGCACGAGCGGCACCGCGAACGGCGGCATCTGCCTGCCGGGCGACACGCCACTGGCGCCGTTGGGCTTGGTGAGGATGGTGTTGAGGGTGATCAGGACCAGGATCACCAGGGCGAGCAGGCCCGCGTAGCGACCGTAGTGCTGGCTCGGCACGATCGCGGGGTCGCCTGCTCCCCCGCCGCCGCCCGCGGCCTGGGCGCCGGAGGGCTGCTCAGGCGGGCTCATGTCCCGAGCCGGCAGGCGCAGACCCACCGCCGCCCACAGCCCCTCCGCGGCCGCGCGAGCTGCCACGGGTGGAGGCGGAGCGCAGCCCCGCAAGCATGCGGGCGGGAACGCCGAGGAGGCCTGGAGCCAGGCGCGCGGGCTGCTCGCGCTCGGCGATGACGAGCACCGCGGGCAGAGCCACCAGCACCCCCACGAGCGACACGCTCAGGTCGATGAGCGTCACCAAACCGAAGTCCCGCAGCATGCGGATGTCGGAGAAGGCGAGCACGCCGAACCCCGCGATTGCGGTGACCCCCGAGGCCGCCACGGCCGCGCCGGTGCGCCGGTAGCTGCGCAGGAGCGCCTCGATCGTGTCGTGACCGGCCAGGCGCTCCTGGCGGTGGCGCTCGGACAGCAGCACGCTGAACTCGGTGGAGATGGCGATCACGAGCGCGCCCAAGGTGACCGACATCGGGTTCAGCGGCACCCGCACCGCGAACAGGATCAGCGCAGACCAGCCGGTGGCCAGCACGATCGGGACCAGCGGCGTGAGCGCGCGGCGCCGATCCCCCTTGAACGCCAGCAGCAGCACGAGCGCAACGGCCGCGAGGCCCACCGCCAGGGTCTCCAGGCGCCGCCAGGGGTCGGCCACCTGAGAGCCCGACTGCGCAGCGAGCACGGGCAGGCCCACGAGGCTCGCGCTCACGCCCGCGGGGGGATGCAAGCTGGCGCGCATCGCTTCGATCAGACGCTGCTGGTCTTGCAGGCTCATCACCCGAATCCCGAACGCGAGCGTGGCCGTGCGCCTGTCGGGGGTGATCACGTCCTGGGAGAAGTACGCGGGGATCTGGCTCAGCAGCGCAGCCACGGCGGCCCGGCCGAGAGGGCGCCGCGAGGTGCCGCCGCCGGTGACCTGGCGGAACAGGTCCGGAAGCGAGAAGGCCGGGCACAGCCGCGCGCGCCCACAGCCGCGTTCCGCGCTGTAGCCGAAGCGCGTGAGCACCCTGCTCTCATATTCGGTCATCCATTCGATGGCAGCGGGGCTGGCGAGGTCCTTGCCGGTGACCATCAGGTCGATCTCCCCGGCCACGCCAGTCCTGCGCTCGAGCTCACCGAGGCCCCGCAGCGAGCCGAGGCTCTGCGGCGCGAGCTTGGTCAGATCGGTCTCCACGCGGGTCTGAGTGTCAAGGCCCCAGCCGAGCGCCGCGAGCACGAGCCCGGCGCACAACACGCGCCCGGGGCGACGCACGGCGAGCACCAGCGCGGCGCGGGACACCAGGCGCGTGAGCGGGTTCTCGCTCAGCAGCTCGCGCGCCCCGCGCCACGCGGCGGCAAGCTGAGCGAGCGCACGTGAGCGCGCCGCGCTCACCCGTGCGTCGCGCGCGGGCAGCGCCATCGCGGCCGCGCCCACTGTGAGAGCACATGCGAGCGCAATCGCCACGCCCACCGCCAGCAGCACGCCGAAGCCGCGCACCATCGGCACCGGCGAGAGCAGCAGCACGAGCATCGCGGCCGCGCTGGCGGCGCCGGCAGCGACCAGCGTGGGCGCGCCCAGGCCAGCGGCGCCGGAGATGAGCGCCGCACGGCTCCCGGATGACTCGCCTGCGTCCTCGAAGGCCTCTCCGACGCGTGACTGGAACTGGATGGCGTAGTCCACCGCGAGTCCCACGAGCACGGGCAGCACGGCCACCGAGGCCATCGTCAGCGGCGCGCCCGCCAGCGACAGCGCCCCGAAGGTGAGCGCGACCGCGAGCAGAGCGAGGCCGAGCGGCAGCAGACGTGGGCGACCACCGAAGATCAGGCCGAGCGTGGCGGCCATCACCAGCAGCACCGCCACCATCAGCAGCTCGATCGCATGGGTGATGGAGCTGGTGAGGTCCGAGACCACCGCGGGCACACCGGTGACGAGGTAGGACTCCCCGTGGGCGAGCTGCCACTGGCTCATGGCCACGGCCTGGCGGATCAGGCCGATGGTGCGCGTGCGCTGCGCCTCGCTGAGACCTGCGCGCATGCGCACGGAGATGAGCGCGGTGCTGCGGTTGGGGAACAGGTAGGCGAAGCGTGCCTTGGGCGTGCCCGCAGGCTTGGTGGGGTCGAACACCAGCGCGGAGATGAACCGCGGGTCTTCGATGCTCGGGCGCGCGCTCAGGCCGTATTGCAGCGCGAGCTTCACCAGCCCCTCCTGGAAGCGCGCGAGCGTGATCCTGCTCGCCTGCCGCGCGAGCGTGAGCGCGTTCGAGGTGGAGAGCCCCCGCGCGAGCGCGGCGCGATAGACCACCTGCTCGGCCTGCCTGGCCTGCGCTTCGGCCTGTGCAGTCTGCGCGCTGAGCTGTTCGTTTATCTGGCGGGCGGACTCGGCGATGAACGTGCCCGGCCCGAGCGCCACCTTCACGGTGTGTGCGCGCGCGAGCTGACCGCACGGCCCATTGGAGCCGCCCTCCTGCGCGAGCGCAGCAGCGGGCACGTTGCCCGACAGGCAACCCTCCAGTCCCACCAGGCGCTCCACGTCGGAGCTAAGCACGAGCTGCTGCAGGTCCCCCCTGACGACCACGGCCACCGGCTCTTCGCCGAAGCTCGCATAGAAGCGCTGAGTGGCCCCATACTGCGGGCTCGAGCTCGACACGAACGTATCGGTGGCCGCCGTGGCATGCAACCGCAGCGCAAGCGCACCCCCGCCGAGCCCGAGCGCCACCGCAATCGCCACCACCAGCCGAGGCCGCTGAGCGGCGCCGCCAGCAACGCGACTGAGAAGTCTCGCGACGTTCAAGGCACCAAGCGGACTGGCTTAACCATGTGGGGTCCGGATCGTCGTTCCTGGCAAGGACGCAGGAAGCGTGGCGTGCATGGCACGCGAGCGACCGAGGACGCCGCCAGGGGCGACGAGGCGCACGCCAGATTCACTCCATCCCGAGGGGTCCGGCTGATTCACCGGAGAGGAACTGCCGCACGAACGGGTTTTCGGAGGCGAATAGCTCCTGTGCGGGACCCGACTCGACGATGCGGCCCTTCCACAGCACCGATATGTGCTCGGCCACGCGGCGCGCGCTCATGATGTCGTGGGTGATCACCACGTAGCAGCCGCCGTTCTCGGCGTGGATTTCCTTGATCAGCTCGCACAGCAGCGCTGTGCGCACGGGGTCCAGTCCCGAGTCGGGCTCGTCGAACAGCACGATGTCGGGTTCGAGCACGAGCGCGCGCGCGAACCCTGCGCGCTTGCGCATGCCGCCTGAGAGCTCGTTGGGCATCTTCTCGTTGGCGTCGCCGAGGCCGACCTCGCGCAGGCGGCGGTTGACGATCTCGGCGATCTCCTCCTCGCCCTTCTCGGTATGCTGGCGCAGCGGGAAGGCAACGTTGTCGTAGAGGTTCAGCGAGCCGAACAGGGCGCCGTCCTGGAAGAGCACGCCGAACTTCTTGCGCAGCTCGAACAGGTCGGCGTCGCGCAGGCTGGGGATGGAGTGGCCGTGCACGATCACGTCGCCCTGGTCCGGGTAGAGGAGGCCGACGATGTGCTTGATGCAAACCGACTTGCCGGTCCCGGAGGGTCCAAGGATCATCGAGATCTGGTTCTCGGGTAGCGCCATGTTCAGCCCGCGCAGCACGTGGTTGCGCCCAAAGGACTTGTGCACGTCCACGAACTCGATCGCGTCGGGACCGGCGGAGGGCCGGATGGTCCCGCTGTGATGCTCGAACTCCTCCTCGCTGGGTCGGTCCGCGGCCATCGCGGTCAGCCGCCGATGGGTGCGCGCGGGTTGGCGCCCCAGAACACCTGGGTGCCGAGCGCGCCGATGACGTGTACGAGCACCAGGTTGAGCACCATCGACTTGGCCGTGGCACGGCCCACGCCGACCGGCCCGCCGCTCGCGTTGTAGCCGTAGTAACACGCGACCAGCACGATTGCGGTGGCCATGAACATGGCCTTGATCAAGCTGTAGAGGAAGTCGGTTGGGTTCTGGAACTGCCAGAAGATCAGGAAGTAACCGCCGGAGGAGACGTAGCCGATCTGCTGCACCACCGCGATGTAGGACGCCAGGAACGCGGCGCCGATGCCCGCCAAGTACATGAACGGGAGCACCAGCCATGCAGCCAGGAGCCGCGTTGCACAGAGGAACGTGACGGAGTTGATCCCCATCACCTCGAGCGCGTCGATCTCATCGGAGATACGCATGGCGCCGAGCTCCGCCACCACGCCCGTGCCGACCTTGGCGGCCATCATGTAGCCGAACGCGTAGGGGGTGATCTCGCGCAGGTCACACCACGCGGTGAACACGCCGGAGTAGGCCGGCGCGCCCTGGGCCGCGGTGAAGTAGGCGCCCTCGATGCCGCACTGCAGCCCGAGGCTGAACATCAGCGTCCAGATGATCGCCGTGGAGCCCACGATCAGGATCCCGCACTGGCGCAGCGCCTCGCCGAAGAACCTGAACACACGCAGCCCGTAGACGTCGCGGACGATGTTGCCGGTGAAGTTGCCGATCTCGCCCGTGGCCGCAAGCCATTCGCGCGGCATCGCAAACAGCTCGTTCATCGGTTGGTCCCGCCCGCGGAGTGAGACGGTCGAGGGCCGAGTCCAGCAAGGACGCAGGGAGCGAAGTGTGCTCCGCACATGAGCGACCGAGGACGCCGCTGGGCGAAGGTCATCGGCCGTCTCACTTGATCACCAGGATCTGCGGATGCGTGGCGAGCAGCGTCTGCGTGAAGATGTAGTCGAAGGAGAAGATCGCCGTGAAGGCGAGCACCACTGCCTCGTTGACCGCGCGGCCCACGCCCTCGGCGCCGCCCGAGGCGGCCATCCCCTTGTAGCAGCACACGATCGCGATGATGGCGCCGTAGATGGTGGTCTTCAGCACCGAGCCCCACAGGTCGGTGGTGGAGGCGTTGGCGAACAGCGTGGCCCAGAACGGCCCCAGCGGCTGGCCGTTGACGAGCTCGGCGATGATCCCGCCGAAGATGCCGAACAGCAGCGCGTAGATGTCGAACAGGCCCGTCACCACCATCAGCGCCAGGAAGCGGGGGACCACGAGGTTCTTGACGGGATCCACGCCGAGCACCTGCAGCGCGTCGAGCTCCTCGCGCACCTTGCGTGCGCCGAGGTCGGCGGTGATCGCGGTGCCGGCCACGCCGGCCAGCACGATGGCTGTGACGCTCGGCCCGATCTCCCGCACCGCGCCGAGCACGAAGAACCCGCCGAGGCGGTCCAGCGCCCCGAAGATCGTCAGGAAGTTCGCCGCCTGCAGTCCCGGCGCGGCGTAGCAGATGCACACCGTGGAGATCAGCAGCGGGAACCAGCAGAGGCGCAGCGCGAACAGGAACTGCGAGACGAACTCGCCGCCGTAGGGGTAGGGAGGCCGCAGGGCCGACCAGATGGTCTTGCCCGTGAGGATCATCATGTCCCCGATTTCCTCGAGCAGGTTCCTGGTCGGGAAATACGCCCGCTCGGCTACGCTGCGAACCATCTCGGCTTACCCCTCCTCGGGTGATCGATGCCGGGACAACTCTACGCCATGCAACCGCGGCGCGCTGCGGTCGGTATCTCCCATCGCGCACACGCCGCTGGTATCGTGGCCCGATCGTGTGGGGGAGGCGGAGAGTCTTCGGTGTGGTTCCGCGCCCAGCCCGCGGCGGTCTCGCGCGCGCAGGAGCGCTCGCAGCGCTGCCGGCCCTGGTCGGCGGGTCCGTGCTGCTGGCCGGCTGTGGCGGCACCCGCCAAGACGCACACGAACCGTCGGGCAACTTCGCCATGGAAGTGCTCCACGCGAGCTTCCCGGCCAAGCAGTCGATCGCACGCCCGGCCACGTTCCAGCTCGCGGTGCGCAACAGCGGGACACAGGCCGTTCCCAACGTGGCGGTGACGGTGGACTCCTTCAACTACACCTCCAACTATCCCTACCTGGCGTCCAGCAAGCGCCCGATCTGGGCGATCGAACAGGGGCCGGGGCGCAACGCCAACCCACCGGTGGAGAGCCAGGAAGTGAGCCAGCCGGGCAACGGGCAGACCGCGTACGTCAACACCTGGGCGCTTGGCAGGCTGCCGGCGGGGCAGACGCAGACGTTCACCTGGAAGGTGGTGCCGGTGAAGGCCGGCACCTACACCGTCCACTACTCGGTGGCCGCCGGCCTCAGCGGCAAGGCCAAGGCCACGCTCGCCTCGGGCGGGCCGGTGCAGGGCCAGCTCGCGGTGAGCATCGCGCCCGCTCCGCCGATCACCTATGTCAACCCGAGCACCGGCAGGGTGCTCGCCGGCACCGCCCCCACCACGCCCTAAGCGCTCGCCGCCCTGGCCTAGCGGCGCCGGCGCCCCTCGTCGCGGCCCTGGCCTCTACCGACTCGGTCGCCGCGCGACAACAGCGCCGTTTGGCCGCATGTCCAAAGGGCGCGGTTTCTATTTCGCCATTCGGTGATGCCGTTTGGCCTTCCGCGCACTACGATTGCGTTCGGCCCTGCCCTCGCCGGAGCCCGCTCAGGCCACCGCTTCTTCAGGAGGAATCGACCCAACCCATGCCCAGGACCCGCCAGCAGAACGTCACCGCCGCGCAGTGGAGCGCCAACGGAGCCGCGCTTGGCTCACCCGATCTCACGATCGCCGACAACCAGGTGTTCGGCGCCAACGTGTTCTCCCCTGCGCTCCAGCGCCACCGGCTGCCCAAGCACGTGCACAAGGCGCTGCAGCGCACGCTGGCCCGCGGTGAGGCGCTGGACACCTCGCTCGCCGACGCGGTGGCGCAGGCGATGAAGGAATGGGCGATGGAGAAAGGCGCGACCCACTACACGCACTGGTTCCAGCCGCTGACCGGCTCCACCGCCGAGAAGCACGACTCCTTCTACGGCCCCGCCGGCGACGGCACGGCGATCGCGGAGTTCGCCGGCAAGGAGCTGATCCAGGGCGAGCCGGACGCCTCCTCATTCCCCACCGGCGGCATCCGCGCCACCTTCGAGGCGCGCGGCTACACCGCGTGGGATCCCACCAGCCCCGCGTTCATCCTCGAGAACCCCAACGGCGCGCTGCTGTGCATCCCCACCGCGTTCACGTCGTGGACCGGCGAGGCCCTGGACCACAAGATCCCGCTGCTGCGCTCGATGGACGCGCTCTCCGGCGCGGCGGTTCGCGCGCTGGACCTGCTCGGCGTGGACGGCGCCTCGCGCGTGTTCACCACCATCGGCTGCGAGCAGGAGTACTTCCTGATCGACGAGCAGTACTACTTCGAGCGCCCCGACCTGCTTACCACCGGGCGCACGCTGTTCGGCGCCAAGCCGCCCAAGGGCCACGAGCTCGACGACCACTACTTCGGCTCGATCCCGGAGCGGATCCTCGCCTACATGCTCGACGTGGAGCTGGAGCTGGCCAAGCTGGCGTGCCCGATCAAGACGCGCCACAACGAGGTCGCGCCCAACCAGTACGAGGTGGCGCCGATCTTCGAGAACTCAAACGTCGGCGCCGACCACCAGATGATCACGATGCAGATCATGCAGAACACCGCCCGCCGCTACGGGCTGATCTGCCTGCTGCACGAGAAGCCCTTCGCCGGCGTGAACGGGTCGGGCAAGCACAACAACTGGTCGATGGGCACCGACACAGGCCTGAACCTGCTCGAGCCGGGCGACACGCCCGCGGAGAACCTGCAGTTCCTGTTCTTCTGCGCAGCGGTGATCCAGGCCGTCAACAAGCACCAGGCGCTGCTGCGCGCGTCGATCGCAAGTGCGGGGCAGGACCACCGTCTCGGCGCCAACGAGGCGCCGCCGGCGATCATCTCGATCTTCCTCGGCGCTGAACTGGAGCGGGTGTTCACCGCAATCGAGGCCGGCAAGGTGCAGGCCTCCAAGCCCGGCTCCTTCCTGGGGCTCGGCACGCCCGTGCTGCCGGCGCTGCCGTTGCACGGCGGCGATCGCAACCGCACGAGCCCGTTCGCCTTCACCGGCAACAAGTTCGAGTTCCGTGCGCTCGGGTCCAGCTCCTCGCCGGCGTTCCCCAACACGGTCCTCAACACGATCGTGGCGGAATCGGTGGACGACCTCACCGACAAGCTCCAGACCGCGCTCAAACGCTCCGGCGCGACCCTCGAGAAGGCTGTCACCAGCGTGGTCAAGGACGTGTGGGCGGCCAACAAGCAGGTGGTCTTCGACGGCGACGGCTACTCGGAGGCGTGGCACAAGGAGGCCGAGAAACGCGGCCTGGCCAACCTGCGCACCACGCCGGACGCGCTGCCGTGGCTGACCGACAAACAGACCGTTGCGGCCTTCAAGAAGTACAAGGTGCTCTCCAAACGCGAGCTGGAGTCCCGCTTCGAGGTGTTCACCGAGCAGTACGTGATGACCATCAACATCGAGGCCGAGACCGCAGCGTCGATCGCACGCACGATGCTGCTGCCCGCGTCGGTGCGTTACCTCAACGAGTTGCGCTCGAGCGGCCTGGAGGAGCTGGTGGGCGAGATCGAGCCGCTCGTCAAGGAGCTGCACTTCGCGCTGCTGAAGCTCGAGGACGCCAACCTCGACGAAAACCACCCGCACACGGGCGCGCAGAAGGAGGCGCTCTACATGCGCGACTCCGTGATTCCCGCGATGGAAGACGTGCGCGACGTGGCCGACCGCCTGGAGCGGCTGGTGGCCGATGACCTGTGGCCGCTGCCGAAGTACTCGGAGATGCTCTTCATCAAGTGATCAGTGCGCCGAGGACGCTGCGCTGTGCGGCGTCCTCGGCGGCTCGCGTGCTGGCCGATCGGAGATCCCGTCGATCTTCGATCGGTACGCCACGCCACCTGCGTCCTTGCACAGCTTGGTTCTCGACGCCCTTGCCGCCATCCCGTCCCGAGGACCGATCGCCGGCGCGGCCTAGCTAGCATGGCTTGATGGCCCGCGACTACCGCAACGCGATAAACAGCCGTGTCGTCATCTACGACGGCGGCATGGGCGCCACGCTCGAGCAGTTCGAGCTGACCAGCGAGGACTACGGCGGCCTGCAGGGCAAGTGTCACGAGGCGCTCATCCTCAACCGCCCGGACGTGATCGAGGGCGTCCACGCCTCGATGCTCGAGGCGGGCGCGGAAGTGGTGGAGACCGACACCTTCCAGGCCTCCCGCCTGAAGCTCGAAGAGTGGGGCCTGGCCGACTACACGGTGGAGATCAACACCAAGGCCGCGGAAATCGCGCGCAAGGCCGCGGGCGAGAGCCGCTACGTGGCCGGGTCGATCGGCCCCACGGGCTTCCTGCCCGCCTCCGAGGACCCATCGCTTGGGCAAATCCGCTTCGGCGAGCTCGTGGAGGTCTTCGAGGAGCAGGCCGCAGGGCTGATCGACGGCGGCGCCGACCTGCTGATCATCGAGACCGCGCAGGACATCCTGGAGGTCAAGGCCGCCGTGTTCGGCGCGCGCCAGGCCTTCAAGAGCACTGGGCGCACGCTGCCGATCCACACCTCCGTATCGCTGCTGCCCAACGGCGGCAAGATGCTGCTCGGCACCGACATCTCCGCGGTGCTCACCACGCTGGAAGCGCTCAAGGTGGATGTGATCGGCCTCAACTGCTCCACCGGGCCGGAGGACATGCGCGACGCTATCCGCTTCCTCGGAGAGCACTGCTCGGTGCCGGTGGCCTGCATCCCCAACGCGGGCCTGCCACTGCAGGGACCTGATGGGGAGACGATCTTCCCCGAGGAGCCCGTGCCGCTGGCGGAGGCGCTGAAGGAGTTCGTGGAGCGCTACGGCGTCGGCATCGTCGGCGGCTGCTGCGGCACCACTCCCGACCACATCGCCGCGATCGCCGAGCGCGTCGGTGGCCGGACGGTGGGGCCGCGACCCGCACCACGCCCTCCCCATCTCTCATCGATGATCGCCGCCACGCCGCTCGTGCAGGAGCCACGGCCGACGATGGTGGGCGAGCGGGTGAACTCCCAGGGCTCGCGCAAGGCCAAGGAGCTGCTGCTGGCCGACGACTACGACGGCCTCGTGCAGATCGCCGAGGACCAGGTGACCGGCGGCGCGCACGTGCTCGATCTGTGCGTGGCGCTGACCGAGCGTCAGGACGAGGACGAACAGATGCGCATCCTCGCCAAGAAGATCTCGCTCACCCAGCCCACTCCAATCCAGATCGACTCCACCGAGCCAGAGGTGATCGAACGGGCGCTCGAGCAGATCCCCGGTCGCGCGATCGTCAACTCGGTCAACCTCGAGGCCGGCCGCGCCAAGCTCGATCGCGTGGTGCCGGTGGCGCTAGCGCACGGCGCTGCGCTGATCGCGCTGACGATCGACGAGGTGGGGATGGCAAAGACAGCTGAGCGCAAGGTGGAGGTGGCCAAGCGCATCCGCGACCTCTGCTGCGAGGAGCACGGCCTGGACCCGGAGCTGCTGATCTTCGATTGCCTGACCTTCACGCTCACCACCGGCGATGAGGAGTGGCGACCCTCCGCCGTGGAGACCATCGCGGGGATCAAAGCCATCAAGGAGGCCATCCCCGGGGTGAAGACCTCCCTCGGAGTCTCCAACGTGTCCTTCGGCGTCTCCCCTGGCGCGCGCGCGGTGCTCAACTCGGTGTTCCTGCACCACTGCGTGGGCGCGGGGCTGGACCTCGCGATGGTCAACCCCAACCACATCACCCCCTACAGCGAGATCTCAGAGGAGGAGCGCGAGCTGGCCGACGACCTCGTGTTCAACCGCCGCGAGGACGCGCTCGAGCGCTTCATCGGCCACTTCGAGTCAAAGGGCGAGGAGGACGCCGTCCAAGGCACCGCCGATCCCACCGAGGGGATGGAGCCCGAGGAGGCGCTGCACTTCCACATCCTGCGCCGCCGCCGCGACGGCGTGGAGGACCAGATAGATCGCAGCGTGGAGAAGATCGGCGCGGTGCCCACGCTCAACGAGGTGCTGCTGCCCGCCATGAAAGAGGTCGGCGACAAATTCGGCGCCGGCGAGCTGATCCTGCCGTTCGTGCTGCAGTCCGCGGAGGTGATGAAGCGCGCGGTGGCGCAGCTGGAGAAATACCTCGACAAGATCGAGGGCTACACCAAGGGCACGGTGGTGCTGGCCACGGTGTTCGGCGACGTGCACGACATCGGCAAGTCGCTGGTCAACACCATCCTCACCAACAACGGCTACACGGTGGTGGACCTCGGCAAGCAGGTGCCGATCCAGACCATCGTGGACGCGGCCGTGGAGCACGAGGCCACCGCGATCGGCCTCTCCGCGCTGCTCGTGTCCACCTCCAAGCAGATGCCCGCCTGCATCCAGGAGCTCCACGCCAAGGGCCTTGAGTACCCCGTGCTGATCGGCGGCGCTGCCATCAACCGCGCGTTCGGCTACCGCACCCTGTACCCGGGTGGCAAAGACTCCGACGAGGTCTATCGGCCGGGCGTCTTCTACTGCAAGGACGCTTTCGAGGGCCTGTCCGTGATGGACCAGCTGGTCGATGAGGACGCACGCGGCGCGCTCGTGGAGAAGCTGCTGGCCGGCGCCACCGAGTTCCGCGCGAAGGGCGAGGCGCCCGAGGAGGACCTCAACTTCGCTGACGACTCGGTTCGCTCAGCGGCACGCACAGACGTGCCCATCCCCGTGCCCCCGTTCTGGGGCGTTCAGGAGGTGCCCGTGGACCTCGAGGAGGTCTACCGCCACCTGGACACCCACGTGCTGTTCAAGCTCCACTGGGGCGGGCGGGGAGTCAAAGGCGAGGCCTGGCAGAAGCTGCTGAGCGAGGACTTCCGCCCGCGCCTGGAGCGCATGTGGCGCGAGCAGAGCTACCTGCACCCGCGCGCGCTGCTGGGCTTCTTCCCCTGCTATTCGCTTGGCAACGAGATCGTGGTGCTCGACCCCGAGGACCGCAACACGGAGCTCACCCGCTTCGTGTGCCCGCGCCAACCAAAGGGCGAGCGCATCTGTCTCGCGGACTTCTTTCGACCCGCGGTGGACGGAAACGCTCCGGATGAGTTGGACGTGATCGCCGTGCAGGCGGTGACGGTGGGCGGCGAGGTGACCGAGCTGATGGCGCGTCTGGAGGCCGAAGGCGAGTTCGCCGAGCAGCTGTTCGTGCACGGCCTCGGCGTGCAGACCGCCGAGGGCCTGGCCGAGTGGCTGCACTACGAGGCCCGCAGGATGCTCGAGATCCCGCTAACGCAGGGCCGACGCTACTCCTGGGGCTACCCCGCGGTGCCCGACCAGAGCGAGCACCTCAAGGTCGAGAAGCTGCTCGACCTCGGCCAGATCGGGATGACCATCACCGACGGCTATGCGCCGGACCCGGAGCAGTCCACGCTTGCGCTCATCGCCCACCATCCCCAGGCGATCTACTTCGGTACTCGCCAGGGCCGGCTCCCCGTGGAGGGCTCACCCGACGACCTGATCCGCGGCTCAAGCCGCGACCCCTCGCTATTCGGCGAGCTCGAGGACACCGACCCGCCCGACGGCGCCATCGAATCCGAGGATGAGCCGGCGATGGCTGGCGAGGCTTCCTAGCGCGCTGCGCGGGCGGGGAGCCGGCTCAGGTCCGGGTCACCTCTACCGTCGCCACGTCGTATTCGCGGATCTCCGGGTCGGCGGTAGCCAGCGTCAGCCCCTCCAGGCGCGCTTGTGCGACCAGCATGCGGTCGAATGGATCACGGTGGATCGGCGGCAGCCTACCGGCCTCGAGCGCGTGCTCGAAGGTGATCTGGAGAGGGAGGAAGCCAGCATCCCGCACCATGCCCAGCACATCCTCTGGGGCCTGCAACCGGCCCGTGGCCCGCTTGATCTCGATCTCCCAGACCGATGCGGCGCTCACGTAGACCGACTCCGCGCGCCGCTCCAGGATCCGATGGATCTCCGGGCCAACGGCATCCAGGGATGACCACAGCAGAACATGCGTGTCGAGCAGGAGCCTCAGTCGCCGCGCCCTTCGAATGCAGCCTGAATGTCGTCTGGGAGCGGGTCGTCGAAGTCGTCGCCGATGACCACCCGGCCCTTCCACAGCCCCAGCTTCCGCGGCTTACGCTCCGCCACCGGCATCAGGCGCGCCACCGGCGTGCCGTTGCGAGCGATCACGATTTCCTCGCCGTGAGACGCACGCTCGGCAAGCTTCGAGAGCTGGGTCTTGGCCTCGTGCATGTTGTACGTGCTAGGCATGGACTTAGTCCAGCTTAGCAGTCTGTGCACACGCACGCTACCGGGCGATCGCAGCTGGCGGCGCCGATCGTTCCGCCCTCGGGCTATCGGCGCTCCCGAACAGGCGCGCGCCGCTGCGCACCCGGCGCTGAGGCATGCGCTCCGCGCAGCCGCACGAGCTCTGCGCGAACAAGGCGCGTGTCGATCAGACGGGACCGGGAGGCAACGATGCTCCCGCCGGCGTGGGGTCGTATGTCGACCGCGTTCGCGTCGCGGGTCGCGGCGGTTGACGTTTGAGCCGTTGGCGTGAGCACGGCTGGCCTATCGGCCGTATGAGGTAGGCGACTGAAATCTGCAGGGCGGTCCTGCAAGACCCGCCGTAGCGACTGGATCAGTCCTCGCGCGGCGGCGGGCGGAACAGGATCCGCTTAACCTCGATGGCCGAGCCGCCGCCGAGCCGCAGCACGGTCTGAAAGCCCTCCGTGCCGAGCTCGCCGGCGTCGAGCGCGCGGCGCAGCTCGTTGAGCGGAGCAAGGTCCTCCTCGCTGACCTGGTCGCGGCTGGTCTCGAGCAGGATCAGGTGCCGTGGGCGCTTCAACGCCGCGGCCAGGCGCACGTATGGCTCGCGCTCGGCGGGCTCGAGGCCGTCGGCGGCCAGCACCACCGTCTCGCGGTTCTCCAGCCGCTTGGCCACGGCCGCATTCAACAACTCCGCGGCGCGCTCCTCGACCTCCTCGGCGGCCACTCGCCCGGCGAGCAGGTCGCGGACCTTGCCCAGCGACAGAAGCGAGGCACGATCCTCGATCAGGCGCTCCAGGAACGCGTCGCGTTCGGAGCGCGAGGCGCTGAGCACGATCAGCAGGCTCCCGGGGGAGTAGCGCAGGCGGTCGCCCGGCGCGAGCACCCGACAGTGCACGGTGAGGTCCGCGGGCCGTAGCGGCGCTCCGTCGCGGCGCGGGCGATCCGAGGACCAGCCGGTGCGCTCGTCCTCTGAGATCTTCACGCTGCGCGAGGGGGGTCGGCTGGCCATACCCCCATCATGCCGCAACCGCGGTGCCGACCCGGTCACCTTCCCGTGGGATGCTCGTCCGAACTGGCGTGCGCGGCGATCAGCGCGAGCTTCTGGCTGCGGCCAAGCGCCTTGATCCGCGCCTCCTCACGCATCGCGGAGCGGCGGTCTTCCATTGGCAGCAGCAGCGCCAGCTCCACCGGCAGGCGACTAGCGGTGTATCGGCTCGCGCGGCCGTCCTGGTGACGTGCGAGGCGCCGCTGCACGTCGTTGCTCCAGCCCGTGTAGAGCGATCCGTCGGCGCAGCGCAGCATGTAGACCCAGGCATCGCTCATCGCGTTTCGATACGGCGCTGTGGCGTGGATACCTGCGTCGGAGACGGCTCGGTCAGCGCCTGAGCCTCACGACTCAGCGCCGGAGACCACGCCCGCCGCAGCGGCGGCGCTGGACGCCGGCAACGGCCCGAGCTTGACCGGCGCGGCGTGCATGGTGCGCAGACGGACGTCCCGCCAGGAGAGGCCCTCGTTGACGAGCGCGGGCAGGCCCATGATCGCCGCGGTGGCTATCTCCACCGCCTGCAGCACGATGCCATAGGCGAGCGCTTCGGGCGTGGACACGTGGTAGGCGCCCACCAGCACGGCCACGCAGGCTGCTTGGAACACGCCGATGTTGGCCGGCGTGGCGGGCAGCACGGCGGTGGCGTTGACGGCGAACAGCACGGCCGCGGCGCCCATCACGCCGACCCGCGCGTCCATCCCAAGCGCCATCAGCAGCAGCCAGCAGCTCATCCACTGAAGCGCCCAGGCAGCGAGCTGGATGGCGGTGGCGGCCGCGGCCTGGCGGGGGTGGCTGAACACGCGCAGCCCGTCGCGCAGGCGCGCGAGGCCGTGGCGCACGCCGGCCATCAGCGCGTCCATGCGCGCCGAGCGCGACACGGAGGTCGAGGGCACGAGCGCCGGCGCGATCAACACGACTGCGAGCGCCGCCAGCGGCGCCACCGCAGCCGCGATCAGCGCCCCGTGACGGCCGTCGAGCGGGTTGACGCTCGAGAACATCGCAATCCCGAGGATGCCCAGCGCGAGCAGGTTGAGCAACGTCTGGGAGACCATCGTGCCGAGCACCACGGGCAGCGTCTCGCGTGCGCGTCCGAGGCGGCGCGCCACGATCAGCGCGCGCGAGGGCTCACCGAGGCGCGCGGGTAGCGTCGAGGACATGAGCACACCGATGAACGTGCCCTGCATCGCGTCGCGCTTTTTGGCCCTGCGCCAGGTGGGAGCGGCCACGAGGATCGCGTGCCAGGCGATGGCGCGGGCGAACATCGAGGCGCACATCAGCCCGAGCCCCGCCGCGACGAGGCCAGGCTTTGAGGCGAGCAGGCTGGCTGCCACGCGGTCGAGGCCGATGTGTGCCAGCGCGAGCAGCGCAAGGCCGGTCCCGCCTACGCAGGCGAGCGCCAGCGCGCCGCTGCGCAGCGCTCGCGGCAGGCGCCCGGCGGGCGCCGCCACCGGCCTCGGACCCTCGCCGCGAAGGCTCGGCAGGCGCTCGGCGGGGATCCGCGGCTTCAAGTCGGCTGGAGCCATGCCGTAGCGCACGGCTAGGCGGCCCGTGCGCGTGGCCGGCGCGCCGACGCTGATCGCCTGCTCGTAGCAGTCGAGCACCTCGGCGGCCACGTGCGGCCAGGCAAAGCGCTCGGCGCGCTCCCGCGCCGCGCGGGCCATGCGCGCGCGCAGCGCCTCATCCAGCGCGAGGAGCCGCAGCGCCTCAGCCAGCGCGAGGGCGTCGCCCGGCGCGACCAGCAGGCCGTCCTGGCCGTGGCGCAGCACGTCTCGGTAGCCCGGGATGTCAGAGGCGATCACGGCCGCGCCGGCGGCGAACGCCTCGGTAAGCACCATGCCGAAGCTCTCCCCATGTAGCGAGGGCGCGCACACCACGTCCGCTCGTCCGAGCTCTGCGAGCTTGCGCTCCTCGGAGACCTTGCCGAGCGCGCTCACGCCGCGGTTGTCGAGCATCATGTGCGCCACCTCGCCGGCGCTTGCGCCCACCAGCGTGAGCGTGGCGGGGATGTGGTCGCGCAGCGCCTCGAAGGCGCGCAGCAGCACGGGCAGGCCCTTGCGCTCCACCGCCTGGCCGATGAACAGGATGCGCAGCGCCGCGCGCCCCCTCCCAGCGGCGGGAACGCGCTCCTGCGCAGCGGCCGGAGCGGGTTCAGGCGGCCACCCATGCTGCTGGGTTTGCGAAGGCATCTCGCCGTCCAGGAGGTGGACGCCGTTGGGGATGATGCGATAGCGCCCGCCATAGAAGCGTCTGGCCGTCCAGGCCGCGGCGTCTGACACCGCGATGCGCACGTGCAGACGGTTCATCCGCCGGCGACCGCCGAGCCCCACCGCGGCTATGCCGTTGGTGAGGAGGCTCTCCGAGTAGGTGTGGAAGGTGCCCACCAGTGGCAGCTCGCCGAGGCTGCAGAGCGCATCCCAGGAGACGGTGGGAACGACCGGCTCGT
>Ga0210403_10000997_pt1 | contig 27794 bp, 22 predicted proteins | sample IncBWC19MmetaG_FD_150863 | JGI IMG/M metagenome (GOLD analysis project Ga0210403, IMG submission 150863) | Forest soil microbial communities from Barre Woods Harvard Forest LTER site, Petersham, Massachusetts, United States - Inc-BW-C-19-M | ecosystem: Environmental > Terrestrial > Soil >...
ACAGCGTTGCGGTCGCGCAGCTGGTGGATCAGGCTCTGGTAGTTTTGTTCGATGGGTCTGGCGACGGAGTCGACCTGCTTTCGCACTTCCGCGTTTTCGTTCACCTTGGCGTAGGAGGTGACTTGCTGCATTTGACTGGCAGCCGCAGGGGCGGCCGCTTCGACTTCGACAGTCATAGCTGCCTTTTGCTTATTGACCTCGTTCCAGACCTCGCTCTGATTTTTTTCCGCCATGGCTTTGCCACGTACCGAGGGCTGCGCCATGATCGCCATGGGAACCGGGCCTCCGACGGTGGTGCCGGCGTTCTTCCCGTATAGCGCCTCCGAAGCTCCGAAGTTTGCGGTGGTGGCGACCCAGCGTCCGGGCTCGACGCAGAAAACGCTTAGATCGACTGGATCGCTCTCCGGAGGAACGATGCGGTCTTTGCCGATCACACGATCCTGGCGGCCGCCGCTCACGATCTCTCCGGCCAACAATAACAACGGGCGCTTGGAATTGTTAACCAGCACCAGGCGGTTCACTTCCGCGCCATCGTGCCGGACCACCGGAGCGCCGTGGCGGCGGATGAGTCCTTGCACGCTTCCGGCTTCGGTCACGATGACTTCGCCTGAGTGCAGGCCCTCGTCAAGGGTAAGAAATTCTCCGGTGGGATAGCTCTTGGCGGCGACCACGGGAAACACGGTCAGGTTGCCGTGGCGGATGGGCTCCAGGACCTTATAGCCAGAAGTTGGATTGACTTCTCCGGCGCGCGCGGGGTGGTGATCGATCATCACAAATCCGGCAACGAGCAACAGAACCATCACGGCAATGAAACTCTTGGGATTCATAACGGCTTCTCCTCGGTGAGCCTGCGTCGTTTCTGTCGCCCCTTCGGGGCTTGCCTAGATTTGCGATTTGCTACCCACGGCTTGCGCCGTGGGCTGCATTCTTTCGCCGCTTCGCGGCTGGTACTGCTTCTCAAATTCGCGAAGCAAGACGATAGCGATTGCAGACTCTGCTGGGTGGCCGCGTCCACTCTCAAGGGAGAGGCGTGTTCGGGTTACGAGCGTAACCTGGACCGGGCGTGCCGCCCATGTCGACTCCGTGGAAAGAACGTGGGAGGGGGCGTGGCTTGCGGGCAAAATTTGTTTGCAGACAAGAGGTATCTCTCCGCGTGGCTTGATGCGGCAGGCGGGTCGAGCTTTGCTCGACGGACAGCCGAGGGCGGCTGTCCCCACATGTTCTCTCAGAAACGGCTGTTCCTCATGTCCTGTAAAATTGAAGAAGCAACTCCCGGAGCCACTTTCCGCATTGTCTTTTCTTGACCAACTGAATCCGCAACAGCTTGAGGCTGTTGAGACGACCGAGGGGCCGGTGCTCATTCTGGCCGGCGCCGGGAGCGGGAAGACGCGCGTCATCACCTACCGGATCGCCTATCTGATCGAGCACAAGGGCGTCATGCCGGAGTCGATTCTGGCCATGACGTTCACCAACAAGGCCGCGGCGGAGATGGGTGAGCGCGTCGAGAAGCTGGTGGGCGGGCTGAGCATCGCCAAGCCGGTAATCTCGACGTTTCATTCCTTCTGCGTGCGGATGCTGCGGCGCGACATTGAGGCGATGCGAATTCCTTCGACGGTGCCGGGACAGCCGGCGATCGGGCACACGAAGAATTTCGTGATCTACGACGAGAGCGATCAGCAAGCCGTTGTGAAATCGGTCATGAAGCGGTTGGGCGTCGACGATAAGGAATTGACCCCGCGCACGGTGCTCGGGCGGATTTCATGGGCGAAGAATCATATGCTCGATCCGCAGGAGCTTTACCTGAACTCGGCGGATCCGAAGACGGAGAAGGTTGCGCATCTGTATGAGGAGTACCGGAAGGAACTGCGCAAGGCAAACGCGCTCGACTTCGATGACTTGCTGCTTGAGGCGGTGCGGCTGCTGAAATCGGCACCGCACGTTCGCGAGTACTACAACAAGCGGTTTCAGTACCTGCTGATCGACGAATATCAGGACACGAACCGGCCGCAGTATGAACTTATGCGCATGCTGGCCGGGGAGCGGCACAACGTTTGCGCCGTTGGTGATGAGGACCAGTCGATCTATTCCTGGCGGGGCGCGGACATTCGCAACATTCTGGAGTTCGAGCAGGACTTCCCCGAAGCAAAGATTATCCGGCTGGAGCAGAACTATCGCTCGACGCAGAACATTCTGCAGGCGGCGTCGGCGGTAGTGGCGAATAACGTCCGTCGCAAGGGAAAGAATCTGTGGACGTCGCGGCAGGGCGGCACGAAGATCGGTTACTACGAAGCGCCGGATGGCGAGAATGAAGCGCTGTTTGCCGCGGACTGGATTGCGCGGTACCTGCGCGAAGCGAACGAGCGCGGGGAGACGCCGCGGGCAGCGGTGCTGTATCGCACGAATTCGCAGTCACGGTTGTTTGAAGAGGCGATGCGGCGGTACGGGCTGAAGTATCACGTGGTCGGCGGATTTTCGTTCTACGAGCGCGCCGAGATCAAGGACATGATCTCGTACCTGAAGGTCATACAGAATCCGGATGACACGATCTCGTTGTTGCGTGTGGTCAATACACCGGCGCGCGGCATCGGCAAGGGGACGATCGATACGCTCGAGCAATTGGCGCTGGAAACGGGACTGTCGATGTGGGGAGCGATCGGCGAGGCGGTAAAGCGCCAGCTGGTGCCGCCGCGGGCAGTGGCGTCGCTGAAGAGTTTCCAGCAACTGATTGAGGATACGCGGGCGATGCTGCTGGGTACGTTTACTGAACAACTGGAGCAGACGGCCGAGGTACCGCAGACAGATGCGGAGACCGCTGCTGCTAATGAGGAACCCGTCACTGACGAAGGGGATGCTACTGCGTTTGATCCTCAGGAGTTTGGGAACTTCGCGTTTGATTTTGGGGAGAACGCGGAGTCTTCGACTGAAGATGGGGAGGCGGGACGCCTCCCCCACGGTCGGCCGGAGGCCGGCGCTGCAGACATCAGCGCAGCGGCTGACGATGCCGCAGATGCGGGGGCGGACAGCTCATTCCCCGCGCCTACGGTCAGCACTGCTGACGTTCTCAAATTCTTGATCGACCGGACCGGATACATCAAGCTGCTCGAAGACGAGGACACGCCGGAGGCATACTCACGCATCGAGAACTTGCGTGAATTAGTGAATGCGGCGATGGATTCGCGGGATCGGGCGGAAACGCTGGACCAGTTTCTCGATCACGCGGCGCTGGTGGCCGACGCCGACGATTACGATGAGCGCGCGCAGATCACGCTGATGAGCCTGCACGCCGCCAAGGGATTGGAGTTTCCTCTGGTGTTTCTCAGCGGACTGGAGGAAGGGCTGTTTCCGCATTCGCGCACCATGCTGGTTCCGGAAGACATCGAGGAAGAGCGGCGGCTGTGTTATGTCGGCATGACGCGGGCGATGGATCAGTTGATTCTGACGCGAGCAGTATACCGGCGAAGATATGGCACGGACTTACCTGAGGCGAGCGTGCCGTCGAGATTCCTGGAGGAAGTACCCGGGCCCCTGATTGAGGAGGTGGGCACGCGGCGAAGTGGCGGATCTTCGATCCGCAGGACGGGCGAAGGCGCCCGTCCCCACACGAGCTCGGCGGCTTACGGCTCTGAGTCTTCCCATTACTCTTACGAGGATGAAGATCAGAGTGTTTCGTGGCATGCGGGAGATGCGAACCGGCGCGACTCTCGGCCTTCCAAGCCGACCGTTGCGGCCCATGCCTACAACTCGATTGAGAACATTGCCGAATTCTTCGCCAGCCGAGGCAAGAAGTTCACGGTGCCGAAAGCTCCTCCTGTCGAGGAACCCACGGGCAAGCGCGGTTTTCGTCCGGGACAGAGAGTTCGGCATCCGAAATACGGTGAAGGGACGGTCTATCAGCGCGAAGGAGAAGGCGAAGAAGCCAAGATTACTGTACAATTTCCACGCTTCGGCTTGAAGAAGCTGGTGGAGAAGTATGCCCAGCTGGAGCGAGCCTAGGCGATTTAGTCATTGAGTGATTGAGTCATTCAGCGATTGAGTGAATCACCCGGGCAATCGCGCGATGACTCAATCGCTCAATCTTCCAATATTCAAAAAGGAATTCATGGCCAATACAACCACACTGAGCAGAGACGAACGGAAGAAAGCCAAACGCACGGCGCGCAAGAAGCGCAAGGCGGACAAGCCGCTGAAGCCCCGCGAATATCCTCGCGGATCGAAGAAGCCGAAGGTCAAGAAGTTGGCCCGCGGCCAGGCGAAGCGGTAGGCGTCACGGGTTCGAGCTAAAACCCCACTTCTGGCGAAACCGGCCAGAAGTGGGGCACCCGTCGTGCGCAATTTGTTCCGGAGAAAACGAACCTCTTGTCACAACCCACCACGAGCGAGCCTCCATCGAACCAAGTTGTACGGACATCCGACAAGCAGATTTTTTGCTGCAAGTCGATTGACAAGCTGATTTCGGAATCGGAAGCTCCCGGACAGCGATTGCAGAAGACACTCGGCCCCTGGTCGCTGACTGCCCTCGGGATCGGGGCTGTGATCGGGTCAGGCATCTTCGTACTAACTGGTACCGCCGCGGCCGGGGAGTATTTTCAAGCCCCCTCGATTCTGCACGCACAGGTGCTCGACATCATCTGGAATTTCCTGCGCGGGGGTGGCACGGCTCAGGTTTTGATGCATGGGCGGCCCGCGGCCGGTCCCTCAATCGCGATTTCGTTCCTCCTGGTTGCGATTGCGTGCAGTTTTGCGGGGCTCTGCTATGCCGAACTGGCGTCGATGATTCCGATTGCCGGCAGCGCTTACACGTATTCATACGCGACGCTCGGTGAAATCTTTGCGTGGATTATCGGGTGGGATCTGATTCTCGAGTACGTAGTCAGCAATGTGGTGGTCGCGATCGGGTTCAGCGCCTATACCAAGGCGCAACTCGCGTCATTCAATATTAATTTGCCCGACAAATGGTCGACTCCCGTCTGGGAGTCGGGACATTGGACGGGATCGTATTTCAACTTTCCCGCGTTTTTGATCATCTTCATTTTGACCGTGTTACTCGTGCGCGGCATCCGCGAATCCGCGGAGGCCAACAACATTATGGTTGCGATCAAGATCGGCGCGATCTTGGTGTTTTTGTTTGTGGGCGGAGCGCTGGTGAATCCGGCGAACTGGCATCCATTTGCACCTTCGGGATTCGGCGGTGTCGTGACAGGCGGCGCGATCGTTTTTTTCACTTACATCGGATTCGATTCTGTTTCGACCGCGGCGGAGGAGTCGCGCAATCCACAGCGTGACTTGCCGTTTGGCATCATTGCGTCACTCATCGTGTGCACGATTCTGTATGTGGGCGTATCAGTGGTACTGCTGGGGATGATGAAGTACACGACATTCGTGTCCGGTGAGGCCGCCGAGGCTCCGGTCGCTTACGCTCTGAAGGTTTTGGGAGCGAGCCGATGGTCGCGGTCGATCATCGTGGTCGGCGCACTGACGGGAATGATTTCGTCGCTGCTGGTGTTTCAGTATGGGCAGGCGCGCATCTGGTATGCCATGTCGCGCGATGGGCTGTTTCCGCGCCTGTTCTCTGCTGTGCACGCCAAGTTCAAGACGCCCCACTGGTCGACATGGATTGCCGGGTTTGTCGTCGGCGTTCCATCTGGAATCTTCGCCATCAGCGATGCAGCGGACTTGTCGAACATCGGAACGCTCTTTGCCTTTGCGCTGGTGTCGCTGGGCGTGATCATTCTGCGGCGCACACAGCCCGAGCGGAAACGCATGTTTCGCGTTCCGATGGTGCCGTGGTTCCCATTGATCTCGATTGTCCTTTGTGGCGGATTGATGACGGGTCTGACGGTCATTACGTGGGTGCGATTTATTGTGTGGCTGGTGCTGGGGCTGATGATTTACTTCTTTTACAGCCGGCACCGAAGCGAATTCGCCAGGAAGTAGATCTTCCTTCTGCGTGCGTGCCGACTCCGTGACCAATGCGAAGACCCGCGTCGTCATTGACGTCCCCGCCAAAATGCGTCAAAATGCGCGCCACCATGAGGGTCCGATTGAATTTCGGATTTGTTTTTCTCTTGGCCGCTGTCGTACCGTGCGTGGCGGGCGAGAAGGCCTGGATTGAAGTTTGCAGTCCGCACTTCCGCGTCCTGACGAACAGCAGCCAAAATGATGCGCGCAGCGTTGCGCATGAATTCGAGCAAATGCGTTATGTGTTTGCCGAGCACAACCCTCAATTCCGATTGGAAGGCGGAGCACCCCTCACCATCTTTGCGGCGGCGGACGAAAATACCGCCAAAATGCTGGAACCTTCCCTTTGGAAGGCGAAGGGAGCAAAACCAGCAGGCGTTTATCACCATGCATGGGAGCGCGAGTACGTCATGGTTCGGATGGACGCCTGGAACCGCGGGGCTCATGAAGTCGTTTATCACGAATACACGCATTCGATCCTTCACCGAAACCTGCACTGGATTCCAACCTGGCTGGATGAGGGGATGGCGGATTTCTATGGATTTTCGCGCTTCGAAAGCAAGAGGATTCTTGTGGGAGCGCCTCCGGAGAGGTATCGGATGGCCGCTGGGCAAGCGCTGATTCCGATTGACATCCTCGTATCTGTAGATGGCCGTTCTCCCTATTACCACGACGAGTACAAGGTGTATCGGTTCTACGGGGAGTCGTGGGGACTCGTGCATTTTCTAATGAATGACCCGGGCATGGGCCGGGGCAAGAAACTGAACGAATATTCGGCTTTACTTCAACAGGGTGTCGAATCAAAGAAGGCCTTCCAGCAGGTGTTCGGCGATTTCAAAGCGATGGAGTCGCAGTTAAGTAATTACCTTTCACGATTTACGTTCCAAGTCGGGGTGATGGCGAATCCTCCGAAAATAGATGAAAAGGGTTTTCTCGCACGGACTCTCACGATGGCAGAAACGAATATCGAACTGGCCGGCTTCCATCTGTGGACGCATGACAATGAAAGTGCACGGCACTTTGCCGAAGAGGCCCTGAAAGAAGATCCGAAGCTCGGACTCGCTCATGAGGTCATGGGATTCGTCGAATTCGGAGAAGGGAAAGATGCAGAAGCTCTGAACGAATTCACTCAAGCGTCGAGTCTCGATCCAAATCTTCACTTGTCGCTGTTTGCAAAAACCATGATGTCGCCGGCTGCAACGTCGGGCGACCCGGCCGATGAGAAATCGTTTCATGATGCCCTTGCAACGGTGTTGGCACTCGCTCCACAGTTCGCTCCCGCCTACATACAACTGGCCAAGCTAGCTTTGCGGCGAGACGATCCTCAGACGGCTCTCGCTGTCTCCAGAAAGGCGGAGCAACTGGAACCCACGCGAGCCGGGTATCACATTTTGAGCGGACAGATTCTTCGGCGCCTTGGAAAAGAAAAAGAAGCCGCGTCGTTCGCCCATTTCGTGGCTGAACGCTGGCCAGGGGCCGATCACGATGAGGCCGTTGAACTCTGGAACGCGGTTCCAGCCGAGCTGAGACCAGAAAGCGATCCGCTGTCTGATGAGGTGCCAAAAGAAACCCTCAGCGTGGATGGCCACATAACAACTCTCAAGTGCGGCGACAAAGACGTGCAACCCGACTTGACCCTTACTAGCGATGGAAAAACGTTCCCCTTCCACATGAAGGGACCTTTTTCCGCCGGATTTTCAGACACAATCTGGTACGGTGAAGATCACTTCACCCTGTGCCACCATTTGCAAGGAATGCGAGCACTGATCCGATACAAAGCCGCCACAGATCCTGCGTACGCGGGAGATGTCTCGGAAATCGAAATTCGAGATGAACTTCCGCAGCCTCCAGCTAAGACCGCTACAGCAACTTCTGTTGACGCAAAGTAGATCGCGAGTTACTTCGCCCACTCTCTCGACAGGAACAGGTAGCGATCGCGCAGGTCGTCTTTGTGCGCGGCGGGTTCGGCGCTTAGGATCATCACCGGCCAGCCGTCTGATGCCGTGTAGGACGGCCATTTGGGGAGACCGGGGCCGTTGGGATTTCCGTTCTTGGCGAAGTTTGCCCAGAACTTTTGCATCATCTCGCTGACCTGGCGATCGCTATTGCGCCAGGTGACGTCGGTCTTCGAATCGAGTTGGCCGAAGACGTATTCGATCTCGGCGGAGTGGTAGGCGCCCATTCGCGGCGCATTCGGGTTCTTGGAAAAAGGCGCCATGTCGAAGCGGTAGCGATACACCGACTGCTTACCGGTTTTGCTTTGCGCTTCAATCCAGGCCCAGGTGGAGAGCGCGATGAATGTATCGCCTGCGTAGTCCTGGGCGGAACGCAGGGCGTGCTCGTCGGTGTCGGCGGGATAGAGTTTCAGGAATTCATCTGCCTTGTCTCCGAAGTCTTTTTTCGCAGTGGCCTTGAAGCTCTCAAGGGTGGGCTTTTGCGGAGAGTAGGCGATCTCGAAGCTGCCCTCGTCGTGGTTCCAGCCCGCAATCAGGGCGGCGTCATTCTGTTTGCCGGCGGCGAAAACAGCGGAAACGGACTCAGGCAGGAAATATCCGTCGACATCGGGACCGAAGTCGAAGCCTCTCGATTGAGGAGGCACAAAGGGTGCAAGCAGCTTCTCTGCGGGGACAGCTCGCAACTCTGCCAGAGTCGACGCGCCGAGCTTTTCTTTCACGAGCTTCGCGTCTTTCTCGGCCCGCGCTGACATCGCGTCAAACGAGAGACCGCTGCGCGAGAACGCCGCCCCGCTTTCGCCGATTGCCCTCTGGAAGAGCCCTTTCGCCAAAGGCGAAGCCATCTGTGCACTTACAGAAAACGATCCAGCACTCTCACCGAAAATGGTGACGTTGCCCGGATCTCCGCCGAATGCTGCGATATTGTCGCGCACCCACTGAAGAGCAGCGAGTTGATCGAGCAGGCCATAGTTGCCGGCGGAGTTATGTCCGGATTCTGCCGCCAGTTCGGGATGCACCAGGAAACCGAAGACACCGAGGCGGTAGTTCATCGAAACCACGATGACGCCCTGCTGCGCGAGATTGTAGCCGTTCTGGCGCGCCTCAGAGGTGGTGCCGGCGACGAAGCCTCCACCGTAAATCCAAACCATGACGGGGAGTTTGGGATCGACATGTTTATCGGCAACCCAGACATTAAGGGTGAGGCAGTCCTCGCTGCCGCCCGGATCGTGAAACACCATGTCGCCGAAGACATTTCCCTGCAAGCAGTGGGAGCCGAATTCCGTCACCTTCTTCACGCCGCCCCACTTCGCAGCGGGAGCTGGCGCTTTCCAGCGGAGCTCGCCGACTGGTGGTGCAGCGTACGGGATGCCGAGGAAGGTTTTCACCTTGCCGTCGTCCTTGCCTTCGACTGTCCCCAAGCGGGTCTTCACCTGTGGGGCGGACGAACCTGCGAATGAGAACGAAGAGATTGCGAGGACGATCCAAACAGTCACGGCTTTGCGGGCGACCAAATGGTGCATTGAGTTGCTCCGGAGTGCGATGTGAGAACTTCGGATTGTAAAGGAAAACGGGAATGGCCGCCCTCGCAAATCTCGAACCTGCCATCTACAATCGGAAATCATGAATGGAACTCATCCGCCGAATGCCTTTATCCGTCAGCTACCCAAGGCAGAGCTGCACTTACATCTGGAAGGAGCCATTGAGCCGGCGACACTGGTCGAACTGCGCAAGCAGCACGGAGAGAACGCCACACTGGCCGAGACCGAGGCACTTTATCGGTACAACGACTTTGCCACTTTCCTGATGGCATTCAAAGAGGTGAGCGCGCACCTGCGCGGGCCTGAGGATTACGAGTTTGTGACGTACCGGCTCATGCAGCAACTGAAAGAAGAAACCGTACTGCACGCGGAAGTGTATGTTGCGGTTGGAGTTTGCCTGTATCGGAAGCAGGATTTCGCCGCGATCTTTGAAGGGCTGGAGCGCGGACGGGCGCGCGGGGCGCGGGATTTCGGCATATCGCTGCTCTGGATCTTTGATGCCACGCGTCACTTTGGAGTGGAAGAGGCGCAGAAGGTATTCGAACTCGCGGCCCGTTACAAGGACCGGCACGTGGTCGGTGTGGGCATTGGCGGCGATGAGGTGAAGGCACCGCCCGAGTTGTTTCGCGGCGTGTATGCTTACGCCGAGGATCATGGGTTGCGGTTGACGGCGCATGCGGGGGAAACGGGACCAGCGGAATCGATCTGGGGAGCGCTGAATCTGCATGCCGAGCGCATCGGGCACGGACTGAGCGCAGCGCAGGATCCGGATCTGATCGAGGAGCTCGCGTACCGTCAGATTCCGGTGGAGATTTGCGTGACCAGCAACCTGCGCACAGGGTGCTGCAAGACGGCGGCGGAGCATCCGGTGAAGAACTATTTCGATCAGGGCATGATGGTCACGCTGAATACGGATGATCCGGCGCTGTTTGGAACGTCGCTGGCGCGGGAGTATCAGTTCGCTCAGGAAACCTACGGCTTCACGGATGAGCATCTGCGCGAGCTGGCGCGGAATTCGTTCGAGGCGTCGTTCTTGCCGGCCGAGAAGAAGTTGGAGCTGCTGAGTTTGTTCGACGCGGCCGCGGCGCGGTAATTCCAACGGAGAATTGGCATGGCAGTTCAACCAATCCTGCAGCTTGGCAACCCCGTTCTGCGGCAACGGTGTGTGCCCGTCACGGACCCAGCGTCGCCGGAAGTGTGGGATCTGATTCGTAATCTGGCGGATACGCTCGCGCACTGGCGCTCGGAAACCGGCTATGGGCGTGGGATTGCGGCTCCGCAGATCGGTGTGTTGCAGCGCGTTATTTTCTTGAAGCTTCCCGGCGCTGAGCCTTGGCCGCTGATTAATCCGGAAATTGTCGAACGTAGTAAAGAGAAGATTGTTGTCTGGGACGCTTGCCTGAGTTTTCTTTCGATCTTCATGCAGGTTGAGCGGCATCGCGAGATCACGGTGCGGTATCAGAAGCTTGATGGACACGTTGCCGAGGTCGCGGCCAGCGAAGAGAACAATCTTTCCGAGTTGCTGCAGCACGAGATCGATCACCTCGACGGGATTCTAGCGATTGATCGCGTCACTGACGTGAAGACCATTGTGACAAGGGAAGAATTCGAAAAGAGGTATCGGGACGCGAGTCCTTACGCGGACACAACGCTAAGTCGCGCCGTAGAGACGTAGCTTTTACGTCTCTCTCGACGAGCGAGACGTTGCAAGCAACGTCTCTACATCAAGCATGCTTCATATCGGCATCGTCGCGTGCAGCACCGAGGGGGCGGCCCTCTGCTATCGCACGATCTCGCTCGAAGGCGGGCAGATAATCGGGAGGCACGACCATCCGGAAGTTTCTCTGCATTCGTTTTCGCTCGCGGAATATATGAAGAGCATCGACGCGAACGACTGGGCCGGAGTGGCGGAGCTGATGCTCAGGTCTGCCGAGAAGCTAGCAAAAGCGGGCGCGGATTTTCTGATCTGCCCGGACAACACGATTCATCAGGCGTTTGATCTGGTAGAGCACCGGTCGCCGCGGCCTTGGCTGCACATTGCGCGTGAGGTCGCTGCCGAGGCGAAGCGGCGCGGCCATCGGCGGCTGGCGGTGCTGGGGACGCGGTACCTCATGGAAGGGCCTGTGTATCGCGAGGCGTTGAAGGCGGCCGGGATTGAGCATCGCGTGCCGGCAGCGGAGCAGCGCGAGCGCCTCAATCACATTATTTTTGACGAACTCGTGAATGGACATTTTCTGCCGCGGTCGCTCGCGTATCACATCGAGGTCATTCGAGAGTTGAAGGACGAGGGGTGCGATGCCGTCGTGCTCGGGTGCACGGAGATTCCTCTGCTGGTGATGCCGGAGGATTCGCCGCTGCCTCCGCTGGACTCGACGCGGTTGCTGGCGCGGGCGGCGGTGCGGAAGGCGGTGGAGGGGTGAGCTTCTTCGAACAAGTCACAGTTGGTTTCGAAATTTAGGTAGTCAAAGTCTCCACCCTGTCGCAAAGAACGCGACAAGGATGGGGCACCCGCTTGATGGAATTTGATGGGAGAACGTCAGAAACTCAAATTTCGCTGGCTGCGTGGGGCTTATGCTATCGCGCGGCTTGCGGGGGATGGCTCCGTTCCCGAATGGGCTACGACGGGCGAGTTCACTTCGATCACGCGGACAAGCGACGAGTTGTCGATTGTGTGTCCGACTGAGAATCTTCCGACCGATGTTTCTTCGCCGCATCGTTGGATTTGCTTGAAGCTCGAAGGGCCGTTTCCGTTCTCGCAGACCGGCGTGCTGCTGTCGTTCATTGAGCCGCTGTCCTCGAAGGGCATTCCGATCTTCGCGATCTCGACCTATGACACGGATTACATTTTGATCCAGGAAGAATTCGCCGGCATGGCACTGGACAGTCTGCAACAAGCAGGACACGAGCTTTTGGGCGGGACATAACGGGAACTGGGGTCTGGTCGGCAGGAATCAAAGCCTGCAACCAGAGGGCGCAGAGTTCACGCCGAGATCGCAGAGAGAACCTTGGAGCTCTGCGATCGATTGGATAACTCATTTTCCCATCCAACCCCTGGAATTGACCGAACGCTGTGACGGTGCACCGCATCAGCCGCGCTTGTGATGTAATAACTAGTTAACCACTACATGGCCTCTTTACTCACAACACTGCGACGCAATGCCAAGGCCCTGCACCGCAATCTGCGGGGGGCGAAGATGGTGGCGCGGGCGCTGGCTTCGACCGATCATCCGCTGCTGGCGCATATCATTCCGATGCGGCGCTGCAACCTGGCGTGTACCTACTGCAACGAGTTCGACGACTTTTCGAAGCCGGTGCCGATCGAGGAAATGTACCGGCGCGTCGACAAGCTGGGCGCATTGGGAACATCCGTCGCGACGATTTCGGGCGGCGAGCCGCTGATGCATCCGGAGCTCGATGACGTGATCCGCCGCATTCGCGCCAATGGCATGGTCGCCGGACTGATTACGAACGGATATCTGCTGGTGGCCGAGCGCATACAGCGGCTGAATCGCGCGGGGCTCGAGTGGTTGCAGATTTCGATCGACAACGTGAATCCCGATGAGGTGTCGAAAAAGAGCCTGAAGGTGCTCGACAAGAAGCTGCAACTGCTGGCGGAATACGCTGATTTTCACGTGAACATCAATTCGGTGGTGGGCAGTGGGATTTCGCATCCGCAGGACGCGCTGGTGATTGGGAAGCGCGCCGTGGAACTCGGGTTCACTTCGACCATCGGCATCATTCACGACGGTAGTGGGCAGCTGCAGCCGCTGGGCGAAGAAGAGCGGCGCATTTATCACGAGATGCAGGCGCTCGAGAAGAGCAGCTTCACGCGTGTGAACAAGTTCCAGGACAATATCGCCAAGGGGCTGCCGAATGACTGGCGATGCCGCGCGGGGGCCCGGTATCTGTACATTTGCGAAAACGGGCTGGTGCATTACTGCTCGCAGCAGCGCGGGTATCCGGGAATTCCGCTGGAAGAGTACACACGCGATGATCTGCGGCGCGAGTATCTCACGGAAAAAAGTTGTGCGCCGCATTGCACGGTGTCGTGCGTGCATCAGGTGTCGATCTTCGATTCGTGGCGGGCGCCACAGACGCCAGCGACGCCGATTCCTGCCACAGATCCCGAGAGCGAACTGGTGCAGATCAAGTAAGCAGCCGACCCCGGGGCTAAAGCCCACTTCCGTTGTGAAAATGGTATGGCGCGGCTGGAAGCCACCCCTTTCAAAACTCCTCACAGCGATCCTCTAGTGTTTTAGTGTTTCGGCTGCGCTGAGGGTGGCAGGATGCCGTTCAGGCGCAGGTACATCGCCGCGGCGCCGTAGTGGTCGGCCCAGCCGCTGGCTAAGCCGAGGGCACCCATGGCGCGGGGAAAGTGGCGGCCTCCGAAGAGTTCCACGTCGTCGCCTAACTTCGAGTCGTCCATTTTTGCCAGCGCTTCGTTGCAGAACGCAAAAGACGCCTTCGTCGCGGCCACGAGTTGCTCTTTGGAGTCGGTTTCCTTCGGTTCGTCGGCCTTTGGCGCGGGTACATCAGCGACCTTGGAACACAGTGTGTTGTTGGAGCCAATGATGTGGACCACCAGGTGCACGAAAGTCATCTGGTCCGGAGTGGGCTTGTAGGAGAATTTGTCGGCGGGCATGGCTTCCACCGCGCCTACGATGTTGGTTTGTGAGCGCTGTATCAGAATGCGCAGGGAACTGGAAACGGGATCCTTGGTTGGTGCGGCAGCTGGTGTCTTTGCGGCTGGGGCTGCGGACTGGGCGGATGAGAAGGTCGCGGCGACGAGAAGACAGACGACTAGAACTGGTTTCACGGAAAGCCTCCTGACGGTTTCAAGGATATAACGGGCGGGTTCCGGAGGTCATCTCACCTCCAAAGCTCAACGCGAAGGACGACGAGGTCACGCGGGGTCGTGTAGCATCGGACGATTTCGTCCGGGGTTGCGCGCAATGGAGGCGGCTGGCGCTAAGGCAGGGTCTGTGACAGCGGACGCTGTGGCACGGACGAAGGCGTCCGCCCCTACACGAGCTATTGAGGACTTCGCGCTCGTGGCACAATGTCGCGATGTCCGCCATACTGCCTTCGCCTGCTTTCCTCTACGGAACTGCCTGGAAAGAAGACCGCACTGCGAGCCTTACTCAGTTGGCTCTGCGCTCGGGGTTTCGCGGGATTGATACTGCCAACCAGCGGCGCCACTACTTTGAGGCTGGCGTTGGGGAAGGGCTGGCTGCGGCTTATCGAGTCGGCGTAGTGACGCGCGCGGAGTTGTTTCTTCAGACGAAGTACACCTACCAGCGCGGGCAGGATCTTCGACTGCCCTATGATCCGGCGGCTTCACTGGCGGTGCAGGTCGCACAGTCCCTGGCTAGTTCTTTGAAACATCTTGGAACGGATTACGTCGACAGCTTCGTGCTGCACGGGCCTGAGTCCGGGTATGGATGGAGCGAGGCCGATGTTGAGGTATGGGACGCGATGAGGAGACAACGGGATGCGGCGAGCACGCGGCTGCTGGGCGTCAGCAACGTTTCGTTGAAGCACTTGGAAGAGATGGACGCCGCGCAGGCGGAGATGCCGGCATTCGTCCAGAACCGCTGCTTTGCCCGCTTCGGCTGGGATCGTGACGTGAGGGCTTTCTGTAAGGAGCGAAACATTGTCTATCAGGGATTCTCGCTACTGACCGCCAACCAGGAAGTGTTGCAGCATTCGCCGTTTATAGATCTCGCGAAAAAGCTGGACGCGACTCCCGCACAGGTGGTGTTCGCGTTTGCGCGAGCGCTGGGGATGCTCCCTCTGACGGGCACGTCCAGCGCCGAGCACATGAAGCAAGACCTCGACAGCTTAGAGATCACTCTTCCCACGGAGGTCGTGCGTGCTATTGAGTCGATAGCGGGGTAGTTGGTGCCAGGACTCAGGACTAATGACCTCACACTCAGAAAGAAGCGTGGCGAGATCAGCCCGTTCTACGCGCCGACAGCAGATCGAGAATCTCTTTCAACCCCTGCCGGATATGCTGGATCTCGGGTGCAGACTGCGTGGGGAACGGAATTGCAGTCTGCGTCTTGTCGGACTTTGTCTCTGCGCGCAATTGCTGGCGTGCGCCGGAAATCGTGAATCCCTGCTCGTACAGCAGCTGCTTGATCCGCAGCACGCTCTCGACATCGCGCTTGCGGTACATGCGCTGTCCAGTGCTGCTTTTGACTGGCCTCAGTTGAGGAAACTCGGACTCCCAGAAGCGCAACACGTACGCCGGCAGGCGGCAAAGCGTAGCTACCTCGCCGATCCGGAAATACAGCTTGTCCGGAATAAGAATTTCATCCGCTGCATGCTTTCCGGTGCTTTTCTTCCTCGCTGTCATGCCGAATCGCGCGGCAAAAGCCGCTTGTTCCGCCTATTGTGACACAGGTCGGGCGAAGAGTCGCACAATTTCGCGGCACTTAAGGGCAGGTGAGCGTGGCGTATCCCGATACCTTGAACTGAGATCCCCCGTCGGGATTCATGGAAATCATTGGAGAGGCCCCGGCCAGGATGTACCCGGATCCGTGCGTTGTGGCGTTGCATTGCGCCATGCCGTTCTGGTCGACGGTGGCAAAAGGCGCGACGTTGCCGATACAGGCGGTTGGAGTCGCATTGGGCGCACCCGTCAACTCGCCGACGCACCAAGTCACGTCTTTGCTGCTAAGCGTTACCGGCGATGGCGGCTTGCTGAAAGTGCCGGTGGCTGTGAATTGCGCCTGGCTAGTCGCTGCAGGAGGATCGATCTTTACATTCTGGAGTTGACGACTACTGCCGCAACTTAAAGCCGCCAGAGTTAGAAGCAAGAGAGGCCCGACTGAGATCGAAGGAAGTCCAATCACAATGCACCCCCGAACGAAGATTTATTACAGTGGGATGAAGCCCTTACCAAGGCAAGTTGCCCATGGTTATGTCAATTCTAGGTCCGCGGTGAGTGCTGCGGGCTTGCAGAGCCGATCCCATCAACTGGCGCCATCAACGGAAAAGCCTCTTAAGAGGTGCTTCTCTCAAGAGGCCAGTGAAAAATCGTAGTGTAGGCGAGATATCGTCTCGCTTCCGGTTAGTGTTTCTTCTTTTTTGCCTTCTTCTTCGTTGCCATTGAAGGAGCCTCCGTGAGCGATTTTCCCTTGCAAGGGTTTACGACTTGGGCCCTTTTCCTGAAAGACCAACCCTACTCATGGTATGGGAAGGTCCTATAACACAAGATATTGCGGCAGTATTAATAAAGTGTCAACAGAATTCTGCAGTTCTGGGCGGAATTGTTGTCGTTGGTAAAGGCGTAATTGGGCGATCGTCGTTGGGTGCTTCGCCAAAACCCGTTGGGATGAGCGACAGTTCGAGAGCGACTAAAGACCAACCACTGCTACTATCGCCTCATGCGGGGCGATCCGATCGAGCTGGAAATTTTCAAGAACCTGTATCACTCGATTGCGGAGGAGATGGGTGCGGCGTTGCGGCGAACTGCGTTCTCTCCCAACATCAAGGAGCGGCGCGACTATTCGTGCGCCGTATTTGACAGTGACGGACAAGTCATCGCGATGGGCGATCACATGCCTGTGCACCTCGGATCCATGCCGATGTCTGTGCAGGCTGCGATTGATGCGGGACCGATGCTGCCGGGCGACGTGGTGATGCTGAACGATCCTTTCCGCGGGGGCACGCACTTGCCGGACATCACACTGGTCGCGCCGGTCTATGTGCAGTCGCGCGGGCGAAGCGCCCGTGGACACAAGGATCCTGATTTCTACGTAGCTTCGCGGGCGCATCACGCGGACGTGGGCGGAGCCTATCCCGGATCGATGGGCCTGTGCCGCGAAATCTACCAGGAAGGAGTGCGCATTCCTCCGGTAAAACTGATGCGGGAAGGCGTCACCGACCGCGATGTTCTTGCGATGCTGCTGAACAACGTACGCACGGCGGAAGAGCGCGAGGGCGACCTGGGGGCGCAGATCGCCGCTTGCCACACCGGAGCCGAAAGGCTTCGCGAAGTGTGCGCGCGCTATGGCGCGAAACGGGCGAAGAAGGCGGCGGAGCATCTTCTCGAGTATGCCGAGGAGTTGATGCGTGCTTTCCTGCAGCGGGTGCCGGCCGGGGAGTATCGGGCGGAGGATTATCTGGATGGCGATGGGATCGTGGAGCGCCCGGTAAAGATTGCCGTTGCGATCAAGGTTCATGCACCTGGCCGGGTGCGGCGGCAGGATTCCGCCGCCACAGCCGGCGGGGACGCCGGCGCTAGTCTCGTCACGATCGACTTCACTGGCAGCGATCCGCAGGTTGAGGGCAGCGTGAATGCGGTCGAAGCCATTACCTATTCGGCATGCTTCTATGTTTTTCGCTGTTTACTTACGGAAGACGTTCCGGCAGCGGCCGGACTGATGCGGCCGATTCGGGTCATTGCTCCACAGGGGACGATTGTGAATGCGCGGCCACCGGCGGCCGTCGCAGGCGGGAACGTAGAGACCTCGCAACGCATTGTTGATGTGCTTCTCCGCGCGCTGGCACAGGCAGTTCCTGATCGGATACCCGCGGCCGCGTCGGGAACCATGAACAATCTCACCATCGGGGGCATCGATCCGCGCACGGGTGAACCTTTTACTTATTACGAGACGATTGCCGGAGGCATGGGGGCGCGGCCCGGCAAGCCGGGCGTCTCGGGCGTGCATACGCATATGACGAATTCGCTCAACACACCTGCCGAGGCGCTGGAGTACGCGTATCCGCTCCGCGTGCGCACCTATTCCTTGCGTTCCGGCAGTGGTGGCGAGGGCAAGTTCCACGGTGGCGAGGGGATCATCCGCGAGATTGAGATGTTGACCGACTGCGAAGTGACACTGCTCGCCGACCGCCGCTCGCGAGGTCCATGGGGGCTGAGCGGGGGAGCGGACGGCGCTGCGGGAAAGACTACTATCGTGCGGCGAGATGGGTCGCTGGAATCGATGGCAGGAAAGTTCAGCACTCGCCTTTATAAAGGCGAGCGTGTTCGGATCGAAACTCCGGGCGGCGGTGGATGGGGACTGGCTTAAGACGGAGTTTCTGAAACCAGAGGCTCCACATGGAATCCAATCTGAGTTATCGCCACTTTGCGTCCGAAGAGGTGTAACTGTCATGAGCGATGCAGCGACTCACTATCTGGAAGAAGCGCGCCGCCAGTTGCGCGGGCACAAACGCATGGGCGAAGGCGCCATGAGCCAGCTTCGTGACGAAGACTTTTTCGTCACGATCGATCCCGAGGCCAACTCGGTCGCGATCCTGGTCAAGCATATGGCGGGCAATATGCGATCGCGCTTTAGTGACTTTCTCAACAGCGATGGCGAGAAGCCAGACCGCTTCCGCGACCGCGAATTTGAAATCGGCCCGGCAACGACGCGCGGCGAAGTCATGACATGGTGGGAAGAAGGATGGTCGTTCGTCTTCGGAGCGCTTGATCCGCTCAAGCCGGAAGACGTGATGCGCACGGTTACGATTCGCGGCGAGCCGCACACGGTGCTGCAGGCGGTCAACCGGCAGATCGCTCACTACGCCCAGCACATCGGACAAATCGTACTGCTGGCCAAGCATCTGCGCTCGACCGAGTGGAAGACGCTGAGCATTCCGAGAGGGAAATCGGAGGAGTTCAATCAGAGGAAATCTGTGTCGACCGCGAAGTTCGACAAAGGTGTGCCGGCAAAATAGCGGGTTTCGTGGAAGGGCACCGCTTTAGCCGTGCCGTTAATCCCCAAAATGAGCGGGGCTTTAGCCCCAGTGGTCTATCGCTGCGGTCCAAAGTACCGGTAGTGACCCGTGATCTTCCAGTTAAACAGAACATCCTCCTTCTTCGGGCCTTCGCCAATGTTGTGGACAATCATGTGGCGCCCGCTCCCGCGTGATTTCTGGTCCACCACAATCCCGATGTGCGGCACACCGCCGCCAAGATCCCAGGTCACGAGATCGCCGGGCGCGTAATCGGCTGCCTTAGTCGTAATCGGCAGGGATTCTCCCTTACGCTGGAAGAACACCATCAGGTTCGGCACGCGGCGGTGATCGATGTTCGAATCGGGATGCGCCAGCAGCCAGCGGCGCTTGTTCGGATAAGCCGCGAAATTCTGCACCATGTCTTCATGAACTTCTTTTTGCAGATCGACTCCGATGGCCCGGTAGGATCGAATGACTTCGTCAGTGCAGACGCCAGTATCGGAGGGCACATCTCCGCCAGGATAAGGAATGCGAACATAGGCCGAGACATAGCGCACGGGATGATGGGTACGCTCAATCGCTGCCGCGACCAGGCGGGCTGTAAATTCCTGGCGAGAACCATGCACGGTCTGCGACATAGCCTGCCCGCCGCCGTACGCCAGAAGACCGAACAGCACGATGGACTGCAGACTTGCGGTGACGTATTTCACCCGGTCATTGTAAAGGCAAGCCGCGCCAAATCCAGTCAGCCGAAGGTGTCAGGGCTTTTGCGCGTCTCCATTCCTGGGCTCGGCCTGCTCGGACTTCGGCCAGACGGGAGAAGCCAGTTCCATTCGCCAGATTGGACCGCCCAGAAATGACAACGACTCTGACTTGACGAAGGTCGGGGCTTCTCCGCCAATGATCCACACGTGCGCGTCCGGCGGCTGTTTGCCGAGCAATGGCGCCACGAGGCCGGCAAGCCCGCCGATCTCAATCTTGATCACATAGTGCAGCGCATCGCGGCGTGATCCGGCAATGGTGAATGGATCCTTTTCTTGCGCGCTGATCGAGAGCTTCACAACGCGAGGCTTCGGAGCGGTCACCACCATCGACAACTGCGGAGGTTGATCCTGTGGGCCGAGGTTCTTCAGCATCGTCAGGACCAGACCATTGGCAAGTTCCGGAGGCAGTTTGAGACGTTCACTTTCAGTCTTTTCTTCCCCCTTGTCGTTCGTATATTGGACCGTGACCTGTCCAGTTGACGTCACAATCGACACCTCGGTTGGGTGCGGGAATGCCGGTCCCTTCTGAACCAGGTGATAGGTAATCAGGTGAAAGTTCTGACGTTGTGAAAAGACGGTGGTTTCATCCTGCAGAGATCCATCGCTGAAATGGAATACAAGACGAGTGGTTACCTTGTTACCGCGAGCGACCTCAATGAGATCGCCGACTGCAATTTGTTTCCCGTCAAGGGTGCTGAGCACGAGAAAGCCGTGGGTGAGGCCTTCCTTATAGCGGACTGAAGTATTGGAGGCGCCGAGCAGCACGCCGGTGAGAATCGAAATTACTGCAATCAGGCACGCGAGAAATCGGAGAGTCATCGAGACGTTCGCCTTCCGTGGACGAGGCTTCGATGCACGCGCTGCCGGGAAGGCATACTTGGAGCGTTACTTTTTGCAATTCGATGACAATTTTCCGCGGATTGCAACGCCGTGAAACAAACCGCTCGGTCGGCTGGAGCAATCGCTGCGGTGCTAGAATCATACGTTTTGTGTTATGGCGTTTTCGCATCGAAAGAACGCATCGAATAGAAATAGATAGGCGGCAATCATGGCTGGGGCAACAAGAGAAGGAACAATGCTGGCGGTGGTCAAGCCAGAGGCGGCGCCGGGGGCTGATGTTCGCGAGGTAAAGATCCCCGGTTTCGGCCGCACTGATGTGCTTGTCAAGGTCAAAGTCGCGTCCATTTGCGGCACCGATCTTCATATCTATAACTGGGACCGATGGGCGCAGAACCGCATTCATCCTCCTCTGATTCCGGGACACGAATTCTGCGGCGAGGTCGTAGCCTTCGGCGACGAAGTCACCAGCGTGAAGGAAGGCGACTTCGTATCTGCTGAGATGCACGTTGCCTGCGGCAAGTGCTTGCAGTGCCGCACCGGCGAAGCTCATATATGCCAGAACGTGAAGATCATCGGCGTCGATGCTAATGGAGCCTTCGCCGAGTACGTGGTGATTCCCGAGTCGAACATCTGGAAACTGGATCCCGCCATTCCGGTGGAGTACGCCTCGATTCTTGACCCGCTGGGCAATGCTGTGCACACCGTTCTTGCGGGAGAGATCGCGGCAAAGACGGTAGCGATCACCGGCTGCGGGCCGATTGGGCTATTTTCGATTGCGGTGGCCAAGGCAGTGGGGGCGACCTCGGTCTTTGCGATTGAAGTCAACGAGCACCGCGCGAAGATTGCGCGCGAGATGCAGGCCGACTACGTGCTCAACCCGGCCAAAGAGGATGTCGAAGCCATCGTGATGGAAAAGACGGGCGGCCTCGGTGTGGATGTCGTGCTCGAGATGGCCGGACATCCGGACTCCATTCGAACAGCCTTCGACATCGTGCGCCGCGGCGGGCGCATCTCGCTTCTCGGTCTCACCTCCAAACCGATTCAGCTGAACTTCTCCGAAGACATTATTTTCAAAGGCATCACCATTCAGGGCATCAACGGCAGGCGCATGTATCAGACCTGGTATCAGATGACGGCACTGCTGAAGGCCGGGAAACTGAATCTGCATCCGGTGATTACTGATCGCATCTCAATGAAAGACTTCGGCAAAGCGATGGAGCGGCTCAGAACCGGGGAGGCCAGCAAGATTCTGGTGTACCCGAATGGAGTGAGGTAACTTGTTTTTCCGCTGTCATCCTGAATGGCGGCGAAGCCGGCGTGAAGGACCTTGCGGCAGCGAACCCTGAGATTACGCGGACGAGAGTGCATCTGCAGTATGCAGCATCAAAGACCCTCTCGACTGCATCGGGGAATCGACTTTCGTAGGGTCCCTCGGAGGGCTGACGCCCTCCTCAGGATGACAAGACGCAAGTTAGCTTTCATTTTCAATCCGCGTAATCTGCGGTAAAGAAGTTCTGAGGCGTCCATGACCACCGCAACCCGCATCAACCCGCTTTCCTACCTCACCGACCAGCTCAACGAACTCAAGGCCAAGGGCACGCACTTCAAGCTGCGTGTGCTTGACGACGAGCAGGCGCCGGTCTGCACGTTCGACGGGAAGAGGGTCATCAACCTTGCGTCGAACAATTACCTGGGGCTGACCACCCATCCCAAGCTACGCGAAGCCGCTCTCGAAGCCACGCGCAAGTTTGGCGTCGGATCAGGCGCGGTGCGCACCATTGCCGGCACGATGAAGATTCACATGGAACTGGAGGAGAAGATCGCGCGCTTCAAGAACGTTGAGGCGTGCGTCGTTTTCCAGTCGGGCTTCGCGGCCAACGCTGGAACGGTTTCGGCCGTGCTTGGTAAAGACGACTTCATCATTTCCGATGCGCTGAACCATGCTTCCATCATTGACGGCGCGCGGCTCTCAAAGGCGAAGATTCTCGTATTTCGCCACAAAGACATGGCGCACGCGGAAGAACAGCTCGCCAGCGTGAAGAACGAGCCCGGCAAGAAGCTGCTGATCACCGACGGCGTCTTCTCCATGGACGGCGACATTGGCCCGCTGCCGGCGCTCTGCGATCTCGCCGAAAAGTACGGCGCGATCATGATGGTCGACGACGCGCACGCTTCCGGTGTGCTGGGCCGCAACGGGCGCGGCACCATCGATCATTTCAAGATGCACGGCCGTGTGGATATTCAGGTCGGCACGCTGTCAAAGGCAATCGGCGCGCTCGGTGGATACGTCTGCGGCACGCGCGACCTGATTGATTTCCTCTATCACCGCGCGCGGCCGTTTCTGTTCTCGACTTCGCACCCGCCGTCGGTCGCGGCGACCTGCATCGCCGCTTTCGATGTGTTGGAGCAAGAGCCCGAACGCATGGAAAAACTGTGGGAGAATACGCGCTTCTGGAAGAAAGAGCTCGGCCTGCTGGGCTTCGACATCGGCGGCAAGACCACGCCCGCCAGCGAGACACCTATCACGCCTATCATTATCGGCGACGGCAAGCTGACCATGGACTTCTCCCGCGAGCTTTTTAAAGAAGGAGTACTGGGTACGGGCATCGCATTCCCGACGGTGCCTGAGGGCAAGGCCCGCATCCGCACCATCATGACCGCAACTCATACCAAAGAGGAGTTAGAGAAGGCGCTGGAAGTTCTAAAGACAGTCGGAAAGCGGATGGGAATTTTGACGAACTGAAGCGTCTCAGCTGGGCTGCGCTTCGCGCTCGCCTGACAGCCGAGGCGGCTGTCCCTACATCAGTTCCGACGTGGCTGGAGGTAATCTTTGCTCCTACTCTGGTACTACTTCAATCGCTGATACCGTTGCATAACGCGTTACCGGCACGAACTCCAGTAGCAGTTTGCCCTGGGCGTTGGGCTCCAGGCCCTTAATCTTGTGCACCAGCGGGTGGTTCTCTCCTACCTCATCGAGAATATTCAGCTTTGCGAGCACCGTTTTTCCGTTGCAGAAGACGTTAAACACGCGCTCTGGCGGAGAGCCGCTGCCATCCGCCTGCGGAACTTCCGCACTCCCTGGGGCTGCGTGGTGTTCGATGAAGTGAAGCGTCACCGAGTACTTGCCCGGCGCGAGCGGAATCGCGTACGAAAAGTGTCCCCAGCGCTCGGTCTCATAGAATTCAGGATCGTCGGTTCCCTGCGCGGGCTCCTGGCTGCTGCTAATCTGTCCGCCCTTGAAGTAGGCGTCGGGACTCCACCAGCGGCTGTCGTTCGAGTAATACGGCACGTCGCGCGCCACGATGCGCACGGGGCGAATCTGCCCGCGCAATCCCGGCAGAATCTCGATGGCCGACAACATCGCGCTGCCATTCCGTCCCGCGAAGCTGAGATGCAGCTGACCATCGCTGGCGGGGGAGATATCGTGAAAGACCTTCACTTCGGCCGTGCGCTCGCCACCCGCGTCGGCAAGAACGTCGAAATCGTGGAGCACAGGTTCGCCATTCACCGAGACGGTCATTGTGCGGCTGCCCTCGCCGCCTCCACCGGGGTTCTCCGGGCCGTACTGAGCCTCCGCAAAGTGCAGGCGCAGTTCGTACGTACCCGGCTTCAGTGGAATGTTGTAGGTGAAATCTCCCTGCCGGCTGCTGCGGTAGATGATGGGATCCTGTGTACGCCAGATGTGCTGAACCGGGCTCTGCACGGCGTTTCCGCCGGAAAAATAAGTATCCGGATTCCACAGCTTGCCCGCGTGATCGACATACTTGCGGCTCGATCCGGCCATGATATGGACTTCTTCTCCAACCGGAAGACCGACTACTGAAGGTTCCGCAACGGGTTGGGAATAAGGTGGAGCAACTACCGACTGGTTCCGATGTCGGTTCCCGACCAGGAATGCTACACCGGCCATCCCAGCCAACAAAAGGACAGCAGCGCCCATCAGCCAGTAGGACTTTGCGTTGGTACGCGATCCGTCCTTAGGAGGTGAAGGCTGCTCGGGCTCAGTCGCAGCTGCCGTTGTTCCCTCTTGAGCAACCCGCTGGAACAGCGGCACATACTGCCCGACCGGAATCGTAATGTGGATCGGATGTGCGGCGCCGTCCCGGGCGTAATACTCACTTAACCGCTTGCGTAGCCGGTTCGCCTGGACGCGCACAATCGAATCGGTATCCTGATCAAAAGAGTCCTGGCGATCGAAGACATCGAGCGCCACGGAATACTCTTTAATCTGATCGGTTTCGCCCGAGAAGGTTTTCTCGCAAAGATAAGATAATAAATGGCTTAGCGCCGGAGACCGGGTAAACACAGGCGAGTGCAACACAGCCTGCAATTCCGCCCGTTCTTCGTCCCAGGATATCGACACCGCCGTGGTCGAAGGCACCCGAAACCTCCCTCAATCTGGACCTACGCGCCTTCTGGTTCTTTTATACGCCTGTCGGGGAATAATGGTTCGTAGCAAACGGTTACGTAACCCCTGTAACCCTGCCCACTTCCCGCGCCTTGCGAGCCTGTGGCATTTCACCTCAGATCGCCCAAGTGCCTGCGTTCTTGGACCTTATTCGCCCGCACAGGTGAAGGTTGTGTCACCTAACCTCGAGGTAGCGGATATAGCGTTGTGGCACTCCGCAAATCGGGGCATAACTGATTCAGTCGCGGCAAGCAAGACGCCCTAACCTGGGCACCCGCGAGAAAGAGGCCAATATGCGGAACACCATACTGAAGATCGTGATGCTGGCGCTGCTCGTGACTCTGTCGCGATACGGCACTGCCGCTCCCGTCCCCGAGCAGGGCACTATCAAAATGGATGCGATGACGGTTGCCGAACTGGAAAAGGCCGGTGACCAGGCACGCTCGGTGAAGGATTACACGCTGGCGATCGACTATTTCCAGGCGGGACTGCGCAAGGACCCGAAGAACGCCGTCCTCTACAACAAGATGGGTCTGGCGGAATTAAGGAAGGACAATCTCGCCGCCGCGCGCGTCAACTTTGCGCGAGCCGTAAAGCAGAACCCCAAATACGCGGAAGCGGTCAACAACATTGGCGCCGTGTATTACATGCAGAAGAACTATGGGTCGGCCGCAAAATACTTCAAGAAGGCCGTCGCTCTGAGTGAGACCGACGCTACGTTCCACGTAAATCTTGGAGCGGCGTGGTTCAGCCAGAAGAAGATGGAGCGGGCCATCGCGGAGTACATGCGGGCCATGGAGATCGATCCTGACGCCCTCCGCCACGATTCGCGGACCGGCATTTCAGCTCAGATCTCGAGCCCCGAGGAGCGCGCGCAATATTCCTACCTGTTGGCTAAGGCGTACGCCAAGCGCGGCGACGTCGAGGGCTGCCTGCAATGTCTTAAGCGCGCCAAGGAAGACGGCTACCGCAACCTTGCCAACGTCTATAAAGACGAGGAGTTCAGCCGCATGCGCGACAACCCGAGACTACAGGAGGTGGTACCTCCGCCGACGGCGAAGTAGAACCGGACTTCGTGGCTTCTCCTCTGCCTGGGACGGAGGAGAAGCCCGGCGAGGCAGCTCGCTGAGTGGGCGTGAGAACTCCTCTTGCGCCCCGTTGGGGCTGGTTTATTTTCCACCACCTTACCCACGGCTTACGCCGTGGGCTGTATTCTTTCGCCGCGTCGCGGCTAGAAAACCCTGCCTTGTTCCACCCTGAATGCGAGAAGCGAGATCTCACGCACACACTCGCAGCACTCCCCAACAGTCGCCCTGCGTCGGATTACTTCTTCTCGAAAATCGGCCGGTTCATCTCCTCTGACGACGCCGACTCGGGATGCTCGGCCTTCCAGCGCATTGCGGCGGTGATGCGTGTGCGTCCGCTGGGATGATCGTAGAAGACGAACTCCTCGATCGGCTCCGGATCGAGCTTGCGATATTCCCCCAGCATCATATCGACATTCGCCTCGCCATCGGGCTGCTGAGCGGCATTCAGGCCGTACATGTCGGCTTCGAACTCCATGGTGCGGGTGATGCTGTTACTGATGGGCGTCGTGATGAACAAATAGAAGAACAACAAAACCGCCGCCAAAGGCAACACCGCGAGGTCCGTGATCCCGCGAATATCCCACGCAGATCCCCACCTCGCCAGCGCGAAATTAATTCCCCAGTTTACGAACGCGAACCCTATGAGTATCAGCACTCCGCTGATCACCAGCCCTTTGTACTCATGATTCAAAACGTAGTGTCCCATTTCGTGTCCCATCGTGGTCTCAATCTCGGGAAGCGTGCAGCGCTTCAGCAGGTTGTCGTTCAACGAGATTCGCATCGTATTGGCGAAACCGCTGACGTTTGCGCTCACCCGATTCGACTGCCTGGAGGCGTCGAACTCGTAAACATCTCTCGCGGGAATACCGTTGGCGCGAGCCATCCGCAGGATCGAATCCTTGACTCGTACGTTTTCCAGGCTCTTGTACTTGTTGAAGAGAGGCGCGATGTACACCGGAGCGATCAAGCTCACGAATGCGAAAAAGACAATCATCAGCACGGCGCCCCAGACCCACCAGGTCTTCCCCAGGCGCCGCACCAGCCCGAACAACGGCACCATCAGAATTGCTCCGAGCACAACGCCGACGGCAAGTCCGACCAACTGGTCGCGCATCCACTCGCCGAAATTCTGATTCAGCAATCCATATTTATGCTCGCGGAAGTAGCCCTCATAGATGCCGAGCGGAAACGTTAGCACCGAAAATACAAGCATGAACTGTACCCAGTACAACGCTCTCTGGATCAGCCGGAAACGTGTGATTCGCTCGGCGAGATTCCGCATCTTCGCAGACCAGCGGAAGTGCAGCATGAGCCACAAGACGAAAACGGACGAAAGGAAATCCCACAGAATTAACCAGTAACCTCCTTCAAAGTAGGCATCCGATCGGGCGCGCTGGTCAGGCGGCATTTTGGCCAAATAGGCATCGACAGCGGCTTTGACATCGAACTGCGAGGCCGCGCTGGGAGCGGCTTGTGGCGCTGTCGGGACATTCGTCTGGGCCGATGCAATCGCAGCCGACAGAAGAACGATAGAAACGAGACATCTGACTGCTCGA